>ERZ791906.67-NODE-67-length-160686-cov-10.448861_pt1 | contig 160686 bp, 135 predicted proteins | sample MGYA00510146_ERZ791906 | MGnify/ENA primary metagenome ERZ791906 (study PRJEB30046, sample SAMN00792096) | human gut metagenome | study: EMG produced TPA metagenomics assembly of the A metagenome-wide association study of gut microbiota in type 2... | reverse complement strand
ATAGAGGGTTCGCCTCCTAAGCGAAACGTCGCAGGTTCGATTCCTGTCTGGGACGGGTTAAAGCAGCTACTATGTAGCTGCTTTTTAATATAATAGTAAATTTCATATAAATTTACTATTATATTAAAACGTTCCACTAGGGATGCACACTTGTAAAACATACTATTAAATGGTATTATAAAGCTTGAGGCTTTAGTATATTGAAGTAACGTACATTTAGAAATATAAGTAATGTATACTTATAAATATGCTAATAATATAAATGGAGAAAAAAGATGGAATATATTGTAATGGATTTGGAATGGAACCAAAATCCTTACGGAAAAAGTCATCAACATTCAGATTTACCATTTGAAATTATAGAAATTGGCGCGGTAAAAGTAAGTGGTGATAGGAAAGAGATAATAGATTCTTATCAACAGGTAATTAAGCCAAGAGTATATAAGAAACTTCATCATAAGATTGAGGAGATTACTCATTTCACTAATGAGGAATTAAGTCATGGTAAGGATTTCAAAAGAACCGTTTTGGATTTTTTGGACTGGTGTGGTGATGATTACATGTTTTGTACATGGGGCTCCATGGACTTAACAGAACTCCAAAGAAATATGAAGCATTATAAGTTAGAGAGAATTTTAGATTTTCCGTTATTTTACGTGGATTTGCAGAAAATGTTTAGTCTACGATATGATGATGGACACATGAAAAGAACTTTGACAAGCGCAGTTGAATATTTGGAAATTCCGGAGGACGGAGAGTTCCACAGAGCATTAAGTGATGCTTATTATACCGCAAAAGTATTACAAAAAATGGACTATGAAAAGTATAAGGGAAGATTATCAATTGATACTTTTTATTCTCCAAGAATCAAAGAGGAAGAAATCTTTGTAAGATTTGATGAGTATACTAAGTTAGTAACAAGAGAATTCTTGGACAAAGACGAAATGTTCAAAGAAGAAGAAATCAGTTCAATGTTATGTAATAAGTGCGATAAACCACTTGAAGTTATTATCGACTGGTTTTCTGATAGCGGTAGAACATACTATTGTTTAGGAAAATGTCCTGAGCATGGTTATGTTAGGGGAAAGATTAGAGTAAAAAAATTAGAAGAAGACAGTTTCTTTGCTATTAAGATTATGAAATCTACTGATGATGAAGGTGCTAATTCAATACATGAAAAACAGGAATCAATTAGGGAAAAGAGACGAGAGAGAAGACAGAGGTCTCTGGATAAAGAAATAGTCGTTGAAGAAATATGGGATGAAAACGAAGAAGACGACGATTAAAAAAAGAGCAGTAAATCAATTATGATTAACTGCTCTTTTTTTATGTAATAAGAAATTCCTTCAGAATTTCTTATTACATAAAAAACGTTCCACTATGGATGCGCACTCCCGCGAATGGAAAAATGTTGCTAAAGCAACACGCGCTCGGCACATAGAATGTCGCAAGCGACATTCTTATATAATATAAATTCCTTAGAATGGATTTTCTGATTCTCTTGTTTCTTTGTAATTAGTAATAAGTGCATCTAATTCATCAAGAAGACATTCAACTGTTCCGTAGAATGCATCGTTGTTTGCAGGGTTGTCAAAATCTTCTTTAATAGATGTAAGAGTATCAATTATATCTGTAAGTCTCTTTTTACCACTTCCGTTAAGATATAACATATATCTGCTACGTGCATTTTCCTGTGGTGTCATTTTCTTTAAAACAACTTCCATATTTGGCTTTTCACCAATAAATCTATATGTAATAGATGGTGAAGCGTGATTAAATAAATGCTGAAGATGATAAATGTCTCCTGTTTTCTTATAATAGTTCCAAGCGAATGTCTTACGCATTGTCTGGGCACCAATTGAGCTAAGTCCAATTTTGTGACCGGCTGCACGAAGCACTCTGTATGCCTGTTCACGACAAACAGGACGATTCTGTGTCTTGTGACCTAAAATAAGATAAGCGTCAGGATCCTTTCCTTCTGTATAGTCTGTAATAATTTTTTGTAATTCTTCAGGAACTGTAAATGTGTTTTCAATATTCTTTGATCCAATTTTTACAGTGATTTCAGATTTATCTCTAACATCTTTGTTCTTAAATGTAAGAATATCCTGAAGTTGAAGACCTGTACCGATACCAAGTTCAAACATAATATAATATTTGTAATCAATATCTTTTAGAACCTTCTTAAAATTTTCTAGTGTTTCATAGTCCTTAATAGGTGCAACCCAATTCATATAAATACCTCCTAAAATATTAATGCCTATAACGTCTTTTCATATCTCGAATTTTATTTAATTTTCTTTGATGTGCTTTAATAGCAATGATAGCCGCAGCAACTATTGCAATAAATAAAACAATTAAAATAATTGGAAGAAAATTAAATGATGTTTTCTTTGAATTATTTGTAGTTGTTTTACTATTATTGGCTTTTTCAAGAGCCTTAGTAGTTGTACTAACAGCATTTGTTACTATGTTATTAGTTGAAGTAGTTTCCTCAGCTTTAGTCTCATCATTGTCTTTAGACTGTGTATAGTTAATATTTGCAGTTCCAAGAACCATATCCCCATATTTATAGGTAATTGTTGCAAATGAACCATCAGTTAAATTGAAAGATACATCAGTGTCTAAATCGCTAAATGAAATTCCTTTTGGAATTAGAATTGATGCATTCTTGTCTACTGTAATATTTGAAATTGTATCAGAAAAAGGTGATATAAAATCATTAGAAGTGTCGAAGTTAAATCGACTATCATTTTCGGATACATTTTCGTAGTTAAAATTATCAAAACCGTAATCAAGTAATTTCTTTGTATCGTCGAAAACCTGATCACCGTTAGATTTCAGCACAACGGATATAAGTGAAACATTTCCACGTTTTGCATAAGTCACAAGTGTTTTTCCAGCCTGGTCTGTGTAACCGGTTTTGCCACCAATTACATCTGCGTCATAATATGGACTGGTTGTAAAAATCATCTTATGTCTCTGATATGACTGGAAAGGTTCAGTTCTCTTATTATTTGCAGGAATTGTATATTCAGTTGTATGAATTACATCCAAAAAAACAGGGTACTGTATGGCAGCTTTCATAATCATTGCCATATCATAAGCTGTTACATAATGATTATCATTATGTAAACCATTTGGGTTCGCAAAATGAGTATCTGTAGCACCTGCCTGTTTTGCACGTTCATTCATTAATTTGGCAAAAGCCTCTGAACTACCTGCAATATGCTCTGCTAAAGCTGTAGCTGTTTCGTTGGCTGAGGAAAGCATTAATGCGTATAAACAATCCTTAACACTCATTTTCTCACCAACCTGACACTGAATGTTAGAATCCTCAGCAGTAAGACTGTCTAAATTCTTCTTTGAGTAAACTACAGTGTCATTCATTTTGCAATTCTCTATTGCAAGTAAAGCAGTCATAATCTTTGTAATACTTGCAGGATACATTTTCTTATGTGGATCCTTTTCGTAAATAATTGTACCTGTTGTTGGTTCAATTAGAATTGCTGATTCTCCAATAATAGATGGAGCTTTTGGTAAATTTTTCTTAGCGGCGGCAGACACATCTGTTTGCCATCCACCAAATGCCTGTCCTACAAAAGTAACAAGCATAAAAACTGATAATATATATGATAAAAATTTCTTCATTTAAATCCTCTTCAATTTTTTTTATATGTCTCATATTATTTTACTAGGAACATGTAAAAAAATCAACAGTAACCCACCTGGTAAAATAGTGAAAAAGTATGAAAAATGTGTGATTAACTTAATTAAGAAGAGATTAAAAAAATAAAAAAGATTAGAATGTTAAAACACCCTAATCTTTTCTTAACTTTTTGTTATGTTATTTGCACTTCAAAATAATCTTATAAACTTATTATTAATGAACTCTTGATTTTATAACTTTTAGTCGTGTGAATTCTTCACGTTCTTTTTCTTCAAGTGCATTTTCAATAGTTTTAACAAGTACCTCATAGTTAGGAATTGTTATGTTTTGAAGAGCATTAGCACGTTTCTGTGTTTTCTTAATATTGTATGCCAAACGGTAGGCGGCATTTTCAATCATGGATAACCTAATTGTAAGATCTTTTACTTTCTCAAAATGAGATTTTGCTTCGTCCAAAGATTCTGTTGTTCCGTAAAAGGAATAAACAGGATTTTGAACTTCTTCTTTATGTTTCACAAGAGGAATTTCAGTTCCCATAACACTTCGTGTTTTTATGTGAATATCCTGTTCAGGTGGAACGTTGAAGGCAAAAGTCTCTACGTTTTTGATGCCAAGCTCAATGTTGGCTTTTTCCAAAGCTGCATAAGCATCTGTAAAAGTTTTATCAATTTCATGCTGAATTAATTCAGCTTTTTCTGTTAGGTCCATAATCTCACGTATAAGAATATTTCTTTTTTTGTCCATTAGTTCGAAGCCTTGTCGTGCTAGAGCCAGTGAACTTTTGGCGGCCATTAAATTACCCTTAGTAGGTACTGTATTCAAATTCAATTGTGCCACCTCCTAACTAATCTGTAAATGCGTCATAGTATTTATCTAAAATCTTTGTATCAATTCTATCAAGTTCTTCTTTAGGAAGAATATGAAGTAATTTCCAACCTAAATTTAATGTTTCGATAATGTTTCTATTAACACCAATACCCTGACCAACAAATTCAGCTTCAAAAGCTTTACCAAATTCAAGATACTTTTTATCAGTTGGTGATAATTCATCTTCACCGATAACTGAAGCTAAGGCTCTTGCATCTCCAACTTTTGCGTAAGCAGAGAAAAGCTGGTTAGCAACATCCTGATGGTCTTCTCTTGTAAATCCTTCACCGATGCCGTCCTTCATAAGACGTGAAAGTGATGGAAGAACATTAATAGGCGGATAAATGCCCTGACCATATAATGAACGATCCAGCGTAATCTGACCTTCAGTAATGTAACCAGTTAAGTCAGGTATTGGATGGGTAATGTCATCATTTGGCATTGTTAAAATAGGAATCTGTGTAACAGAACCTTTGGCACCTTTTATAATACCTGCACGTTCATAAATAGTTGCAAGTTCACTGTATAAATAACCTGGATAACCTTTTCTTGAAGGAATTTCACCTTTTGAAGAGGAAACCTCACGCATAGCTTCCGCAAAAGTAGTCATATCGGTTAGTATAACAAGAATGTGCATATCTTTTTCGTAAGCTAAATATTCTGCAACAGTTAAAGCAACTTTCGGTGTAATAAGACGTTCTACTACAGGATCATTTGCCATGTTAAGGAACATTACGGTATGTTCTAAGGCACCTGATTCTTCAAAAGAACGTTTAAAGAAGTCGGCAACGTCGTTTTTTACACCCATGGCTGCAAAGACAACAGCAAACTTTTCGCTGGTGTCATCACCTAAAGATGACTGATTAACTAACTGGGCTGCCAGTTGGTCATGTGGCAAACCGTTTCCTGAAAAAATAGGAAGCTTCTGCCCACGAATTAAAGTTGTTAAACCGTCAATGGCTGAGATTCCTGTTCTAATGTAGTTTCTAGGATATTCTCTACTAACAGGGTTAAGAGGCATACCGTTTACGTCTCTTTTTTCTCCGTTAATAGGTGGTAGCCCGTCTAAAGGCTTACCTATACCATTAAAAGTACGGCCTAAAATATCCGGTGACAGGGCAACTTCCATAGGGTGTCCTGTTAGTTTTGTATGTGTATTGGTAAGAGACATGCCTTCAGATCCTTCGAAAACCTGAATAACAGCTTTGTCTTCATTGATTTCGATAATACGTCCAAGTCTTTTCTCTTCTCCATCGTTCATTTTAAATTCAACAATTTCGTCATAAGCGGCATCTTTTATACCTTCAAGAGCAACTAAAGGCCCGTTTATTTCGCTTAATCCTAAATATTCTATAGCCATGTTGCACCTCCTTATGCCTGTTCCTCAATAATTTTTGCGTAGAAATCATCAATTGCTACTTTGTAATCGTCAAACATTGAAAGTTTGTTATTAGGAATATCATATTTAATGGCAATAACTTTTTCAAAAATGTTATTTTGTTTAAGTATGGACATTGGTATTCCCATTGCTATAAGTTTTGATGATTTTTCGTATAAATAAAGAATTGTTTTCATCATTAATAGCTGTTTCTTTAGTGGAACGCATGTATCCTGATCATGGAACGCGTTCTGCTGTAAAAATCCTAAACGTATTACTCTGGCAATTTCCAAAGTAAGTTTCTGGTCATCAGGTAAAACGTCGCTACCAATTAATTTTACAATTTCCATTAATGAACTTTCCTGATTTAAAAGAGAAAGCACCTGTGCTCTGCAGGATGAAAAATCAGGTCCAATGTTTGTGTTGTACCAGTTAGTTAATTCATCAGCATATTCGCTGTAACTTGTAAGCCAGTGAATGGCAGGGAAATGTCTTGCGTAAGCCAGTGATTTATCAAGCCCCCAGAAGCAGCGTACAAATCGCTTTGTGTTCTGTGTAACAGGTTCTGAAAAGTCGCCACCCTGTGGAGATACAGCTCCAATAATTGAAATTGAACCTTCAGTTCCGTTAAGGTTTTCCATATAGCCGGCTCTTTCATAGAAAGCAGATAATCTGCTGGCAAGATATGCAGGGAAACCTTCTTCAGCAGGCATTTCTTCAAGTCGACCTGATAATTCTCTAAGAGCTTCAGCCCATCTTGATGTAGAGTCTGCCATAATTGCAACATGATAGCCCATGTCACGATAATATTCTGCTAAAGTAATACCTGTGTAAATTGAAGCCTCTCTGGCTGCTACAGGCATGTTACTCGTATTTGCAATAAGTGTTGTTCTGTCCATAAGTGGATTACCTGACTTTGGATCAACAAGTTCTGAAAATTCATCAAGAACCTGAGTCATTTCGTTTCCACGTTCACCACAACCAATGTAAATAATAATATCTGCATCAGCCCACTTGGCAATCTGATGCTGGTTCATTGTTTTTCCTGTACCAAAACCACCGGGTATTGCTGCAGTACCGCCTTTTGCCAAAGGGAAAAGAGTATCCATGATTCTTTGTCCCGTAACCAATGGAGCAGTAGTACCAAATCGTTTGTTAATTGGTCTAGGCTGTCTGATTGGCCATTTCTGTGTAAGAGTCAGGTTTAAAGTAGAACCATCATCTTTCTTAATGGTTACAATAGTGTCGTTAATTGTATACTGACCATCATCCACAACACTTACAACAGTTCCCTTAATGTAAGGTGGAACCATTGACTTGTGAACAATAGCTCTTGTTTCCTGAGTTGTGGCGATAATTGTACCGCCTGAGACATAGTCACCTACATTTACTGTAATGTGTACATCCCATTTTTTTGTTATATCAAGTGAGTTTACATTTACTCCTCTGGAAATAAATGCACCTGACTGTTTCTCTATTTCGCTAAGTGGTCTTTCAATACCGTCAAAAATATTATTTAAAATACCAGGAGCTAAAGTAACGAAAATAGCACTGTCTGTACCATATATTAGTTCCCCGGGTTTTAGACCACTGGTTTCTTCATAAACTTGGATGGTAGTCATTTCAGATGAAAGACCAATAACTTCACCAACCAATCTTTCAGAACTAACGTAAACCATTTCGCCCATTTTAAAGTCTGTTTTACCTTTAATATAAACAACAGGCCCGTTAATTCCATAAATCTTACCTGTTTTCTCCAATTGACTGCCTCCTAAAATGTAAATGCAAATTGTTCCTGTTCTTCAATAAGGCGTGTTTTAAAAGAATTGTCTATAAGAATATTTTTCTCAGGAACGATAGTTCTTGTTCCACCTAGAAATTCTTTTTTATAAACTTCAATATTTACATTAAAAGATTCTTTTAAACCGTTAAGTAAATGAGAATCTTCAGGATCAATGTAAATAGTAATGTTTAAGTCACCATATTCCTTAATGATTTTATCTATTTGGTTTTCAAGCTGTTTAACATATTCAGGTGTTTTTCTATATGCTATGAGTTTTCCCCTAACAGATTCGAAAACTTTGGATTTTAATTCCGACTGCTTATTTGTAATTTGTTTCTTAATAAGCATTTGGGCTGAAGCTAACTCCTTTTTTGAATTAGCTTTAACCTGATTCATTCTGGCACGTTTAGATTCTTCTGATAAAAGAGTGGCATTTTCTTTGTGAATTGCCAGTTCATCATCTAAAGATGCCTTGTAGCTACTAAGTGATTCAGCGCTTTTGTTGTTGGCACTTTCTAAGGAAATACTTCTAAAGTGCTCCATCTTTTCTTCTATAGTCATAGCCCTGTATCCTTTCTAAATTTTGATTCCAATAGCCTCGTTAATATAGTTAGTAATGAAATTCTTTTGGCGACCAAGACCATGTCGGTCGGGAATTTCTACTAACAAAGGCTGTTTCTTGTTAAGTTTTATGTCGTCTATTACTTCAGGAATTTCAAAACTTAATTTTTCTGTTATAAGTAAAATTCCAAGATTTTTATCTTCCAGAACTTTTTCAACTGCGGCTTTTGCCTCTTTACGACCATGGACAACTACGCCTTCAACACCGGCTAAACGCATGCCTGTTAAAGTGTCTACATTGTCGCTGATTAAATACATTTTCATAAAAGCCTCCTAAACACTGTGTACAAATGAATTTATGCAACGTGTGTAAGAATAAGGAATGCAACAATAAATCCCCAAAGAGCAATACCTTCTGCTAAGGCAACGAAGATAAGTGCTTTACCGAAAATGCTTGAATCTTCGCTTAATGCTCCAAGAGCTGCACTAGCTGAGCTTGCAACTGCGTAACCTGAACCTATACATGAAAGACCAATTGCAAGACCTGCGGCAATAAGACCTAAACCGTTAGAAGAAGCTGCATCACTTGTTACAGCGGCGCTTGCTGTGTTACTGAAAATAACGATAGTTCCTAAAAGGAAAGTTCCAAAAAATGTTAAGCAGTTTGTTAAAACTGTTCTTTTGAAACGACCTTTACTCTGTTCTCCAACAAAGTAAACTACTAATGGTAAAACAATTGTAAGTAATAAAGCTACTGAAAATAAAACATTAATTAACATATTAAAATTCCTCCTGATGTTTAAAATTATTTTTTGTTTCTTTTTCTATATGGAACGAATTCCCTGCCATTTCCTTCATAGAAACGACCAAAGATTTCGTAATATTCCAAACGAAGAACCTGTATACCAACTACAAGACCTTCCATTGCTAAAACAATGATGTTTCCGATAATTACAACGAAAATATTAGCACTGCCACCATTTTCCGCACCTGCCAAAGTCATTACAACCTGCATCATGGCTGCGTGGCTGATTGCAAAAACGCCAATACGCAGGAAGGATAAGGCATTTGATAAATAAGTGATTAAGTAATCAAACAATTCAAAAAATGCTGTGGCTGCAAAAATTCCCGGTGAATCATCAATAGGTTTCTTCTTTGCCAGTATGTTTTTCAAAGGTTCCTCTAAGAATATTAAAATTAGTGGTATAACAAACATAACTACCAGCAAAGCAGTTCCAGGTAATGGATGACCTGTCATGTATAAGAGAATAACAAGAATCACACTACCGTAGAAAATAAATCCTGTTACAGCATTAGGTCCAAACAACGCTTTCCCTAAATTCTTTTGTTTTATGGCTGTAGCAATGTTTAAAATCATGGTTGTTAAAATAGTAAATGAACCAAATAAAAATGCTGCAACTAAAACAATGTTAATCTCACCTAAAAATGGAAGTGTCATCATGGAATCCAAAGGTTTTATAACTGATTCAAATTCAAAACCGAAGAAACTTCCAAACAGAGCACCGAATATACATGAGAACACTCCGGCGGCACAAACAATGCCGGCAAGATCCATTTTCTTAACTTTGTATAAAATGCCACCGCCGATTACTAAACATAAGCCCTGACCTAAATCACCAAACATTACACCAAATATAAGTGCATAGGTAATTGTCAAAAACAGGGTAGGATCAAATTCATTGTAACCCGGTAAGCCATACATACGAACAAAAAGTTCAAATGGTTTGGCAAATTTAAAGTTTTTAAGCTTAGTTGGAGGAGTTGTTTTGTGATCCTCAACATCATCGCTTACAATACAAACAACATTTACGTCATTGTCTGTTTCCTTTAAAAGCTTTTTAGCTTCCTTACTTGTCATCCAACCACAAAGAACCTGAAATGTAACGCCGGAATCTTTTGTTACAGCAGCTAATTTTCTAACATCAAAATTGCTGTAAGCTGACTCAATTCGTCTAATGGCTGAAACCAGTTTATCCTTATTCTTCTCAATAATCTGATTTATTTCCTGTTCTTTTTGTTTTTTCTTTTCTTCTATTTCAGTTTTTTTATTAGCTATTTCCAAACATTCGTCATTAGGAAAGCCTTTATATTTCTTTGGTATAGCTATTTCGTCAAATCTAATGTTATGGAAATCTTTCTCAACTTCATCAAAATAATCTAATGGAGCGAAGAATACACCATAAACAAAATCCGTATCATTAAGAGTTGATATGAAAATCGCATTAATGTCGGGATCTAAGTAAGATTCAAACTTGTCGAAACTGCTTTTTGGAATTCTACCAAAACGATATTTGAAAAATTCCATATCATAAATTCTTTTAAGAGTATAATTAAGTGTCTTAAAAGGTGCTAAAATGCCATAGTCTGTGTTAAGACTTTCTATTTCTTTGTCTAAGTCATCAATTTCACTTCTAACGTCAGCCAGACTGTCATCAATTTTGTAAAGGAACTTCTCAGCATCCTTTACACCAACATTAGAAACTTTAGCTTTTTCAGGTTCCTTAACAAGTTGCATTAACTCGTGACTTTTGTTAAGTGCAGCTTTAAAAGGATTTTCTTCAGAAAAAGTAGTAAATTGTTCGTTAGAACTAAATTCCGTTAGGGCATTTTCAAGATGAATGTCATGCTTGCTTAAATAATTTTCTACCAAATTATCAATCTCAGTTTTGGGACCGGCAAGAGTGACAAAACTCATTTTTTCAATCATTATAACACCCCTTTCTTCCTATTAATATAGTGTGCAATGTTTTCACTGTCATAACCATATCGTATACATTCCATTGCAGTAATAATTTTGGCAACTTCCAAACTTTTCAAATGTAGGTAAGCATTAATGGCTGCCAAAGAGTATGGGGCAGTTTTAAAATCTTTCATATATATGGTATTTAAAACGCTGCCAAATTGTGTTTCCATATCATCATAATCATTAAAACCGTAGGTTCTGCCATAATAGCATTTGTTAAGAAGTTCAAAAAATTCTCCATCACTTTCACATTCAACAAAAGCCTTAATGTTAGAACGGTCAAGATTATAATATATTGGAATTAAAAACGAGTAGATTTGAGAATGAGAAACTGAGTAATAGTGTTTCATTCTGTAAATCCACAATATGTTAAGCAAATCAACCTGAGAACCAAAGGAGTTAACAAAATATTTCTTTTCGCCCTTTGGTACAAATGAGTCTGCATGATTCCAAATGTAACTAAAGAAAAATAAATCTAAAGACATTTCGTAATCAAATAAAACAGGGTTCTCCAAATTGGATACCGCCTTAATTACTTTCTCATAAACAGAACCATTTAGATTGCTTATAAATTCTTCCATTGTGTTAGAATTAACCAAATTATCAATATTTAATTTTGAATGTTGCTTAAAGTGTTTGTCCACCAACATCGGTATAGTGCTGCTACGACTGTCCATAATATTACGCATACAGGCTTTCAATGTGGCAATTTCATATTTCATAAAATAAAATTCCAAATATTTTCGCTGTGACGTTCCTGCAAAATGAAAAATCTTGGAAAAATCATGATAAGTTGAAAAAGTCAGTCGACTTTCTATTTCACCACGATGAGCCTGAGTAGAATCAATTCCGGATAAAACTTCCGAGTATGCCGGAAAAGTCTGAAGATAAGTAAGTAGTTCAGACACAGTTTTCAGTCCTGTAATTTCTTCGTATTGTTGGGAAGAAAGCAGTCGTTTCTTCATAGCTCTTATTTTGGTAGTCATACCACTGTAAGCAGTGAGTTTTCCTGATTTCATTGACTACTCCTTAATAATATTGTTAAAAATCTCCTGTGCAAGAGATTCAGTTTTTTCATTATATGCAGACTCTAACTTGGCAAGTTCAGCGTTGCAGTCTTCCTGATATTTAGCGATTTCCTTTTCGCTTTCCTTTGCAAGAGTCTTCTCGTATTCATTAACCTGCGCATTAACCTGATCTTCTAAGTTCTGGTCAAAAGCCTGCTTTTCCTTGCTAATGTAGTCAGCGTATTTGGCTTTTTCATTCTGAGTTTTCTGCATTATCTTAGCAGAAGCAGAGTCAATGTTTGCAAGTTGGTCGATAATACTGTTAAGTTCCTGACTCATAGTAGGTCCTCCTTATTTTGATTGGCATTACAAATTCATAAAACATTTGATAAATATAGGAAGTTTTATAAATTAATATGCCGTAAATATAAAAGAACCGGTTTTTGTACCGGTATTTAAAAATCATACATGAGTAATAAATCTCACAATTTAACTTTAGCACTTTTACAAGAAATTACAATAAAAAACTTGAAAAATTGTGCAATTAATCATAAAATCCTTAGAGACAATAATATATGAATATAATACTTTAAAAATTGTTAAAATATACGCAAAAGGAGAAATTCATGAGATTAAGAAATGTACCCGGTTCAAGAGAAGCCATTGCCGATAACAATATGGCAGTTAATGAACCAACAGAACTTAAAGGAAAGTGGAAGGAAGAGTTTGGAAATGACAACCCTATTAGAATTGAAATAGGAATGGGTAAGGGAAAGTTCATTACAACTCTTGCAATGGAAAATCCAGACATTAACTATATTGGAATTGAGAAATATTCAAGTGTACTTATTAGAGCAATCGAAAGATGTGAAGAGATTGAAGTACCTAACCTTAGATTTATAAGAATGGAAGCAGAATATATCTGTGATGTTTTCGAAAAAGGTGAAGTGGATAGAATTTACTTAAACTTCTCAGATCCATGGCCAAAGGACAGACATGCTAAAAGAAGATTAACTTCAAAACAGTTTTTTGAACGTTATGATGTAATTCTAAAAAAAGATGGTATTGTTGAATTTAAAACAGACAATGATTTATTATTCCAGTTTTCATTAGAGCAGGTTCCGGAAGCCGGCTGGGAATTAATAGAACAAACATGGGATTTACATAATGATGAAAGATTAATGCAGGGAAATGTTATGACTGAATACGAAAGCAAATTTTCACAAATGGGAAATCCAATACACAAGCTAATTGCCAAAAGATAATTTATTAGAAAGTTAAAAAGAGGAAAGGTTAAGCAAAAAACTTAATCTTTCCTCTTTTATATAGTAAAAATTTATTTTTCTTCTGTCTGATTTTTAAATCTATCTTTTAATTTATTATATAATTTTTTATTAGGTTTATTTTTTCGTACTTTTTCATTAGTTAAAATTGGTAGGTCTATATTCTTTTCTTTAAGTCGTTTGTCTACGGCATCCTCAGTTAAACCGGTAATAACCGCAACACATGGAACACCAAGCAGCATACCGATAACACCGGCAAACCATCCACCAATAGTGATGGCAAAAATAATCCATAAAGGTCTAAGACCTGTTGAGTCACCAAGAATCTTTGGACCAATAACATTACCATCAAGCTGCTGAATAATAATAATTAAAACAGCGAATACCAATGCACTCTTTGGCGAGTAAATGCAAAGAAGTAAAACACTTGGTACACCACCAATGAATGGTCCGAAATATGGAATCATATTTGTTATACAAACAACAATGCTTACAAGCAAAGCACAATCGGAAAATCCTTTAACACCAAAGAACGAAATTACAATCATTGAAACAAAACATAAAAGACCAATAATAAGTGAGTCTACCATTTTGCCATCAAAGAAATCACTGAAAATTTTAATTGAACGTTTTGTCACATACCAGATTCTTTCAGCACGTTCTTTTTTGAAAAATGCAAAAACAACACGTTTAATTCCACGAGCCTGCATTTTTTCATCAATAATAAGGTAGCATGATACAATAATGGCTACAATAAAATTAATAGCAAACTTCACAACAGAAACACCGGTTGTAACAATAGTAGTTGTAAGTGTTGAAATGAATTTGCTTAATGTACTTTGTAAAGTAGTATCAGCGTTAGTAACGGTATTCTGAATATATTTAAAATCAATATCAGGATATCTTTTTGAAAGATTATTAATAAAATCCATAATACTGTTTGCCCAATCAGGCATTTTGTCAAGCAACTGCGTCAAACTGTCAATAATCTCAGGAATAAGATAAACCAAGCCAACTACCAAAACAGAAATAACAAGCAAATAGGAAAAAAGAATTGCAAGTAATCTGTTTAATGCATTATTTGTAATGTGAAGCCATTTCTTAAAAACAGTCTTTCTCATCCAAGAAACAAGAGGGCTAATAAGAAAGGCAATTAAAATACCCATAAAAAAAGGTGACAAAGTAGATAACAGAGTATTAAGGGTGGCTGAAGTTGATTCCCAAAAGAAAACAGCTCTAATAATAATAGCCATAATCAAAACAGTTACAGTGCTGTAAATGCAAATAGTAAAATATCTACTGTTACCTTCGAATTTGTTTTTGTTATCGCTCATATAAGTCTCCTAAAAAATTCAATTTCATTTCCCACTTTTGTGCAAGCACAAGTAGGCTAATAACTTTTTGACACTGTTAAGTATAAATATAAAATGAAATAAGTACAAGAGTAAAAGTTGTACTTATGGTAAAATAAATTTATATATAATAGGTAGAAACTACATCAAGTAAGGCAAAATAATAAAAAATTACAAAAAAGTTAAAAAAATTTGAAAAAACTCTTGAAAAAGTGTGAAGGCTAGTATATAATAACACTTGTCGCTGATGAAGTGACAAAAATAAAACAAGCGCCTCTAGCTCATTTGGTAGAGCACCTGACTCTTAATCAGGGTGTGCAGGGTTCGAGCCCCTGGAGGCGCACTTGCGGGTACCGTTTCGGACATTAAATTGCCTGGGGTGGTACTTTTCTTTGTGCGTAAGCAATGAGTCACATAAAAAAGAGAGAATGTTCAGAGAGAAATGTTTACATTTCGAAAAGAACATTCTCTCTTTTTTTAATGCGGCGAATGCCGCATCAGCGAGATGAAGCGAAGCGTAATCGAGCTGTATGTGACGAATTAAAGTGGAGAGCAGCAAATGTTAGGCGTTCTATTCGTAATTATTGGTGCAATAGAAAAGCATAAAAAACAGGGCAGGTAGCTTTAAACACTGGAATTTTTGACAAATATATGAATACATATTATTATAAAGTTGTATGCGTTTTGTGTACAACTTTATTTCATAATGGGGAAGTATGAAAAAGTACATATCTAAATAAAAACTTACAAAGTCTATTTCTAAAAGTTTCAGTTACAAGTTTCATACATTTTTCCATTACAGTAGTTTTAACATAAGATAAAACAAAATTCAGGAGGAAAATATGAAAAACAAGAAAAAAACATGCATAACTATTGTGGTGTGCCTGGTGGTTGGAATTATCAGTGGAATTGCGTATTTCCAAGTTGGTAAAGCAGCAAAAAAAGACAACAGTCAGGTAGTTAATGAAAGCACTACTACTAAAAAAGACAAGGGTAAAACCGGAAAATCTTTGTTAAATGAAATTAATATAAAATCTTACAAGGACATTTCAAAAATTGTTGTAGGTGAAAATTCACAGGAAGATGTATCATGGGTAGAACCAATTCAAACAATAACATTCACAAATAAAGATGATATTGATTATTTATATAATCAACTATCTAAATTAAAAACATTGAATAAAAACGGAGCTGATGATGAAAATGAAGTAGAAGCTCCCAAAAAGCGAACAATAAAAATATATGGGAAAAAAGGGTTAAACATTTTGATTAATTATAATCCAACTAGGGGAAGTCTGATTGGAAATATATATGAAAAAGATAAAAGTGTAAAGACTTTTGCTTTTGAGAATATCTCTGAAGAATTTAATAATTGGCTTATTAATCAATGTGATATTCAAATGAAGGCAGATTATTCAGAACAATACAATAGGTATCAAAAGATGCAAAAATATGTTACTGCATTACAAAAATATGAAGGTGAATCCTGGTATAGCGGAAACGAGATTGCACTGGTTGATGGCGATTTGAAACTAAAAGTTTTTATATGCAGAGATAACAGTGAAAATCGCAAAAAAATATTAAAAATTGTAGATTCACCAAAGGACATTGTGTTTGGAAATGGAGAAATTTCTTATGCAAAATTAAAAACTATAAAAGAATTTATTAGCAATCAAATTCTTCAAGACAGAGACAAATATGACTATATAATTGGATGTGCTATTACTTCCAAAGAAATCAAAATTACCATGTCAGGTAATGTAAAAAAATCACAAATAAACGACTTTTTAACAGAATTTGAAGAGTATAAAAATTATATAAACATAGTCAAATAAGATGTAAAAATCAGAAAAAAATCAACGCTTATGTCGAAAAAAACGACGTTCGTGCAAAAACTATTTACAATTAAATAAAAAGAAGTATGCTAACTCTTGTCCGGGCAATACAACAGTATATACGGAAAGGACAAGGGAAGTGTACAAGTGGGTACATTGGTTTTGGAGCTTATTAAAATGAGTTGATTTATATTAATCTTATATGTAAAAATATGGTATAATTTAATATATTTTACATTAGGGAGCAAAGAAATCAATGAACATATTTTGTAATATACTGGCAAATCTTTTTCATATAATGGGGATTTTATTGATTGCAGAAAATATTTTACAGTTTACTAAATCTAAAAATAGTAATGGTCTAAAAATATTAGCAACAATTATTGTATCCATATTCAGTGCTAATCCTGTATTGATGAAACATACGGGGCTGGATTTAATAAGCTTTTTAGTATGTATATTTATAATTATGAAGATTTGTTTTGTTGAAAAAAATAAGACGGTAATTGTATATATCATAGGAAGTTCTATGGTATTGGAATGTGTTGAGATGTTTTTTTCACAAATTGTTGAGACAATAGTAGAGATGCTAAAACTCAATGCAAGAAATTATTCTAATCTAATAGCATCACTATTAACGTTGATTTGCATTATTGTTTTATCAATTATAATAAAACGAAAGTATATTTACGGAATAAAGAAGATAGCTGTTAAATATTGGATAATTATGACGATAAATATAACGGCAAATTTCTGCGTATTGGCAATACTGGCATATATAACAATGAAACAGGTTGTACATGACGGGAAAGCTGTTTACATCATAATTTATTTACTTGTTTCCATAGGATTAATAATTCAAATAGTTTCAACAGTAGCTTTGATAATTTCAAGAAATATACACAGAGAAAATGAAATGTTAGCAAAGAAATACTTGGAAGAACAAAAAAACTATTACGAATACCTGGAACAAAGGGAAGTCGAAACCAAGAAATTCAGACATGATATAAGAAATCATTTATATCTATTGGATAAAGTGAAAAAAGAGGGGAAGAATGAAGAATTTGAAAAATATCTTCAGGATATTATAGAGCGCGTTGACAGGTTAGGAACTAAGGTAAATGTTGGAAATGATATTGCCAATGCCATATTAGATAAATATTATGCTGAAGCAATTAACAAAGGCATTAACATACAGATTCAGGGACATTTTCCAATAAACTGTAGTGTTAGTGCATATCATTTATGTACAATATTTTCTAATCTGTTGAGCAATGCTATAGAGGCAGCAGAAAAAGCCACGATAAAGAAAGTTTGGGTAATATGTCGTTATACGGAAAACGAGATAATAATAGAAATTGGAAATTCTTATTGTGATAATAATCTTAATAAGAAAAATCTAAAAACTAAAAAGCCCGAAAAACAGTATCATGGTTGGGGATTGAAAAATGTAGAAGATAGCGTCAATGCATGTAACGGGTTAATAGACATAGAAATCGAAAATGGTTGTTTTGTTGTATCAGTTACATTAAAGAATAATGAGGTATAAGGAAAATGAATATAGCCATTGTTGATGATGAAAGCTGTTGGAGAGAAACAGCGCAAAAAGTAATTAATAATTACACAGGAGGTAAAGACAGAATTGAAATGTTTAGCTCGGGAATGGAATTCCTGAAAAAAGACAAATACTATGATGTTGTAATTATGGATGTAGAAATGCCGGATTTAAACGGCTTTGAGACAATAACAGAATACAACAAAAGTAATAAAAACAGTATTGTCATAATTCTTACGACACATTTGGACTGTGCAAGACAGGGATTTTTGGTAAATGCATTTCGATACATTGATAAGTTAAATATGCAGAATGAATTAGAAGAAGCTTTTGGAGCAATACAAAAAATAAATGAAAATAAATACGCCTGCATAATAGGGCATAAAAGTAATGAGACAAGAGAAATTCCTATTAATTCAATTCTATATATTGAAACAAAGTCAAGAAAAACACTAATTCATACAGAAGAGGGTTGCTTTATTTCGGATGAAAAAATCAATGACTTGGAAAACCGGTTAGAAACGTATGGGTTTTACCGAAGTCACAAATCCTATTTGACCAATATGGCAAAGGTGGAATACATTGATAAAGAATTTGCATATTTTAAAGATAATGAGAAATCTTATGTTAGCGTGAGAAAATATGCAGAAACGAAAAAACGATATATTGCAGCAAAGAAAAAAATCGCAGCTATGTAATAAAAAAACGGCATGAACGTCAAAAAAACAACGTTCATGTCGTTTTTTTCGACGTTCGTGCAAAGTCTATTGATAAGGAAGGGAAATGTGAGTATACTGTGATGCGTATCTAAATTTAGATATACAAACATAAAAAGTAGGGAGTGCTTTTTTACATTACTAATCAAAAATGGGAGGAGAAAAAATTGAAGAATGTACTTAAGAAAGGAATCGCATTTACATTGGCATTAACATTAAGCGTTAGCAGTGCAAACGTGAGTCTGTTTATTACAAAAGCAGATCAGCAGGCAGAAGAAAAAAGCAATGTTGAAAACAGTAATTTCACAGTTAACAGTGAAACAGTTAAACCGAAAGTTGTAGAGGAAGTTATGTCAGACAGAACAACAGATTCTACTACTTTTTTGCTATCCAATGGTATGAAACAGACAACATACTATTCAGATGACATTTATTTTGAAAATGAAAAAGGCAAATTAGCGGAATATGACAATGAGTTTGTTAAGCTTGATAAAAATGATAAAAAGCAGGTTGTAAATTCAGTAGAAGTAAGTGGAAGTGAAAAAGAAGAATACAGTTATGTAAATAACGAAGGGGATTCAAAGCAGTTTTTACCAAACAAACTGTCAGAGAAAACACCAGTCGTAATGACAAAGGAAAATTATGTAGTATCTTTTGCACCAACAGATGTAAAAGGTGAAGGTGAAGAAGGAACAGAGGAGAATGCCTTATCAGCAAAAACTAAAAAAATAAGCCTTGATTCTAAAACTGTAACAAACGTTTATGATGGAAGCAGGGAAGAGAAGAAGATAGTTGCTAATTATGAAGGAAAGAATGAATCAACGGAATTATCTTATGAATCATTAGAGCATGGATTAAAGGAAAACATTACTTTAAACAATAAACCTGAGAGTAATATTATTTCATTCAACTTTACATTACAGGACAGCTATGCAAAAGTGGATGAAGTTGGTGGAGGAATAACAATATATTCAGATGACGATGACATTGTAGGTGGAATAGAAGCACCTTTTATGAATGATGCAACTAAAAACAATTATTCTGAAGAACTACATTATGAATTAGCAGAGGTGTCAGAAAAAGAGAGTAACGTACATAAGTATATTTTAAAACTTGTAGTTGATGAAAATTATTTGGAAAATGCATCTTACCCGGTGGTGATAGATCCTACAGTTACCTGGAATGGAACAGGGGATTTACCGGAAGCGTATGTTTTGAAAAGTGCGGCAAGTACAAATTATTTTAGCAGCGGCGTGAAGACTTTTTCCGTAGGAAAGGGAAGTCAGGGAGTTTTCCGTACATACTTTAGAGCAATGAAGCTGGCGAACACAGTAAAAAATAAATATATAGACAGCGCAACACTAACAGTATACGAAAATGGAGACAGCGTAAGCGGTTCGACAATTTATGTGAAACTCGTAGCAAACAGTTTTAAGTGTGGAACCGTAAACTGGAACAATCAGCCGGGTGGCACCAGCGCTACGCTTGCATCTTTTAAATCAAAGGGGAAAAAGAACGCAAAGCATGAAATTAACTTAAAAACATGGGCGCAAAATGTTTCCAAAGGTTCAGGTGGTGGAAATAAATGTTATGGTCTTTTATTTAAGGCAAGTAGCGAATCAGCTTCATCGTATGTAAGATTTTATGGGGCAAGAGCAGCAAGTTATGTGCCAAAATTAAAAGTGGTTTATTATGATGCACCGGCTACAGCAACAAGTGTTAAAGCCGTTAGTGCAAGCAACACAGCCAGAACATTTATTGCCGGAGGAGAGTTATTAAATGTTTCATGGAGTGGTGTATCAGCACATGCATTAAGCTATGTTCAGTATAGAATTGAAAATTCATCAGGCACAGATGTAGTGGGCTATTCCGAGTCAACACATATTGGAACTACTGCATCAGGAAGCAAAAACATAAATATAAGCTCTTTAACTGACGGAACTTACAAAATATATGTCAGGGGAGCTGATAAAGCAGGTATAAAAGGAACAGGAAAAGGGGCTACATTTGTTGTTGACAAAACGAAGCCGGTATTTAATTCTGCAACAATTAGCAGTAGTTCTGCAAACAATTATAAAAGTGAATCACCATCAGTAAGCTGGAAAGTTACGGAAAAAAATCTAAGTGCCATTCAGTTTAGTGTAAATGGCAGTGCATATAAATATTTGAGTAATCAGACCAGTGGAAGCGAAGAAATAGACAGCCTTGTTTCAGGTAGCGCAAATGCAATAAAAATCAGAGCAGTGGATAAGGCAGGAAACATAAGTGACGCAAAAAGCTTTACATATTATTATGATGAGGACGAACCTGTAATAAGTGCGTCAATTAGTCCTAATACTAATAGTGAAAAAATGGACAACTCAGGGAAAAATCCTATATTGAAATATACAATAAGCGATAAGACATTAAAGAGTTATGAAATAGAATTAAACGATGAAAAGATAAATGTCAGTGGTTCATCAGGAGAAGTGGAATTAAAGAATGTTGAAGAGGGAGAAAATGACATTTACATTACAGCCATAGACAAGGCAGGAAATGATTCTGAACAGGAACTTTCATATTATAAGGACACAGTAGCACCGGAAAAAGGAACTGTCAGAATAACTCCAAAGACAGGCTTTTTTAATTCAAGTAATCAGATACCGATAGTTAAATGGGATGGAATAACAGATGATAATTTATCATGTGTTCAGGTAAAGATAGACGATGGGGAATATAAAGAGTTAGGAAAAACTTCAAAGGGAGAAGGTCAGTTGCAAAGTGCTGATTTTAAGAAAAATGGAAAATATAAAATTACCATAAGAGGAATAGACAAGGCAGGAAATGTGTCTGAAGAAATCAGCAGTAATTATTATTACGATGCCGCAGATTATGCTTTGGAAGATTATACACCTATAAATGTTTATGCAACAGAACAGATTGGTGGAAACACAATTCTCAGATTTGCAACAAAGAATGGAAAATACCGAGATGATGTGAAGTATCAGGTATACAGATCAACAACACCAAATGTGGTAATTAGTGAAAAAACATTTGTTAAGTCTTATTCATCAAAAGGTTCAATCAGAATATCAGGTGATGAAAACGTAACATACTATTACAAGTTAAGAACAGTGAAAAAAAACGGTACTGAAACATTGTATAGTGATTATTCAAATGAAATAAGTTCTACAACAATAGGAATGGATGAGAAGAACAAGCGTCTGGGAACGAATACAATGTGTGCATATTCAGCAATATCAACACCTAATGGATCAGGTCAGGTTGAACTGTCAAAGGGAAACTTTTATTATGAGCAAAATGATATTAGTTTACCTGCGGTGGAAATACCTGTAAACATATCAAGAGTATATAATTCAAATAGCAGTCAGAAGAGTATATTTGGATATGGATGGAGTAATGAATATGATGCATATGTTTCAGAATGTGGAGATAAAATATATTACACTGACGGAACAAGGGCAGTATATACATTTAATAAAAAAAATAATGAGTATATATGTGTGGAAAATCCTGACTTATCATTGGAAATAGATGATGATGTGCTAACACGAAAAATAGAGAGCTCGGAAGTAAAAGCAACTGAAATTGAGGCAGACATACATTTTAATATTACAGACAAAAATGGGGAAATTTATAGATTTGATGATGCAGGAAGATTAGTTCTAATTGAGGAAACTAATGGTTCATTTGTGTATATAACATATGATGAAGAAAAGGGAAGCATAAAATCAGTAATTACAAATAGAGGACAGCAGGCTAAGTTTGAGTATAACAGTAATGGTCTTGTAAGCAAAATCACAGCAGGTAATAATGATTATGGCTATTCTTATACATATGAAAATAATCATCTTACAAAAGCAACTTATATAGGTACGGATGGAAAAAGCATAGATTATAAGTATGCGTATACAGATGATGTATTAACATCAATTATAGATGCTGAAGGAAATGAATATAGAATAGCATACAAAAATGGATGTATTGAAAAATTCAAAAATCCTATGGGAGAATATATAATATATGATTTCGATAATAATGAACAATTGACTAAGTTGACATCATACATAGGAAATGCAGAAGATAAGAAATTAGGAACGGACACATATAGATTCAATATAAATGGTCAGCTATTAGAAAAAATAGATTCACTGGGAAATATATTAAATTATACATATGATTCTAGTAATAAGGCGTTATTAACAGGTGAAAGAGAGGAAAGTTCATATTATGCACTTGAAAATGGAATAGTTACAAAGAAAAAAGCTAGTAGTAAAAAGACTACAGAATATAATAGTAATGGAAATGTAATTTTAGAAAAGGATGATTTAGATAATGTTACAACTTATGAATATTCAGATGTTAGAAATGGATGTACTCAGAATCAACCAACTAAAATAGTTACAAAAGATGCATCGGGTAAAGTCATATTAAATCAGATATATAGTTATGATGAAAAGGGAAATATATTGATTGAAAAAGATTTAATTGAGAATACAATTGGAATTTATAAGTACAATGCTGATGGAACAGTGTCAGAAAGCAAAGAGTATTTGGTAGAAGATGCAAATAAATTAGAAGAAAGAGAAGGGGAAAATATTGATAAATCTTTAAAGAAAGAACTTAAAGTATGCGATGAGAGTACGGAATATAATGATTTAGGTGATGAAGTAGGTGAAAATTCTACAGAAGGTACGGTTAAAGAAAATGTGTCATATGAATATGATAATTATGGGAATGTTATCAAAGAGACAGATAATACCTCAGGTACAATAATAGAATATAAGTATGATGGTTTTTTCAGAACTATAGAAACAAAGGAAACACTGAACGAAAAAGGAAAAACAACTACAAAGATTACTAAAAGTAAATTCGATAAAAATGGAAGTGTTGTTCAAAGTACAGATGAATTAGGGAGAATTACTGATAGCGTATATGATTCTTTAAATCGTGTCATTACAACAACATTAAAGGTAGGAAAAGATTCAAAAACTACAAAGATGTCATATACATATGAAGATGTAAGTATAAATAAAGGAATAAAGCATGAACTAATACGGAATGCTGCAGTTAAGTCTGTCTATAATGATAAAGGAGAAATAACAAATCAGAGCTTTACAGATTTAAATGGAAGAACAGTAAAAGAACTAAGCAATGGATTATACATAGATTATATATATGATGAATCAGGGAAGGTTCTAGCAACATATACAAGTGGTGTTGAGCAGGATGAAGTTGATTGCATAGCTGAAGGGATATTTGTGGTTAATACATATGACGAAAAAGGAAATCAAACAGCTACAATTACTAATCCGGAGATAACAGTTGATGCATATAAGGTAGGTAAGGATTCAATCGTTACAACAAATGAATACGATAAAAATGGAAACTTAATAAAAAGCACAGACGGAGAAGGAAACCAAACAAAATATGAATATGATGAGCAGGGAAGGACAACAAAGGTAATTACACCTTCTGATGCAACTAATAAATACTCATATGATGAGCTGACAAAAGACGGTAATGGCAGAGGTGTGGTAGATACTGTTACGGATGCATTAGGAAGAGTATCTAAAACAACAAATAATGGTTCTGATCAGATTACTAAAATTGAAGATATAGCATCAACAAAAAGCATTGTAAAAACATATGAATATGATTCTAATGGCAGACAGACAAAAGAAATATATTCTGATGGAAGCTATATTCAAAATACATATGAAGATGCAACAGGTGAATTAATTAAGTCAACAAGAATTGATGATAGCGGAAATGTTGAAGGCTATACACAGTATGAATATACAGTGGATGACAAGGTTAAGTCAGCTATTGATTATAAGAGTGGAAAGCCTTACAGATACACATATTATGAATATGATGCATATGGAAGAAATACAGGTGTGGCTGAGATAAATGCAACAAGTACACCGACAACTGAGAAAATTAAAGATTCAATGATTAAATATGTGTACGATGTTGATGATAATATCATAAAGATATATTATCCTAACAGTTCAAAGGATAAATTGAAAGGCATTAAGTTTATTTATAATAAAGACAAATGGATTACAGAAATTGACGGCATCCTATCAGGTGGTGATGATGACACAACTGTAATTCGAAAATATGATTATTACAGTAATGCAAAAGTTAGAACAATAAGAGATTATAAAAATTTCATTAATAAGGGTACAGACTATATTCAAAGGGATTATTCCTATGATAAAATTGATAGAGTAGTATCAATGATATATTCTACAAGTGATAATCCAAATATTGTAAAGGAAAAATATGAATATAAGTATGATAAAAATTCTAATATTACCTATAAGCATGAGCTAAGTAATTACGAAGATTCACGTAAGGATGAGGAAGTATTCTATGCTTACGATGAAGAAGGAAGACTTGTAAAATCAGAAAAGAATAATAAGTTAACATACAAAACGGTACGTTGTACATACAAATATGATAAAGTAGGAAACAGAACCTATGAATCAGAGTTTGAGACAGATACTGTTGCAACAGATCAGTCAAAAACAACAGGATATTATTCATATAATGGTTATAACGAATTAAATCAGTTAACATCAAGTACGGTAATAGAATGCGCTGATGGTTCAAATGTTAAATCGTATAGTAAATCATATAATTATGACAATAAAGGTAATCAAATTTCCGTTACTGACAGTGGTAAAAAAACAAACACTACTTACAAATACGATGTAAATAGCCAGTTAATTGATGTGGAAACAAAGACAAATGGGGTAATTACATCCAAACAACATAATGAATATAATGGACAAGGTCAACGTATTTTGAAAACAGATACGCAAATTGAAGGAAATAAGGTTAATTCCAAAACAATAAACTATTATTATGAGGGAAGCTTGCTATTATATACAACTGATGAAAAAGGCAACAAGACAAGCCAAAACATTATTGGAAATGATAGTAATGCATTTGCTACAATAAGGTATGATTCAGGTACACAGACAGAATACTTTTATTCTAAAGATGTACAGGGAAGTGTCGTGGCAATTCTTAATAATAGTGGAAAATGTGAACAGGCGTACAGTTATACTGACTACGGAGAAACACAAAAGAACATTGATAGTAAGTTCTATAATGAAATATGTTATACGGGTGGTATTTATGATGAAAATACAGGACTTTACTATTTGAATGCAAGATATTATGATACGAGAAGTGGAGCTTTTCTAAGCCAAGACACATACAGAGAGAATAGTATGTACAATTATTGCGGAGGAAATCCAATATCGTATACTGATCCAAGTGGCCATAGTGCAGTAGTTGTTTCTGGAGGTGTTTATAGTATATACAAAAAAAATAGTGGGAAGTATTATTATGAATTTATTGAAACAGCATTATTACAGTTAAAGGATTGGTCAAAATACAAATGCAATAAATATTGGTTGATTGCTGATAATGGTTGGACAAAGAAAGATAAAAGTAGTTTTAAAAAAAATGCCAAGAAATACAGTAATGTAAGAATAAAGTATTTTAAAAGCTCAAGTAAGTTAATAAAGATTTTAAACAAACCAACTTTTAAAAAAGACAAGATTACTGATTTTACTGTATTTTCACATGGATTAGTTGGAAAATTGGCTTTAGGATATGATTATTCTTATGATTCTTCGAAGAGTAATAAACTTGATTTTAAGATTAAACACATATCAAAGGTAAAGAAGAGTAGTTTTAATTACCCAAGAAGTATTTTTTATGCATGTAATATTGCAACTAATACTAGTGCGGGTAAAAATTTTGCAAAAAGATGGAGTAAGAGATTTTGGTCAACAACTACAGCATATAAAGGTAAAACTGATTATGCAGACATAAGAAATACAACATGGTTGGATTATATAGCAGATCTGGGAATTAGACCAGCACGAAATTATCCTGTTGCGTGCCCAGATGCAAAGAAAAAAACTTATAAAAAGGAAGTAATCAGGCCAACAAGATAAATTCTAAGAAGTAGAGAATCTTTTCTGAAAGGAGTTTTTGAAATGAAAAAAAGGATTATAAAAATATTGTGGTTAATAGATTTGTTGCTTTATGTGTTTTTTTCGTATATATATTTATCTGATGGACTAGAAATGCAATTAGCAAAGAAAGGCTCTGATTTACATAGAGTGTATATTCATAACTATGTAATGTATAGCAATTTATATTATAATTCTATTAGCATAATATTATTAAAAATCGGTTTGGTAGGAATGATATTAACAGCGTTAATTTTCGCATTTTATGGAACATATATATCTAAAACGTGGATTTCAAAAAAATACACAAAGTATACTGGAGACATTTATTCAAAAGATGAAAAAGAAAATACCGAAAGTGTAGAGACAAAAACATTATTTGGTAGATTGCGAAAACTATTAGTTAATATATTTTTAGTAGTTATTATTTTATTGTTATATTTATTTATCCTACACATAATTCAACGTTACATATATATAAATTTTTGTATGTTGGTGGGAGAGTAATTTTACAAATAAATTGGAAAAAATCTTTGATTCAACAAAGATGATTAAACTAAAAAAGATAAATTATGAAATTCTTGGGAGTGACAATCCAGCATTAATAATAGTCAATTAGAAGGATTAAATTTATCAAGTAAATAATATAAGAAAGAAGAGTGAAAATAATGAATAGAAAAATATTGTCGTTAGTAGTAATAGTAGTTTCTATTTTGATTTGCGTGTTTAACATTTTAAGTGGTACATTAGATAATTTCTTTTGGAGAACACAGTATACATTAATTTTATTTATAATAGACACAATGCTTATATTATATTTATTATTTGCAAGAAGAAGGAAATAGTCTTAATGATAGACAAAACCTTAAAATTTTTCTTATAAATACTTGAAAATTTCTGGATTATAAAAATTACATAAAACTTTATATAACTCGCAATGTCTTATATATAATGGCATTGCGAGTATTTCAAGTATTTCCTAATCAAATAAATTTCGAATTTTAAATCGGATAAAAATCGAAAAAACTACGTTAAATGATTATAAACAATTTAACAGGAGGACAAAACTTATGAAGAACAGAAAACTAAAGAAAGCACCTGTAATAGTCATTCTCTCGCTAATAATGTTGTTATGCATATTTACGGCAACATCAAAAAATGTACATGCACAAGAGAAAGATATTAATGATGTAAAAGCTATCAAAAAAATAATAACAATCCAGAGAAATAAAGGTGCAAAGGTTAGCACAAATTTAGATAATAAGAGACAGTACAAATGGAGCAAGAAAACAGGCAGACTACGAGAAATAAACTGGTATAAAAAAGGACTTAAGGGAAATATTAATTTTAATAAATTAACAGAATTAAGATACATAAATGTAAAAAGAAACAGCCTGAAAAATATTAGTCTAAATAAAGTTGAGAAACTTAAGATATTAATGTGTCAAAAGAACAAACTAAATAAACTATATATTAAAGAAAATAAAAAATTAGATGTTTTAGACTGTTCTAACAATAACATTAAGAAATTAAATGTAGTAAAAAACGAAAAATTATGTGAATTTGATTGTTCTCATAATTCATTAAATAAGTTAAAAATTAGTAAAAGCATGAAAAAGCTGTTTGCGTTAGATTGTTCATATAATAAAATAACAAAGTTGAAGATTAAGGGATTACATCATTTAGAAAATATTGATTGTAGCCATAACAGATTAAAGCAGTTATGCATAAAAAATATTGGATCTGTTGTTTATTTAGATTGCCAAAACAATAAATTAACAGAATTAAATTACCCTAATGAAAATATTGCAGAATTAAATTGTTCTCATAATAAACTGATATCAATAGATGTAAACTATATGGGGCAATTGAATTGCTCTTATAATAATATAAGAGAATTAAAAGGTGGAAGTAATAGCTTGTCATCGTTATATTGTAGTCATAATCAGATAACAGACATAGATATTGGAAATTTGTTTGAGGATTGGCCGGGAAATTTATATTGTGATCATAATAATATCTCATCTCTTGATTTAACCGGAATTTTAGGAATGGAAAAGGTAGTGTGTGACAAAAAGGTTAAAATGATTGGCGTTGCTAGTGGAACGAAGGTGGTTAGAAAGTAGAAATTTTACTTATATCATCTAAAAATAAAGGGAGTTGTTTTATGATAGAGAAAAAGATTAAGGGTTATGCAGCACAATTTATTATTTTCTCGATTTTTTATTTGATGATGTTTGGAGTAGGTATCAGTATTATATTTTATAACAAACCAATAGTTGCAATAGTATGGTTTACATTAATATTAACAATCGTATTAACATTTATGTATTATTCATCGACCAGAGTTATTTACAAAGTGGAATATAATGAGAATAATTTGTTTTTTTACTCATATTTAAAGAGGTATAAAACCAATAGGAAAGTAGAATTTCAAGAAAAAAAGATTGGCTGTTTTGTTATGTTAAATGGAAGAAAACTGAGATTACCATTTTACACCGGAATACCATCAAAACACACCCAGTATTGGAAACAATCTGAAGTAGAATTGGTAAAGAAGTGGATAAATGATTTGTAAAAAGAATGATAGAAAAATACTACAAAGTGGAGAAATAAAAATGAAAATTAAAAGATTATCAATACTTGTGTTGATATTTGCATTGTGCTTATCAGGCTGTGCAAATACAAAAAAAACAAAATATCAATCTGGAAGAGACACTTACCTATCAGTAGGTGACGGACGATTTCAAATGATGAGTAGTTTTGATTACACGATATATGATTTAAAAGAAGATGAGTCTATATTTGATAAAATTACTTTTTATTATGATAATTCTAAAGAGAGTAAATTATATTTAGTTAATGAGAATAATAATTATATGATTATCGATTATAAAAACAATAGCTATAAATCGTATGATAAAAATAATTTATCAAATGAATTGGAAAAAATCTTTGATTCAACAAAGATGATTAAATTACAAAAGATAAATTATGAAACTCTCGGTAGTGATGAACCGGCATTAATAATTGACAATTAGAAGGATTAAATTTATCAAGTAAATAATATAAGAAAGAAGAGTGAAAATAATGAATAGAAAAATATTGTCGTTAGTAGTAATAGTAGTTTCTATTTTGATTTGCTTGTTTAATATTTTAAGTGGTACATTAGATAATTTCTTTTGGGGAACACAGTATACATTAATTTTATTTATAATTTTTAATATTGTGTAGAGGAAGAATTATTGAAAATTATACTGTTTATGAGAAATATATTTACAAGGAAATAACGAAAAGTTTATTAATAACTTTGCAGTGATTATTTAGGAAGAATCACTTTTGGTGCAAATTCCCTCAAGGATATAAAGTAAAAAAAGGAGTGTTGTTTGACACTACCTGGAATATTAGGAGGATATGAATGAAAAAATTGATTAGAAAAATATATTTGGTGTTTATAATTATACTGTATACAGTATTTTGTTATATATATGCTACTGATGGATTGAAAATTCAACTAGCAAATAAAATACAAAATAATTTCTACGATTATATTAAATATGAGTATAGCCCTGTCAGTACCCAATTATACATAATAGCGATTATTGGTATGATTGTATCAGGACTAATCTTTACAGTTTGTTCAACATATAAGATATATAGATGTATAAAAAAATACATAGAAAAAAAGAGTTTACGAATAATTGCAGTGTTAATATTTTTAATTATAGTAATACTGCTTTTACATTTATGCAGAAATTATTTTGTTAATGTAAATATGCCTATTGGAGAAGAAATGTGAAATGGTTAATGCAAAAAGGAACAAATAAATGCATTTGTTGATAAAAACTTGCAACAACAAAGAGAAAATACTTTTTGCTTTAAAACCAATAAAATTCTCTGCTATGAATGGGACCAGAAAGCTTTAGCTTTAAGCAAAAAAATCTTTTGGTATAATAAGTATGGGTTAGCTAGCCATACAAAAAATCAAGGTGAGACATATGCGTATAAGGGAAAAACAGATTATACCCAAATAAATTGTAAAAAAGGATTAAATAGGGCAAATATGTTTCTGTATGAGTGGTTGCATGGAACTAAAAAAAGTTTAGAACTACAACAAGACAATATCCTATAGGAAATGGTTTAGTAAAATATGCAGATCCAGTATGGAGATAGAAAGAGGGAAATATGGAACAGTTAATAAACATATATAATGAATTTTATGGTGATATTTTTATAACTATTATAAGGATTTTGGTTGGAATTTTACTTATCTTAAGTAAAAAGTATGTGTCTAAAACATTAAAATGTTATGTAACAGTAGTTTACTTTGGTGGGATATTAGGAACGGTTATTCCGTGTTACCTTAATTGCTCTATAAAAGTTATTCTTTTAGGTTTAACTTTTGGGATGGTGTTGGGATACATATATGTTAAATTTCAAAAAAAAGATTATATGACGGATGGAATATTTTTATTTGTCTATTTTTATGAATTTGTGGGACTTATATTTTTTGTTTTAAATATAAATTTTTCGAAAATATTTAAGATATACATTTATTATGTAGATTATGCAACAATTTATATTTCAATAATTATAGCAGCTATACTATCTGTTGCAATGTGTATAGTTTTACATAAAAAGAAAATTATTGAAGAAATAATTGCAGAAAATAAATATTTCTGTATTGGAAATTATTTTATTATAAGCTTGTTTATAGGAATTAGTAATTTTCCTGTTTACGGACCAGGTGACGGAAAGGAAATGAGTCTGGTACTGTTAAATGTTACAGATGATTTTCAGTTTAGTTGTTTAATGATACTTGAGACTATGATGATGCTTCTATATCGAGAATATAAAAAAACAAAAACAGAAAAGAACAAATTGTTATAATAAACTGTCCATGCCACTTTTTCAGTTGCTTTTAAATTGTATGAGTAATATAATGAAAAAGATAAAACGGAGGTATATATGGCGGCAAAAACAAAAGTTAAAGAAGTTAAGTTGACTGACGAAGAAAAGTATGCGAAAGCGAAAGAACTGACACAGGCTGTTAATTGTCTTACAAGAGACAAGGAAAGAGCAGAAATTTACGGAACAATAGCTAAGAAATATAGAGAGCTAGGTGACTATGAGGACTCGGCTAAGTTAGCTGAAGAGGCAGAGGCTAAGGCAAAAGAATTTAAGAAAAAGGCGGATGCTAACAAAAAGAATGAAAAGAAACCTGATAATTTTCAGGAAGAAGAGAAGAAGAGTAACGGAGTTGTCCGAAAAATAGTTTTAGGAATTATTCTTGTAGTAATAGTTGTTGGAATTGTAGGAGTAATTTTTTCTCAGACAAAACAGGGAAGATATGTTAGAGCTTCATATTATGAAAAGGTTGGCAATTATGAAAAGTCCTATAAGATGTTCAATAATTTAAAGTCTTACAAGGACAGTCAGGATAGAGCAACTTTAAGCAAATATGAATATGGCATAGATTGCAAAAAGAATGATGAATACGAAGTTGCAAAGAATACATTGAGAAGTTTGGGAGATTATAAAGATTCCGAAGCTCAGTTGTGCGAATTGGAACTTAACAATATTGATAAGTCTGAGGTTGGCACAAGTATACTTTTTGGAGAGTATAAGTGGCTTATTCTTGAGAAAAAACAGGGGAAAGCATTTTTGGTTAAGTCAGAACCAATTCCAGGATATGCATACAATGATGAAAATATTAGCGTAACATGGGAAAAGTCATCTCTTAGAAAATTCTTAAATAGTGATTTTATTGATGAAACATTCTCTGAAAGTCAGAAGTCAAAAATATTAGAAACAAGGATTTCAATTCCCCTTAATAGTCAGTCTAAGACAAAGGGTGGAAAGGAAACAACAGATAAGTTGTTCATGCTTAATGCTGAGCAGGCAAACAGATATGAAGAAATCCTAAGTAATTATACAAGAGACTGGTGGCTTATTGATGCGGGTATCAGCGACAATACAGCTCAGTTCGTATCTAACGGCAAGGTCATGGATTATGGTTACGAGGTGTCAAGCCAGAATATTAACATTCGTCCGGCAATGTGGATTCAGTATAAGTAAAACAATATTGAACGGGTGGTAGATTATATTAGTTTAAAAACTAATTAATAATACAAATGAGAATGAAAGGAGAAGAGTTATGAAAGCTAAAACTACATTATCAAGTTTAATTTTGGCAGTTGCAGTAATAGTTGCACAGTATTTAAATTATAAGATTGAATCAAAGGTAAGTCTTACATATAATTCTACATATGAATTTGTATGGTGTTCAATTATTATGTTGGTTTTAGGCCTTATAGCGGGCATTAATATAATTTGGATTTTACATTCTGAAAATACCATTGAAACAATTATAGCTATTGCTTTTCAGGTTATAGCAGCAGTTGTGGGATTTGAAGCATTGAGAATTATAACATTTGTACCGCTTATGATAATAGGTGTGTATATTTGCATATTAGTATTGCAGAAAAATAAAAACAAATAAAAAAGATGTGATAATTCACCGGTTTAATCAGATATATAATCTGAGATTTAAACATTAAAGTGAATTATCACATCTTTATTTTTCGTAATCTATTACGCAGCGTTCACAGGCATTAACGATAATTGTGTTGCCGAATTTGTCGTAGCGTTTGAATTCGTGACCGTATGCTTTATGAACATGACCATGCACAAAATATTTTGGTTTATATTTTGTCATAATTTCCTTAAACACACTGAAACCTGTATGCGGCAAATCTTCTCCATCATTAATTCCCTTGGCAGGTGAATGACAAACCAAAATATCAACACCACCTTTCAGGAAAAGCTTACGCTTAAGTTTGGTGTAGCGGCGTCTCATTTGTCTTTCTGTAAACTGGAAAGTTCCCGGACGGTAACGCATTGAACCACCTAGTCCCATTATTCTAATTCCGTTGTAGACAATCAAATCGTCATCAATACACACGCATCCCTCTGGAGGCGTTGAAAGATAACATTCGTCATGATTACCATGTATGTAAAGAACTGGAACGTGAGATAGTGTTACAAGAAATGACAAATACTGTGGAGCCAAATCACCACAAGATATTATCAAATCAATATCTTCTAATTTATCAGGTGAGTAATAATCCCAGTAGTATTTGGATTCCTCGTCTGATATAAATAAAATCTTCATATTAGTCCTCCGAACTTATTTTTAAGAAACCCCATTGTTTCTTTTGGCTATTGATTTACACCTTGCTGCATTGCAACAGGTTTTGCTTCTTCTTCAAGTTCATCAATAACAGGTATCTCACCGATAATATTGTCCGAAAGCCAGTCCATTGTAATAATGTCGTTTGGTGAGAGAGTTTGGTTTTCACCATTTTTTATTGTTTTGTCCTGTGAATAAATAATTCCTGAAAATGGATTAAAATCACCGGAGCGAATTGTTTTTGTTAATAGATTTATTAATTTTTTAATGCCCTCAGGTAACCATGGAGAACTAATTACTTCAATTGCGTTTTCAGCCATGCCCCACCAGTAGTTAATTGCCTTTACATTCTTTGAGTCATCTGCTTTCCATGTACCATTAAGAATGGCTTCTATAAGCTGCTCATAGAATTTTCCCCAGTTATATATTGGAATGGCAAGATTCCAAATACTGTCAGGATATGACATGTATAAACCGTAGTATCTTGTTCCGGCTTCTGGAACAGACAAATCTTTGTCGGAAACGCAGTCAGGCTGTAATTGTTTAATCTGTTCTTCAACGTCAACGTCTTTTAAACAGCTCCAAAGCAGATGAATTTTTGCTCTTGGGTTGGTCATTTTTACACCCTGTGCAAATGAGTTAATATTGGCAATTGTTCCGTATATAGGATAATCGGCAATGTATACAATTTTGTCATGCGCTGCCAGTGAACCGGCAACTGCACCCATAATGAATTTGGCTTCATGCATTCTTGCGTAGTATGTTCTCATTGAAGTATGAGGGTCATGCAGTGAGCAGTTTAGTATTGTAATTTTTGGATTAGCAATTGCAGCCTTTAAGCTTGCCTGAGAAAAAGTTGGCGATGTTGTAAATATTACATTGCAGCCATTGGCAATGGCATCATCAATTGCCTCTTCAATATTGTGTGAATTAATACTGTCATAGTATACGGTAGTTACATCATCAGGAAAAACTTCGTTAAGGTGCAATCTACCTAACTCATGGGAATAGGTCCATGCACTGGATGCTGAAGTTTTTTCATAAATAAATGCTACCTTCAAATGCTTTGCACCTGGTGTCAAAAGCTTTGTTAAAACAGAAGTTTTTTTGGTTGAAGCAGTCATTCTTAAGTCAACTTCGGTATCTGACATAAGCTCAAACTCAGAGAAATTTGAATTAATTAATTTAGTTAATTCACTGTCTGACATTTCTAAAAGTTCTTTATAGCCATATAGTTGTGTAAACGCTAGGAAAGCATCGCCACAAGTGATTTCCTTAAGATTTTCGCCACCGATTTCATCATATTTGGATTGAAAAGTTAGAAACAGCGAGCGAAAATCTATTCTTTCGTTATGGCTCCAAACTTCTCCAGGCTTTTTGCCTACAACAGTTTGCAATTTTTCAAAACTTCCTAGTTTTGAAAAATATAAGTAATTGATTTCTGACAAACTATAGAAATCAACAAATTCATAATAAAGTTTAACATCATAATCATCTGTTTTTTTCGGTAAAATTCTTGTTACCTGTCCCATTACGGAAACTGCATCGTAGTATTTTAAAACGCTGACACGTTTATTTCCTTCTAAAACATAGAATTTGTTCATGTATTCATAAGCAATAATAGGATCGGTAATTCCTTCTTCCTGTTGGGCTGTGGAAAGTGTCATCCACTTGGAAGCAAACTCGGAATTAGGGTCGAGAATAGGCATAAAGTTGCTGGAAAAAGAATTGCTTCTTCCGGCAGTTTTGGTACCTACCACCTGGGCTAATGGAATCTGAACTAACCCAAGAGATACTTCTCTATAACTTTTGGTTGTATGCAAAATATCATCAAGAACTTCAAGAGTTGGACTTTCTCCAGCCATAAGTTTTGACTGATAATCTTTTTTCCCAATTTTAGCTGCCTGTACATAATCTGAATAAGACATAGAAACCTTCCTTTCAAATAAAAACAACTCTAAGCATAAGCAAAGAGTTGTCTGGTGTCATGTTAATTAATTTTTTCTGAGATAAACACTTACACTTGTACTTTGGTAATATGCTATAAGTGTAATACTCTTTGTTTTCCACCAATGCTCAGCGGAACCATTTGAATATGTTCTTGCAAATGTATAATTTCCGTATGTACCTGAAATGTTAGAAACTATAGCATCATAAGAATCCTTTGAAAGTTTGCCATACTGTAAACGCACTTCATAAAGCTTACCTTTTTCGTTAAGTACATACTGAAGTAGAGCGTTAGAATCAGTAGGAAGAACTTGTGCACCAAAGTATTCAGGTGGATTCTTCTCGCTGAATTTGTATGTAAGATATGCAACTTTTCCATCTGAAGAAGCTGCGTATGAACCATCCTGAGTACCTTTCTGTTTCTTTTCATAAGAAGAAATAGATTTACGTTTACTGCCAAACTTAACATCAGTTAAATTCTTAATGGATTTACTAATTGTTTCATCCTGTGAACCTTCTGTTGACATTACAGATACTGAATCAGGTGATGAATTGCTACTGCTAGTATCTTTATTATTAAGTTTTGATATAAAACTTATTAGTAATGCAGCAACTATAATTATTATTGTAAATATAACGATATATGTTATATTTTTGTTCATTGTTTGTTTTGTATCGCGCATTTGTTGCCTCCTTAAAGCTAATCTTTACATAATTTTAGCATAAAAGGTCAATAAGTTAAAGGTAAAAAGCAAAAGTATGTTGATAAAAAATAAGAATTTGTTATAATTAAAGGGTAGTACCTATTACTTATAAGTCTCTCCTAAGACTCATAAGTATACTAACATATTTTTCAGTCCGGAACGGTTAATGGCAAGGGGGCCTTAACCGTTCTTTGCTGTTAAAGGGAAAATACAAATGTAGGAGGGCAATATGAAGACAGCTTGGTTGGTAGTAAATGGATATTTAAAAAGTGAAAAGTTTGAAGAAATATATAGTTGGTTAATTGAAGCAGCAAAGGAAAGAAACATTAATTTGAAAAAGTTGCCTAATGACCAGCTTGATTCAATTATTCCGGCAGATCCTGAAAATATAAACTGGAGAGAACGACCGGAATTTGTTTTGTTTTGGGATAAGGATGTCAATTTGGCAAGAATGCTTGAGAGAGAAGGCTTCAGGGTATTTAATAATGCAGATGGAATTGAGGCGTGCGATGACAAGGCGCTAACTTTTATCCGCCTAAAAAACAAAAACATAAAAATGCCAAAAACTTTTATTGCACCAATGACATTTGATAAGGAATATAAAGATTATACTTTTTTACTTCAGGTTGAAGGAAGCCTTGGCTATCCTATGGTGATTAAGGAGAACAAAGGTTCTTTTGGTGAACAGGTATATTTGGTAAATAGCTATTATGAAGCAGTTGATAAAATAAAAGAAATCGGGCATCATGAGTTTATCATGCAGGAGTTCATCGAAAGTTCTAAGGGTAAAGATGTTCGAATACACGTTGTAGGTGATGAAATTGTTACGGCAATGGAGCGTGTAAATGAAAATGATTTCCGCGCCAACATAACTAACGGTGGTAAAATGAAAAAGTACACACCAACTAAAGAGCAGGCACAGATGGCTATAGATGTATGCCGCGAACTTAATTTAGATTTTGCAGGTGTGGATATCATGTTTGGAAAAGAGGGAGAACCTGTTCTTTGCGAGGTGAACTCCAATGCTCACTTTAAAAACATATATGACTGCACAGGTGTGAATGTAGCGGAGAGTATTTTAGATTATATTGTTAAAAGTATTAAAGATTAGCATTGAAATTAAATGAGTGGAAAATTGATGCTAAACATATTAGTAAGCCAAGATTTATATTTGAAATAAATAAGAAAAAGATTCAATTTATTAATAGAAACTTAAAATTAGTTGATTAATATAGGAGGAAACATTCCAAAAAATGAGCAACATTGGCTGGGTGATTTATTCAAGAGAAGATGCAGAAAAAAATAAAGGTTTTATCAGAATGCTTAAGGAAGATTTCGACCAATATAATGTTGAACTTAAGCTGGTTATTTTAGAAGAAATTGATAAACCAGAGGTGTTTGTAAAGAATGCAAACATTGATTTTGCAATAAACAGAAGCAGAAATTCCTACATTGCAGAACTTCTTGAGAAAAGAGAAATAAGAGTTTTTAATAACAGCATGGTTTCAGACATTGCTAATAACAAAGGCAAAAATTACAAATATTTGGAAGGCATAGTTCCTTTTCTACCAATAATTTATCAGGGAGAAGTAATTGGTAGCCATGAAAGCATACAGGATTTTACTTATCCTTATGTAATCAAAAGTTGCTGTGGACATGGTGGAAGTCAGGTGTTTTTAGTACATAATGAAGATGAGAAGAAACAGGCACTTTCTAAGATAAAGGACGAGTATGTTATCCAAAAACTTTGCTCCAACATTGGAAAAGATGTTAGGGTATATGTTATAGGAAACAAAATTGTTAAGGCTGTTTTAAGAACTTCAAAAGAAAGCTTTAAGAGCAATTATAGTCTTGGTGGAAGTGCCCGGGAATATAATTTAGATAATTATGAAATTGCCATGGTTAAGCAGATTTTAAACAAATTCCAAATTGATTATGGTGGAATTGATTTTACATTTCATAATGGAAAGGCTGTGTTTAATGAAATTGAGGACGCAGTGGGAGCAAGAATGCTTTACAGCGTTTGTGACATAGATATTGCTAAGTTATTTGTAGATTATATTATAGGTGAGATATCATAAATAATATTCAAATATGGACACTCGTTGGAGTTAAAAGAAAATAAAAATGGAGATATTCAAATGGAAAAAAGAAACTTTTTTCAAAGGCTGACAGGTCATTTTTGTACAATAACAAGACACAGACATCAGGTAATTAAACATTGTAAAAAAGCTGGTATATTGTGGCAGGGACTTAGACATGACTTGTCTAAATATGCGCCAACAGAATTTATTCCGGGAGTTAAGTTTTATACAGGACACAGAAGTCCTAACGAGGGCGAAAGGGAAGCTTTCGGATATTCAAAGGCTTGGATGCACCACAAAGGACGTAATCGTCACCACTTTGAATATTGGGTGGATTACAATATTGAAACCCATAGAAATGAACCGGTGGAAATGCCTTACAATTATGTGGCTGAGATGTATTGCGACAGATTGGCTGCCAGCAAGATATACAATGGCAAGAAATATAAACAGACGGATCCGTTAGACTATTTTAGCAGAAGAAAACCTCACAGAAGCATTAATTTGAAAACAAGGGATGAAATTGAAAAATTGCTTGTTATGACTGCAGAAGCCGGTGAGGATGAGGCATTTAAGTACATTAGAAAGAGACTTAAAGAAGAAAAGAAAATTAAGGGAAAGAATAAAGCAGGACATTAGATAAGTAAATTAAATGCCAGAGAAAGTAAGAAAATAGATCACTGGAAAAGTAAGAAATCAAGTAAACAAAGAAAAAATAAGGAAATAAAACTATGAATAAGAAGAACATACCAATAGTGACAACAATTTTGATAATTATAAATATTGCCGTGTTTCTAGTAATGGAGTTCACAGGCAGCACTGAAAATACTCAGTTTTTATATGAACATGGCGCAATGTACTGGCCGGCTGTTTTGGAAGATGGCCAGTGGTACAGATTGATAACCCATATGTTTGTACATTCAGGTGCTAACCACATAACAAATAATATGTTTATGCTTGGAATATTGGGCTATCAGATTGAAAAAGAATATGGACCAATTAAGTATCTGATTACTTATTTTGTAAGTGGTATAGGTGGCGCGGTATTGTCAGCTTTAATTGAAATGAGTTTAGGAGAAGCTGTTGTTAGCGTAGGTGCTTCAGGCGCAATATTTGGAATATTCGGAGTTATGCTTGTTATGATTTTCAAAAACAGACAAAGAATGGGACAGGTGTCTGCACCACGACTTATTATTTTATTTGTTTTGATGGTATTTGGAAATATGGAAGAAGGTGTGGATGTAATGGCGCATCTGGGCGGAGCATTAATTGGTGTGGCAATGGGATTTTTGCTATATCGCATTAAAGACAGAGGAAGATATTTTAATTTGTAGTAGAAAAAATATTTGGATGCTTTTGACACCCGAATTATATATGATAAAATTATAAAAAAGATTAGGAGGCATAACATGAGTGATTGTATTTTTTGTAAAATAGCAGCAGGAGAAATTCCTAGCACTGCGCTATATGAAGATGACAAGGTAAAGGTGATTTTTGATGCAGGTCCGGCAACATTAGGACATGCTTTGGTTTTACCAAAAACACATGCAGCAAACGTGTTTGAGATTGATGATGAAACACTTGCACATGCTCACATTGTTACAAAGAAAGTGGCAACAGCCCTTAAAGAAGCAACAGGTTGTAAGGGTATCAATATCTTACAGAACAATGGAGAAGTAGCAGGTCAATCAGTGTTCCACTTTCATATTCACATTATTCCAAGATATGATGAGGATGATGCAAACATTAAGTGGACACCTGGCACACAGGACACAGAAGGTTTAGAAAAAATTGCCGCAAAGGTTAAAGAAATATTGAAATAGTTATTAATAAAAAAGCCCTATGTTATATTCTGATATGAAGTTAAATTATTGTATGCATATCAGTTTTAACATAGGGCTTATATTTTATTTATATTATTTTATTTGCTCAAATCTTTTATTAAGCCAACAATTTTTTCAACACCACCTGTACCTGATGATTTTGACATTGCTTCAATGTATGTGTCCTTGTTGTCAAAGACTTTATGTACTGTTGAAATCAAATCATCTTTTGTGGCTACATCTTCATCTAGAACTTCACTGAAGCCCTGCTTCTTATAAGAGTTAGCGTTTAATATCTGGTCACCACGACTTGCATTAGCAGATAGTGGAATCAGAATATTAGGCTTGTTTAATGCTGAAATCTCGCAAATGCTGTTGGCACCGGCTCTTGATATAATTATGTCTGCCATTGCAAAGAAATCTTTCATTTCTTCACTGATATATTCAAACTGAGCATAACCTTCTGTACCATTAAGAGATTCATCTACCTTACCTTTTCCACAAAGATGTGCAACCTGAAAATCTTTAAGAAGTTCAGGTAAAGCAGCTCTAACAAGTTTATTTACCTTCTCGGCACCAAGGCTACCGCCTGTTACCATAATAACAGGCTTGTTTGCAGTGAAACCACACATGTCAAGAGCTGTGATTTTATTTCCTGTAAATAACTCTGCTCTTATAGGTGAGCCTGTGTGAACAGCTTTCTCGCCTAAATACTTAGCAGTTTCAGGGAAATTGTGACAAACTTTTGTTGCCTTCTTTATGGCAAGTTTGTTCGCAAGTCCCGGTGTCATATCTGATTCGTGAATAATTACGGGAACCTTGTATTTGGCAGCTGCAAATACAACAGGAACTGTAACAAAACCACCTTTTGAAAATACAATATCAGGTTTAAATTTTCTGATGATTTTTTTTGCCTGAAAATATCCTTTTAAAACCCTAAATGGATCTGAAAAATTTTTCCAACTGAAATATCGTCTAAGTTTACCGGAAGAAATTCCCTGGTAATCTAAACCGGCATCTTCAACTAATTTAGTTTCCATACCACCTTCAGAACCAATATATTTAATTTCAAAGCCTGCCTCTTTAAGCTGAGGTACAAGGGCAATGTTTGGTGTAACATGTCCTGCTGTTCCACCACCGGTTAAAATAATCTTTTTCATAATATTCACCTAGTTTCCTTGTTCTTTATTATATTTTTTTATTTGTTTTTTGATTTCCTGTGTAGTTTTTCCATTTAAAGTCATGTTCATTAAATCAGTAGCTCGTGCCACAGAATCTTTATCCTGTAAAACAGTTGCAAGATATGTTCCTGTATAAGTACATAAGTCTTTTGAAGGAGTACCGATTACACCAAATGACATAATGTTCCAACCGTCAGAACCACCATCTTTTAATAAATTAATTGATGATGAAATATCCATGTCAGTTGTAAAACTGTTTTCGATAGCATCTAAAATACTATTATAATGAAGCAATGTTGTGCCACTTAATGCCTTTTTCTCGATGGCTTTAAGAACCTTAACCTGGTTTTTGTTTCTTTCCATATCACCATTGCCGAATGAATGACGTTCTCTTGCATAAGTAAGAGCAGTGGCACCATCCATTTTCATGTTACCTTTAGTATAGGTGTATTTCTTACGTTCCTTTGTTTCAGTATCACCGTATGAAGCATAAGTTGTTGTACTGAAAGGTTTATCAACCTTAACTGTAACGCCACCCATGGCATCAATAAGTTTGGCAAAACCTGTAAAGTTAAGCTTTACATAATGATAACGACTGCTTGAAATTTTGAATCCATATAAAGATTTTAATGTGTCCATTAAAGCTTTATTGCCCGGATTCCATGAAACCTCACTTGCCCATTGCCAATCGCTAACAGTAGCAGCAGTTCCGTCTGCTTTTTTAGCTGTACCTTTTCCATATAAACCAACATGTGTTAGTTTGTCATATGAATCAGGGGCAACGCATTTTGCCTTCACCTCTACATAATAATCTCTAGGAGTTGAAATCATTAAAACATTGTGAGTTTTTGGATTTACAACTGCTAAAATATTTGTGTCAGAACGTCCTAATGACTTCCTGTTAAATTCTCCAAAAGTATCATTTGCAGAAACGAAAACTACAAATGGTTTATTATCTAGCTTTTTACCGTTAGTGAATTTAGAAAAATCACGGAAAAGGAAAAAGCATACAAGTGCCAATAAAATAATTACAATAACTGAAATAATCTTCCCAAATGTTTGAGCGTTCTTAGACTTCTGTAATAAGAAGAAAACTAAGCCTAAAAGTACAAGAAGAATAAGTATTGTTACACCAACTATTGTAGGTGTGATAAAAGCAAAGTCTTTAGTAAGGAATAAATAAACATCAGTAATTGACAATGCAAGCTGAATTAGCACTAGAACAATCCCAACGATTTTTCCTGCCTTTGAACCTTTAGTTGGATCTTTAGCCTTTACACTCTTTTTACTACCGGAGTTTGATTTGGCATGATTTGCTGCTGATGTTGTTTCAGAACTATATCCGTAGTAGCCGGTTTTTGTATCTGATGAATTTTGTTTTTTACTCATAAGTACCTCCTAAATTCTTTTATAGAGTAACATTTTAATTTTTAGTAAAAGCTAAATAATCACTTTATTTGAAAAAGTGATTAAAAAACTTTAGCTATATAATTGTTTGTATCTGTTATACGAAATAAAATGCATATTTATTGAGCAAAATATAAATAATTCATTCAAGTATATTCATTAATATTTCATTCAAATTAAAATGCGTTGAAAAACTATCAAAAATTGTTCCTGACAGTCCGCAAAATTCGGTCTAATTATACTACATATTTATAAAAAAACAAAGAGCAACAGTGTATCTTTAACTATTCAGCCAACAGCTCAAAGTCTCAAAGAGCCTTTTCGCTGTGGTGAATCACCGAATGATATATAACTATTCAGCCAACAGCTCAAAGTCTCAAAGAGCCTTTTCGCTGTGGTGAATCACCATATGATACTGTAAATATCAACGAAAAATGTGCAAGCACCTTTTTGGTGATATTTACAGTATCGCATGGCTGAATAGTTATACAAATTGACAAATAATAGTGGCTTTGGTAAAATTATAGAATATTATGAGCTGGTGTTGCGGACTTTGAAACTGTTGCAAGCCAGCTTATGTTGTAGGAGAAAAAATGAAACAGTCAAGAGCGTTTAGAAGAATAATAGTATTATTGTTGCTTGCAACAGTAATAACTGTACAGACAATAGTATTCTGGTATTGTTGGGATAATCATTACAGCAGTGGAATGGACAGAGGCTTTTTCTTTAAAGGTCATATGGTGCTGTTGTTTGTATATGCTTTATTGTTTACAGTGTTCTGTCAGGTGTACGGAGCATTTAAGTTAGGAAGACTTAAGTATTCGGATTTGGTATTCTCTCAGTTACTTGCATTGTTATTTACTAATGTAATAATGTATTTGCAGATTTCCATGTTAAGTCTTAAATTAGTAAATCCGGCACCTATTATCGGGATGAGCTTTGATAATATTTTATGTTGTCTCATTTGGGCGGCAATAGCCATGTCGGTTTACAAATGGTTATATCCACCAAAAGACATGTTATTAATATATAGTGACAGAGATCCGGATAATTTAGTAAAGAAAATCAAAACAAGAGAAGATAAATATCACATTAAAGAGTCAATTCATTGTGATGAAGATTTTTCAAAAATAAAAGAAGCCATTTTGGGACATTCAGCAGTATTGCTTTGTGACATACCAAGTGGAACAAGAAACTCAATTATCAAACTTTGCTATATGTATGATAAGAGAGCATATATTACACCAAAGTTATCAGATATTATTGTTATTGGTGCAGAACAGAATAATTTATTTGATTCACCATTATTGGTAACTAAGGTAAGAGGTCTTAAATGGGAACAGGCTTTTGTGAAGAGAATTATTGATATTGTCATTGCCTTAATCTTATGTATACCAACAGTTATTATTACTGTGATTGTTGCAGTATGCGATTTAATTTGGGATAGAGGACCGGTTTTCTACACACAGCCAAGACTTACGGTTAATGGAAAAGTTTTTAAAATATTAAAGTTCAGAAGCATGAAAGTTGACTGTGAAAAAGACGGCGCACGTTTAGCAGCCAAAGATGATGACAGAGTTACTAAGGTGGGAAAAATATTAAGAGCAACACATCTTGATGAATTACCACAGGTGTTTAATATCCTGGCAGGTCAGATGTCAGTTGTAGGTCCAAGACCTGAACGACCTGAAATCGCAAAACAGTATGAGGAAACAATTCCTGAATTTTGTTTTAGATTAAAGGTGAAAGCAGGACTTACAGGATATGCTCAGGTATACGGAAAATATAACACAACACCTTATGATAAATTGAAATTGGATATGTATTATATTCAACATTATAAGATTTGGACTGATATTCAGTTAATATTAATGACCTTTAAGATTATGTTCATGAAGGATAATACCGAAGGCGTGGACAAGAATCAGAAGACAGCAATTATAGATAAGAAATAGGTGATTTATATGACAGAGAATTACTCAGTGCTAATGTCAGTTTATATAAAAGAAAAACCTGAATATTTAAAGGAGGCCATTACCAGCATTCTTAATCAGACAGTAAAAACTAATGATTTTGTAATTGTATGTGATGGCCCTCTTACAGAAGGCCTGAATAAAGTTATTGCAGATTTTGTAACAACCTATTCAGGCTTATTCAATGTTTACAGGCTTGAGCATAACATGGGGTTGGCAAAGGCACTTAACAATGGAATATTACAATGTAAAAATGAGATAATCGTTAGAATGGATAGCGATGATGTAAGCATGCCTGATAGAGTTGAAAAGCAGATGAAGGCAATGAAGGAAAAAAATGCAGATATAGTTGGCTCTAACATAATTGAGTTTGTGGGAGATATTAGTAACACTGGAAACATGCGCGTGGTTCCTGAGAATAATGAAGAAATAATTATGTTTGCAAAAAACAGAAGTCCTTTTAATCATCCATCAGTAATGTACAAAAAATCAGCAGTAATCGAAGCCGGCTTTTATGAGGATTATAGATTTTTTGAGGATTATAATCTTTGGTGTACAATGTTAAACAAAGGCTACAAAGGATATAATGTTAAGGAAAATCTCCTGTATATGCGTGGTGGCAGTGAAATGTACAAGAGACGTGGCGGTGTTTCTTATGTAAGGTATATTTACAGATTCAGAAAACATTTGAAAAAGATAGGATTCATATCTATGGGAAATTTCCTTACAAGTGTATTAACAAGAAGTATTGTAAGTATTATTCCTAACGGCTTAAGAGTTGCCTTATATGGAAATACATTAAGAAAGTAGTAGGACAATGAATAAAGAAGTTTTAAAAGTTTTTTTCAAACCATTAACCTGGTTTAACAAGGCTATAAAAAAAGACGAAAAGCTAATATTTTTCTATACTAACTTAGGTTTTAGAGATAATGTTAAGGCTTTTTATGATTATTTAATAAGAAAGAACTATAACGATGATTACCGGATTGTGGTAAGCAGTAATGATTATGAAAAATATATTGAAAGCGCTCCTACTAATGTTACATTTGTTGGAAACAAGCAGGGCATTAAGTATTTTCTAAAATCAAAATACGCTTTTTACTGCTTTGGTAAATATCCAATAAAACCTAGTAAAAATCAGACAGTTGTTAATTTGTGGCATGGCACACCTTTGAAGAAAATCGGAAATTTGGAAAAAGGATTAGAGAAAATAGACTATAACTTTTTTACCATTGTGGCTGCAAGTTCGCCATTGTATAAACCAATTATGGCAAAGATTTTCGGCTGCAATGAGGAACAGGTACAAATACTTGGAAATCCAAGAAATGATGAGCTATTTATACCAAACAAAAAAGAAGATGAATTGTTGAAAAAGCCAAATGAGAAATTAATTTTGTGGCTTCCAACATACAGAGAATATAATGATGATTATATTGTTTCAGTTTTAAAGAAAACACAGATTGAAGAGTTGAATTCGAAATTAAAAAAATCAAACATTAAGATGATTATAAAAATGCATCCACTTCAAAAAGCTGATGCTTACAAAGAAAAGCACAGCAACATTAAATTCATGACACAAAAAGCACTTGAGAAGAAAGGTCTAAGTGTGTATGCACTGCTTAGAAATGCAGATGCGCTTATTACTGACTACTCATCAGCTTACTTTGACTATATGCTTCTTAACAGACCGATTGCTTTTACAGTTGAAGATATTGAAGAATATAGAAAGAAGCGAGGTTTTGTATTTGATAATCCATTTGAATACATGCCAGGTGAGAAGATTAATTCCTATGAAGATTTGGAAAAATATGTGGTGAATGTGGCAGAAGATAATGATGTTTTCGCAGCAGAACGAGAGAGAGTTAATATGATTATTAACTCTTACAATGACGGCGAAAGCTGTCAGAGAGTGGAAAAGAAAGTTTTCGGAGGTATTAAATGAAAAAGGTAAAAGACATACTGAGAAAACTAATGCTGCTTTACAAAAGATTTTTATATTTTCTGGCAAAACTCATAGAAAAAAGAGATGACAAAATGGTTGTGTTTGAGTCTTTTCAGGGAAGAAATATTTCGTGTAACCCAAAGGCGTTGTATGAAGAAATGAAAAATAATCCTAAATATAAAGATTACACACTGGTTTGGTCTCTTAGAAATCCTAACAGAACAGATGTGAAAAATGCTGTTAAGTTTGAAAGTTTTGGCTATTACAGAGCCTTGGCAAAAGCAAAATATTGGATTTTTAATTCAAATCCAAGAATGTTTTTGAAACCTAAGGCTGACCAGATTTTTGTTCAGACATGGCATGGTACACCTTTGAAAAAAATAGGTCTTGATGTGGAAAAGCAGGGAAATGCATTAACAAACAAGTCTCAGATGAAAAATATTTATGTGGAGGAATCAAAGAAAATAACTTACATGATTTCACCATCTAAGTATTGTACAGATAAGTTTATTTCGGCATTTAATATGAAAAATGTGTCTAAAGAGAACAATGTGCTGACAACAGGCTATCCAAGAAATGACTATCTTTTTAAATTTACAAAAGACCAGTGCACTAATATAAAGAAAGAACTAAATATACCAACAGATAAGAAAGTTGTACTTTACGCACCCACATTCAGGGATAATCAGTACAGTGCAGCAGAAGGTTTTAAGCTGGCTAACTATATTGATTTTAAGGAAGCGTACAAAGAACTTGGTGATGATTATGTAATTTTATTTAGGGCACATTATTTTATATCAAAGAAACTGGATGTAAGTGAGTATAGAGGCTTTGTTTATGATGTATCTTCAGTTGAAGATGTAAACACTCTTTATGCCATAAGCGATATGCTTATTACAGATTATTCATCGGTATTCTTTGATTATGCTAATCTGAAAAGACCAATTGTTTTCTTTATGGCAGATTATGACGAATACAAAAATAAGACCAGAGACTTTTATTTTGATGTGAAAGAGTTGCCCGGTCCGGTAGTGTTTAATCAGCAGGAAACAATGGCGTATGTTAAGAAATTCATTGACAATTTTGTCATTGATGATAAATATAAAAAGTTTAACGAGAAGTATAATTATTTAGACGGACCTGACGTCAGTAAAAAAGTGCTGGATATGATAATAGAAAATTAGTATAATTGTTGTGATACTATGGGTTCGTTAAGATTATACAATCACACGAATGCAGAAATGGAGGAAGAACACGTGAAACGAGTTATAACATATGGAACATTTGATATGCTTCATTATGGACATATTAATATTTTAAGAAGAGCAAAGGAAATGGGAGACTATTTGGTAGTAGTGCTTTCAACAGATGAATTTAACTGGAACTCAAAGCAAAAGAAATGTTACTTTACTTATGAGCAAAGAAAGCAGGTACTTGAAGCTATCAGATATGTAGATTTAGTTATCCCTGAAAATAACTGGGATCAGAAGATTTCAGACGTACAGGACTACAAGATTGATACTTTTGTAATGGGTAGCGATTGGGAAGGCAAATTTGATTTCCTTAAAGATTATTGCGAGGTAGTTTATTTACCAAGAACAGAAGGTATTTCAACTACACAGATAAAAGAAGACCTTAACAAAAAAGACATGACTGCTAAGGGCGATAAGTAGGAGATGGAAATGGTAAGTATAATTGTAACCCACAGAAAGTGGCTATTGTATTTAAAAGACTGTTTCAAAAGCATTTCAGAACAGGAATTTAAGGATTATGAAACAGTGCTTGTTGTAGATGATTTACAGGATGACAAAGATGAATTCCAGCAGGTTATTGACGAATACAAGGACAAAATTAATTTAAAAGTATTCTATTTGGAAGGCAAAACCGGCGTATCCGCAGCCAGAAATTTAGGCATGGATAAGGCGCAGGGAGAATATATTTATTTTCTTGATAATGACGACTACATTTACGATGATGGAATTAAGAAATTATTAGATGTAATGGATGAAGATACAGACATGGCTTATGGTCGTGTTCAGGGAACATATCAGGGAACAGTTACATTTGAGGAAAAGCGTGATATTGAAAAGGAAGAGGAAAATCTTGAAAAATATGATTTTGATAATCCCATTGAGTCAAGACTTACTCATTTTAGAAGACTGGAAAGATTAACAGTTCTTGGTGCATTATATAGAAAGTCATTATTTACAGACAATAACATTAGGTTTAATGAAGAACAGTATTGTTTCGCAGATGTTAGAGTGCTTACAGAGATTTTGTGTACAACAAAGAAAATCAAAAGTAACGTAAATGCAATTTATGTAAAGAGACATCATAATGACAGATATAATAATCCGGCAATCGAACAGACACCTAAGATAGAGTCAATGCCTTATTATTTTATGGCAATTGACAATGCAAAGAAGGTAGCTGAGGGACATCCTGAAATTCAAGGACATTTTGATCTTATTGAAGCTAAGTTCGTCACATTATACTTAATTAAAAAACTCCGTTGGAATACAGAGGAAGAAGAGTGCTGGGAAAATGAATACTTCCAGGAATTCTACAAGAGATGTAGCCAAATGGATAAGAAGAATTTAAAAAGAAGATATTTTTATTTTCTTGAAAAGTCTGTAATAAAGGCAATGGCAAAGGGCGATTTGGCAAAGGTTAAAAAAACAGGCAACAGATATCTGGCAAAGAAGAAGTTAAAGAGAATGTTCAAAAATAAATGGGCTAGAAATAAAGCTTTTGCATTGCATATTTTTAACAAAATGCCAATGAAAGAAAACTATGTAATTTTTGAAAGTTTTATGGGAAGAAATTATTCCGGACAGCCTAAATATATTTACGAATACATGCAGGAACATTTTGGAGATAAATACACTTATGTGTGGTCTGTGGATAAGAGAGGCTTGAAGATACCGGGAAAACATAAAACAGTTAGAAGATCAGGTCTTAGATATTTCTATTATATGAATAGAAGTAAATATTGGATTCTAAATATGAAACAGCCACTTAGTGTTCCAAAAAGGGAAGATACAGTGCTTTTGGAAACATGGCATGGAACACCACTTAAGAGACTGGCTTTTGACTTAAACGATGTTGTAGGTGGCGTATCAAATTACAAGGACAAGTTTTACAGACAGAAAGAAAACTGGGATTATCTTTTATCAGACAATCCGTTTTCAACTGAAAAATTCCAAAGTTGCTTTATGTATCCAAAAGAAAAAATTCTTGAATACGGATATCCTGCAAATGATCCTTTATATGCACCTGACAGAGAAGAACGTGCTAGAAAGATAAAGGAAAAATTAGGAATTCCTGCCGACAAGAAAGTAATTATGTATGCTCCAACATGGCGTGATGATAATTACTATGAAATTGGACAGTTTAAGTTTGACTTGGATTTAGACGTAAACAGATTAGAAAAAGAATTTGGTGACGAATATGTGCTATTGCTTAGATTACATTATTTAGTTGTTGAAGCACTAGACATGTCAAAATATGGTAAGTTTGCAGTTAATGGAAGTGCTTATGATGATGTTACGGATTTGTATTTAATAACAGATATTTTAATAACAGACTACTCATCAGTATTCTTTGACTTTGCTAACTTAAAGAGACCGGTTCTTTATTATACTTACGATCTTGAAAGATATAGAGATGTTTTACATGGTTTCTATTTATCCATGGAAGATGATCTTCCGGGCCCAATGCTTCTAACAAATGATGAAGTGGTAGATGCCATAAAGAACATTGACCAAATTCAGGAAAAATATAAAGACAGATATGAAGAATTTTACAATAGATTTTGTTGCATAGATGACGGGCATGCTACAGAAAGAGTTGTAAATAAGATTTTTAAAGAATCATAATAAAAAGGCCTCATTCTATGAGGTCTTTTTGTGTACTTACACGAAAAAAGTTGTGTGGCAATATGCACTTAGTAAGTAGAATGTCACAAGAGGCATTCGTTGTTAAGTATAGGAAGTGATATAGGAGGGGGTTTTATGTGGGCAGTTTTCGCATTATTATCAGCAGTTTTCGCTGCATTAACAAGTATATTGGCAAAGGTTGGTATTAACGGTGTTAATTCAAATCTTGCGACAGCAATTCGAACAGTAGTTGTTGTAATTATGGCATGGGGCATGGTATTCCTTACCAAAGGTCAAAGCGGAATTGGAGCCATAAGCAAAAAAAGTTGGATTTTTCTTATTCTATCAGGGTTGGCTACAGGTGCATCATGGTTATGCTATTACAGAGCCTTACAAATGGGTAGTGCCTCAAAAGTAGTACCAATTGACAAACTAAGCGTGGTAATTACGCTTATACTTGCGTTTATATTTCTTCACGAAGATTTTACATACAAGTCAGCCATTGGCTCGATATTAATAACGGCCGGTACATTATTTATGGTGTTGTAAACAGATAACAAATGATGGAGATAATTGACGTATAATATATTTAAATGAATATATATGAATAATATTTTAAAATAATATATAGAATCAATAATATATGAAATGAGAAAAGAACCGGTTAGCATTGGGTAAAATCCATACTAACCGGTTTTTCTGTAATTATTATTTTTTTCTGTAACTACTGTATTACTGTAATTATTATTCAACTTTTGCAGTTATTATTTAACCCTGCTGTGGCTCCTTTTCGTATAAGCCATTTAGGTTGTTTGCAAAGTCTGCAAAATATTCATTAATGTCACCTTCAACTAAAACTTCATCAAAGTGTACATCACCAAAAGCTCTAAGCGCTTCTCTGTCATAGAAAGTTTTAGACGCCTCAATGACAAATGGTAATGCAAACCAAACTAAAACTCTTACTTCATCAGGAAGATTGTTAAAATATTTTTTAGATTCTAAATCTTTAAAAGAAGTAACAAGTACAGTTACGTCTGTAGTTTTAAAATCGTATTTCTTAAGCTTCTGATAAAATTCAGCCCAAAAGGCATTGCTCTTTTGTTTTGAATTAACACATATAAGAACTTTTTTCTTCCCTTCATCAAAAGTTTTGATAATATCCTGATTTCTTGATGATAGATAGGTGTAGTCTTTAAAGATAATGTTAATAAGTCTCTGAGTAGACAATCCATCATCATTGTAAGTACACCAACGATTCATTTCATCTAGCTGTGGTTTGTAGAAATCGCAATATTCTTTTCTATTCTTGCAAATTGCATCCAGTGAGGAAGCAACTTCATCTAAATCAGAGGATACAATTCCCGGCAAAGTATTAACCGGTACATAAAGCCCTCTACCACTTTCGTATTCCTTTAAGTCAGGAACGTAGAAAACAATTGGTCGACCTGTAATCAGGAAGTCGAAGAAGATGCTTGAGTAGTCAGAAATTAAAATATCCACAACTGAAAGTAGCTCATTAGTATCAATTGTAAAAGGTATTAAAATATCCTTTAATTCAGAATCCTCAGCTAAAATTTTGTATAAGAAATAATGAACTCTTAAATAAATTCTATACTTGCTTTGGTCAATGTTTTCTGAAAACTTCTTAACAGTATTCTTAAACTCTTCAACATCATATTCAAGTTGATTGTAAAGATTACCTTTCCAGGTTGGTGCATACAAAATAATTTTCTTGTCAGTCTTGATACCAATGTCTTCAAGTTTTTGTTTTACCTTCTTAATATCTGCATTTATAAGTAAATCACTTCTTGGATAACCAATTTCCAAAGTAGTGCCCTCATACAGACCGTCAAGCTTGTACGCACGCTTGTACATAACTTCTGTCATAAATTTGTTGGCTGAAATAAGATAGTCAGCACCTAAGAAGTTTCTTGCAGGTCCTCTGGCATTTTCAACACGTTCAACAGTATGTTCGTAACCCATGTATTTGGTTGGAACGCCATGCCAGGTGTTAATGTATGTTTGCTCAGGGCGTTTCACAAAAAAGTACCCAAAAGTTGAATTTGATACAAGATACTTGCTGCTGGCAAGATAACGGTAATAATCTTCCGATTCACGCTTAACAAAACGAACATTTGGTAAATCTTCAAATTCCTTAATGTTGTCTTTTGCCATATCCATATCTGAAATGGACCAAATATGAATCATATCCTCAAATGCAGGATCTTTCAATAACTGTAGAAAAATGGCACGAGGATTATCAAGAACACCAAGTCCTGAGAAAGCTTCGTAAAATATATGATGCTCACGAACCGGTATAGACAAAAATGAGTAGTATTGTTTTTTACCTAAATCTTTTTCAGGCATCTTTATGTTTTGAGTATATTTCTTTATGTTTCGCTTCAGAGTGTATTTAAACCCATTTTTTATAGTGGCTGAATATTTCTCCATACTTGCACCAATTCCAAGTAAAATACTTGTCCTTTCTTTGAAATAAGTAAATAGTTAAATGTTATATTAATTATATATGGGGGTTACGTGACAGGTTATCGTAAACTACCCGATAATTTCCTCAAACTGTTCTATTGTAGTTTTATTATAATCTTTGTAATTAAAATCACAAGTAGGAACCTGACCGTTAATAAAAGTAGTTAAACCTTTATAAATTTCCTCTTCGCTATTGCCAATTAAAAGCTGTCCGTTTTCAAATAAAGAAGATTTAGCAGAGCTAAAGTCAGACATTATAATTGGCAGACCAAGTAATCTTGCTTCTAATAATGAAACAGGTTGTCCTTCGTGTAATGAAGGTAGAACAAAACAACTGCATTCTTTCATTAACATAAAAGGATTCTCCATATTACCGGTCATAATAACCTTCCCCTTTAAACCTAAAGACTTGATTAAAGATTTAAGATGTTCCATTAATGGACCGTCACCTATAATGTAAAGTCTTGTGTTAGGATTCTCTTTGTTAACTTTGGCAAAACCTTTAATTAAAGCTTCCTGATTTTTCTCAGGTGATAATCTGCCCATATTAACAAAAGAAATTAAATCTTTATTAAGAAGCTCCGGTAAGCCTGCATTGATAGCAGTCTCTTCATTATATGATTCCTTGGCTCCTTTTAGTACCCTGTCAAAATTAGCTGCGTTTCTAACATAAGTACATTTTCTCTTCAAATTTTTATAACCGATTTTTTCAAGATTTACTTCCATTGTGGCTTCTGAACAACCAACGATTTTGTCATAGAACTGATAAGTTGAAAAAACAACACGAAGCTCACGACTGTGTGGTTTCTTGCTGTTTACAACTTTGTTCTTTTCGGTAAGTAAATCATTGTGTTGCCAAATTAACTTCTTTGCGCCTGTAGCACTTAAAAGAAGTATTGAATAGAAACTTCCATAACCTGAATAATCAATAACAGTGTCAAAATGACTTGTGCCAAAGCATCTTACAAATTCTCTGTCATACATTGCCTTTGGATAGATCTTTTTCATAAGACCATTACAAAAACCAAAGACTCTTAGAAAATCATTGCGAATCATTTCGCCAAACGTTGAAGGTGTGTAAGAAACTCTAGCAAAAATTCTAGGATTTTTATTAAATGAACAAATCATTTCTTTACTGTCAGGAAATTTCAAATTCCCTGCGTAAACAGTTACGTCATATTTGTCATAGTCAATATAATCAAGCATTGTTCTAAGGGCAGTGGAAATACCGTTCATTCGTAAACCGCCACCGAAGAATAAAAGCTTTTTCTTATGGTTACTACATTTAATTAAATTATAGTCCCTGCCGTTAGCATCAGATGTTCTGCCATAAAAAACAACATCTACAATACGTTTTGCCACATTGCCGTCATCCATTGGACAACCAAAAGCTTTTGCTTCATTATATTTGATTTGATATTTGTTAATATAAAAATCTAAATTGTTAATAACTTTTCCAATTTCATCAATGCTTGTTAAACAAGGTCCCGGAAGTTGTTCCGGAGCAAGGTATAAACCACGATAATTCTTGTATTCTTCCAAATCAGGAATGTAGAAAACAACAGGTTTTCCAGTTGCAAGAAAATCGTAGAAAATACTTGAATAATCTGAAATCAAAACATCTGTAATTGACAAAAGTTCATTTGTATCTACAAAAGCAGGTATAAGCGAATCGCTTATTCTGCCAGATTTCTTAAGCTCCTTATAAACTACCTGATGAGGCTTAAGTAGAACCTGATATTTATCAGTGTCAATTAAGGACTCCAGTGACCGCTTAAAATCAATGTATTCATTAACATCAACCTGTGGGTGATTATAGTCGTTGCCCTTCCAGGTTGGCGCATATAAAATAATCTCTTTTTTTGAATCAATATCTAAGCCGTATTTTCCAAGAAGTGATAATAGAGCTTTTCTATCAGTATTAAAAAGCCTGTCGTTTCTAGGATAGCCTTCTTCTATAATTGTTCCTTCGTATAATCCCTGTAATTTGTATTTTTCAAGAAATACAGATGTTAAAAAAGGATTGGCTGAAATCATATAGTCCGAAGAAAGAAAGTTCCTAAGGACATTAGAAATTGTAACCGGTGCGTCTGGCATATCAAAACCTAAACTCTTAATAGGAGTTCCATGCCATGTGTTAATGTATATTTGGTCCGGCTTCTTACAATAATAAAAGGGTAAGGAAACGTTAGTTATAATATATTTTGCTGAAGCTAAATAGCGAAGATGGTCATCGCTGTGTCTGCCGATAACAAATACATTTTTGTTTTCTGCAAACTGCTCCATAACAGGTTCGTTTCCATATTTATCTTCAATAACCCAAACGTGGGTATAATCCTTGAAATCGTCATTATTAAGTAACTCAAGAAAAATGCCAAAGGGGTTACAAATCATGCCTCGTCCAAAATAAGAATCATATAAAATAACCTTATCTTCAATTAAAAGGTTTTTGTAGTATTTAGCATATTTGGAACGCCTTGCAGTTTCTTTGAAATTGCCGGCTTTTCTTTTGACTTTGCCTAAAAATCCCATAAAAATCTCCGTTCTTTTGAATCTAGTATTCCTTATATTATAGTACAAATAAAAAAGAAATACTATAAATTTCACATTTAATAACTTTTTTGTTATAATAAAAAAATGTGGCTATTTGTTGACATTACAAAAGAATAATATATAATTATTGCGAGTATTACTAAGAAAAGATGGAGGTAATATGAAGAAGTATATTCAAGGATTTATGAGATATAGATACCTTTTAAAAGAATTAGTATATAAAGGTATTAAGCTCAAATATAGGAGATCATATTTAGGTTTAGTGTGGACGCTGTTGGAACCATTACTTACAACAATGGTATTAGCATTTGTATTTGGTGAACTGTTAGGAAACAGTCATCCTTACTACCCGGTATATATTTTATGCGGTAGATTGATTTACAGTTGCTTCTCAAGTACAAGTAAGGTGGCAATGAGATCCATTAGAGCAAATCAGGCTATGATAAAGAAGGTATATGTACCAAAATATTTATACCCATTATCAACAATTATATATAACTTTATTTTATTCTTATTATCATTAATAATACTTGCAATATTGGCTATATTCTATAGAGTTCCAATGTCATGGCATATTATTGAAGTGTTTATACCACTGGGAATATTATTTATTTTCTGTGTGGCAGTTGGACTTATATTATCAACTGTATGTGTATTCTTTAGAGATTTGGAATACTTATGGGAAGTTATAGTAATGCTTATTATGTATTGCTCAGCAATATTCTATTATGTAGACAAAGTTGAAAAGGTAAAAACTGTACTTCAGTTTAATCCATTATACTGCATTATCAGTAATGTAAGATGTGTAGTTATGGAAGGCGGTTCACTTTTCACAAGCATGAGTTATGGTCTATCAAACTTAACAATGATGCTTTACTCACTTGGATTTAGTTTGGTAGCATTAGTAATTGGAATTGTAATGTTCAAGAAGAATCAAGATAAGTTCATCTTGCATATTTAGGAGGAACTATGGAAAAACCGGCACTTAAAGTTGAAGATATAAGTATTCGTTTTAACTTAAGTAAAGAAAAAGTAGATAATTTAAAAGAATTACTTATAAAGAAAATAAAAGGCGAGACAATTCGTTTTAACGAATTCTGGGCTCTTAAAAATATTAATTTTGAACTTCAAAAAGGTGACAGACTTGGAATCCTTGGTCTTAACGGAGCAGGCAAGTCTACACTTCTTAAAGTTATTGCAGGAGTTTACAAACCTACAACAGGTAAGGTTACAAGAAACGGTCATATAGCTCCAATGATTGAACTTGGAGCAGGCTTTGATCCTAACTACACAGGAAGAGAAAACATTTTCCTTTATGGTTCAGTGTTAGGATTTTCAAGAAGTTTCTTAGAAGAAAAATATGATGAGATTTTAGAGTTCTCTGAACTTGGTGAATTTATTGATGTACCTATTAAGAATTATTCTTCAGGTATGAAAGCAAGATTAGGTTTCTCAATTGCCACAGTAGTTGAACCGGAAATTTTAATCTTAGATGAAGTATTATCTGTAGGTGATGCTAAGTTTAGAAAGAAATGTGAAAAGAAAATGCAGGGGATGTTTGACCATGGAGTAACGGTACTTTTTGTATCACATAGTTTGCAGCAGGTTGAACGTTTATGCAATAAAGCTATATTACTAGATCATGGTCAGTTAATTGCCAAAGGTGATATTGATGAAGTGTCAGCAATTTACCAGAGCAAGTTAAATGACTAAAACATTGTCGTATGTAATTCTTAGAAAAAGGAGGACAAGGTAATGGAATATACAACAAGAGGAACATGTTCAAGACTTATTAAGTTTGACGTTGACGGTGACAAGGTAAAAGACGTGCAGTTTGTTATGGGGTGTCACGGAAACACACAGGGCGTGGCAAAGTTAGTTGAAGGAATGGATATTCACGAAGTTATTAAAAGACTTAAAGGTATTGACTGTAACGGTAGAGGAACTTCATGTCCGGACCAGCTTGCACAGGCATTAGAACAGTATTTAGAACAGCAGAAATAAATTAATTTAATAGAACCGTTGTCAGAAAACAATATGACAACGGTTTTGTTAGCTTTAAATGAAAGAATTTTAGGAGGATAAACATGCTTGGTATAATTGGAGCAATGGAAGTGGAGGTGGCAACCTTAAAGTCAGCCATTAATAATTTGGAAGTAACAAAGAAGGCAGGAATGGAATTCTGCATGGGTAACATTTTTGGAAAAGACGTTGTAGTTGTAAAAAGCGGTATTGGAAAAGTAAATGCAGCAATCTGCACACAGATATTAGCAGATGATTTTCAGGTTGATGGGGTAATTAACACAGGTGTGGCAGGTTCCCTTAATAATGATATTAATATTTGTGATATTGTAATTTCAACTGAAGCCTTAGAACATGATATGGACGTTACAGCACTTGGATATGAAAAAAGCGTAATTCCTGACATGGAAACTTCAGTGTTTAAAGCTGACAAGAGACTTATGGAGGTTGCCAAGAAATCTGCAAAAGAAGCTGAATTGGATGTGAAAATATTTGAAGGGAAGGTAGTTTCAGGTGACCAGTTTATCGGAACTGCAGAAAAGAAAAAATATCTCCGTGACCAGTTTGGCGGCGACTGTGCGGAAATGGAAGGGGCATCAATTGCCCATGCAGCATACTTAAACAACATTCCATTTTTGGTAATAAGAGCTATTTCAGACAAAGCAGATGGCGGTGCAGAAATGGATTATCCAACATTTGAGAAAAAAGCCGCAGAAAATTCAATTGAATTAATGTACAAAATTATTAAAAATTATTAGAAAATATGTCGAACGATTTTTAGTGCAACAAGGTTAAGTTTGTGCTACCATTTACTGAAAAGAAATTAATTTTCAGTAAGGGGGAAAATAAATGTTTGACTATTACATAAGTCAGTTGGAAAACTGGGCTGAAACAACAATACCAAAGATAGTAAATCAGGAAAACTTTCTACTTATTGTAGGGAGTTTTTTTGCGTTAGGAGTTGTCACAAAATGGCTTGTTTTACATAATTACAATAAGCTTATAAGAAAGGCAGGCAATATAAACAAAACCAACAACGCAACTTTAAGACAGATTAAAACTAAATATGATAGTTTAAGACAGGTAAATCACAACATGGAAAATCCTATAGGATTTGTGCAAAAGAGTTTGAACAGATGCAGAATAATGTATATTTCCGTAAACAGGGTAAATAATATAATTAACTATTGTACGCTAATTATTATGGCAGTGTATTCAATTGTATCTTATGAGGTGTACTTAGAACGTCCTAATGAAATTACATGGGTTCAATATTTGATTATAGGCAGTTTTGTGGCAATTAGTTTGGAAATGGTTAATAGGACACTTGCCTGCAGTGATAGAAAAATGGAATTAACATATGTTTTGGCTGAGGCTTTGGAGGAAGGCAATGGCAGACGATTTAACCAGAGTCAAACGATTGAAAACAAAGTGGCTAATGAAATACCTGAAAATGAAAATATTAAACCTGATATTGCCTACTCTCAGGAAACGTCTGAAAAAGAAGAGCAGGCAAGAGAAGAGGAAGTTTTAGACCAGGTTATTGGAGAGTTTCTTAGGTAAAAAAACATAAAAGATAGGGGACTTTTTAGTGAAAAATACCATAAAATACAGGGTTGAAAAAATCGTTTCAAAAAAGTATAATAAAAGTTGAGTTTTGTTTTAAGTTTAAACGGAGGAAAAAGATATGTCTAAAGTAACATTTGATTATTCTAAAGCTACTTCATTTATTTCAGAAGATGAAGTAACAAGCATGAAGAAAATCGCAGAAGATGCAAAGAAAGTTTTAGTTGAAAAAACAGGGGCAGGTAATGACTTTTTAGGATGGATTGATTTACCGGTTGACTATGATAAGGATGAATTTGACAGAATTAAGAAGGCAGCAAAGAAGATTCAGGGAGATTCAGAAGTTCTTGTTGTTATTGGTATTGGTGGTTCATACTTAGGTGCCAGAGCAGCTATTGATTTCTTAAGACATGGTTTCTACAACAATGTATCAAAGGAAATTAGAAAGACACCTGAAATCTATTACGCAGGAAACAGCATTAGCCCGGCATACTTACAGGGATTAATCGATGTAATTGGAGATAGAGATTTCTCAGTAAACATTATTTCAAAATCAGGTACAACAACAGAACCTGCAATTGCTTTTAGAGTATTTAAGGAAATGCTTGAAAAGAAATATGGAAAAGAAGAAGCAGCAAAGAGAATTTACGCTACAACAGATAAGGCAAAGGGAGCCCTTAAAGGACTTGCAACAGCAGAAGGTTATGAAAGCTTCGTAGTTCCTGATGATGTAGGTGGACGTTTCTCAGTTCTTACAGCAGTTGGACTTCTTCCAATCGCAGTAAGTGGAGCAGATATTGACAAGCTTATGGAAGGTGCAGCAAGTGGAAGAAAGGCTGCATTAGAAAATGCTTTTGAAGATAATGATGCAATGAAATATGCAGCAATCAGAAATATCCTTCTTAGAAAGGGTAAGGCAGTAGAAATTACTGCAAACTATGAACCAAGTTTACATTACTTTGGTGAATGGTGGAAACAGTTATTTGGCGAAAGCGAAGGAAAAGACCAGAGAGGTATTTTCCCAGCAGCAGTTGACTTGACAACAGATCTTCACTCAATGGGACAGTTCATTCAGGACGGTTCAAGAATTATGTTTGAGACAGTTTTAAATGTTGAAAAGTCAAAAGTATCATTAGTTATTGATGAAGATTCTGAAGACCTTGACGGACTTAACTACTTAGCAGGAAAAGATATGGATTTCGTAAACAAGAGTGCCATGAACGGTACAATTCTTGCTCATACAGACGGTAATGTTCCAAACCTTATTGTAAACATTCCGGAACAGAACGAATTCTATCTTGGAGAGCTATTATACATGTACGAATTTGCATGTGGTGTAAGTGGTTATATCCTTGGTGTAAATCCATTTAACCAGCCAGGTGTTGAAAGCTACAAGAAGAACATGTTTGCACTTCTTGGAAAACCTGGTTATGAAGATTTAACAGCAGAATTAAAATCAAGATTGTAATCATAAATTTAATGGTTCAAAGATTTTAACAAAAATAAATATGGGAAGAAGTCACCCGGAGAATACCACTCAATATAGACTTCGACACATATATTTCTAAATAATAAAAAGGACTTGATTATGAAGGAAGAGACGCCTTTGTAATCGGGTTCTTTTTTTATAAAAAAAATCCCTATGAAAAAAATTTAAAATTGATGCAATATTTTTTGAAAAGCCTTCGTTCTATATATATCAAACAAAATAAATCAAAGAGAAAACAGGAGGAGATTAAGATGAGAAAATCAAAATTTTTATCAGTATTAACAGCAACAACTTTGGCATTAACATTAGCAGTTCCAACAGTAATGCCATTAGAATTAACAACAGGAGTAGTAAAGGCAGTGGAAGTTACAACTACAGCACCTAGTCAGAAAATTGAAGGGCGTTGTGGTGACAATGCCATTTATAGCTACGATAAAGCAACTCGAACATTAACGATTAGTGGAACAGGTGCTATGTGGAATGGCACTAATTATTCGTATTTAGGCACTGTTGACAAAATTGTAATAGGAAATGGAATTACAGTAATTGGTGAAGACGCTTTTGCAAAATTCAATGGCGTTGGCAGCGTTGAAATATCAGATACAGTAACAACAATTAAGGGTAACGCATTTAACGATTTAAAATCAATTACAATTCCAAAAACAGTTAGAACAGTTGAGACAGATGCTTTTTATGGTGTAGGAAAAGTTGTAGTAGAAGGAGATATGAATAATTTCCAGTATGGGGCATTAGGTTATGGAGTACAGGAAGTTCAGTTAAAAGGAAGTGCCGAAACATTAGGTCTTGCATTAGCAGAAGTACAGGACAGAGATTATTTATCAGTTACAATTACTAAGGATAATAACAGATGCAGAATCGCAAATGGGTGTTTAGTATCATCTGACGGTAAAACAGTTTACTACCACATTTCAGATAGCAACAAAGTGACAATTCCTGATACTGCAGTAACAATTAAATCAGCAGCTTTTTATAATCAGGGAATTGAAGAAGTAAAATTAGGCAAGAATGTAAAAACTATTGAACCATATGCATTTGCAGAAAACCCAGTATCAAAATTAACTACAAACTCAAAGTTAAAGAAGATTGGCAGATGCGCATTTATGGGAACAGATTTAAAGAAAGTTACATTAAAGAGCAGTGTAGCAATGAGTCCAAAGGCATTTAACCAGAAAGTAATATTGACTTCTACAAAGTCATTAAAGAGTGCAAAAACAGTAATGACAAGTGCAACTTTCAAAAAGAATAAAATTAATGCTAAGTTTGCAAAATTAACAGGTGCCAAGGGCTATCAGGTTCAGATTAAGAAAGGTGGCAAGACATATAAGTATTTTACAACAAAAACAAGCATTAAGGTTAAAGCCCCTAAGGTGTTCAAGAAAAAATACAACGTTAGCTTCAGCTATGATATAGATAACTATACATCAAAGATTGAAGGAAAGCCTGCTTATATTTCAGTAAGACCATACAAGATTGTAAAGAAAAATAAAAAGTCTTATGGTAAGTGGAGCGAAAAGATTGTTTTAACAAAATAAAATAATAAAATAATGCAAAGCCCTTGGAAATTATGTAAAATTAATTTCTGAGGGCTAATAGAGATTAAAAGTGAATTATGTCACAAGTTTTATTACAAATATTATGAAAAACGTTGGAGGAATAAATGAAAAATACAATAAAAAAATTATGGCAATAGTTATGACTTTGATATTAATAAACACGATTGGGTTCAATGTATTAGCTACAGAGTCAAACAAAGATTTATATAGTGTAGATGAGAATGAAGACGAAATATGTGCCTACTTTAAATCCAGCATCATCTGCTGACAAAAAAGAAGCAAAAACTATAAAAAAGAAAATAGGAGACACAGAATTATACATATATAAACCACTAAAATATGTTTCAGGAGCAGATGGTAAACCTGAAAAAAATGATAAAGACGATGTGAAAGGATTATCAAGCAAAGGAAAAGGTGCGGTTAATACATATGAGAATAATAGATCGATTATTTGTAGATTAGAAAGCGGGAAAAAGAAGTATTTGTTTACAGGTGACGTATATGCATGTGTACCATATAGAATTCTAAAGTTTAACGGATATAATATAGAAACTATAAAGAAAGAAATATATGATAAGTGGAAACAAAGTAATTATACGAAAATGAAACAAAGTGATTTTGTAGGTGTTAAGCCATTAACTGCAGATGTTGTTAAAATACAACATCATGGATTTTTAGATACGTGTAGCGAAAGTGTAAAAGATATATATAGCTACTTATACAGAGCCGCAAGTTATTATATAATAAATAGCAAACCATTAAGTAAATTTATAAATGGAGCTAAAGTTAGAAATGAATTTTTATTGTCAAAAGATTACCCATGGAATATGAATAAGACTAATCCGTTACAAGTAACAGGAAACACCACATTGATAGATACAGATAAATATTAAAAGGAGAAAGAATATGAAGCTATTAAAGAAAAATTTATTAATAATATTTGCTATTGCATTAGCACTACAACCGTTATATGTAGGTGCAAATGAAACAGAGAAAAGTAGATACGTTAATTGGCAAGACGTTAAAGAATGGAAACATTACGATTGTGTTTTTATAAATAAGGAATATTCGGATGGCGTAAGAAAATTTGAGGATATAGACACAAATTCTTTTATAGTTGATGAAAATAATCCCAAATATAAGAGTGTAGATGGGTGTGTTGTATCAAAAGATGGCAAGGAATTATGTTTGGTGCCTAAAGGAAAACTTGAAAGTAAAGAATGTGAAATTCCTAATGGTATAGAAAAAATATCAAAAGAATTTTTTGAAAATAAAAATGTAAAAAAGATTATATTGCCGGCTAGTGTAAAGAAAATTGAGAAAAAGGCATTTATGGGATGCCAGTCCCTTATGGAAATAGATATGAACGGGGTAGAGACCATTGATGAACTTGCCTTTGCATTTTGTGGAAATCTGAAAAAGGTACAAATGAAAAAAGTTAAAAAGATTGGAAAAGAAGCTTTTACTTATTGTGAGAATCTAAAAAAGGTAAAATTGCCAAAGCAAATAAAAGTAGGAAAAAGTGCATTTTCTCAATTTACAACAATTGAGTATGGCATAAAATTTAAAAAGATAACACCATATTTGTTTTATTTTGCTGAGTGGAATGACGTTTCAGGCGCAGATGGCTACCAGTACAAAATCACATTATATAGCAAAAGGAATAAGAAAATAAAGAAAACCGTAACCGCTTTTACAACAAAAGGTTACATAAAAAGTTATGGCAAAACAGAAAGAACTTTAGGAAAATATGCAAAACAACATAAAAAGGAATACAAATACTTCCGCACAAAAATGAAAATCAGAGCATACAAAAAGCAGGGCAAGAAGAAAATTTATACAAAGTGGAGCAAGGAAATTAAACAGATGTAGTAGGGCAAAATGACCTATGAAAATATGAGTCAAATCAAAAAGATTCAAAGAAAAAGAGCTCAAAGCAGAAATTTGATTGGAGGAAAGATATGAAGAAGTTTTTTAAGAAAATAGTAATGTATGCTACCATTGGTGTTATTGGATTGACGGTTACACATATGGAACAAAATTACACAATGGGAAGCTATGAAGTTATAAAAGGTGTAACAAACATAAAGGATATAGTTGACACCAGTAATACATACGAGCAGATATACATAGATGACGACTATGAAGGAAAAGTTGTGAAGTGCACCGAAAAGTATATTGTGTCAGAAAAGAATCCTAAGTATAAAGCAGTTGACGGAATTTTATATTCAAAAGATGGCAAGGTTTTGTACTGCTATCCGGGAGGCAGAAAGGATAAAACATACAAGACAATGGATGACGTAACGACTTTATATGAAAAAAGTTTTTCGGCTGCAAAAACGCTAGAAAGCATTGATTTAAACAATGTAACCACTGTAGAAGATGAGGTATTTTACGGTTGTGGAAATATAAAAAAAGTAAGCGCCGGAAAGGTTAAGAGTATAGGAAAAGAAGCTTTTAGAGACTGTAAAATTAAAAACATTACTTTTTCTAATAATGTGAATATGCAGCAACAGGCGTTACCATCTAAGACAGTAATAAATTATGGTAACGATTTTTCGAAAATAAAACCATGTATGAACGCTTCAGATTATTGGTATAAAATAAAATCGGCCAAAGGTTACGAATTCAAAACAGTGGTGCAAAACCCTTTTAAATTAAGAGAACAGATAGCATTTAAAGGTAAGGTTAAAGGAATTACTTATACAAAAAAATATATAAAAAAGCATGATAAAATCGTAAAGAAGTTTTTATATAATTTTAGTAGTGACAAATTTAACAGCAAGAGTATTTTCACTTCGGAAGTGTTTCTAAATGAGAAAACAAAGGTTAGAGCGTTTAAGTATAGAAACAAGAAAAAGATTTATACAAAATGGAGTAATTATTTAGACGCAAGATCCGTTTACGGAAGCAATTTTAACTAAGCTTGAAGTTCTATGGTTGATAAGTAAATTTAGTTATTTTATAATGATTACAGACCAAAAAGATATTACTTCGCCCGTACTTACTTTTAAAATATTTATACTCAAAATTTGAAAAGGAAATAATCATGAGCAACAATTTATCAATCAAAGATATTGCCAGAATGGCAGGGGTATCTATTGCAACTGTATCAAGAGTAATTAACAAAAACGGAAAAGTGGCAAAAGATACTGAAAAGAAAATATTGAAGGTTATGGAAGAAAACAATTATGTTCCTAACCTTTTGGCAAAGGGCTTTAGAACCAGAAAATCTACAGTAATAGGGATTGTTGTTCCTGATATTGCTAATGAATTTTTTAGCAGAATTGCGCAGAAAGTGCAGATGCTTTTTTTTGAGAAAGGTTACGCAACTATTATTTGCAATACTAATGAGGATTACAAATTAGAAAACCAGTGTTTGGACATGCTACAGGCACAGCAGGTAGGCGGGATAATTCACATTGTGTCTTCTACAAGAAAAAGGGAAAAGGCTGTTCCCATGCCTACTGTTTACATTGATAGAGAACCAATGTATATAAAAAATGATGATGTTGTGGTTGTTGAAAGCGATAATGTGTCAGGTGGATATCAGGCTACTAAAGAAATGCTTGAAAAAGGTTGTAAAAATATACTTTGCTTAAGTCCTGAGCATAACGTATCTACTCACAAGAAACGTTATTTAGGTTATCTAAAGGCAATTGAAGAAGCAGGACTTGAGTCACATTTGGTTTATGCCGGCTCTATATCCATGGAAGATGGTTATGAACAAACCAAGAAATATTTTAAAGAAAATCCTACCATAGATGGAGTGTTTGCAACAACTGACATAATAGCTATAGGAGTAATGAAAGCATTAAAAGAATTAAATATAAAAGTGCCACAGGAAGTTAAAGTATTCGGATATGATGACAGTGAAGTCGCTCTTATATCAACCAAAACAATTTCAACAGTGCGCCAGCCTGTTGATGAAATGGTAGAAATGGCAGTAAACAATTTAGAAAAATTAATTGATGAAAAAGAAATATTAGATAAAAAAACAGTATTACCGGTGGATATTATTAAAAGAGAAACAACAGAGGCAAAGTAAAGCTAAACATTAAAAACAAAATGTAATCACTAAATCACAAAAACAATGGTGAAAAACTTATAAAATTTATCGTTGACAGAAAATATATTACAGTATAAACTGAAAGAAAATAAAGGAACTGCAGAAGTAGTTTCTTTTAATTGCACATTGATGTAAACGTTTACATCAAAAAACGGAGATTAAATTACAAAAATGAAAGGAAGGTATTACAATGGAAAAATTATTATGCCCATCAATGATGTGTGCTAACTATGGTAACTTAGAAAAAGAGGTTCAGGATTTAATTGATGCAGGAGTAGATATTTTCCACATTGATATTATGGATGGCCAGTTTGTTCCAAACTTTGGAATGGGGTTACAGGACGTGGAATTTATCCGTAAGAAATCAACAATTCCTGTTGACGCTCATCTTATGATTGAGAATCCGGGTAACTATGTAGAAAAATTCGCAAAGCTTGGAATTGATATTATTTATATTCACCCTGAAGCAGATGTTCATCCAACAAGAACACTTCAGACAATTAAAGATGCAGGTGCTAAGCCGGGTATTGCGATTAATCCGGGAACTGCTGTAGAAACAATCAAACCTTTATTACCATTTGTAGATTATGTAATGGTAATGAGTGTTAATCCGGGATTCGCCGGTCAGAAGTATATTCATGTGGTAGATGAGAAGATAGAGCAGCTAGTAGAAATGAAAGAAAAGTATGGATACGAAGTTATGCTTGATGGGGCATGTTCTCCTGAGAGAGTTGAGACTTTATCAAAGATTGGAGTAAAAGGATTTATTCTTGGCACATCTTCATTGTTTGGAAAGGATAAATCATATAAAGAGTTAATTAAAGAATTAAGAGCTTTGTAATAAAGGAGATATTCATGGGAAAGAATTGTGTTATAGGAATAGATATAGGCGGAACAAATATTAGAATCGGTCATACAGACGAAGCAGGTGAACTTGCTGATTTTGAGAGAATCTCCAGCAAGGAGACTTTCAAGGATGGAAATATTTCTGAAAGTCTGGCAGAAGTGTTGGAAGATTACATAAACAGAAATTGTGCAGGATTTAATGTTTTGCATATTGCTATTGGTATACCGGCAGCGCTTAGTGCTGATAGAAAAGAAATTCTTCAGGTACCTAATATTAAGGGCATGGACCATTTGTTTCTTGGAGAAGAATTAGAAAAAAAACTAAGAATAAAGGTGACATTGGATAGAGATGTAAACATGCTCTATTATTGGGACAAATTCGACAAGAAGTTAGATAATCAGGGAATAGGTGTTGGAATTTATATTGGCACAGGTGTTGGAAATGCCATATTTATTAATGGTGAACCTCTTGTAGGGAGAGACGGCGTAGCAGGAGAACTGGGTCACATTCCTATGATTGGTGGTCATGACAGATGTGGTTGTGGAAATATTGGATGCTCAGAATGCTATGCCTCAGGATGGAAATTAGTAGAACTTAAAAACGAGTATTTTCCTGAAATAGACATGAACGATTTATTTGTTAAGAAAAGCAATGATATTATTTTAAAGGAGTTCGTTGACAATGTTGCATGTGTTGCGGCAGCAGAAATCAATATATTAAATCCTCATTCTGTAATTTTTGGTGGAGGGGTAATTAATATGAAAGGATTCCCAAAGGACTATTTAGAGGAGAGACTTTACGTTCACATGAGAAAACCATATCCTGCGGAAACTTTGAAGGTACAGTATTCTGAAGATAAAGTGGACAATGGTGTAAAGGGTGCTATTATATATGCCAAGAAATTAGTAGAAATTTAATACTGATGTAAAATAGTAAAAAAGTGTCGTTTTCATTCACAATGATTTCATGTATTTGAAATAAAGTGAAAGAAAATGACACTTTTTTATTCTGCCACAATAAGAAAACAGATGATTTAACGAAAAATGTAACGTTTTTATTGAGGATAAATGTACAAAATGCACAAAAGTACGTTTCCAAAACTGTGAAAAACGTGAAAAATAATGAAAAGTATTGACAGAAAATGAAAAGAATTATACAATTATGACAACAGATGAAAACATTTGAAATAAAATGAAAATAAATGCAAACAAAAACACAGAAAGGAAGGTATTATGAACTACGCAGGAAGATTTAACTCGTTTATATTAAAAGGTCAAAATGTCTTTGATGCAATTAAGGCATACCACGAAATGGATGGAATTACACATTTAGAATTTAACTATCCAGAACATTTCGCAGGATATGATTTAGAAGAAATAAAGAAAGCAATTGGAGACTTGAAGGTAAATGGTCTTGCAGTTAGATGGAGAAATTATTTTACAAATGGTGACTTCACTAATCCAGATGAAGAATTAAGAACAAAGGCAATTCAATATTGCAAAGAAGCCGCTGATATTTGTAGAGAGCTTGGCGGAACATATATCACCCTTTGGATGGAAAATGATGGTTTTGATTATGCATTCCAACTTGATTACGAGGAAGCGTGGAATCAGTTAATAGATGCTTTTAGAGAAGTTGCTGATTATGCACCTGATTTAAAGATAAGCATTGAATACAAACCATTTGAACCAAGAAACTTTTCAATGATAGATAGTACAGGAATGACTCTCCTCCTTATAAAGGAAATTGACAGACCGAATGTTGGATGTACATTAGATTTTTGCCATATGCTGATGAAGAGAGACAGCCCGGCATACGGTCTGGCAATAGCCGCAAGTATGGGTAAGCTATACGGATTACATATGAATGACGGATATTCACAAATGGATAGCGGAATGATTTTTGGATCAGTAAATATTGCACATGCGGCAGAGTTCATTTACTACTTAAAGAAATATAATTATCAGGGAGTTGTGTTCTTTGACACATTCCCAATTAGAGAAAATGCCAAAGAAGAAACTCAGGCAAACATTGATTCTTTCGAAAAGATTTCAAAAATAATTGATGAAATCGGAATGGACAGAATCGCAGAAGTTGTATCTAAACGTGACGGTGTAGAGGCCCATCGCCTTGTACTGGACATGTTAAAATAAGAAAATTTTATAAAAGAAAAAGGAGAAAATGCAAATGAGAAAGAAAATTTTAGCAGTAGCATTAGCAGCAACAATGGTGTTCGGATTAGTTGGCTGTGGTAGCTCATCACAGAGTTCAAATAACTCAACAAAGGCGAACAATGAAACACAGGCAACAGAGGACTTCAACCCAGATAAGATTGAAGACAGCAAGACAATCGAAGATATCCGTAAGGACAACGGAGAAGAAGTTAAGGTTGCAAGTGACTTAAAGTTAGGTGCCATCGCAAAATCATTCTCAAATGAATTTTGGCGTAACTTTAAGAATGGTTATGAACAGTCAGCAAAGGTTATTAAGAAAGCTGGAGTTGATATAACAGTAAAAGTAGATGGAACAACAGATGAAGGTGATGAAATCGGACAGCAGACAATGACAGATAACCTTGTAAACCAGGGATACAGTGCATTAATGTTAAGCCCAATCTCAGATTCAAACTTAACATCATCAGTAGATAATGCTAAGAACAAAAAAATCCCTACAGTAAACGTAAACGATGGATTAATTTCAGCAGCAGATTACTTTGTAGGACCTGATGCGTACCAGAATGGTGAATTAGCAGCTGAATGGGTTTCAAAGAAACTTGGTGACAAGGGTGATGTTGCTATCGTTGTAGGTATGGCAAAAGCTTTCGCAGCTCGTGAAAGAACAGCAGGATTCAAGGGTTGGATTAAAGACAACAAGTCAGGACTTAATGTAGTAGCAGAACAGAACGCTGACTGGGATCGTCAGAAAGCTAAAGAATTAGCAAGCACATGGATTCAGCAGAAACCTGACTTAAAGGCAATCTTCTGTAACAATGATGATATGGCTTTAGGTGTAGTTGAAGCTGTAGAAGAAGCTAAGGCTGACATTTTAGTAGTAGGTGTTGATGGTATTGGTGAAGCTTATGATTCAATCAAAGCCGGAAAGCTTGATGCAACAGTAGATTCATTTGGATACTATATGTCACAGGTTGCTACAGAAGTAACATTAAGAATTTTAGATGGACAGGATATCCCAAGAGTAGTACATACTCCACAGGCACTTATTGATTCATCAAATGTAAACGAAGATGCAGCTCAGATCATTGGATGGAAAGATCCAAAATATGTTGCAAAATAAATAGAAACTTAAATTTTAAATAAAGGTAATTTATACAATGGGAGAAGGCACTGCTTTCTCCCATCTATAAAAAAAGGAGGAACTATTATGGCGAAGGCTGTTGAATTTGTTAATATTAACAAACGCTTTCCAGGAGTACACGTCCTTAAAGATATATCTTTTTCTGTAGAGGAAGGAGAAGTTCACGCATTATTAGGTGAAAATGGTGCAGGAAAATCCACACTATTAAATATATTACATGGGGTTTATCCAGAATATGAAGGCGAAGTAAAGCTTCATGGAGAGAAAGTAAGCTTTAAAGACACAAATGATGCTATTGTAAATGGCAAAATTTCTAAAGTTCACCAGGAAACTTTAGTAGTAAAAGATCTTACTGTTGGTCAAAATGTAACAATGGGTTATGAACCTAAAAAAGGAGTCTTTATAGACTTCAAGAAAATGAATAGAGAAGTTGATGAAATACTGGCAGAATTAAATTGTAACTTTAAATCATCAGATTTAGTAAGTACATTGACAGCAGGTGAAATGCAGATGTTGGCAATTGCAAGAGCATTGTACCATCATTCAACAATTATCTCTCTTGATGAGCCAACAGCATCAATTACAATGAAAGAAACAGAAGCTTTGTTTGATGTAGTAAGAAAACTAAAGAAACAGGGCGTAACTATTTTATATGTAAGCCATAGATTGGAAGAAATTTTCCAAATCTGTGATAGAGCTTCCATTTTAAGAGATGGGGAATATATCCAGACAATGGACATCGCTAATACCACAAGAGAAGAATTAATTCACGCAATGGTAGGTAGAGATGTAGCAGCAGTGGCTTCAAGAACAAAACCAAGTCCACGAACAGACGAGGTTGTTTTAAGTGTAGAACATTTAACAAACGAAAATTATCAAGACGTAAGTTTTGAACTACATAAAGGTGAAATACTTGGTTTCTTTGGCTTAGTAGGAGCAGGAAGAACAGAAGTAATGAGAACAATTATTGGAGCTGATCAAAGAACATCAGGAAAAATTGTTCTAAAAGGAAAAGAAATAAAGAATGGCTGGAATACTACAAAGGCTTTAAGAGCCGGAATAGGTTTATTACCGGAAGATAGAAAAACACAGGGATTTATGAATCTATCAAACAATTATGAAAATATAGCTATTTCCAGTTTAGAGAAATATATGACTGGACCATTTACAGACACGAAAAAGAAAGTCAAAAACGCAGAGAAGTTTTTTGAGGAAATGGATGTACATCCAAGACGTGTTGATTATCTGACAAGTAATATGTCAGGTGGTAACCAGCAGAAAGTTATTTTAGCAAGATGGATGTCTACAGATGTAGATATAATCATTTTTGACGAACCAACAAAAGGTGTAGATGTAGGTGCAAAAGCTGAAATTTACAGACTTATGGAGGAACTTGTAGAAGCAGGAAAGAGCATCATAGTGGTATCTTCTGAATTGCCGGAAGCAATGGGAATTAGTGACAGAATTATCGTTATGAGCGAAGGTAAAGTAACTGCTGAGTTAACAAATGAAGTTGATTTTGACGAAGATTCAATTCTTGATTTAGCAATTGGAGGTAAATAAAATGAAAAATATTTGGAATAAGTATAAGCGAGAATTCGTAGTTCTTATAGCTACAATCGCTATGTGTGTAGTATTTACAGCACTAAATAAAAACTTTTTAAATTATAGTAACTTTATAACAGTTTTACAGCAGATGGTATTAAATGGTATTCTTGCTGTAGGTATGATGTTCACAATTATTACCGGCGGTATCGATCTTTCAGTTGGTTGTACATACGCTATTACCGGTATCGTAGTTGCATCTTGTACAGTAACTTATGGAATGAATCCAATCTTAGCAATTATAGTTGGTATTTTAATTGGTGCAGTACTTGGAGCATTCAATGGATTCTTAATTAACAAATTAAAATTACAGCCTTTCATTGCTACACTTGGTACAATGAGTTTATACAGAGGTATTGCTTATGTAGTAACAGGCGGTGTTCCAGTAACAAATGTTCCTGAATCATACAGAAATATTTTCAACGGTGAATTGTTTGCCGGTGTTAGAAGTTACATTGTAGTAATGGTAGTAGTATTCGTAATTGCACATATTATCTTATCAAAGATGAGAAGTGGTGATTATTTATATGCAATCGGTGGTAACGAAGAAGCTGCTAAACTTTCAGGTGTAAACGTAATCAAAACAAAATATGTAGCATACATTTTCTGTGGAATTTGTGCAGCAATTGCAGGTATGATTATGCTAGCAAGTTTAGGATCAGCTGAAGCAACAGCAGGTCAGGCATATGAAACAAATGCTATCGCAGCAGCAGCTATTGGTGGAACAAGAATGGCAGGTGGTAAAGGTACAGCACTTGGTACATTCTTCGGAGCATTAATGCTTGCAGTATTAAAAGTAGGTATGGTAGTAATAAACGTTGATTCTTTCTGGCAGTTCGTAGTAACTGGTATTATAATCATCGTAGCTTCATACTTCGAATTTATTCAGCAGGATATTAAAGGATTTGTTTCAAGACATAAAAAGACAGCTTAGTTTTAAACTACAATTAAAACCGCAAATAGCACACAGTATTGCGGCACTAATATATTTTCAAAGCATTTGAATTATAAAAAGGCGCAAGGATTTAAACTTTGCGCCTTTCTTTTTTAGCAGATGACAGGAGGTAAGAAAGTGAAAAATAAAATTACTGTAATAGGCAGTTTAAATTATGATGTTATCTTAAAAGTAGACAGATTACCTTATAAAGGTGAAACAATGGCAGTAGAAGATTCAACATTTAGTGCCGGTGGAAAAGGCGCAAATCAGGCAGTGCAGGCAGCAAAACTGAAAACTCCTACATATATGGTAGGGTGTGTTGGAACTGATGCATCAGCAGACTTTTTGATTTGTACAGCAAAACAGTACGGAGTTGATACAAGATATATTAGAAAAGTTGAAGGCAGCAGTGGAATGGGAATTATACATGCGTTAGAAGATGGAAGCGTTCACGCCAGCATTGTACGAGGTGCAAATTTCCAGATTACAAAAGAAGACATAGATAAAGCCATGCCGGCATTAAAGGAGTCAAAGGTTTGTATTTTACAAAACGAAATTCCTGTGCCAATGATAGAATATGGAATTGACAAAGCAAAAGAAGCAGGATGTATAGTTGTGTTAAATGCAGCACCTGCAATTGAGTTACCGGACGAATATCTTGCAAAAGTAGATATACTTGTAGTAAATGAGGTAGAGGCATCATTTTACTGTAAGGAAAATATTGACTCATTAGAAAAAGCAAAAGAAGAAATAAAGAAATTAGCCGAAAAATACAATAATAACGTGGTTATCACATTAGGATCACTTGGGGCTGTAGTATATGAAAATGGTAAAATCGAAGTGATTCCGGCAAAGAAAGTGGATGCAGTTGAAACAACCGGAGCCGGAGATTCATATATTGGGGCAGTAAGTCATTCTATTGTTGAAGGATTAACATTAACAGAGGCTTGCAGATTTGCAACAAAGTGCAGTGCAGTAACTGTATGCAGATATGGAGCACAGCCATCTATGCCAACATTAGAAGAAGTTATGTAAACACCGATTATTATTGACATTTTTATTGGCGAAAGGATATTATAGAGAGCAGGAGGAAAAAAGATATGATACCTTATGAGAGAAGATTGCAGATAGCACAATTATTAGAGGAAAATGAGGTTGTATCTTTAGATGAGCTTTGCGATGCCTTAGGTGGGGTGTCTGAATCCACAGTTAGAAGAGATCTTAAAACAATGGAACGTGAAGGTGAGATTACTTTATTAAGAGGCGGTGGTGCTTGTTTAAAAAGAGACAGCTATGAAATCCCTGTTATGTCAAAGAAAATGAAAAATGTCAGTGAAAAAGATAGAATAGCTAAAGCAGCAGCAGAATTAGTTGAAGATGGTGATTCTATATATATTGATTCAGGAAGCACTGCTTTAGATATGATGAAATATTTAAGAGATAAGAATATAACAGTAGTGACAACGAACGCATTAATATATTCTGAACTACAAAGTCCTAACATTAAATGTATTATTGCCGGCGGAGAGATTAATATAGCAACAGCATCAATTAGAGGAATTACAACAAACAATTTCTTAAAGAGTTACTATTTTGATAAGGCATTTGTTGGAATGTCAGGTTTTTCACTTGAGGCTGGATATAATACACCGGATTTGTTGGAAGCTGAAAAAAAGCGAATTGTATGTAAAAATGCCAAGAAAGCTTATATTTTAGCAGATAGTAGCAAGTCGGGGAAAAGTACATTATGTAAAGTGCTTGATTTAAATCAGGCAACAATAATATGCAATGAAGTAACGGACGTTGTAAAGGGAGCAGAAGAATATATTATTGTATAACAGGTTATTTACTGTATAACATATTAATTTTTAAAGGAGATATTTCTTAATATTTTCTCGACTAAAATATGAAAATTATGAGAGGTAGAAAAATGAAAATTGGAATTGGAAATGATCATGTTGCAGTAGAAATGAAGAATGAAATTAAGGCATATCTTGAAGAAAAAGGTCATGAGGTCGTTAATTTCGGCACAGATTCAACTGAAAGATGTAACTATCCTGAATATGGTGAAGCTGTGGCAAATGCTATTGTTGCAGGTGAAGTTGACTGTGGTGTTTTAATTTGTGGAACAGGAGTTGGAATTTCACTTTCAGCAAACAAGGTTAATGGAATAAGAGCATGTGTATGTAGTGAACCATATAGTGCAAAATTATCAAAACAGCACAATAATACAAACATAATTGCTTTTGGAGCAAGGGTTGTAGGTATTGAACTTGCGAAAATGATAGTAGACCAGTGGCTTGAAGCAGAATATGAAGGCGGAAGACATCAGGTTAGAATTGACATGCTAAAAGAAATAGAAGAAAAGCAGAAAAATAAATAGACAAATTTATAATATAAAAATTATAATTAAGTTTGCATTTTATGATAATAATTTAATGTTTAACGTGATGTTAAGTATTAAATTAAAATAAATATTAAATTAATAAGGAAAGGAAACACAATTATGAAGATTAAGAATATCGATAATCCGGAAGAATTTTTAAAAGTAATAGACAGTTGTCAGGGAAAGGTTGAACTTATCACAGATGACGGGGACAGACTTAACCTTAAATCAAAGTTATGTCAGCTTGTTTCACTTTCAACAATTTTCTCTTCATCAGCACAGATTCCTGAAATGGAAATAGTAGCTCACGAATTAGAAGATTCAAAGAAAATTATGGATTTCCTTATGAGAGGACCAATGTAATTAGTCCTCTTCGATTACATAGAAATCCAGATAATCAAAATCAATAGATTCAACAAAACTGTCCGCATAAAATCTTGTGCGGGCAATTTTTTTGAACTCCTTAATATTAGATTCAAGCCATATAGGATTGCTTAAATCAAATTCGTCGCAAATCATCTCAAGAGCCTTGAAAATCTTATGGGTCCTTGTGTCATCTATATCTAATTCAATTGTAGTGCTTTGTAGCATTTTGTTGCTTTTAAAGGTTCTACCCCAAACTCTGAACATAAAAATCTCTCCTTCACAAATAACTTCTTTGATTTTAAAGGAAAATATATTAACTGTAAAGATAAAATATGGTATAATCAAAGCGATACTAGGTTTTTATACCTTTTTGAAAGGAAGAAAAATGGTGGACGAGAAGAAATTAAAAGCTAAAGGAAATTTACCCCAATATATTAGATGGCCATTATACTTGAATTTTATTTGGATTGTAATGGCGGCATTAGGGTTTACAATAAGTATAAAGGCAGGTGTGTTAATGACATTTGCAGCAGTTTTATATTTATGTATATCTGCTACGGTGTATTTATTGTTTAAGCCTAATATTATGAGAAATCTTGTTGATTTTGGGGCGGAGTACAGTCAGGTTCAAAGAAAAATGATACGTGACATGGAAGTTCCGTATTGCCTTTTAGATGAAAGCGGCAAGGTAATGTGGACTAATAATGAAATGGATAAAATATGTGAAAAAAATATTAGAAATAAGCCTATTGCATCTGTTTTTGAAGGAATAACCGCGGAGGACTTTTCATTTGATGAAGAGGGCAGAAGCGAATTTGAAGTTAAACACGAGAATAAAGTGTATAAGGTAATTCTCAAATTATTCTCAATGAATGAGGAAAACGTAGAAAGTGCTTTAGTGCCATTGATTGGTGGTGATGGGGCGTTAATTTCCATGTATATGTTTGACGAGACATTGATTCACCAGTTAGCTAAAGAGAACAAAGAGGAAAAATTAGTAACAGGTCATATTTATATTGATAACTATGATGAAGTTCTTAATAGTATCGATCCAACAAGAAGAACATTGCTTGTAGCGTTAATAGATAGAAAAATAAATAAGTATTTCACACAGTATGACGGAATTGTACGAAAGCTTGAAAATGATAAATATTTCGTCATGTTTAAAACAAAATTTGTTAGCAAGATGCAGACAAATAAGTTTGCAATATTAGATGAAGTAAAAACAGTAAATATTGGAAATGGACTTCCAATTACACTTAGTATTGGTATAGGTGTAGGTGGCAATGGCTTAGTGGCAAATTATGAGATTGCAAGAGCAGCCATTGACATGGCACTGGGACGTGGTGGTGACCAGGCAGTGCTAAAAGAAGGCAACAAAGTATATTATTATGGTGGAAAGTCCAAGTCAGTAGAGAAAAATACAAAAGTAAAATCAAGAGTAAAAGCTACAGCATTTAGAGATTTAATTGAAACAAAAGAAACAATATTTATAATGGGACACCATATTGGAGATAACGATTCATTTGGTGCTTCCATAGGATTTTATAGAATAACTCAGACAATTGGTAAAAAAGCCCACATTGTAATAGAAGATATTTCAGGTAGCGTAATACCGATAGCTCAAATGTTCCATGAGTCAGATATTTATGCTGAAGACATGTTTATTTCAGGTAGCGAAGCAGTTTCCAAAATAGGAAAAAATGACGCCTTAATAGTTGTTGACTGTAACAGAGCTGCTTATACAGAATATCCTGAATTAGTCAGAAGAGCACAGTGCCTGGTTGTTTTTGATCACCATAGACAATCAGAAGACGTAATAGATAACGCACAGTTGTCATATATAGAACTTGCATCATCTTCTACATGTGAAATGGTTGTAGAGATTATGCAATATATACCAGAAACAGTTAAGATTAACAAAATGGAAGCCGAAGCACTTTATGGTGGTATTATGGTGGATACAAACAACTTCACTAACAGAACAGGTGTAAGAACTTTTGAGGCAGCAGCATATCTTAAGAAAAATGGTGCTGATATAACAAGAGTCAGACGAATGTTCAGAGATGATATTAATGACTATAAGGCAAAAGCTACAGCAGTACAGAATACAGAAATTTACAAGGATTGTTATGCAATTTCTGTATGTACGGCAAAGAATGTTTCATCACCAACAGTTGTAGGTGCTCAGGCAGCTAATGAATTGTTAAACATTAAGAATGTAAAAGCATCATTCGTATGTACACCATACAATGATTTAATATACATAAGTGCAAGATCGTTAGATAAAATTAATGTTCAGGTGCTTATGGAAGAGTTTGGAGGTGGCGGTCACATGAACTTGGCAGGAGCCCAGGTTAAAGACGCATCTTTAGGAGAAGTAACACAGATGATTAAAAACGCAATTAGCAGAAGAATTGAAGAAGGAGACATGTAATGAAAGTTATTTTATTAGAAGACGTAAAAACACTTGGAAAAAAAGGTGAGATAGTAAATGTAAATGATGGATATGCCAGAAACTTTATATTAAAGAAGAATTTAGGTTTAGAAGCAACAGGAAAGAATTTAAATGACTTAAAGCTTCAACAGCAGAATGCAGCTAAAGTTGCCAAAGAAAAATTAGAAACTGCTCAGGCTTTGGCAAAGGACTTAGAAGACAAATCAATTACTGTTAAGATACAGGCTGGAGTTGAAGGCAAGGTATTTGGTTCAATTTCAAGTAAAGAAATAGCTTTAGAAGCAAAGAAACAGCTGGGAATGGACATTGATAAGAAGAAGATTGTCATTCCTGACGCAATTAAGTCACTTGGAACTTACAATGTAAACATTAAGTTACACAAGGATGTAGTTGGAAAGTTAGCAGTAAAAGTTGAAGCAAAATAATTAGTAATTAAGAGAATCGCAATATGTCTAAGGATGTATTGCGATAATTTTACTATGAATGGAGATGCACTATGGACGAAGCAGTAGTAAAAAGAATAATGCCTCATAGCAACGAGGCGGAGCAGGCTGTTATTGGCTCAATGATGATGGACCAGGAAGCAATAACAGTTGCAATGGAAAAATTATCAGATGCGGATTTTTATAATAAACAGTACGGTTCATTGTTTAAGGCAATGGTTGAATTGTATAACGAAGGACGTGAGGGTGACCTGGTTACAATCAAAACAAAACTGGAAGAAATGGACGTTCCTTCAGAAGTTATTAGTATTGATTTTATTAGAAATATTTTAGATATGGTTCCAACATCTGCAAACATAAAGCAGTATGCGGATATTGTATATGAAAAGTCAGTAATGAGAAATCTTATAAGGGCAAATGAGAGTATTGCTAATACATGTTATGCAGGCAACAAGCCTTTAGAGGCAATTCTTGAAGAAACAGAGAAAAGTATTTTTGACTTGATTCAAACAGGTAATACAGGAGATTATGTTCCTGTAAGACAGATTGTTTTAAATGTTTTTGACAAGATTGAACAGGCAGCTCAGACGAAAGGTTCTATTACAGGTTTGGAAACGGGATTTGCCAAGCTTGACAAGCAGTTGTCAGGTCTCCAGCCTTCAGATTTGATTCTTATAGCCGCCAGACCTTCTGTTGGTAAAACAGCTTTCGTACTCAACTTAACAGAAACAATTGCAGTTAAACATAACATTCCGGTGGCAATATTCAGCTTGGAAATGTCAAGCGAACAGCTTATAAACCGTGTGATTTCACAGAACTCAATGGTTAGTTCACAGAAAATCCGTATTGGTGATTTAAGTGACAGCGAATGGGAAAATATAGTAGAATCAGCCAATGTTATTGGTAACTCAGGAATTATTATTGATGATACTCCGGGTATAAGTATCGGTGAAATGAGATCAAAGTGTAGAAAGTTTAAACTGGAAAAAGATATTCAGTTGGTTATTGTAGACTATTTACAGTTGATGACAACCAACACACCTCACGGAAGCCGTGAACAGGAAATTGCAGAAATATCAAGAACATTAAAGGGTATTGCCAGAGAGCTAAATGTTCCGGTAATTGCGCTTTCACAGCTTAACCGTGCATCTGAAACAAGAGAAGACAGAAAGCCTATTATGGCGGATCTTCGTGAATCCGGTTCTATCGAGCAGGATGCCGACGTTGTAATGCTTATGTCAAGATATTACGACAAGGAGAAAAAAGAAGAAGACAGAAACAGAATTATTCTTAACGTAGCTAAACAGAGAAACGGCCCTGTAGGTGAAGTTGAATTGGTATGGTTACCACAGTTTACAAAATTCGAAGATGCAGAACAACCTGGTGATCAGATTTAAATCGTTGTATGCCTAAGAAGATATAAAGTATTTTTAATAGATAATGCTAATATGTAGAAAACCTTTGAAACAGATTTTAAATTTGTCTCAAAGGTTTTTTGTATACTCAAGTATATAAATATATCTTCTTCGACACCTCCGCAAAAGGTTACATTTTTTGCAGTGCTATTTTTATTGATAGGGGAATATAATGGACTTATAATTGTGGTGTTAAGAAATTAGTATGAATTTCAAACCCTGTAAAGGGGCAGGTTTAGGAGGTTAAAATGGGGGAAAAGAGATACATGATTTCAGATGCATCAAGGATGCTGGGAGTAGAATCTCATGTTTTAAGATACTGGGAGGAAGAACTTAATATAGTTATACCAAGAAATGAAATGGGGCATCGATATTACACCGACAATCATATTAATTTGTTGAAGAATGTGCGTGACTTAAAAAATCAGGGCTATGGACTTAGAACAATTAAAATGATGCTGACGGACCCTGATACAAAAGAAGGAAAAAACAATAATTGCAGAAATAACATGGCTTTAACAGCTACAGCAGTTAGTGCACCGGTGCTTAAAGAGCAGATGAAGGTTGAGACAATTGAGAGTAGCGAAAGCAAGATGGAACAGTTTCAGGCAATAATGGATAAGGTTGTTTCTAAGGCGTTAAAGAAGAGTGCCGGAGAATTAGGCAAGGAAGTAAGTGGAAACGTAAGCGAAAAAGTTTTAAAAGAAATGAATTATCTAATGCGGACTCAGGACGAAAGAGAGGAAGAACGCTATAAAAAGTTAGATATGGCAATGCGTTCCAAACAAAAACTTTCAAGAAGAGAAAAAAGACGACAACTTAAAGCTGAAAAACTTCTACTGAAGAAAACTAAAAAAGAAGAACAAAGACTTAAACAGGAAAAACAGAAAAAGCTGGCAGCAGAGAAGAAAAAGGGAGATTTGAAAATCGGAAAGAAAGCACCGGCTCAGTAGGTAACTATTAAGTAACTCTATGGGACAGATGTAGAAGTTGGTTATTAGCAGAATTAAATAATGAATAATGTGCAATAGAAAAGGAGACAACCTTGGGGTGTCTCCTTTTGCTATCTCTAATTAAGCATCTAATTCGATTGAACCTGTAGGACATGATCCTGTACAAGCTCCACATTCGATACATGCACTAGCATCGATAACGAATGCTCCGTCACCTTCGCTAATAGCGCCAACTGGGCAAGCGCCTGCGCATGCACCACAACCGATGCATCCATCATTAATCTTGTAAGCCATTATGAAAGCCTCCTTTAAATTATAAAATTTATATTCATATAATAATACAATTACTGATAGATTGCAACAATTTAATTATTAACAAATTTAGAAAAATATATAAAAACATATAGAAAATCTTCCTAACAAAATTGGAAATTATGTGTATTAAAATAACCGTTTATTAGTGTGAAATACTGCAAAAAGTGATGAAAATATCAAATTTTATAAAAGATTTGTGACAAAGTTAGTAATTTCCCTATATTTATATTTACAGAGTTTATGTTCAGATAATTTACCGAATTTATGTTCTGATAAATTGCAACAATTATGTTCTAATAATGCGCTGATTTTATGTTTTGATAATATAAGTTTAAGTCCTAATAACAGTGATTACTCTTCCGAAAAAATGTATATCGTCAATGTTGTTTATCAAAAGTGTATCCCCACAATTAGTAATAGGAACCAGACGCATAGGTTGTCCCATTTCATATCTTCTAATATAAACAGCTTTCCCTTTTAAGAATATACCAACTTCTCCGGGGACAGGAAAACGGTCTCTAGCAATAAGTAGAGTATCACCATCAAGATATGTAGGGGTAAGATTGTTGCCTAATATTTTTATTCCACACATAATTATATTATTGCAAATGTCTGAGTATGCATAGGCATTAATGGTTTCAGTGTAAACACTATCGTAAATCATGCCATCTTTGACTAATCCTGTAGGAACAAATACGGGGATTTCCATTACACCGTTAGTTTGATTATTTTGCTGAATTGAATGTTCAAAACGGACAATTTCCTGAAGAAGAGTAAAAGCTCTTGGAGGCAATTCACCAGCAGGTATACTGCAACCAATATCGTAGCCAATAAGATAATCCATGCCACATCCCAGAGCCTGACTGATTTTGTATAAAGTATAAATAGTTGGATTTTTTATTTTGCCGGAAAGAAGTTTCTTCACAGATTCATAGGGGAGCCCCGAAAAATCAGAAAGTTTCCTAATTGACCATTTGCTAGTATTAAGTATTTTATTAATGTTTTTTATAATGTTTGATTTTAAAAGATTTTGTTCAGCGTATTTGTTATTAGCTTCAATATTCATTTTCATACCCCTCTCATAAAGATAATGAATTGCACCGGGTAATTGATTAGAGCAAAGATTTGGTGTAAAACAATAACTTTCAATTTTTTCCTGATACAGCTATTATAAAAATGCAGATTTTAAATTGCAATATTTTGTTTAAATATCTGCAAAAATTAACTTGCAATATATTATTGTAAACTTAACGAAGGGGGGAGATTCAAAAAGTAAAGTACAAAAAGGAGATTGTAGGGCAATTGATAAATGCCTGCAAAATGAAAAACAGAAATATTTTTAACGAATATTGTTGAAAAAAATAAAACTAAGAATGCAAAAAGAAAAAGTTTTATAAATGAAGGGAGCAACATGGGGAAGTTAAAAGTATTGGTTGCAGAAAGTCAGACAGTTGTAAAACAACAGTTGACAAAAGAACTTGAAAAAGATTTAGAAATTGCAGTAGTGGGGGCTACTGACAACGGAAAAGATGCTTTTGAAATTTTTAAAAGAGAAGAACCCAATATCGTTATATTTGATTTGCTTTTACCTATATACGATGGGTACACATTGCTAGATAAGATTAATGAGTATGGTGTGTCGGATAAGACAAAACTTATAATGACAACTACAGTTACTAGTGATTTGCTAATTTGTGAGGCATTTCACAGAAATGTAGATTATATTCTCACCAAACCTTATGATACAAAAATCGTTGTGAAGAAAGTAAAGAAGATATACACACGAATGAATGAAATAATTGAAGAGGGGACAGTTGCAACAACTGAAATTATGACTAAAGAAAACACCAAAGGGTTAAGTTATAGTGTTTTTGAGGACAATAAGAAAATTGATAAAGCTATTTCAGAAAAACTTAATGCAGTTGGTATACCAACCAGATTAAAAGGCTACAGATATATGATAACTGCTGTAAAAGAGGCTGTAAACAATGAGGAAGCTTTGGATGCAGTGACTAAGATTCTATATCCTGATGTAGCAAAAAAACACCATTCTACAGCACAAAGAGTTGAAAAAGCAATAAGGCATGCCATAGAGGTCGCCTGGAATGATCAGGCCCATAAGGAAAATTATGGATACATAATTGATTCAGGAAAATACCGACCTACTAATTCGGAATTCATTGCAAAAATTACCCAGGACATAATACAAAATCAATAGAAATGTATTAAAAATTATGAGATTAAGTAAAAAAGAAAACTAAAAATAAAATAATTAATAAATAAAAAAATATAAAATAAAACTAAGGAAAAATGAAAAAAGATTCCTGTTAATTGACGTCTCATCTCAAAATCTAATTACAAGAGATTGGGATAACAGCCAAATGCAGGAATCTTGTTTCATTGAATATGATTATTTATTTGATATAACTATTTATTTCACATAACTGTTCATTTCATATAACTATTTCTTGGCACGTTTTAGTGAAAATACAAATTCTGTTCCAACACCTTCAGTGCTTATAACGTCAATGTTTTCACCATGAGCCATCATAATTTCTTTAACAATGGCAAGACCAATACCGGAACCGGTTTTATCACGACCTCTTGAAAGGTCTGTTTTATAAAATCTTTGCCAAATTTTATCAATGCTGTCGCTAGGAATACCCATACCAAAATCTTTAACAGAACAGTAGACTTTTTCGCCCTTGTTATAAACTTTTAATATAATTTTCGAACCCACATTACTAAATTTAATGGCGTTATCTAAAAGGTTATAAAGAACCTGCTCGATTTTTCCCTTGTCAGCATAGACATTATAATGTTTTGTTGGAAATTGGATTATAAGCTGTATGTGCTTCTTTTCGCAACTTCCCTGAAAAGTTTCAACAGTGGAAGTAATTACATTTTCCATACTGAACTCTTCGTATAAAAGTTCAGGTCCGGTGCTGTTCCAATTGTTTAAGCTACGCAGACCGGTTGTTAATTTCTCTAAACGGTTTGCTTCGGAAATAACAATTGATAAATATTTGTTATAATCCTCAGGTGGTATGGTTCCATCCATCATTGCTTCCAGATAACCTTTAATTGATGTTAAAGGTGAACGGAAATCGTGAGAAATATTTGAAATAAATTTCTTCTGATATTCCCTTGAATTGTTTAACTGCTTAGACATGTATTTAAGTGAACTTGCCACATCACCAATTTCATCATCGTTATTTACTTTTAAGCCCTCATATTCAAAATTACCTTTGGCATATTCCATTGCCGCCAGACGAATTTGTTTAAGAGGTAAATAAATAAACCACATGAAATTAAGAAAAACTATTAAAGACAAAGCCAGTATTATAATATACGTTACATAGAAAATGTAAGTAATATTGTAACTGCTGTCCTTAATATAAGATGTAGGCATGTGGGCTACCACGTACCCGTAAGTTATATCGTCTTTTGCAAGTGTGTGGACAACACTTAAAGTGTCAGTTTTTGAAATATTGTATAATTTTCCTATTCTATAGGAACCTTTGCTATAGTCAGTTGGATCAAAGTCGTTAAATACAATTGTATGTTCATCGTTGTTTAATTCCTGAGTTTTGTCAGTAGTATAAATCATTTTCTTATTATTATCTAAAACAAGAAGATTACAATTCAATACTCTGTTAAAATCACTAAAGTAGTTATCAGGACTTGAAATATCATCCAAAGATTCTATATCAAGAGATTTGATATTATCTGAAACAACAGACGCGTAGCTGTTAAGCTGTTTGGCATCGTCCTGAACCAAATGATTGTAAATAAGGTTTGTTGACCAATAAGTTATAAGTAAAAATCCAAGTACAGCAAAGGAAAAATATCCTATAAAAAATTTAGTTAAAATAGAATTTCTCATTATTTGTTATGTACCTCGAATCTGTATCCAACGCTCCAAACAGTTCCAATAGACCATTCATCTGTGTCAGAAATTTTTTCTCTTATACGTTTAATGTGGACGTCAACTGTACGTGTATCACCTGCATATTCGTAACCCCAAATATGGTCAAGCAACTGTTCACGAGTGAAAACCTGGTTAGGAGATGAAGCCAGGAAGAATAAAAGTTCAATTTCTCTTGGTGTCATTTCAACCTGTTTTCCTTTATAAATAACTTCGTAGTTTGATAAGTTGATAATTAAATCCTTGTATTCAACATATTTGTCTGACTTAGGAGTTGGAGCTGCAGCCGGTGCTGTGTAACGTCTTAGAACTGCCTTAACCCTTGCAACTAATTCTTTGGAATCAAAAGGTTTAATCATATAATCATCAGCACCAAGTTCAAGTCCTAAAACCTTGTCAAAAACTTCTGTTTTGGCAGAAAGCATAATAATAGGAACTTTTGACTCTTTGCGGATTTCCCTACATACTTCGTATCCGTCAATGCCCGGTAGCATAATGTCAAGAAGTACAAGGTCAGGATTATATTCCTTAAAAGCGTTAAGTGCTGACTGACCGTCTTCTTCTGTTCTTGTATCAAAACACTCTTTTGTTAAATAAAGAGAAATAAGATTTGCAATGTTTGCATCATCATCAACGATTAATATTTTCTGTTTGTTTGCCATTTGATTGTCCTCCCATTAATGGTTGCTGAAAAATTAAAATCCTAGTATCTTTTAATTTTAAAGGTAATGGAAATATAATGTTCATTAAAATTTTTCAGCCAATTTTTAATAATTATATCATAAAGTTCTTATGTTAAATAACTTATAATAAAATGTAAAAATATCTTATTTGCAGTAAATAAAATCTGCAAGAATACAAAAAATAAAATCTGTAATAATACAAAATTTAAATTTCTAATATTAAACATTACTTAAATTCTACTACTGTAGCACCTGCACCGCCTTCACCATGCTCGCCGTTTCTGTATGACTTAACATAAGAGCAGGTTTTCAAATAATTCTGAACTGCTTTTCTTAATGTGCCTGTGCCTTTACCATGGATAACATATACCTGTGGTAAATGTGCAATGTAAGCATCATCAAGATATTTTTCAAGTTCACCTAAAGCTTCATCAACAGTTTTACCGATTAAGTTGATTTCCATCTTCACGTTAAGAGATTTGTTCATCTTAATCTTGCCGCTACTGTTTCTTGTAAGACCCGGTGCCTTAATATCAGGTTCATCAATAATTTCTAAGTCCCTAATATTAACCTTGCTGTTTAAAATACCCATTTTTACAGTTAAGTTACCGGCTGCGTTTGGAAGGGAGGCAACAGTACCATTTAAGTTCATGCTAAGCACCTTAACCCCTGTTCCAAGTTTAAAGTCAGAAGCTTTGTAAGATTTTGAAGGCTTAGAAGCCTTAATCGAACTGTGGCTTTGATTCTTTTTAATTTTTGAACCAACGGCAGTTCTTGATTTCTCAAGTTCTTTTGTATTGCCGGACTTACCGTATTTGTTAATATTTTTAATTGCTGTATCAGCAGTTTCCTTAGCTTCTTTAAGAATATCAAGGGCTTCTTCCCTTGCTTTAGATAAAATTTTATCTTTCTTTTCATTAATCTCTTTAGTTCTGTATTCGTAATCTTTTTTCAAAGATGCTATTTGAGACTTGTAAACAGAAATTGTTTCGTGGTCTTTTTCAATCTGTTTCTTCTGGCGCTCAAGTTCAGCTAAAACATCTTCAAACTGCTCATCTTCAGCATCAATTCTTGATTTGGCATCATCAATAATAAATTTAGGTAAGCCAAGTTTCTCTGAAATTGCAAAGGCATTACTTTTTCCTGGTATACCAATTAATAAGCGGTAAGTTGGTCTTAAAGTTTCAACATCAAATTCGCAACTGGCATTCTGGACACCATCTGTGGAGAGGGCGTAAAGTTTTAACTCACTATAGTGAGTTGTTGCCATGGTTCTTGTACCCATATTCTTTAAGAAGTTAAGAATTGAAATTCCAAGAGCTGCACCTTCTACCGGATCAGTTCCTGCACCTAATTCGTCAAAGAGAACAAGTGAGTCCTGATCGGCTTTGTCTAAAATATTTACAGTGTTTACCATGTGAGCTGAGAAGGTACTTAAACTTTGCTCAATACTCTGCTCGTCACCAATGTCTGCAAAAATCTCTTTAAATACTGCAAGGCTACTGCCCTCAAATGCAGGAATGTGTAAACCTGACTGGCCCATTAATGATAAAAGCCCAACTGTTTTTAGGGAAACTGTTTTACCACCGGTGTTAGGACCTGTAACAATAAGCAGGTTAAAATCTTTTCCTAAATTAACGTCTATTGGCACTACTTTCTTTGGATCAAGTAATGGATGACGTCCCTGTTTAATATTTATAAAACGTTTGTTGTTAAATTCAGGCATGGTTGCTTTCATTTTCTTGGCAAGATTTGCTTTTGCAAAAATAAAGTCAAGTTTAGGCAGTAATTCCATGTCAGTTCTAAGCTGTTCCATGTATTCACTACATGTAACACTTAAATTAGCAAGTATAATTTGAATTTCATCAGCTTCTTTAACTGATAGTTCACGCAATTTGTTATTAAGTTCCACAACTACAGTAGGCTCTACAAAAAGAGTTGAACCTGTTGAGGACTGGTCGTGAATAATTCCCGGCACATTGCCACGATATTCTTGTTTAACAGGAACGCAGTAACGACCGTCTCTCATGGTAATAAGAGAGTCCTGTAAGTATGTTTTGTTGTTAGTAGAATTAACAAGGTTACTAAGCTGACTGTGAATTCTATCGTTTGTCAGCTTCATCTGTCTTCGAATATTTTTTAAGTTATAAGAAGCATCATCTGCCATTTCTTCTTCAGAAATAATACACTTCTCAATTTCTTTATTTAAATTAGTAAGAGGCTCAATGGCTTCAAACATATCGTCTAGGCTGTCTTTGTTACCATCGTCATCTCGTCTTGAAAAAGTTTTAACCCTGTTGGCAACTTTTAATAGGGAACTGATTCTAAGAAGTTCTCCCATGCCAAGGGTACTGCCAATTTCCAATCGTTTAAGGGATTCACCAATGTTGTGAAGCCCCGAAAAAGAAAGGCTCCCCTTTTGCCAAACTCGTGTAAGTGCATCGCCTGTATTTTGCTGCATTATTTTTATCTCATGATAATCAGATGAAGGTGTGAGATTCTCACAAAGTCTGCGGCCCATGTCAGAACCTGCTTCATCTTTCAGCAAGTCAATAATTTTGTTAAATTCTAATGTTTTTAATACCTTTTTGTTCATTTTATAATCTCCATTTATTTGATGTAACTATACATATTCTGCCACCAAATACAGTGGTACTGTTCTTGTATTTGAATACATAATCAATTATAATAAAGTTTAGCTTAAATGTGTATAAAAGTAAATTCTTATATTAGGAGGAAATAATGAAATATATCGAAACATTACGTGAAGGTGAAAGAGTACAGGAAGTATACTTATGCAAACAAAAAAGTAGCGCAATGACAAAAACAGGAAAAGAGTATGAGAATGTTATTTTACAGGATAAAACAGGACAGTTAGATGCAAAAATCTGGGACCCGGGTTCAATGGGCATTGATGATTTTGACGCATTAGATTATGTAGAAGTTCATGGAGACGTTACAGTTTTTAACGGTCAGACACAGCTTAGTATTAAGCGTGCAAGAAAGGTAAGTGAAGAAAGCGTTGATCCATCAAATTATTTACCTTGCACTGATAAAAACATGGACGAAATGATGACAGAATTGCTAAAATTTATCGCCAGTGTTAATAACCCTTATTATAAACAGATTTTAACAACATTATTCGTGGATGATGTTAATTTCGCAGAGGCGTTTAAGAAACATTCAGCAGCTAAAAGTGTTCACCATGGATTTATCGGTGGTTTATTAGAGCATACACTTTCAGTAACAAAGTTATGCGATTTTTATACAAAACAATATTCTATTTTAAACAGGGATTTACTTATTACTTCGGCTATTTGTCATGATATTGGAAAAGTATATGAATTATCAGATTTTCCTTCTAATGAATACACAGATGCAGGACAGTTATTGGGACATATTGTTATGGGTTCGGAAATGCTTTCAAAGATTATAGCAACAATACCTGATTTTCCAACAAAGCAGGCAAATGAATTGAAACACTGTATTTTGGCGCATCATGGCGAGCTTGAATATGGTTCACCAAAGAAGCCGGCATTAATTGAAGCTGTTGCACTTAATTTTGCAGATAATACAGATGCAAAGATGGAAACAGTTATGGAAATCTTTAAGAGTAACACAACAGCAACATCAGACCAGTGGTTAGGCTACAATAGATTTTTAGAAAGCAACATTAGAAGAACTACTGAATAAAAATGGAGAATGATTAAAATATATGTTTAATAAGAATGATATTATTGAAATAGAAATTATTGATCAGGGAACTACAGGAGAGGGCATAGGCAAAGTTGATGGCTATGCTCTTTTTGTAAAGGATGCAGTTATTGGCGATGTGGTAAAAGTAAAAATTATGAAGGCAAAGAAGAATTTTGCTTTTGCTAAATTACTTGAAGTTGTAAAGCCATCCCCTTATCGTGTAGAGCCTATTTGCCCTGAGGCAAACCGCTGTGGAGGCTGTCAGTTGCAGGCAATGAATTATAAGCAGCAGTTGGAATTTAAAGAAAAAAAAGTCTACAACAATATTAAACGAATTGGTGGCATAGAAGACTTTGAAATGAAGTCTATTATCGGCATGGAAGAGTTGTCAGTAAAGGGACATAAAGACAACGGTCCCTTTCATTACAGAAACAAGGCACAGTTTCCAGTAGGTCTGGACAGAGAGGGAAATATTGTCAGCGGTTTTTATGCAGGCAGAACTCATTCCATTATTAGTGTGGACAATTGTCTCCTTGGCATTGAAAAAGATGGTGATGTAAATGGCGCTGTAATGCATATAATAAAAACTTTTATGAATATTTATAACATTAAACCTTATGATGAAAAAACGCACAAAGGTTTGGTGAGACATGTTCTTATTAGAATTGGTGCTTTTACAAATGAGATAATGGTTTGTGTGGTTATTAATGGAAATAAATTGCCACATTCACAGGAATTGGTGGAACAGTTATTGCAAATTGATGACATAACAAGTATTTGTCTTAATGTAAACAAAGAAAAAAGCAATGTTATATTAGGAAAAGAAATTATTAACCTGTACGGAAAAGACTATATTGAAGATTACATTGGTGATGTTAAATTTAGAATTTCACCATTGTCCTTTTTCCAGGTAAATCCAATTCAGACAGAAAAGCTTTACAACAAGGCGCTGGAATATGCAAACCTTACAGGTGAGGAAAATGTGTGGGATTTGTATTGTGGTATTGGAAGCATTTCACTTTTTCTTGCAAAATCCGCAAAGAAAGTTATTGGTGTGGAGATTGTTCCAGAAGCAATTGATAATGCCAGAGAAAACGCTGCCATAAATGGCATGGAAAATACAGAGTTTCTGGTTGGGGCAGCAGAAGAAGTAGTTCCTAAATATTTCGAGGAACATAAAAATCAACCTGAATGTAAGCCAGATGTAATCGTGGTGGATCCGCCACGAAAAGGTTGCGACCAGGTTTTGCTTGATACTATTGTAAAAATGAATCCGGAAAGAATTGTTTATGTAAGCTGTGACAGCGCTACATTGGCAAGGGATTTGAAGTGGCTTGAAGAACATGGGTATAAGCTAAAGGAAGCAACACCATGCGACATGTTTGGTCAGACAGTGCATGTGGAGTGCGTGACATTACTCCAAAGGAAAGATATCTAAAAATCCTTGAATTTAGTCTATTGTTAACAATTTCATTAAAACGCTGACATTTAAATAAGAGTAACAAAGTGGTCTGAGCCGCTTATTTTCAAGTAAATTTGGAAATAAGCGGCTTTTTGTCGTTCTAGGAAAACTTACAAGACTAAAAGTTGATGGTGGCTATGGTTGATAATAACTTATTCCCAAGGTACTTGATGAGATGTCTTTGTTTGATGAGTTTATAAAAAATACGATTATAGAAAGAGATATATGACGACAGAAAAAAATTTATTTCAAGGTCTATTATCAAGTTTCGATAAGAGATAGTAAGTAAGAAAAAGATTTATCATAGCATAAAAGTCTGTGATAAATCTTATTCTATGCTTATTCCTTCAAAAAAATCATCAAAAGAAATATTATAGATTTCTTTGAGAGCTATCAATTCTGAAATTCGAATATTATATGTTCCACATTCAATTTGTGCATACGCACTTCTAGAAATATCAAGATTTTTTAATTGAAGCTTTGCGACAATCTCTTCTTGGGTATATCCGTGAGCTTTGCGTATTCTTCTAAGATTATTTCCAAATGAGGGTGTAAGTCTTATTTTCTGACTCATAGCATACTTCCTTTGCAATGTATTCATAACAAGTATGCCTTGATTGTAGTAAATAATTTTGCTAAAATTGCAATGCATAGATTGCAAAATGAGAAAAATGACAAAAAAAATAGCGACTGCATTTGATAGCATTCGCCATGAATTTTCGTAGAGTATCTAACTCAACGAACCATATATAAGACACTTTATTGTTCAATCTTTGAATTTTAGTTTACTATTTGTCGCATAATTTGTCAATATGTTAAATTGTATTCGTTAAAAATTTCAAGAAATGGGTTAAAAAAATAAATTGTTATATTCATTAGCCGTCAGATTTATAGTCATATAGGAGGTGATTGCATTGTCAAGGAAAGGTGAAAATATTTATAAACGAAAAGACGGCAGGTGGGAAGGACGTTTCATTAAAGAATACGTAGGAACTAAAGCTAAATATGGTTATATTTATGGGAAATCATATAAAGAAACAAAGCAGAAATTATCAGACGCACGATGTATTCAACAAATTAAAGATATTGATAATTCATGTAATGACATAGCATTCAGCAAATGCTATTGTCACTGGTTAGCAGAAAAAAAGACTGTGATAAAATATTCATCCTATGTGAAATATAAAAATATGCTTGAACTATACATAACACCATTTATTGGAGAAAAACTGGTAAGTAAACTAGGATATGATGCTATTTCAGATTTGATGAGTAAATTACTAGCTGTTGCTGGAAAAAAACAAAGTGGATTATCTACAAAAACAGTATCCGATGTAATTACAATCGTAAAGTCTGTTATTAAATACGCATCACGTAATAAATATGAGATTGATGCTTCTGCATTTGATGTCGTCATAAAAATATCCCCCAAACCATTACGTGTTTTGTCAAAGAACGAGCAATCTAAGCTAGTAGCATGTCTTCTGCAAGACATTTCAAATCCATATAATTTAGGAGTACTTATTAGCCTTTTTACGGGGCTTCGTATTGGTGAACTGTGCGCTTTGAAATGGGGAGATATTTCTATGGAAGACCGCCTAATTAACGTAAGATATACATTGCAACGGATTCAGACACCGGGTGAGGAGCAAAAAACTGCAATTACAATTACAAAACCCAAAAGCGATTGTTCTATTCGTCAAATCCCAATACCAGATGCATTATACATTCTGCTGCATTCTAACGAAAATAAATCTTTTTATGTATTAACAAATAGTTCTAAGTATATTGAGCCACGTACACTGCAATATCATTTCAAAGAAATAATCTCGCAGTGTGACATAATAGATGCAAATTTTCATTCTCTCAGACATACATTCGCTACAAGATGTATAGAATTAGGATTTGATATAAAATGTTTAAGTGAAATATTGGGTCATTCAAATGTGAATATAACACTAAACAGATATGTACACCCTTCTTTTAGTCTCAAGAAAGAAAATATGGAGAAATTATCAGAGTTATTCTCCGTCAAATAAGCCGTCATATTTATCTCATATCAGCTTGTTATAAGCAGATATGAGATTTTTTCGTTGAGTTAGATACTCTACGAAAAAATTACGAGGAATTTTTAGAATGGTAAATCAAAAAGAAAATAGAAACGAACTGCGGGAGATTCTAAGAAAAGAATTGCCTGTTTTACGGGCAAAGGCAAAGGTGTCACAGGAGGATATATCAAAAATGCTTGGAATATCAAGACAAACCTATAACTCATATGAAACTGGAAAGCGAATAATCCCGATGGTGGCATTATTATCTTTAATTGCTTATTTTCAAAATAACGAAAATACAAAAAATATGTTATTTAGTATCGAAGGATTGGAAGAAAAATTGCAATACATGATAAACAATCAAACGAAAGAAAGGTAACAGGGACTATGGAAAGCAGAGTCAAAGAGTATCAAGAATTATATTCGAAATTTGAGGATGTACTTGCTCAATCAGAAGAATATAAAAAACCAATCGAGCAGATTGAGGCTGAAAAAGAGAAATTGAGAGAGTGTCAGAGCCAATTTGATTACACGGATGCAAATGTTGTAATCGCAAATATGGAAAAATATATTGACAGCGGAGTGAAAAATAAAAAGGCGGAGCTTCAAAAAGAAGTTCAAGAGCAAATGGGGGAACTGGGTGACACCAATGGTAAGGTTAATAAAAATTTTGCCAAGGTGACAAAATGGCTCACGAAAAGGAAGGTAGACAAACTTATTTCAAATACCGAACCGGATTTTAGTCAAGGTTTTAATGTCAACAGAGCATATAGCAATACAAAATTTGATATATTTTCGATTATCAATAAAATTTTGGGCTTTGTATTTAGATTTGATTTCTTGGTGTTTTTTCCAAAGGCATTGAGGATTTTAGCCTCATTAATTGCATGGGGGATTTTCTTAATCCCTAAAATTGTCACAAGTGTATATACAAAGTTTGAATTGAAGTATAAGGATTACATATTAGGGTTGGGGGGTGAGGAATACGAGCAAGCTGTTGAGATAATAAAAAAAGAATTATTACAAGCAAGCGTCGTGCGTGTTCTGGTTATCGTAGGACTAATTATTCTTGTTAATTTAGTTATTTATCATGTGACTAAATATTTTGCAAAAGAATATCTATTGAAAAATCGATTGGTATATATGGCTGTTTCAGATCCACAAAAGCTTCAGAAGGCTCTTTATGATTACAAACTATCAGATTTTATGGATAGTACAGTAAGCGATTGGAAGAAAGAAATAGAGCATATTAAGAGTAATGGTCTGGAAACAGAACCACCAAAATCAGCTTGGACGGAACCAATTAGACCAGCAATTGTGGATGAATTAAAGAAAAAAAATGAAGAACTAGCGGCACAAATATCTCAAAAAGAAGAGGAAATAGGGCGGTGTTATGCAAAGGCGGAAGCAGCATTTAAGAATACTAAAGAAATGATTGCTGAATTAAACTCAAAGGAAAACGGTGTGCTTGGAATGATAGCTGATGGAGAACACAACAACGGAGTGCTTTCTCCATATGTAGCACTTGGTTTTTCTAATGAGGAAAATCATGGTGCTAAAGAATTGGTTTCATTTAAGCATAATTATAAGCCAATGCTCATCTGTTATGACGAAACCACTGCAGATAATGGAGAAAGATTTAGAAAGAACAGTGCTATATTGATTGAAAAATTCATGAAGGGTTTCTTCGGAGAAAGTTCAATGGATATTATCGATATGTGGCTTGTGGATTTTGAAGGATTACATTTCCCAGAAAGTAGAACAAGGGGAATGATGAAAGTCATAAGAACACAGCAGGAATTACAGAATTTGTATTCAGAATTAGAAAATACAAGAAATACTGTAGATTCGTTAGCAGATGGAAAGATTGCTACGATTAATCCAGATAAATTACGAAAACGCGAAAATCCAATTAAATACAATATAGTATTTTTTGTTGGTGTTGATTTTGCATCGATGGAGAGAGAGACAGTTCAGTTATTTATTGGTGGAGAGAATTTTGGTTTCTTACCAATTTTGTTTATGAGACAGAGTATTGCTCATAATATATTGGCAGAAGATAACAGTACAAGAACATTCTCTAAAGTACTTAAAAAGATTAAAGATTCAAAACAAGTTTATGGATATGAAGGTATTCTCAATGAATTTGAATATGAATTGATGGTGTCTAATCAGAAAAGACAATTAGATGAAAAACTATGCGCAAATAACATTATGTCATTTAAGGAATTTGAAGTCGAGGCCACATCAGGTGAAGGAATATCATTGGCTGGAAAAAGTTTGTATGTTGATACCTATGAGATTAGTGAAAAATTGTATGAAACTTTATTAGAGTATGATTTTGTAAGATTCTTTACCATAAATGGAGATGTACCTAACTTTGTCACTGTTGATGTAATGACTATTAAATAAGGAGAAGAAGATATGGGATTTAATTTTAGTGAAGAAGAAATTTCAAGTATGTACAAAATGTATCAAGACTGTCTCAGTGAGATACAGGAGGAGACAAAAGGTGTAGCAGAGACCTTGGCTACGCATGCGCAGGAACTTAAGTATGAGCCTGTAATCAAATTGTCTGTTGAAGCAGTGAAGTATTATAACGAAGAATTGAAGCAGGCTGAACTAAGAGCAATGGATGAGTGGCAGAGTAGTGACCTAAGTTTCACAAGAGTGATGGAGAAAATGTCTGCCGGAGAAAATGCAAAGAACAGATGTAGAAAATTGGAATCACAGATACAGCAGGAAATTCAATCATGGAAAAGGATTGATGATTCTAGTTTGTCAGGAATTAATACTACAAACTGGAGATGTGAGGTTTCGGATTTTGAAAGCATCAAGCAAGAAATCAATCATTTTGTTGAATCATTAGAGTCAAAACAGAATCAGTATACAAATAATATTGAAAATCAGAAAAATGAGAATGAGATTTATATTTCAATAGAGCCAGTTGTGGCACAGTCAATCTCAATTGTTATTGCTGGTTTTAAGTCTGGAATTAGTGAGAGTTTTTCTTCATTAGCACAGGAGTTTGAAACTAGATCTAATGAGGTTCGTGGTTTGGGAGCAAATGCTGCACAGACAGCAGCTGCTAAATCACAGAATTTTGTAAGTAGCGGAGTGTCTGCTTTGAAAGCAAAGGTTAAGCAAATCTTAGATTAAGTTTTGGAGGTAAGTTATGGCGGAAGAAATGTTAACACTAGATGACTTGGCGAGACTTAAAAAGCAGAGGGAAGAAGAAAAAAGTAGACTTCCTTACCAGGCTTATTTAGATAATTTAAAAACCTTAATTGGAGAAAAGAATCCAAAGATATACCCAACAATAAATGCTCCTAAGCCAAACAATGATAAGCAATTTGTGTGCATTAAGGAGCCGGTTGAATTTATCAATTTGTTTAGTAGCTGTAATGGGCAGGATGAATGTAGGATGCTGTTTCAGCAACTATTAGATAGCAGAGACCCTAGAGTGATTGATCAAGTAATTGATGCAAGTGACGATACAAAAGGTTTATGGTTTAATACAACAAATAATGGCATTAATCTCAGACCAGGTCTTAAGGATGAAGAGTGGTCAAGTCCAACAACTATAACACTAGGAGACGATGCGGTTCATTCGCTTGTTGCTGGACGTACTGGTTCCGGTAAGTCGGTGTTTTTGAACAGTATTATTTTTTCATTGCTTGCCGAATATTCACCTTGGGAACTTGATTTGTATCTTGCTGATTTCAAAAAGGTTGAGTTTAGTAGATATTTGTCAAAATGTAATGTACCACATATCAAAGCTGTTGCTGCAACAAGTGAGATAAGATATGTACTTAGCTTGCTGAATTACTTGGCAAGTTGTATGATTGCAAGACAGAATTTTTTTGCACTTATCGGTCAGCAAAAGTTAAGTGAAGTAAGAGAAAAATACCAGATAGTTCTTCCTAGAGTGCTTTTAATTGTAGATGAATTCCAACAGCTGTTTTTAGAGGCAACAGTAAAGGAGGAAATGCAGATTACAGATTTGCTCACTTCAATTACTAAATTAGGTCGAGCAACTGGTTTTCATTTGATGTTTGCAAGTCAGGAAATGTCAGGAACAATGAGTCAAAGTGCATTTGCTAACTTTAAAGCTAGATTCGCATTGGCCTGTGATTCGGAAGTATCCAGCAGAATTTTAGGAAATCCAGCTGCATCAAAACTGGATAAGAAGGGTACGGTATTGGCGAATATTGGTGCCGGAAAAGAGGAAACCAACCAGTTGTTTAAGGTTCCTTTTGTTTCAGAAGAATACTTTTATACATATCTACAACACATAACTGATTGTGGAGAAAAAGCGAAATATGACTCAGTTCATAAATTCTATCAAGAAGATAATATAAAGAGTATGGATGAATTGGACGATGTGCTTGCTGCGATAAAAGATGTGAGATCCGATTATCTTGCGAAAAATAGTAGCTTATTTGATATTGTGACATTAGGCGAGGCTGTAGTTTTTAATTATAAGAAATATGATTATGAAACAGTATTCCTGGAAAGAGGAGTTAGAAAGAACATAGGAATATTTAGCCCTATTGTTGATGATACAGTATATGTTTGCAAATTATTAGCTGAAAATTTCAGGACTTCTCCTAAAGCAGATAGCTATCAGCATCATATAATTGTGAGAAATGATTTGTTTATGAAAAAGATGAATCTTGCAAAGGAGTTAAATGTTCCAAATAGTAGGGTCTATAATTCAATAGGATTTTTAGATGAAATTGTTGGATTATTTAAAAGACGTAGTAGAGAAGCATCTTTGATTAATAGCTATCAGCAGTATGCATCGCTTAAAGAATTTGCATATGACGCATTCTGTCTGAGAGCAGAGCATATTATAACCGATTTGTCAGATGAAGAAAAAGAGGTTCTGCAGGAACTGAGTGAGTATTATGCAAACAAGAGTATTGAGGATATACCTGCTGTACAGGAAACAATATTAGATGATTTTGATTTTGAAAAATCTTATTTCAGAATTATCAATATGCTTTATGAGAAAAAAGTCAATGGAAAGTCAATGGTCGATTTATTCGATGCAAGCATCTTTTGGATTATTGGTGCAGAAATGGTCGGCAAATTTCCAAAAGAGATGGAATCTGTTCTCACAGATGCAATGAATTTCAATATGCTTTTTGTGTTAGTAGCTTCTAATAATGATTTTAATGATTTTTATATGTGTAATAAGGCATGTGACTATTTGTTTGTAACCGGAAATAACGAGAGCTATTACAACAAATTGAAATTGCCATTTACTAAAAAGTCAGAGAACTCGATTTCAGTTGATTTTGCGATTAGCAGTAGTGCTACACAGAGATCATTTAAGAAATTTAAATTTGATTTGAACGAGGTTGTAGTCCCAGAGATTGATTTTGATTCAATTCTTAGTTAATTGAAGGGAGGGATATTATGATTCTAAATGAGGATTCGTATGCATATATCCGTCACGTTGCGGATCAAATCGAAGGACTTACGTGTGCTTTAATAATTTTTATTGAAAATGCAGGAAGCGAATTAGAGTCATATCATTATGAGGCGTTTAATAAGTTCTCTAATGAAATAAGAGATATGGAGATATCTGTTTCAAAAGAGATAAAAGACGAGTTTGTGGGTGTTAGCGAGGCAATAGAGGAGTCAGCAATTAGAATGAGAGCATCAGAAATCTCTATAAGTCAACTGAGGTCACAGTTGGTCGATGCTGAAGGAGTATTCTCTAGGTTAGTTATACACAGTGAGAATATAAGGGAGTTTAATTCCGATACAACTAATCCTTATGTTCCGAATGCGTCGGAAGAGGTCTACAGAGCTTTTTCGGGATATGAGAGGCTTTTAAACCAATATTATGTAAATCCACCTTTAGAAAGTGATACAATAGGTCGACTCATGTACTCTTTCTTTTGGACAGTAAGCGGGTTGTTTGAAAGACTCTTTAATGAATATGATAGTTTGCTTCAAAATTTTGGAACTGATGTCGAAGAAAAAAGAAAAAATCTTGCTGCGTTAACTGTTATAAAAAAAAGTGAAGGAAAAAAAGATATAGCAAAGGCAGTAGTGGATGTTGCAAAGACTGCAGCATTAGCAACATTAGGAATAAAAAAGAAAAACGCATTTGATGTTGTTGAATCAGTAATAGGGCTTCTTGCTAAAATAAATGATACACTAGAGGAATTAGATGAATTAAAATATGCAAAACCAAAGAAATCACTTGCAAGAAAAGCTTTAAAAGGAATTGCAACATATAATGATGCAATGGAATTAGTTGGTGGTGTTATTGGCGCAGGAGGAGCTGGTGCAGAAGCTGTTGGTGTTGACTTCGAAGTTCCAACATTGGCTAAATTGGCTATTGCAATCCCTGTTGCGGCAGGCAAAGCAAAAAGTCTTGAGGGATGGAAAGAATCTGGCAAGTTAGATGTTGCGACATCTGTATTGGGAATGGTTGAAAGTGGTGTTAATTTTCAAGCAGCAATAGTATCTGGTAAGGCATGGGAAGTTGTTAAGAGTATTCCTAATTTAGGTTCGAGTTCTCTTGGCTTGATTGAGAAAACAGCGACATATCTACATAATAAGAATGAAAAGCATACTAAACCTAAAGCAGTAGACAAAATATTGTATAAATTGGGAAACCAGCTTGATGAATACAACACAGCAGTAAAAAAATATAAAGTAGAAAAAGAACGAAATTTAATTGTTGCAAAAAAACCGAAGGCTCCACCAGAAATTGTAGCATTTATGAAATGCGGAGGATGGACAAAAGGGTTTATTGTAGCAAAGGTAATAGCTGATTCATCAAAGAGTATTAAGGATAGCATTGAGGAAGGAAGTGAAGTTTTTGAGTATATTAAAGGCATTTTATGATTATGTTACATCACAGGGTATAGATAAAAAAGCTATTTACGAAGAAAAAGGAGATGGCTTTGTAGTTATTTCATTCCCGGAAAAGGGAGAAAAAGATTGCATATATAATATTGCAATTGTTTTCTATGAGAATGATGACGATGTTGAGATTTATGTCAGAAAACCAATTAAGGATTTTGATGAATTAACTCTATTAAGGAAATTAAATGTACTTAACTGCGAGTATGCGGATGTTACCTTTTTAATAGATGACAATATGTTAACGGTTAAGTCATTTTTATCATCGCAAGGGGACATTAAAAAGGTTCTTATAAAAATGGTTGCAGATGTACAGTTGGCTCAGGCTGAATTTGTGAAAATATAAGAAGATAAACGAAGGAGAAAAAGAATGATTAAGAATTTATTTTATGGATTTATGAACAAATTACGCTTGGTTGTTACAATTATTGTTGCTTTATTTATTGTTGCAGGAGTGTGTGGCGTATTGGGGATGAATGGAAGGGATAGTATTTTTGAAAGAATAGTAATGCTTGTGTTCACACTTATATGTAGTATGGTTATGTATCTTATTATTTATTATTGGTACGGAAAAGACTACAAATGCCCTTCATGTAATAAAAGATTTTGCTTGAAAAAAACAGGCGAAGAGGTTGCTAAAAGAGAAAATGTTTCTGTTCTTGTTGAAACAAATACAAGAAACAAAAATGGTGATGTAATTGGTTCACAGGAGCAGTATGTGCCAGGTGAGCGTATTACATATCGTGTTAATAAGATTTGTAAGAAATGTGGAAAAGGTTGTTACAGCACTTATAGAAGGGATATACCTAAGGTATAAGGTAATGAATTGTGACATTAGAAGAGTATAGTAATCTTGTAGAAAAAGCATTTGGAATTAAGAATTGGAATTTCTCAAAGAAGAATAAATTTAAAATTGATTTATAAGAAAAGAAAAATTCACTTATTTGGTGGACATAATTATAGGACGATTAAAACAGCTTTTTAAATACTACCTTATGCGTCAAGAAAATAGTATTATATAAACAAAAAAAGGGGTGGCTAAGTTCAACCCCTTTTTTGTAATAAGATAATCAGGTGAAAAGGAGGGGGAAGGTGAAAAAGGAATTAGATGAGAAAATGCAAGCACGATTTTTGTGGTTAAAAAGACCTGAGTTAGAGAGATAGATAATATGAATATGTTCCAGGATATACAATATATGAGAATTGGAGAGACTCAGAAGTTTCAGATGGATGATATTCGTAGTAAGGTGTATATAATTCGTGGTCAACAGGTAATGTTAGATAAAGATTTAGCTGAACTTTATGGGTATGAAGTCAAACGACTAAATGAGCAGGTAAAGCGAAATATTAGCAGATTTCCAGAGGATTTTATGTTTCAGCTGAATAAAGAAGAAATACCAGAGAAATTTTCAAAGTCGCAAATTGCGACTTTGAACGAAAAGAGCAATAGACAGGGTTCCAATATTAAAAAAATGCCGTTTGCGTTTACAGAACAGGGAATTTATATGCTTGCTACGGTACTTCGCGGAGAATTAGCTGAACAACAAAGTATTTTTATTATGCGTACATTTAGAGAAATGCGGCATTATATTAAACAGAATCAGCAATTTGTAACAAGATCTGAAATGGAATTACTATCGTCTAAAGTTACGGAAATATCGGTGCAGACAGCGGGGCTGATAGATAAACAGAAACAAACAGACCAAAAGGTTAATTGGCTTCAAAAGAATGTTGAACAGTTAAGTGAAAATTTTATTTCGGAAAAAGATGTTAAAAATTTTGTTATTTATAAAGGTCAGAAGTTAGAAGCTGACATTGCATACATAGAAATCTATCAACAGACAAAGAAATCAATCTATGTTGTAGATGATTATATGAATGCAAAATCATTACAACATCTTTCACAGAAGGCTGAGGGTGTGAAAGTCATTTTGTTCACAGAGAATGGAAAAGGTGGGAGCGGCTTTCTTACAAACTCTTTAGTGACAGATTTTTAAAATGAATATCCACCGCTCCGGATTAAGCCTAATCCTGATTGTCACGACAGATTGATTGTACTTGATTATGGTGAAAAAACAGAGAGAGTATATCATTGTGGAGGATCCAGTAAGAATGACTAAAGAAAAGATAAAAGTGTATCTTTACACCCATGTTTCTACAACCATGCAGGTAACATTGTATATTCAGGATATGAATTGATAAATAATCCGTCTTGGGGAATTTTAGGTTATTTGGCTTGGGATATTGGTGCTACATTTCTTCCTTAGAAAATAACAAAAAGATGGAGAAAACAGATAGAATATGGAACTAATTACAGCAGTGTGACCAAGAAAAAATTGTTAGTTGCTTGCGACAAGGTGTATGGAGACATGCTTAAACTTAAAACAATCGCAAAGAGATGTATAGAAGGAAATTATGGAAAATAAAGGAATAATAATAAAACCTTTAAGAAAAAGGAGATCAAAAATGGAAAGTTATGCAGAAATAGCAGTAGGTGTATACCCAGAATTTGCTGACAAACGAGCAGAAGAGGAACGTGAACTTAGAAACAAGTTAAAATCTTATGTGGTAAGAAATGATGGGGAATTGATAGGTGATGTATATAAAGTAGAATATATGAGTCAACTTTATAATGAAATAATGAAGTTTGGAGAAAATATGGATGAAGTGGATTTAATAATTGAATATTTCTATAAGTACACTGACGAGGAACTTGAAAAGGCAAAAATGTTTTGGTTAAATCCGACAAGAAGTTATATTCAGAGCAAGGATTATAATGACTATCCATGTGATACATGCGGAAGAAGAATACTAACGGATGTGGACATTATAAAAGTTGGAAAGAAAGTAAAGGGCGGAAGACCAAGAAAAATGTTCAAGTTTGGTGCAGGAATAGAAGAACTGTTATGCGTGTCAGTTGACCTATACGATTATTTCTTAGACAATGGAGTTAACAGTGAGGATTTTAGACCAGTCTATTGTGGTAAAGAAATGCAGGGATATGCATTTACACCCATAGAAGAATATGATATTAGATCAAGTGTCTATGAATATAGAATATGTGAAAGTTGTGGCAGAGAATATGCCTTATACGATATTCCAAAGGGCTATCATCCTGAAAAGTTTGAATTACGTGAGCCAATAGATTTTTCAGCACACGACGTGTACAAGACTAAAGTATATTATGACAGAGAGCAGAGAATACTTATTAGCCCAAAGCTGTTTAAGCTTATGAAAAATTATATTAAAGATAATGAGTATAAAGCGATATTTTAAACCTAAAATCTTTCCCACAAATACTTGAACTTTTTACATTTTATTATAAAAAATCATAAAGTTTCATATAGCTCACAATGCCTGATAAACAAAGGCATTGCAGGCATTTTTGTGACACAAAATAATGTATAATAAACTGATATAAGATACCCTAGAGGCTTCAGGTAAAGAAGGAGTTGCCACTGGAGGAAAATCATAAATACTTGGTAAAATATGTTGAATATATATTTCCTGCACAGTTAACACCTATCGTTATATACATATAGATTATTCTAAAAAAATATATTTAGAATTTGTTTAGAAACTTCCTTACAAAATTGTAGTAAAATTAATTATGGAATTAATTTTGCTACAATACAGTTTATGTAGCAAAACAAATAATAGTAATATTAGGAGATTTGAAATTGAAGAGAACAACTACAGTAAAAAAGAAGATTTTCAAAAACAACAATTTGATGATAATTTTCATTTTAGTAATATGCTTAATAATCAGCATTGGAATTGCAAAGATATACACAGAAACCATTGAACAAAAATAGAATGCATCAATGGAAAAGGTTTTGGATAAAGAGCAGATGAAAGAATTGCTTGAAGATTGGACATTGCAGCAAAGATCATTTCAGATATTAGTAGGTATTGATGTCATACTGTGTCTTGGAGTTCTAATTGGAGTCAGTAGAGTTTTTGCAAAAAAACACCACCATGCCTAAATAACATAGTGGTGTCTTGAATTATCTGGTTTAAGCTCGATGTATACAGTATTACCCACTTTTATATTAGAATAATTAATAGGTCCATGAACCCAAATTCTATCTAGTATAAAAGTTCCATCTTCTAATTCACAAACAAGATATTTGTATTTTCGCCTTTGATTTAGATATGGAATGATTTCATCAACAGTCATTTTCTTTTTTACAACAGCACTGGTAATAAAAGCACGGTTAATATTAAAAGCAATATAATTATGTATAATCAGTTGTATTAAAGATAAAATATTAAAAGTAGCAAAAATACAAACTACAAAAATAATCATACGTTCTTTGGTTTGATATGGCTTGAAACTATAAGGTATAGTTTCTATTGCAAGAATTTGAAAAGCAATAGCAACACCTGCAAGTATAAAAGTTATAAAAAATCTTTTGAACCAACATAAAATAAAATTATGGCACTGGGATTTTCGTATCTCCTTTCTCTCTTGTTCTGTAGCAATGTGAAAATTCTCAGTGCTTAAATATATACTTTTCATGGTAGCCCCCTTCTTACTCATTTTTAAATTGTTTTGTTTAATTTACCATAAAACATCAAAAGATAAAAGGTAAATATTAACTATAAATTCCTCGTGCTTAATAGAGAAAAATTAAACTGAAAAACAGACATAATTAATGCTACGACTAGAAACCATTTTACATATCAAAAAAAGCAACTAATTTTTAAATATATTTTATGGTTAATTTTTTAACGAAATGCATAAATTTGTTGAATAAGCATTGAATTTGTCAGTTATTAATGTATAATATATGCGTAAAGCGAGATTTTTTTGCTTTAGGTAAGAAAGGCACCATAATTATTAAATTCCTTGGTGACTTTTCGAAAAACAAGATAGAAAAGGAGTATTATTAAAATGGCAATCGATTTAACAAAATATGGAATTAATGGAACAACTGAAATTGTTTACAATCCATCATACGAAGAGTTATTTGCAGAAGAAACAAAGCCAGAACTTGAAGGTTTTGACAAAGGTCAGGAAAGTGAATTAGGTGCAGTAAACGTTAAGACTGGTGTATACACAGGACGTTCACCTAAAGACAAATACATCGTTATGGATGAAAATTCAAAGGACACTGTTTGGTGGACATCAGATGAATACGCAAACGATAACCATCCATTATCAGAAGATGTATGGGCTACATTAAAGGACATCGCTAAGAAAGAACTTTCAAACAAGAAACTTTATGTAGTAGATGCTTTCTGTGGAGCAAATGCAGACACACGTATGGCTATCCGTTTTATCGTAGAAGTAGCTTGGCAGGCACATTTCGTAACAAATATGTTCATTAAGCCAACAGAAGAAGAACTCAAGAACTTCGAACCAGACTTCGTAGTATACAATGCTTCAAAGGCAAAAGTAGAAAACTACAAAGAACTTGGATTAAACTCAGAAACAGCAGTTGCATTCAATATCACAAGCCGTGAACAGGTTATCATTAACACATGGTACGGCGGAGAAATGAAGAAGGGTATGTTCTCAATGATGAACTACTACTTACCACTTAAGGGTATTGCTTCAATGCACTGTTCAGCAAATACAGATTTAAATGGAGAAAACACAGCAATTTTCTTCGGTTTATCAGGAACAGGAAAGACAACACTTTCAACAGATCCTAAGCGTCTCTTAATCGGTGATGACGAACATGGTTGGGATGACAACGGAGTATTCAACTTTGAAGGTGGATGCTACGCTAAGGTTATTGACTTAGATAAGGAATCAGAACCAGATATCTACAATGCTATTAAGCGTGATGCACTTCTTGAAAATGTAACATTAGATGAAAATGGAAAGATTGATTTCGCTGATAAGAGCGTAACAGAAAACACTCGTGTTTCTTACCCAATCAATCATATTAAAAATATTGTACGTCCTATTTCATCAGCACCAGCAGCTAAGAACGTAATCTTCTTATCAGCAGATGCATTTGGAGTATTACCACCAGTATCAATCTTAACAGAAGGTCAGACACAGTATTACTTCTTATCAGGATTTACAGCAAAATTAGCTGGTACAGAACGTGGAATTACAGAACCAACTCCAACATTCTCAGCATGTTTCGGACAGGCTTTCTTAGAGCTTCATCCAACAAAATACGCTGAAGAATTAGTTAAGAAGATGGAAAAGAATGGAGCTAAGGCTTACTTAGTTAACACAGGATGGAATGGTACAGGAAAGCGTATCTCAATTAAGGATACACGTGGTATCATCGATGCTATCTTAAGCGGAGCAATCAACGAAGTTCCTACAAAGACAATTCCATACTTCAACTTTGAAGTTCCAACAGAACTTCCTGGAGTAGATGCAGGAATTCTTGATCCAAGAGATACTTACGCTGATGCTTCAGAATGGGAAACAAAGGCATTAGATCTTGCAGACAGATTCATCAAGAACTTCGCAAAATACGAAGGAAACGAAGCAGGAAAAGCACTTGTTTCAGCAGGACCACAAAAATAATCGCGAAGCTTTGAGCAAAGCGACACAATAAAAGAAGAGACAGGCAGCCCGTTATGCTTGCATAAACGGGAGCCTGTCTCTTCTTTTGTTTAGCGGCATTCTGGGAATGCCGCGTGCTTATTGATTTGTTTACAAATCAATAAGGGGAGTGTCGCGCATAAAAAGTCAAATTAAAGTAAATGCCGCGTGCTTATTGATTTGCATGCAAATCAATAAGAGGAGTGTCGCGCATAAAAAGTCAAATTAAAGTAAATGCCGCGTGCTTATTGATTTGTTTACAAATCAATAAGAGGAGTGTCGTGCATAAAAAAGTCAGAGCAAAGGGAATGCCGCGTGCTTATTGATTTGTTTACAAATCAATAAGAGGAGTGTCGCGCGTAAAAAAGTCAGAGCAAAGGGAATGCCGCGTGCTTATTGATTTGCATGCAAATCAATAAGAGGAGTGTCGCGCGTAAAAAAGTCAGAGCAAAGGGAATGCCGCGTGCTTATTGATTTGCATGCAAATCAATAAGAGGAGTGTCGCGCGTAAAAAAGTCAGAGCAAAGGGAATGCCGCGTGCTTATTGATTTGCATGCAAATCAATAAGAGTAGTGTCGCGTTTGGAAAGAAATTTTGATATAAAAGTGATTTTTTGCTCGAAATAATGTATAATTATAAATATTTTTGTGGGCATAACAAATTTATCGTATATTTGCTAAGTAACAATGCCCCAAAAAAACAATAAATTTATAGGAGGGTTTGTATGAGAAAGACATTCAAACAAATTATGTCTATTATGCTGGCAGCAGCATTAACGCTAGGTGGAACACCTTTCACAGCAAAGGCGTCTATAGACATAAAACAAGAAGAAAACAACAAAAACAAAAAGGAAAAAAGTTATGTAGAAGGACAGGCAGTCATTCTATATAAGGAAAGTGGAAAGAATGTTTCAACACAGAGTATTACAGACAGTAAGGTAAAAATTAAAGAAACATATGATTTCCAGGAAAGCAAAGGAAAGGTGAAAACTTATAGTAACAATGATGCTTCAGACGTGAAGGTTTCTTTAGTTGAATCAGATTCATATTCAACAGAAGAACTTATTGCAAAGATGAAGAACAAAGTTGGTGTTATAAGTGTTCAGCCAAACTATATTTATAAGGCTTCAGATTATAATGACAAGTATTATAAATATCAGTGGTCTCAGGAAAATGTTGGTCAAAATGGCGGCACAAAGGGATTAGATATTAACGCTGACAGCAGCGCTTTGGCTGACAAGGACAATAAGGAAAAAGTTGTTGCAATTGTTGACACAGGTGTTGATTACACACATGAAGATTTAAAAGATAAAATATGGAACAACCCTTATGATGAAAGTGAACTAAAAGGAAAACATGGATATGATTTTGCTAATGAAGATGCAGATCCATTAGATGACAACGGTCATGGTAGTCACTGTGCAGGTATTATTGCAGCACAGTCTAACAACAATGTTGGTATAAGTGGAACTGCAAAAAGTGATAACATAAGGATCATGGCACTTAAATTCCTCGATGAAGAAGGTTCAGGTTCAACAATAGATGCTATAAGTGCTTATAACTATATTTATAAAGCGCAGTCATTAGGCACAAATGTTGTAGCTGTAAATGACTCATGGGGCGGTGATGCAGACGAAACAGAAGATGCATTAAAAGCTGTTATTGAAATGGTTGGTAAGAAGGGTGCACTTTCAGTTGTAGCTTCCGGAAATGACGGTGTAAATGTAGATGATCAATACACAAGTCCTGCCTGTATTGACAGCGATTACATTATTTCAGTTGCAGCAAGCAACGAAAATGATGAACTTGCAACTTTTTCTAATTATGGAAAAGATAATGTAGACATTGCAGCACCAGGAACTAACATTCTCTCATCAGTTTCATATAATTGCTATAATCCATCTATTTACGAAAACCCAATGGATTTAAGTAGTACATTCTATACATACGACACAGAAAAAGTAGTTAATGTAGTTGAAGATGAAGCTATCGTAAAAGATGCAGCACAGGGGGAGGCTCCTTGGGGACATTCAAGTGATGATGAGGGTGCAAAATTCACAGCAACTACAACTCACAATTCATATTTTGGAGAAGCAAAAAATACAAACAAGTCCCTTAATTTATCTGTAAGCAATATTGCAACAGAAGAACAGTATAATTTCTATTTACCATACGAATTGAAAAAATCTTCAACTCCTGTAACAGTAAGTGCAATGTTAAAGGTAAATGCGAAACCTAAAAAAGACAACACAAACATTACAGGTCTTTTAGATGAAGATACAATTGGAACGTATGGAATTTTTGATTGTGATGTAAAAGATTCAGGAGAACTTGATTTTGATAATGCAGAAATGATAGGTATGTCACACTTAGAGCAGGATAATTGTTATACACATTTAAGTTTTTCAACTTCAGGTAAAGTTAAAAAAGATATTAAGAAAGTTCTTATTCTTGCTTTAGTTGCTTCAACAGATGGCGAGTATGGATTTAGTGTAGAAGATTTTGGTGTAAGCAAAGAAGATGTTAATTCAGACGAATTTGGAAAATACGACTTTTATAATGGTACATCAATGGCTACACCACATGTTACAGGTGCAGTAGCAGCCATTGCAAATATATATGGTAACAGTAATTCATTAGATGTTAAAAACAGAGTGCTTGGTTCTGTAAGAGAGATACCGGCATTAGCAAACAAAGTTTCATCAAGTGGTGTACTGGACTTAACAAAGGTTGACACACCTAGCATTAGCGTTGGTAAGATTCAGATGAACGCTAAATCACAGGTTGAAATTAAAGGTTCATACCTTAAAGGTGCTAAAGTATTTGTAAACAATACAGAAGTAAAACAGCTTTCAAACAATGATCAGACAGTTACATTTGACGGAAATAACTATAAGAATAAAACTTTAAATATTAAGATTCAAAAAGAAGAAAAAACAATAGAGAGAACATGTTACTTCTCATGTGGTAAAGCATTCACATCTGACAAGAAGTTCATAAACTCTATGTTAGGCGGTCAGTTAGTATCAACAGGTAAGGAAGTGGCATACATTACTGATGAAGGTATTGTTATGTGGAGTTCTTTATCAAATAGTCAGGATATTGATATTGATGAATTAATTAAAAAATTCCCTGAATTAAAAGATGAAATCTTAAAAGAACAGGAATCTTTAAAAGATGCAGGTAGAACTTCAGAACTTGATGAAGGAAGATTTCCATTTACAACAGAAATGTTCGGGGCAGAATATAAGTATGCATTAAACGGTAGTGTATATGCTAACAGCGATTTTGCCTACACAAACGGAAAGCTTTATGGAGCAGTAGGTTTAGATTTAGGTTACACAGAAGAAGAAATTCTTGCATACTATGATACTAATAAAGGTTGGAAGAAATTAACAGCAGTTCCAAAAGAATTTAAGGGGGCATTTGGTTACAATTTAGTAGCATATAATGGTGACTTATATTTATTCGGCGGAATTAAGAAGGATGGAAGTCTTGATACATCAGTTATGAAGTATTCTTTATCAGCAAAGAAGTGGACAACAGTTGCTAAGTTGCCAAGTGGACGAGCTTGTGCAAAAGCTGTTCAGGTTGGAAATAAGTTAATTGTAACATTGGGAACAGACGGAACAGAATCAACTCCAAAGAACTTGATTTTTGATGGTAGTAAGTGGACTGTGTCTAAAGCTACAATTGGAAAAGTTACAGATGCTTACAAGGAAACAATTAATGGTAAGGAATTCTGTATAACAGAAGCACAGATTGGTGCAATTTCTAACGGTGTTATTTATACAGATTTAAAGGCAGAAGGTCTTGGAGATACATTTACATACAACCTTAGTTCAGATTCCTACAAGGCTTCAGGTTACAGCTTAAACAGCGAAAACTTTAAGGCGGATAATGTTTTAGCAACAACAGTCCAGGACAAGTTATACGTTCTTTATGGTAACAATCAGATGGCCAATGATGACGACGATGATTGGAACTTTGGAAAAGGAACTACAAAGAAATCTAGTGCAGTTAGCATTAACGGTGACGAAGAAGAAGTCGCAGCAGGAATTGAATCAGTATACATTAATGTAACAAGTGGATATACAAATGTAGTAGACAGCAGTACAGACGGCGGTTATGTAGAAGGCACAGGCTACTATTTGCCAGGTGATACATTTAAACTTATTGCAAAAGCTGACGATAACTTTACAATAACAAAGTTTACTGTTAATGGTAAGAATGTTGCTAAAGGTAAAAAAGGATATGTTTATACAGCAAGAGCTAATTCATTAGGCAGCAAGGTAACAGCAAAAGTTTATACAAAACAGAAGGTTGCTGTAACAAAGGTTGGCGCAACTTCAATTAAAAAAGCCAAGAGAACAGCAAAGAAACTTAAGCTTACTTTAGCAAAGGCTTCAAATGCAATAGGATATCAGATTGCTTACTCAACATCAAAGAAGTTTACAAAGAAAACAACTAAGTATGTAACTAGCAAGAAGACATCAGTTACTTTAAAGAAATTAAAGAATAAAAAGTATTATGTAAAAGCCAGAGCCTATACAAAAGTTGGCAAGAAATCTGTATACGGAAGCTGGTCAGAAGTTAAGACTATTAAAAAAGTTAAAGCAAAGAAGGATAAAACTAAAAAGTCAAAAAAGAAATAAAGTGTTTGTTGTAGATTAATTTGAATATTTAGTAATAATAAAGCACAATATTTTGAAATCATAAAAAGCGATTAATTGGAAAAAATAATACCGGTTAATCGCTTTTCTATGTAATAAAAAATTTATTATTTGCAAAGATTTAGAAAGTTGTTATAATAGTGAACTGTAAGTGACAATATCCTAGTAAATGAATATGGTTGCAGGATAAGGCACACAATAGTAAATGAACCGGAGTTGATGATTATGCCGGTTTGGAATACAAAATCTTGAAGGAGGATACAGTAATGGATGTAAAGATTACAAAGGAAATGACAATGGGTGAACTTTTATCAATAGACAGAGGCGTAGCCATCGTTCTTATGGAAGCAGGAATGCATTGCATCGGATGTCCATCATCAATTGGAGAATCTTTAGAAGAAGCTGCTATGGTACATGGAATTAACCCTGATGAATTATTAGTTAATATTAATAAATATTTCGAGAAAAAAAAGTTGAAGAATAATCTTTAACTGTAGAGATAACAAGAGCAGTTGTGGGTATTGTTTATGCAAACAGTCTCACAGCTGTTTTTATATGTAATAAAAAATTACTTCAGAATTTCTTATTGTATATAAATTATTCCACTAGGGATGTACACTCACGTGAAAGGAAGATAGTGTGGAAACAAAACGTGCTGGTTGCGTGGAATGTGGCTGGCCACATTCGTGGTTCCTTATTAATCAAAAAGTTGAAATATTCTCCAAAAACAAGTAACATTAAGTATATCAAAGATAAAAGGGTGTAATAATATGCATTTTAGAATGAATAAATTTATGCAGGAGGGGGCTTTTAAACAGTTATTTAAAAAGCAGACTCAGGGCATACAGGAAAAATATAATATAAAAAAAGCAGATGTACGAATAATAGGCTATTTGAACAGTTGTGGAGAAAATAATACAGCAAAGGACATTCAGTTTGTATCAAAAATGAACAAGGGGCACATATCCACGGCAATGGAAAATCTCTGTAATCAGGGGTATGTGAAGGCAATTCACGATGAAAAAGACAAAAGAGTGATACATTATGTTTTACAGGAAAAGGCAATGCCGATTTTGGAAGAACTGGATAAGGTAATGAAAGAAACAGAAAATGAGATAATGAAAGGTGTTACTGATGAAGAGAGAGAGGTCGTAAAAAGAGTATCCGGGAAAATGTGGGATAATCTTAACCGACTTCTTGAAAATAAATAACAAATGAAAAAGAAATGTAAACTTTTAATGAATGTTGTTGACATTTCTTTTTTTTAGGAATAGTATTGTTTGAAAACAAACTATCACCAAAGAGTGTGGAGTGCTAAAATATATTGGTACATTAGAATAAAACAAAATAAAATAAAATAATATGTCCTATTAGTTGGTATATTATTAAGGAATAACAAGGAGGAATTATGGTTCGTTTACTTAAACATATGAAGGCAAAAGAATGGGCGATGGTTATTGTAAGCATTGCGTTTATTGTTTTGCAGGTTCAGCTGGACTTGAAGTTGCCTGATTATATGTCAGACATAACAGTGCTTGTACAGACAAAGGGAAGTGAAATGTCAGATATATTTACGGCTGGAGGAAAGATGATGGGCTGTGCCCTAGGTTCATTGGCATCAGCAATAGTTGTTGGATTTTTTGCTGCAAAAATAGCAGCTAATTTTTCAAAGAGATTAAGGGAAGATGTTTACGATAAGGTAATGTCTTACACAGATAAGGAGATTAACAGCTTTTCAACTGCCAGTCTTATTACAAGAACAACTAACGATATTACACAGATACAGTTTGTTATAGCTTTAGGCTTACAGGTTATGATTAAAGCTCCAATTATGGCGGTAATGGCAGTAGCCAAAATCAGTTCAAAGAACTTTGAGTGGACAGCACTTACATTGGCTATAGTTGCTTTTGTAATTTTTATTTTATTGTTTGTGGTAATTTTTGCATTACCTAAGTTTAAGAGAATTCAGTGGCTTACTGATGATTTAAACAGAGTTACAAGAGAAAACCTGACAGGTCTTATGGTTGTGAGAGCTTACAATGCTGAAGATTATCAGGAAGAAAAGTTCGACAAGGCAAATAACAGATTAACAAAAAACAATTTACAGGCATATTTGGTAATGTCAATTATGAATCCGGGACTTAATCTTGCCATGAATGGTTTAACTTTAGGTATTTACTGGATTGGAGCAATATTAATAAACAATGTTGCACTTACAGGCATGGCTGCCATAAAAGAAAGAGTTGGACTTTTCTCTGATATGGTTGTATTCACATCTTATGCAATGCAGGTACTGATGGCATTTTTGTTATTGGTAATGATTTTTATTTTGTTACCAAGAGCAACAGTTGCTGCAAAGCGTATTAACGAGGTTCTTGACACAGAAGTATCAATGAAAGATGGCATAAGAGAACAGGGTGAAGAATCATTAAAAGGTGAAGTTGAGTTTAAGAATGTTTCGTTTGCATATCCTGACGCAGCAGACAATGTAATTCACAATATTAATTTTAAGGCACACAGAGGAGAAACGGTGGCTTTAATTGGTGCAACAGGTTCAGGAAAAAGTACAATTATTAACTTAATACCTAGAATTTATGATGCAACTGAAGGACAGATATTGGTAGATGGAGTAAACGTAAAAGATTATTCAGAGAAAGCTTTACGTGACAAAATAGGTTTTGTACCACAGAAAGCATATTTGTTCTCAGGAACAATCGAGCGCAACGTAGGTTATGGTGAAGCAAAAGTTAATATGGATGATATAGAAAAGGCTGTTGAAATAGCCCAGGCAAAAGAATTTGTGGAAAATCAGCCGGGTGAATATGACGGTATGGTTGCTCAGGGAGGTGGAAACTTCTCCGGTGGTCAGAAGCAGCGTTTATCAATAGCAAGAGCCATTGCAAAGCAACCTGAAATTCTTGTATTTGACGATTCATTCTCAGCCCTTGATTATAAAACAGATAGAGTTTTAAGGGAAACAATTAAGAAGGAAATTGCAGATACAACAAATATTATTGTTGCTCAGAGAATTGGTACAATAAAAGACGCAGACAGAATTTTAGTTATAGAAGATGGAGCAATTGTTGGCAACGGAACTCACAGTGAATTAATGAAGAATTGTCCACTTTATCAGGAAATAGCGTACTCACAGTTATCAAAAGAAGAATTGGAAAAGGAGGAAGTGTAAAATGCATGGTAGAAGAATGACTTACGAAAAACCAACAGGTAACACCTTCCAATCTCTTGGAAAATTAGGGAAATACTGTAAACCATATTGGGCAGTAATGATTATTGCGGTTATATGCGACATGTTAGGTGTAGTTACAAAATTAATCGGCCCAAACAAAATAAGCGACATTACAAATAAAATCTCTGCAGGTCTAACAGGAAAAATGGACATTGACGGTATAGTGTCAATTTGTGTTTTCTTGGTAGTTTTGTATTTAGTGGGAACAGTTTTAAGTTACATTACATCGCTGATAATGACTATTGTCACCCAGAAATTAAACAAGGGACTTAGAACAAATATTTCTAAAAAAATTAACAATCTGCCAATTGGTTATTTTCATAAAACCACAACAGGTGACGTGTTATCAAGAGTAACAAATGATGTGGATACAATTGGTACAACAATGCAAAGTAGTATTACCACACTGGTTTCTGCAGTTACCATGTTTGTAGGTTCAATTGTGATGATGGTATATACTAATGTGGTTATGGCAATAACAGCAATTCTTGCATCAGTAATTGGATTTATTTTAATGTTCTTAATAATGGGCCATTCACAGAAATACTTTGCAGCTAAGCAAAAATGGTTAGGGGCAATGAATGGTCACATTGAGGAGGTTTACTCAGGTCATAACATTGTAAAATTATTTAATGGAGAAGCAAAGGAAAAAGAGAAGTTTATTAAATTAAATGAAAAAATGTGCGAAAGCGATTGGAAGTCACAGTTTTTCTCAGGCTTAATGCAACCAATTATGGCATTTATAGGAAATTTTGCTTATGTTGCAGTTTGTGTAATGGGTGCATATTTGGTAATGAACGACTATACAACTTTCGGTACAATTGTTGCCTTCATGATTTATGTAAGATTATTTACAAATCCTTTGGCGCAAATGGCACAGGCGGCTACACAGCTTCAGTCCACAGCAGCAGCTTCAGGAAGAGTTTTCGAATTCCTTGAGTCTGAAGAAATGGAAGATGAAAGCCATAAGGTTGAAAGTCTGCCAAAAAGCATTAAAGGTGATGTGGAATTTGACCATGTTAAGTTTGGCTATACAAAGGATAAAGTTATCATACATGATTTTAATGAACATGTTAAACCGGGACAGAAGGTTGCCATTGTAGGCCCTACAGGTGCAGGAAAGAGTACATTAGTAAATCTTTTAATGAGATTTTATGAAGTTGATTCAGGCGACATAAAAATCGATGGCATTTCAACTAAGGATTTAACAAGAGAGAATATACATGATTTATTTGGCATGGTATTACAGGATACATGGACTTTTGAGGGATCTATCAGAGAAAATCTTGCTTATGGAAAAGAAAATGTTACTGATGAACAGCTTGATAAAGTATGTAAGGCAGCAGGGTTAAGTCATTTTATTAAGTCCTTACCAAAAGGTTATGACACAACACTTGATGAAAAGTTAAATATGTCAGCGGGACAAAAGCAGCTTCTTACAATTGCAAGGGCAATGGTTGAGGATGCTCCAATGATGATTTTGGATGAGGCTACAAGCTCTGTTGATACAAGAACAGAAATTAAAATACAGGAAGCAATGGACAAATTAACAAAAGGCAGAACTTCTTTTGTTATAGCTCACAGACTTTCAACAATTAAGAACGCTGATATAATTCTTGTTTTAAAAGACGGCGATATAATTGAAAGTGGAAATCATCAGCAGTTAATGGAGCAAAAAGGATTCTATGCTGACCTGTATAATAGCCAGTTTGAACAGGTGTCATAAGAAAAATATTGTACAAAATTAATATAATTTTATAGGATAGCAGAAAAGGGCTATTTTTCATCATAATTTTAGAGTAGAATGAATATGTTTGGAAAATTGGGAACATAAGAAGGGAAAAACTATGACTAAAAAAATGATAAGAAAAATAGCCCTTGTTTTGGCTATTACAATGATTACACAATGTGGGTTTGGCTTAAAATTATTTTCTATAGATGTAAAAGCTTCCACAGGGACAGCTAATACGGTAACAGAAATAGAAGCCGGTAGCATTGAAGTTACTACAGGTCAAAATGAAAATACAGGTAGCGGTGACTCAGGAGAAGTGGTCCCTACAGGAAGTAGCGGAGAGACAGTTGAAACAGCTACAGATGAAACATCATCTGATTTACCTACAGAGACACCAACGGAAACACCATCAGAAACAGAAACACCAACAGAGCCTGTTACAACACAAAGTAGTGAAATAATTGACGGTTTATATAGAGTAAAAAAGGGTGTGCTTGTAGAGTATGTGGGAGACAAAGAGGACAAGACAATAACAACTCTTACAATTCCTGCAAAAGTAACAACTATTAATGAATATGTATTTGAAGACTGCAAGTATATTAAAACATTAAAATTTGCACACAACAGCAAAATTGCAACAATTTATCAATATGCATTTAAGGGTTGTGATGCTTTAAAAACAGTTACATTACCAGGCACATTGAAGATAATAGGTTACAAGGCATTTGCATCATGTCCGGCACTTAAAAAACTGACAATTCCAAGTTCCGTTACATACGGAAAACAGATTTTAGGTTCAAAATCGAATGTTACATCAGTTACTTTTAAGAAAGGTATGAAAACAATTCCTTCAAATATTTTAAAGAACGCTAACAGGGTTGAGACTGTTTCAATATCATCAACAACAGTAACAGTTGGCGCAAGTGCTTTTTATGGTTGCTCATCTTTAAAAAAAGTATCCCTTCCAAGCACTACAACAACTATTAATACATATGCGTTTTATGGCTGTAAAAACATGACAAGTTTTACAATGTCAAGTAACATTAAAACCATTGGTAAATACGCATTTAAAAATTGCTCAAAGGTTAAAAAGATAACACTTTACAAAACTATTGTTTCAATTGGTGACGGGGCCTTTACAAATGACAGTAAATTAACACTGCTTGTATATGCAAACTCAAAAGGAAAGGCTTATGCAAGAGCAAAGAAGTTGAAGTGGGATTACACTAATTCAGAAAAGAAAAGAAGAGCAGCAAATCAGACAATTTACGACAATTATCTGGCAAAAGTAACTGCCAGTGACAAGAAAAAATACAAATTAAAATATTTATCAGACTATGTACCCCAGGGGACCTGTGTTCTTGGAAAATATGTAATAGTTTCCATGTATCATAAGCATTTGGCAAAGCGCTCAATACTGGTTGTTTACAGTAAGTCCACCGGAAAATTTGTAAAAAATATTGTCTTGCCTAATTATGATCATGTTGGCGCAATTACCAATGTAAAAGGAAGACTTGTTGTTTCTTTAAATAACATATCAACACCTGATTATGGAGCTGTGTACAGTTACAGCAAGATAAAGAAAGCAAAGCATGGAAAAGTATTAAAACCTGGCTATCGTGTGAGATTCTCGGGAGATGCAGACTTTGCAATTTTTGACGGGACTTATTTTTGGGCAGGTAAAAGTGCTAATACAAACTATGCAACAATGCAGGGCTACAAAGTTAAAATTAAAAAGAAAAAATTAACGTTCACAAGAAAGTTCAGTTATTATGTTCCGGCTAACAGTCAGGGACTAATTGTTCAGAAAATAAGTAAAACAAATAGAAGATTTATATTTGCTCAGTCTTATGGCAGATTAAAGAACTCATCCTTAATTACATACAAGAAAAAAGTAAGCAAGGCTGGTGGACTTGGCAGTCCTGTAAAAACGGAAACCTTGCCATGTATGCTTGAGGGAATTTGTATGAGCGGGAATAAGTACATATTCTTTACATTTGAATCAGGTGCATCGCTATATTGCGGAAATCCTGACAATACAAGTGAATTACAGATAAAATTTGTTTGTAGAATAAGTAAAAGCAAAATGGGATTTTAAAATTATAATCAGTAAATATGGAACTCCTTTGATTAGTAGATTAGAACTATTAATCGAAGGAGTTCTTTTTGCCTGCCGTGTAAAACGTCATAAGAGTGTCATTCGTTGATTATAAATATCTACAAATGTAGAAAAATGTAATTTGAATAAAAATGTTTTTAGGAAACTTGCAATAAAAAAATCTAAAAACAAACCGGTTTTCTCAAATCAAAAATCAATATTGATAAAGAAAAACGTTGCAAAAAAAATAATGAAACGTTTCAAATGTGCAAAATGCACAAAAATAATCATAAAACAATTTCAAATTTGTAAGATTATTGTAAAAAACGTTTTTATAATCTATTCTATAAAATGTGTTTTAAAATCCAAAGTTGATTTTGGGATAGGAACGGATATAGTGCTATATATTTTGATTTTATTTACATACAGAATCCGGAAACTGTATGTACCTATAAGAAGGGAGAAAAAATGAGGAGAGGTAATTTTTTTGCCAAGGCTAAAAAGACAACAGCAGTTGTTTTGGCTACAGCTATGGTGTTTGGAATGACGCCAACAAATTGGAACGTTAAGGCAGCGGACAATTCTCCGTATGTTATTTCACAGGGAAGAATGGTTTATGCCAGCTCATCAGTGGCAAACAGTGATCCAACTTACGCAATTGACGGTACAAGAGGAACGAGATGGGAAAGTGCATGGGGAAATGATACAGAATGGATCTATGTTGATTTAGGAAAGGTTACAAATTTTTCGAGTATTAGTCTTCAATGGGAAGGCGCTTATGCTAAACAATATCAGATTCAAACATCAAATGATGAAGAAAACTGGAAAACAATTTACACAAATAATAATTGTCAGGGTGGAGACGAAAACTTAAATTTACAGGGAAGTGGAAGATATGTAAGACTTTATATGACACAGAAGGCACTTAGTGCATATGGATATTCACTATATGAATTTCAGGTTTTTGGAACTGACGGAGTTACAAAAAGACCTGAAAATTACGGAACAAACATTGCAGAAAACAAAAACGTTCAGTCATCATCACTTAGAGAAGTTTGGTGGATGTATGACGATAACGGTGTAATTAATCAGTCGTCCGTACTTGCAAAAAATGCAGTGGATGGAGATGACAACACATACTGGTGCTCTGGAGAAAGCGACAAACAGTGGTTTATGGTAGACCTTGGTAGAAATTATGATATTGGACGAGTTGTAATTGACTGGAATTCTGATGCAGGAAAAATGTACGACATTCAGGTATCAACAAACGGAACAGATTGGACAACTGTTTATAGACAACAAAAAGGATACGGAAATGCAGTTGCTAATGTACCAATGTTTGCCAATGCAAGATATGTTAGAATGTACGGATATACAAGAGTTGAAAGTGGTAGCGGATTTAGCATAAAAGAATTTAAAGTTTATGAATATAAGCATGGAGACAGCAAACCAAGTTACACAATTGAAGATTTGCCAAAATCATATGTATCATCAAATGGAAAAGGAACATACCTTTCTAATTCAATGTACAATGAAAAAGCAAAACTTCCTGTATACAAGGAAGATTCAGTAAAAAGTCCTGTTGACAGTAATGATTGGTGGCAGTCAATTTTAATTAACAAGTTTGGTAATTTATTATCAACACTTCCTCTTAAAACAAAATACTCAACAAAAGGACTTGCAGTTTTAACAGCAACAGAAGGCTGGCTACCGGACATGGGAGAAACGGATGTAAATGTTTCAGTTAATTCTGAAACAGAACCGGATTTCTATATTTTACCGGAGAATCTTGACACAGCTACAGCATGTGATAAGGTTGCAAATTGCAGTGATTTTGCTGTAACAGCAGAGTTATGTGATGACAATCATGTGGCAATGAAGAGTACACATGTAAAAGGTTCACCATACGTTTACACAGAATATGGTGACACAGAAACAGTTTATATTTCATCTTCAAGTATCACATCAATTTTTGATGGAAATGGAAACGAGATTTTAGCAAATAATTTATCATCTCTAAAAACAGACCATATTGGACTTGAAGTAACAGACAGCGACAACAAGGCAAAAACAAAAACTTCAAAAAGTTATTATTGTTTAACAGTGCCTGAAAATACAACATTTAAGAAAATCGGAAGCTATATTAGAATTACTTTCCCTGGAAAGAATGGCTACATGTCAATTGGATCAATGTTAAATAAGTCACAGATTGAAAAATTCTACAGACATGGATATGCTTTCGTAACAGATACAAAGGTTACATATGATTACAACGATAGAACTTCAAAAATTACATCTAACTACAATGTAACAACAACATTAAAGAGAAATGGATTTACAAATGAAACAATTCTTTGTATGTTGCCACATCAGTGGAAGAATTCAACAGATGACAATAGCTCATTTGCAACATATACATCTGTAAGAGGTGACTTAAAAGCAATTGAAAGTAATTCATTTAAGACAACATCAGAGTTTGCAGGACTTCTTCCAACTTTTGCACTTCCAACAGATTCACAGTTTGATGGCGAAGCATTACTTGGTTATTTAAATCAGTTAGAAGATGCAACTAAGAACTTAAATCCTGCAGGTGATGCATACTGGGAAGGTAAGAACTTACATCCACTTGGAATGGGAGTGCTTATGGCAGACCAGATTGGAGCAACAGATTTAAGAGACACATTCTTAAAGAGAATGAAGAAAATTCTTGTAAACTGGTTCACATATGATGGAAAAGATGATATTAGTTATTTCATTTACAATCAGAACTGGGGAACATTATATTACGAACAAAGTGAATTTGGTGCTAATGCTTCAATTTGTGACCACCACTTCACATACGGATACTTTATGTTTGCAGCAACAGTTCTTGCTACATACGATGAAGAATTTTACAACGATTACAAGGGCATGATCGAAATGATGATTAGAGATTATGCAAACCCTTCAGATAATGACAGTGAATATTGCAGATTCAGAGCCTATGATTTATATGAAGGTCATTCATGGGCAGGTGGTTATGCTGACAATGACTCAGGTAACAATCAGGAATCAGCATCAGAATCATTATTCAGCTGGGTAAGTATGTATCTTTGGGGTGTACTTACAGAAAATGACACATACAGAGATGCCGGTGTATTTGGTTTTACAAATGAAATGGAAGCAGTAGAGCAGTATTGGTTCGATTATGATAAAGACAACTGGATTGCACAGTGGCCATACGATGTAGTTGGTCAGGTTTACGGTGGAATAAACTTCTACGGAACATTCTTTGGTGGACAGCCATTATATGTATATGGTATTCAGTGGCTTCCAATTTCTGAATATTTAACATATTACGGAATGAACCAGACAAGATGTGCTGAAATTTATCAGGGACTTTTAAATGACACTGACATTGCAATGGACAAAGCAGTTAAGGCTGCAAACAAAGAAGGCAAGTCACAGGAAGAAATTGATAAGATGCTTAAGGAATATCCACAGGCAGACACAGGTTGGCAGCATATTACATGGCCATATTTATCACAGACAAATCCTGATCTTGCGTTAAACAAATTTCTTGCAAATGACGCAAAGGTCCAGAAAACTGATACAGCTAATACATATTGGTTTATTAATTCAATGAAAGAATTAGGTGTTAAAACAACTGATATTGTAGCTACAGGAGACTGTTCAGCAGCAGTATACTACAATAAGACAACAAACAAATATACAGCAACAGTTTGGAATCCAACAAACAAGACAAAAGTTGTAACATTCAACAACAAATCAGGCAAAATCGGAACAGCTACAATTGGTGCAAAGGCACTTGTAAGTTTCGAAGTTTACAAAGATAAAGCATTTAATGTATCACAGGCTTCAACACCTGAAATTTCAGTTCCAACAGGAACATATGATGATACACAGTATGTAACTATTAAGACAGATACAGAAGGGGCAACAATTCATTATACAGTTGATGGCACAATGCCAACAAAATCATCACCTGTATATAATGGAACATTTGCAGTATCAAGTACAGCTACTGTAAAAGCAATTGCTGTTAACGATGAATATATTACATCGGCAATGGCATCATCAACAATTACAGTTGACGGTACACCTGTTTCAAAGGATACAAATATTGCTTTAGGTAAAAATGTTCAGGTTTCATCAGCGGAAAATGCAACTGTTGGTGGAGACAAGATTGTAGATAATGATACAAGCACAAGATGGTCTTCAGAATTTTCAGATGATCAGTGGTTTGTAGTTGATTTAGGAAAGAATTATACAATTAACAAGGTTACATTTAACTGGGAAGCAGCCTACGCAAAAGCATACAAAGTACAGATATCAACAGATGGAAACAACTGGAATACAGTTTACGAAACATCAAACTGTAAAGGTGGAGAAGAAAGTATTGTATTTGATGCAACAACATGTAGATATGTTAAGATGCAGGGTGTAAAACGTGCATTAGACTATGGATATTCTCTATGGGAAATGGGCATTTACGAAGCAGTAACAGTACAGGCTCCACAGTTTAGCTTAAGCTCAGGAACATACAAGGGAACACAGAATGTATCAATTTCAAGTAGCACAAAGGGTGTTGAAATCAGATACACAACAGATGGTTCTACACCAAACAAGAATTCAAAATTATATGTTCCAACAGTTAAAATAAGTAAGAAAACAACAATAAAAGCAATTGCTTACAGAAAGGGCATGATTGATTCAGCAGTATCACAGGCAACTTATACTATAACAGGTGGCACAGAAACACCTGATGTACCGGATACACCTGAAGAAACAGATGCAAAAGCAATTACTAAAGGAATTACAGCTACAGCATCAGGAAGTGAAAGTGATGAAATGGCAGCAAAATACGCTGTAGACGGAAATACTGGTACACGTTGGTCATCAAATTTTGCAGACGATGCGTGGATTACTTTAGACCTTGGGAAAACATATAAAGTTAGCAAAGTTGTATTTAACTGGGAGGGTGCTTACGGAAAAGCATACAAGATTCAGACATCAATGGATGGAAAAGCATGGACAACGGTTAATAATGTGACAAATGGAAAAGGTGGAGAAGAAACAGTTCCATTTACACAGACTGAAGCAAGATATGTAAGAATGCAGGGTGTAGAGAGAGCCTTACCATACGGTTACTCATTATGGGAAATGACAGTTTACGGTATAGCATCAGGTTCAAGTGATACAAGCGTGCCATCAGGCACAAATGTTGCAAAAGAAGCTACAGCAACAGCGTCAGGAAGTGAAAGTGATGCAATGGCAGCAAAATACGCAGTAGATGGAGATGATGGAACACGTTGGTCATCGAACTTTGCAGATGATGCCTGGTTAGCATTAGATTTAGGTGAAGCTTACACAATTAACAAAGTGTTCCTTAACTGGGAAGGTGCTTATGGAAAAGCATATAAGATTCAGACATCAATGGATGGAAAAACATGGACAACAGTTAAGAGCGTAACTAATGGAAAAGGTGGCAAGGAAACAGTTTCATTTGATGCCACAAAAGCAAGATACGTAAAATTACAGGGTGTAGAGAGAGGTTTACCATACGGATATTCATTATGGGAAATGGAAGTTTACGGAAAATAAGCAAAACTTATAAAATATTGTAAATGTTTAATAAATAAAGAAAAAAGTTAATAAAATTAACAAAACACTAAATTTACTTGTGTTTTTTATATTCAAATGATAAACTTTGCAATGAACAAGGACGTTCGACAATTATTTGTCGCACGTCCTTGTTTTGCTTTTTGGGACATTTTATCCCCCCTTTTTAAGTAAAATGTCTTAATTGGAGATTAGGAAAATATGTATAGGAAATGGAGGTACTTGTTATGAACTCAGGAGACACAGGGTTTATACTCATTTGCTCTGCGTTGGTGTTTTTTATGACACCGGGGCTGGCATTCTTTTATGGAGGTTTAGTTAGGAGAAAAAATGTGGTCAACACCATGATGGCAATTGTTATGATTATGGGACTGGCAACAGTTATGTGGGCTTTGTTCGGTTATTCATTGGCATTTGGCGGAAATCATGGAGGCATTATTGGTGACTTTAGATGGCTTGGATTAGAAGGTATAGGTTGGAATGTAGGACCGTATGCAGATTCAATACCAAATCTTGTATTTTGTGCATTTCAGATGATGTTTGCCATTATTACACCAGCTCTTATAACAGGAGCAGTAGTAGGCAGAATGAGATTCAAGGCTTTGTTTATTTTTATAGCATTATGGTCCTTGGTGATTTATTATCCATTGGCTCATATGGTATGGGGCCAGGGCGGACTTCTTGCTGAATTAGGTTCAGTAGACTTTGCAGGAGGTGACGTTGTACATATTAGTTCAGGTGTAACAGCCCTTGTACTCGCAATTGTTCTTGGAAGAAGAAAAGGTTACGAGCAAATGACATATAGAATCCACAACATACCGTTTGTTGTATTAGGAGCTACAATTCTTTGGTTTGGATGGTTTGGATTCAATGCAGGTAGTGCTTTAAAAGCAGATGGGCTTGCAGCCCATGCATTTATGACTTCGGCAATATCATCGGCAGCAGCCCTTTTGTCATGGATGTTTATTGATATGGTAAATGATAAGAAAACAACTTTGGTTGGTGCATCAACAGGTTTGGTACTTGGTTTGGTTGCCATTACACCAGGAGCTGGATTTGTACCAATTTGGGCATCATTTATTATTGGAGCATTAGTTAGCCCAATATGTTATTATGGCGTTATTTTAGTAAAGAAAAAATTAAAAATTGACGATGCACTTGATGCATTTGGATGCCATGGCATTGGTGGCATCTGGGGCGGCATCGCAACAGGAATTTTCGGTAAAAGTTCTATTAATTCAGTAGCAAAATGGGATGGACTTGTATATGGCGAGTGGAGATTATTTGCAGCACAGATTGAAGGAATTCTCATTACAATAGCAATAGCTGTAGTGGGTACACTTATATGTGTTGGAATTGTAAGAATATTTACACCTCTTAGAGTAACAGACCGTGAAGAAAAATTAGGACTTGATATTTCCCAGCATGGAGAAAGTGCATATCCAAGTTTCAACGGTATGGACCAGTAAATTGTGGAGTAGAAATATTTATATTGGAAATAGTTGATTATTAGGAGGATTAAATCATGATAATGAAAATAGATGCCATTGTCAGAGAAGAAAAGTTTGAAGATGTAAAAAACGCTTTGATGGACATAGAAGTAAATGGTCTTACTGTTTCACAGGTTATGGGCTGTGGATTACAGCGAGGCTACAAAGAAATTGTAAGAGGTATGGAAGTTGAACCTCAAATGCAACCTAAAATTAAATTTGAAATAGTTGTTTCATCTGAAGAATGGGCAGATAAAACTATAGATGCCATAAAAAAAGCTGCTTACACAGGAGAGTACGGAGACGGTAAGATTTTCTGCTATCCTGTAGAAAAAGCTATAAAAATAAGAACAGGTGAAACAGGCTATGATGCAATTCAGCGTCAGGAATAAAAAAGTAAGGAGATGTGTAAAATGATTATTAAGGTAGAAGCAATTGTCAGAGAAGAAAAAGCAGAGGATGTTATTGCAGCATTAGATCACATTCAGGTAAACGGTGTTACAGTAACAAAGGTTGAAGGTTACGGCGCACAGAGAGGTGCTGATAACTGGGTTAAAGGCATGAAACTTGAAACAAAAGTAAGACCTAAAGTTAAAGTCGATGTAATTGTGTCATCTGAAGATTGGGCAGACTTAACAGTAAGAGCCATTCAGAAAGCTGCCTACACAGGAGACTATGGAGATGGAAAGATTTTTACTTATGAAGTAAGAAGCGCACAGAAAATCCGTACAGGTGAGACAGGTTATGATGCAATACAGCAGCAGGAATAATTTAGGTATATAAATAAATAAAAGCACAGTAGCTTAATTGAAAAGCAGACAATGAAACTCATTAAAAAATGGACTATATATGTAATTGATCGTGGTAATATGAAATTCGTATAAGTATTACGACAAACTTTAAAGTCTTACATTTAGTGAGAAAGATTGTCTGCTTTTTATATGTAATTTCTTATTACATCTAAACGTTCTACTGGAGATACATTCTGACACGAAAGGAAAAATATTGCTAAAGAAACACGTGCTTAGGGCGTAAATATAAATAAAAAATATTTTTATACAAAAAGTGCATTGACTAAAACATAATAAAATGTTACAAAATATATGAGAAAGGCGAAAGCCGTAAAAAGAAGGAGATTATATAAAATGAGAAAACTTAAGGACAAACTATTAGAATTAAGCCACAATAAAGGTTTAATCAAAGTAAGAAACTACAAAAAAGGATATGTGAGAAAAGGAATAACTGCCTTATTTTTAGCATTAACCCTTACAGTATCATCTTTGGGAAGTGGAGATTTGTATGCTGTAAAAGCAGGTAGCAGTTGGCTTGATAGTAACATTTATGATGACGAAGATGAAGATCAGGAAATTACTATTGTAAATAAGGGTGAGCTTAAAGAAGATGTGGAAGTGAAACTTATAGGACCGGAAAACTGTATGTACAGATATTCTTTTGTCCCAAAGGAAACAGCCATATACACTTTCTATACAGTAGGTAGTTCAGCTACTTATGTTCGTTTGTATGACTCAAATGGAACACAAATACAAAGTGGCGGGAATAGTAGCAAGGTATTTCGTTTAAACTGTTGCATAAGTAAGAAGTTAATTGGAGGGGAGATGTATTATTTTGATTTACAGGAGAGTAATTTTCACTCAATTGCATGTAATGTAATAGTTAAACAAATGGATATGGATGAGACATATAGCTGTACCAAAGATATTGATAACTATGGATTACATGATCAGGAAATACAGTTTGAACCGGTGCTATATAATATTATTGGTGAGGAAATAAAGAATCCAAAAAACATGACATATTTATGGTATAAAGGGGACGTTGATGAGGATGAAAAAGACGACAATATATGTTTAGGCACAGATAAGAAATTTAAGACAAAATGTGATGGATATGCCGATTGCCGTGAATATTCAGCATTGGTGTATAAAAATGAAAAGTTCTTTGAAAAAGTATATTGCCAGACAAAGGTAATAGAGTACAAATATACAATGAATGAAGGAGAAAAGTTGGAAGATTTAGACGAGTATACAACATTATTAGAGTTTACTCCCGAAAAATCAGGTTATTATAAGCTATATACAACAGGACTTAATACAGGAACCTTGCGTTTGTACAAAGACAAAGACTACACAAAAAATTGCAAAAATTACGTTGCAATGGCAGAAGAAAATGCAGAAGACTGTAAAAATGTCACCATAGAACATTATTTAAAAGCAGGGGAAACATATTCTTTTATAATGGAATATTTTTATTATAATGTAAGGATGTCAGTAGCCATTAATTTTGTAGGAGATGAAACCTCAACTACAGAAAAGAATTCAGAAGAAGATGTAATAACAAGTAATGAAATAACAACAAATGCAACTCAAACAACAGATAATGCAAAGAATGATGAAACTAGGGATGGTGTTAAAACAACAGATGCAACAACAAATAATGGAGTTTTAGACAATTCTCAAACATCAAAAAAGGAAACTGGCATTTCAGAGAGAACAGATTCTCAGGTTCGTCCTACAACCGGAAACGTAACAGTAAAAGCACCGGTAAAAGTGAAAATCAAAAAAGCATATAAAAAGAAACAGAAAAACAAAAATAAAACTAAAATTTGTATACTATTTAATAAAGTAGGAAATGCAAACAAATATGAGATTAAAATAAGCGACAACAAGAAATTTAAAAAGAAAAAAACTAAAACAAAATTAAGTAGGAAAACAAGTTACACATTTAGTGGATTGGCAAAAAGTAAAAAGTATTACATAAAAGTAAGAGCTATTAAAGTAATAGGCAAAAATAAAAAATATGGCAAGTGGAGTAAAGTTTATATTGTAAAATAATACAAATTATCAATATCCATTATTTATGGCGGATTGCTTAAAAATTCTATAAATGTTATAATGTCTAAAATATGGCTTAGTGTTTGCTAGTTTGAAAGGAAAGTATGATATGAAGGATTATATTATTAGTTGTTGTTCAACTGCGGATTTAACAGAAGAGCATTTTAAGGACAGAGATATTGAATGTGTTTTTTTTCATTATGAACTTGATGGAAAAGAATATTTAGATGATTTGGGAAAATCAATGAGTTTAGATGATTTTTATCAGGCAATGATTGATGGAGCAGAAACCAAAACATCTCAGGTAAATGCAGAAGAATACGAGGCACATTTTAGAAAATTTTTAGAACAGGGACTTGATGTATTGCATGTAACATTGTCATCAGGAATTTCAGGCACAATTAACTCTGCATTAGTTGCAAAGGCTAATTTGGAAGAAGAATTTCCTGACAGAAAAATTTATGTTGTTGATTCATTGGCAGCATCATCCGGGTTCGGTTTATTAATGGACAAGTTGGCTGATTTAAGAGATCAGGGAAAAACAATAGATGAAGTATATCAGTGGGCTGAAGAAAACAAAAAAAGAGTAAATCATTGGTTCTTTTCTACAGATTTAACATTCTACATTAAAGGTGGAAGGGTTTCAAAAACTTCCGGTATTGTAGGCGGTATACTTGGTATATGCCCATTGCTTAATGTGAATTTCGAAGGAAAATTAATTCCAAGAGCAAAGATTAAGGGCAAGAAAAAAGTATACAAGGCTATTGTGAAAAAGATGGAAGAATTGGCTGACAATAGATTAGAATATAATGATAAAGTTTATATAAGTAACTCAGCTTGTATGGAAGATGCTAAGGCTGTTGCAAACTTAATAGAAGAGAAATTTCCGAATACAAAAGGGAAAATTGAAATATACAATATAGGAACAACAATTGGCAGTCATACAGGTCCGGGAACAGTAGCATTGTTCTTCTGGGGCGACGAAAGAGTTGATTAAGTGCATTTATAGATTTTAAGAATGGAGAAAATAATGAAGATAGCAATTTTAACAGATAGTAATGCTGGAATTGATATAAATGAGGCAAAGGAACTTGGTGTACATTTAGCTTACACACCAATAGTTATCGAAGAGGAAACTTTTTATCAGGAAGATGGTTTGACTAAGGAAAAATTTTACGCAGAATTGAAATCAGATAAAAACATAACAACATCTATGCCCTCTCCAGGAGATATAATGGATAGATGGGATAAGTTATTAGATGAAGGTTATGAGCAGATAGTTTATATTCCACTATCAAGTGGCTTGAGCAATTCATGCCATGCGGCAATTCAGTTATCAGAGGAATATGATGGCAAAGTTCAGGTAGTGGATAACCATAGAATTTCTGTTACTATGCGTCAGGCTGTTTTAGATGCAATCTGGATGGCTGATAATGGAAAAGATGCAAAGGAAATCAAAGAAGCACTTGAGGCAAATGCCTTTGATTCAATAATATATCTTACTGTTGATGATTTAAAATATTTAAAGAAAGGTGGACGAGTTACACCGGCAGCGGCAGCTCTTGGAGCAGTTTTAAATATTAAACCTGTCTTAAGAACTGTTGGAGAAAATTTTGACGCAGTAGATAAGGTTAGAGGTAGCAAGCGTGCAATTTCAAAAATGCTTGATTACACAGAAGAATATGTAAACAAACTTTTAGAAAATAATGATACATCTAAGATTCGAATTGGTGCAGCAGGAACTTTTGAAAAAGAAGAAGACGCTAACAGCTGGCTTGAACAGGTAAAAGAAAGATTTCCTAACATACCTGATATTTATTATGATCCGTTATCACTTGTTGTTGGGGTTCATACAGGTCCTGAAGCAGCAGGAATTGGCGTAAGTTTAATTTTGAGAGAAGAATAATAATGAGTTATAAATTTTTTTCAAACAAAGAGTGTGAGTATTATCCATGCCACAAAATAGCAGAAGGAGAAGAATTTAACTGTCTATTTTGTTTTTGCCCGTTGTACTCAATGGGAGAAAAGTGTGGCGGAAACTTTACAATTCTTGGCAACAACATAAAGGATTGCAGTAATTGTACTTTTCCACATAGAAAAGATAATTATGACAAGGTAATTGAAAAATTATCAGGCAATTAATTACAGGAAATATAATACGAAAAACATAAATAAATGTTTCACTAGGAATACACCCTGGTGCAAAAAGAAAATAGTTGCGTGGCAACACGCACTCAGTACTTAGAATGTCGCTTGCGACATTCTTTTCTTTTAATAAAAATGACAAAATTTCAATAATGTATAAAAATATATATTTTATACATAAAATAGAGTATACTAATAAACAGTGACAAATTAATAATAATACAAAGAGGAGGGGAAAATGTTAAGAATTGAAAATTTAACAAAGAAGTTTGGAGACAAGAAGGCAGTTGATAGTCTTTCTTTACATATTGAGCCTGGTGAGATTTACGGCTTTATTGGTCATAATGGTGCAGGTAAAACAACAACTATTAAGTCGATAGTAGGAATTTTGAAATTTGATGAAGGTGAAATTCTTGTGGATGGCATGTCTGTGAAAGAGAGCCCGATTGAATGCAAGAAGAAAATAGCGTACATACCTGATAATCCGGATTTATATGAATTTATGACAGGTATCAGTTATTTGAATTTTATTGCAGATATTTATAATGTAAGTTCACAAGACAGAACTGAAAGAATTAAGAAATATGGTGATTTGTTAGAATTAACTGATGATTTAGCACAGCCTATTAGTGCCTATTCTCATGGAATGAAACAAAAACTGGCAATTATTTCAGCCTGGATTCACAATCCAAAACTAATAATAATGGATGAACCATTTGTAGGTTTAGATCCAAAATCTTCTCATATTTTAAAAGAAATGATGAGGGATGTGTGTGACAAAGGTGGGGCAATTTTCTTTTCAACTCATGTGTTGGAAGTGGCTGAAAAATTGTGCGATAAAATTGCAATTATAAAAAATGGCCAGTTAATTAAATCCGGCACAATGGAAGAAGTGAAGGGTGACGAATCTTTAGAGGCAGTATTCCTAGAAATGGAGGCTGAACAATAATGATAAAAGCCCTATTAAAAAAGCAACTTAGGGAAGTTATATCTCTAATGTTTCGAAATAAGAAAAATGAACAGAAAATGTCAAAAACAAAAATGGCATCATACATAATTGTATACACAGTTTTGTTTGCAATTGTAGCTGTAGTGTTTTTTAGTATGGCAAATATATTCTGCAAGCCATTTTTACAGGTAGGATTGGATTGGCTGTACTTTGTTATAATGGGAATGGTGGCGATTACATTTGGAGTAATTGGAAGTGTATTTAACACTTATGCAAGCTTGTATCAGGCAAAAGACAATGATTTGCTAATGTCACTTCCAATCCCGGCACCATATATATTGCTAATTAGAGTTGCCGGAGTGTATATTGTAGGTTTGTTTTATCAGTTGTTAGTAATGATACCAACAGCAATAGTATACTTTTTTAATGCAGACATAACTGTGGAAAGAATTATCGGTTGTATTGTAATTACAATAATGAATTCGCTGTTTTTACTGGCAATGTCATGTATATTAGGCTGGATAGTGGCAGAGGTTAGTTCCAGATTGAAATTCAAAAATCTGGTGACAATAATCGTGTCCGTGGCATTCTTCGGAATTTACTATTATATATCGTATAAAGCTTATGATGTAATGCAGGGGATAATTGCTCAGGCGGCAGTTGTTGGAGAAAAAATAAAAGGGGTAGCATATCCGTTGTATGCAATGGGTAAGGGAGCTACCGGTAATGTGAAATATATGGCAATATTTTCGCTAATGGTTCTAATTTTGCTGGCAGTTGTAATTTTTGTTTTGGCAAAAAGTTTTTTTAACATAGCTACTGAAAACAAAGGCGAAAAGAAAAAGGTTTATAAAATAAAAACTGAAAAGCAAAAAAGCGTCTCCAAAGCATTACTGTTTAGAGAGTTAAAAAGATTTACTTCAAGCGCAGTGTACATGTTAAATTGCGCACTAGGCTGTTTATTTATAATAGTCATAACAGTAGCAGTAGTAATAAAAATAGATGAAATAAACAGGCTCATAAGCCTTACAGGCATCAGAAGTGTATATCTTAGTTTTGGCATAACTTTGATGATTTGTGCAGTTATGTCAATGAACGATATTACCGCACCATCAATTTCTCTAGAAGGAAAAAATATATGGATTGCGAAAACATTGCCTGTGGACACTTGGCAGATTTTGAGAGCAAAATTAAAACTTCATAATATAATAACAATCACACCTATGATTATATGTAGTGTGATACTGGGCATTGCATTTAAACTATCAATATTGCAGATAATATTAGTTACAGTTGTTCCCATTATTTTCGTAATGCTTAATGGTGCGTTGGGCCTGATAATTAATTTGAAAATGCCAAATTTAAACTGGGTTACTGAGGCGGCAGCCGTAAAACAAAGCTTTGGTGTATTTCTTGCAATACTTTTAGCATGGGCAATGATTGCAGCAATGGCAGTGGTGTATTTGAAAGTATGTGTAGATTGGATAGGTGCGGATACATATTTAGGCATTCTAGTATTAGTGCTGCTATGCTTACTACTTATTGCATATAAGTGGTTAAAAGATAAGGGGACAGAAATATTTAGAAATCTTTAGTTTACATAGAAATATTATAAAAAAAGAACCTGTATACAATTTTATGTTAAGTCTTTACCGAATTACAAAAATCAGTAAGGAGAGTAGTATATAAAAATTGTATACAGGTTCTTTAATATTTAAATAATTAATCAGCAAATTTTATTTTTTTAACTTTGCTCCACTTGCCGTCGCAGTATTTATTGTAGCCTTTTACTCTAATGTAGTAGTCTTTTGTTTTTGGTTTCTTCTTTAATTTAAAAGAATTTTTTGAAGCTTTCTTAATAGTTACAGTTTCAACATCATCCTTAAATTTTTTGTCAGGTGAATATTGAATCATATAGCCTGCGTCATATTTGGAAGATTGTTTTTTCCACTGTAATTTTATGCTCTTTGTCTTTTCAATTATCTCAGTAAAAAATCCTTTTGTAGGAATCGGTAATTTTTCTGTTTTAAGAGAAATTGTTTTACTCCACTTGCCGTCTCCAATATTGCTTTTAAAAGCACGAACAGAGAAATAATATTTCTTATTAAAAGAAAGACCTTTTATCGTAGTGTTTAAATTCTTTTCGTTATTAAAAATTTTGTATTTAACATTTTTCTTAAAACTTTTACTGGTTGAGTATTTCAAATAATAACCGGTAACATTTTTTTGACCTTCCCAGCCAAGTTTGATTTTGTTAAGTTTAACAGTCTTAGTTTTTATGGTTTCCTTTTTAGGAAGAATCATAAATGTGGTTGTGCAGGTACCTACAAACTTTTTATCTAATCCCGTAAGTTTAACCTTGGCAACACCGGGATTTTTATTTGAAGAATATTTAATCTTATATTCGGAAGGGGAAACTACCTTGCCATTTACAACTAAAGAAACACTAGGAGTAATTGCTTTCCCCTTTGATCTGAAGACCTTGGAAGATAAAGCAATGGTTCCGTTCTTTATACATGTGTACTTGATACTTTCCTTATTAGGTGTTGAAATTTTTCCGTCTATAAAATTAAATACAACATCCTTATCGGTTGTTCTGTAAACCTTAACGAACTGCAAAGCAAGTCTTTTTAAAACAGAAGCTCTTGGAAGTCTTGCTGTTGAAGCTCTTGAAGAAGAAATTATTGCGTATTGCGGCTGAACGGCCTTTATAAAAGCGGTACAGGATGATGAACCGGCACCGTGGTGACCAACTTTTAAGACGTCAGCCTTAAAATTATACCCTTTAGCAAGTAACTGCTTTTCCATTGTTGAAGGCAAATCGCCTGTAAGCAAAAGGGATTTACCACCACAGGTTACTCTTAGAACAATACTGCATTCATTGTAAGTTGTTCCCTGAAAACCATCATAAACAACAGTTACAGTCGCATCTCCAAGCTTCCAAGATTCTCCATCAATAGGATTCCTGTAAGGACAGCCCTTTTCCTTTACGCTATTAATGAATTTTGAATAAGTTTTGTTACCTTTAACGCAAGGCGAATAGAAAACCTGTCCAACTTCATATTTCTCAAAAATTTTATTGAAGTTACCAACATGGTCTCCGTCAGGATGAGTGGCAACTACATAATCTATTTTATTATCAGGTATATTTAATTTGCTAATATAATTGGCAACTAATTCAGATGCACTTGGTGGACCTGAATCAACAATCATGTAATGTCCCTTGCTCTCAACTACAAGGGCATCACCTGAGCCAACATAAATAGAATGAAATGTCATTTCGTTGTCGTTAGCTGATACGTGCATAGCATAAAAACATGTTGAACATAATAATATGGCTAACACAAATAAAAGTTTTTTTAAAGTTACATAAGCTGTTTTCATTTTTCTTTTTTATTACCATTTAATAAGTAAGAAAATCTTATAAAAGCATTTCATCAGAAAAATACCATAAGTATAAATCAAATATTCATGACCATTAAAATTGAAAAATCAATTTAACATAAATTATGCATTAACGGCTTTTTCATAAGATTGTTCTAAATAGTAATATACCCTCCTTAAAATTATCCAAAAAATTAGAATATCAATTACTAAAAGTCCTTCAGAAAATTTGCCTAAAGACTGTAAAGCACTATAGTCTGAACCAATCCAAAATACAAAAGTATTTAGGACTATAAGTACCATAGACACAAACCATGTGATTTTGCCCCATTTTCTTTCGTCTCTGCAACATACATCAGGACACATTGCAAATAACCCGCCTGTAAATAAAAAGGTGGTTAAAATAATTGAACACATATAAGCTATTCCAATAAACATGGCTAAATTACATAATAACAAACCATTGAAAACAAAAGGAAGTGCTTTTAATAGTATGTGCAATATTAAGCCACAAAATGTACTTAAAGAACCATAACTGAATTTTTTATTTACTTTTTTTAATAAAAAACATGCAATAAAAATTAAGATAAATCCAAGTCCATCATTGAAAATGTCAATATGTACAGTTCCAAAATATACTTTGTCGATTACCTTTGTCTGGGTTGTACCTGTAGAATCCGTAGTGCCGGAAACCAAAGGTGTTTTTTCTAAGGCTGAATCAGAAGAACCTGAAGTATCAATAAGCTTATAAGTACATTTAGCACCATAGTTTGATGCAATATTGTAGTATTGAAATTCTCCAATAACATTATTGGAATTACTATAGTCATGTGGATACTTGACGCCTGTAGATACATCCACATCAAGTGCTAACAAAATAAATCCTATAGCCAATAGTATAAAGGCTAATTTAAACTTTGATTTCATTAATAATACCTCCGCCGTAGTATTTTAATTACAAAAAACGTTCCAAAACTCTAATATATGTAATTATATATTAAATATAGGTAGAAAAGCAACATTATTACATTGTAAAAAAGGAAGAATGTAGTATAATTAAGAAGATTTTAAGTAAAAAACTAGCTTTAAAAATTAAAATGCAATGAGCAGGAGGAAATGAAATGAAGAAAATAATGACAAAAAGCTTATCATTATTGTTAGCTGTAGTTATGGTAATAAGCTGCATAACTGTAAGCAAACCAAACAGAGTTAATGCTGACAGTACAGCGTACACAATCAAGGTTAATTTAGGAACAAACTGTACAACAATTTACAAAAATGGAAAGGCCATTAAAGCAATGATTTGTTCACCAAGTAGTGAAACACCAACAGGAACATTTTATGTACCTGTAAAGTACAGATGGCATGACATGATTGGAAACTGTTATGCACAGTATTGCACAAGAATCTGTGATCAGATTTTATTCCATTCAGTTTGGTATTACAAGAAGGGCGATAAGTCAACAATGTCTGTTGCAGCCTACAATGTAATGGGACAAAAGGCATCTCATGGATGCGTAAGACTTTTATGCAAAGACTCAAAATGGATTTATGACCATTGTGCAGTTGGAACAAAAGTAGTAATTTTCTGGGGCAAAAAAAGTGATGATCCAATAAAACGTCCATCATTTACACCAATTACAAACGGAAAATTCACAGATTGGGATCCAACTGATCCAGATCCAAAGAACCCATACAAGAAAAAAGTTCCTACGGTCAAAGCTAATAAGACTAAAATCGAATTTGGTACAAAAGTAAAATTAAAGAATTTAGTATCAGCAAAAGACAGTGCAGGAAATGCAATTGCCAAGAAGAAAATTAAGACAAAAGGAAAAATAAACACAAACAAGCTTGGTACATACAAAGTTAAATATACTGTAAAAGATTCTCTTGGAAACAAGGTTACAAAAACATTTAAGTTTAAGGTTGTAGATACAAAGGCACCTGTAATTAGCGGTGCGGCAGATAATAAAGACGTTGCTCAGGGTAGCAAAGCTAACGTTTTAACCGGTGTTACAGCAAAGAGTGTACCGGGAAAAAATTTAACATCAAAGATTAAAGTTTCTGTTAAATATAAGAACAAAAAAGTTTCTGTAAAGAAAGGTAGCGTAAAATTCTCAAATAAAGGAACATATAATATTACATATAGTGTAAAAGGCAGAAACAAAAAAGAAGCTAAGAAAACTGTTAAATATACAGTAAAAAGTCATAAAGTTAAGCTTACATTAACAGCTTCAAAGGTAACTTTAGTTCAGGGTACAAATGCAGAATTTGGTTATACTTATGTTAAGAGCTTAAAGACTTATGATGACAAAGATTTGAAAATCAAAAAATATGTTACATACACAGGAAAAGTTGACATGAACAAGCCTGGTAAATATGTAATTACATACAAGGCTCAGTACAAAAATCAGACTTACACAGCAGTAACAAAGAAGCTTACAGTTACAGTTAAGGCAAAACCGGCAACACCGGAACAGCCAACAACACCGGAACAGCCAACAACACCGGAACAGCCAACAACACCGGAACAACCAACAACACCTGAAACAACAACTACAGCCCCTGAAACAACAACTCAGGCAAAGTAGGCGTAAAGAGGCAAATATGTATTCTTATAAAAAAAGAGTAAGTTTTAGTGAAATTGGAAAAGACGGTATAGTTCCTTATTATGGAATATTATATAATTTACAAGATTGTAGCACATTTCAGTCAGAGGATTTAGGAATTGGCATTAGCTACTTAAAAAAACATCACAGGGCGTGGGTACTTTTAGCTTACAAAATACAGATTTTTAAGGATTTAAGATTTGGTGAAGAAGTTGAAGTTGGCACAAGTCCGTTAAATTTTGACAAGGTAATGGCAACAAGACAGTTCTGGCTTAAGGATGCAAATGGCGGGTACATTGTAAAGGCTGAATCTATTTGGGGTCTGCTTGATACAGAAAAGCGCATGCCCGTAAGAATAACTGAAGGTGACATTTCCAAGTACCAATTAGGTGAGGCATTTGACTCACTTAAAGTGTCAAGAAAATTAAAGTTTCAGGGAGAAAGAGAAGTTCTTGGAACAACAAAGATTTTCAAAAGTTTCATAGACACAAATGGTCATTTAAACAATGCGGATTATATGCGGATTGTTGAACAGTTTCTGCCAAAGGGAAAAAAATACAATCAGATTGAAATTGTATACAAAAAGGAAGCTTTAATAGATGAAGAAATAGTGTGTGTGGCTTACAATAATCAGGATTATCTTGGCATAAATCTTGAAAGTGCTGACGGCCAAATACATGGACAAATAAAATTAAAAAATATTTAGGTAAGAAACAGTTTGCAGATGTCTGTAAACTGTTTCCTGCCCCTTGGAGGAGAATCTAATGGAATTAGGAAAGACATTAAAATTAAAAGTGGTAAAGAAAACAGATTTTGGTATTTATTTAGGAACTGAGGATGATAAGGTTCTTTTACCAAAAAACGAGGTGCCACAGGGAACGGAGCTTGGAGATACTGTAGAAGTTTTTATTTGCAGGGACTCAAAAGACCGATTGATTGCTACAATTCACAAGCCGGTAGCAGAAGTTGGAGAAACTGCTTATGTTGAAGTAAAGGAAATAACTAAGTTTGGGGCGTTTCTTGACTGGGGCCTTGGAAAAGATTTGTTTCTGCCTTATAAGGAACAGACAACAAACATTAAAGCAGGCGACAAAATTTTAGTGGGCATCTATACAGATAAAAGTGACAGATTATGCGCCACAATGAAAGTGTACAACTACTTAAGCTGCAATTCCAAATACCAGGAAGAAGATATTGTAAAAGGCGTTGTATATAATTACAATCCAAACTATGGAGCCTTTGTTGCGGTTAATAATAAATACCACGGTCTGATTCAGACAAAAGAACTTACAATGAAAGTTCATGTAGGAATGGAAGTGGAAGCCAGAGTTAAAAGTGTTCGCCCTGATGGCAAGCTGGATTTGGCTCTTAGAAAAAAATCATATTTACAAATAGAAGAAGATGCTGAAAAAATATTGCAGTTTATGAAAGAAAATGGCGGAAAAATTGACTACACAGACAAGGCATCTCCAGAGGTTATTAAGCGTGATTTTAATATGAGCAAAAGTGAATTTAAGAGAGCTATTGGCAGATTGCTCAAAGAACACCAAGTAATTATTGGTGAAAATAACATATTTATAGAGAAATAGCAGTAGCCATATGCAAAATATACAAAGATTTTTTTGTTATTTTGTTTATTTGCCATATAGTATTTTCCTACGATGTGATTTAGAATATCAACATACAAAAGGTAGTGAAAACTATTTCTAGGAGGAAAAGATATATGGCAAGTTTATCATTAAGAAATATCTGCAAAGTTTATCCAAACGGATTTGCAGCAGTTAAGGATTTTAACCTTGAAATTAAGGACAAGGAATTCATCATCTTCGTAGGACCATCAGGTTGTGGTAAGTCTACAACACTTAGAATGATCGCAGGTCTTGAAGAAATTTCATCAGGGGAATTATACATTGGGGATAAGTTAGTAAATGACGTAGAACCTAAGGATAGAGATATCGCAATGGTATTCCAGAACTACGCATTATATCCACATATGACAGTATATGATAACATGGCATTTGGTCTTAAGTTAAGAAAAGTACCAAAGGCTGAACAGGAAAGATTAGTTAAAGATGCAGCTAAGATTCTTGACCTTGAACAGTTACTTGACAGAAAGCCAAAGGCTTTATCAGGTGGTCAGAGACAGAGAGTTGCTATGGGACGTGCAATCGTTCGTAATCCTAAGGTATTCCTTATGGACGAACCTCTTTCAAACTTGGATGCTAAGTTAAGAGTTCAGATGCGTGTTGAAATTGCAAAGATCCATAAGAGATTAGGTGCTACAATCATCTACGTAACACATGACCAGACAGAAGCTATGACACTTGGTACAAGAATCGTAGTTATGAAAGATGGTGTTGTACAGCAGGTTGATTCACCTAAGAACTTATATGACAAGCCAGTAAACTTATTTGTAGCAGGATTCATGGGTTCTCCACAGATGAACTTCATCGATGCTGAAGTTGAAAAGGTTGGAACAGATATCAAGTTACATGTTGGCCAGGCTAGAACATACATTACAGTTCCAGCTGAACAGGCTAAGAGGCTTGAAGAAGGCGGTTATGTTGGTAAGACAGTTGTTATGGGTATCAGACCAGAAGATATTCATGATGAAGAAAGCTTCATTGCAAAATCACCTGAAAGTGTATTTACAACAACTATCAGAATTTACGAATTACTTGGTGCAGAAGTTTACTTATACTTCGATGTTGAAGGATTTGATTGTACTGCAAGAGTAAATGCCCGTACAGAAGCAAGAGTTGGTGATGAAGTTAAATTTGCTATGGACTTATCAAAATTACACATCTTCGATAAGGACACAGAAAAGGTAATTACAAACTAATTAGATTAGATAAATAAAATTATGAAAAAGCACTTTGTTTGGAAACAAACAGGGTGCTTTTTCACTTGTATTTTACAGTAAACTGGTTTAAAATATAACTTGAATAATTGTTTATATACACAAATGCAGTTAAAAAAGCAAGGAGAATTATATGATTTCAAATCAAATTTTACAGAACACAATTGAAGGAATTAAGAGTATCTCAAGAGTAGATTTACATGTGACAGATACAGATGGAAAGGTTGTAGCCTCAACATCACATACAAGTGAACAGTTTGAAAATTCAGTTTTGGCATTTGTAGCATCACCAGCAGACAGCCAGTCAGTACAGGATTACCAGTTTTTTAAGGTATATGATGAAAATCAGTTAGAGTTGATTTTGATTGCCCAGGGAACAAGCGATGATGTGTTTATGGTTGGAAAGATGGCTGCTTTTCAGATTCAAAACTTACTTGTTGCATACAAAGAAAGATATGATAAGGACAATTTTATTAAGAATCTTCTTTTAGACAATCTCCTCCTTGTAGATATATATAATAGAGCAAAGAAATTACATGTAGATGTGGATGCAAGAAGATGTGTCTGCATTATTGAAACAAAAAATGAAAAAGACAGTGTTGCACTTGAAACAGTTAGAACATTGTTTGCAGGTAGCAAAAAAGATTTTATTACAGCAGTAGATGAAAAGAGTATTATCCTTGTAAAAGAAGTTGATGACAATCAGGGATATGAAGAAGTTGAACATATTGCCAACACAATAGTTGATATGTTGAATACAGAAGCTATGGTTAAGGCAAACGTAGCTTATGGAACAATCGTTAAGGAAATCAAAGAAGTTTCACGTTCATACAAGGAAGCAAGAATGGCACTTGATGTTGGAAAGATTTTCTTTAGTACAAAGAATGTTGTTGCATATAACAATCTTGGAATTGGTCGTTTGATTTATCAGTTACCTATTCCACTATGTAAGATGTTTATTAATGAAATTTTTGATGGCAAGTCACCGGATGAATTCGATGATGAAACATTAACAACAATTAACAAGTTCTTTGAAAATAGTTTAAATGTTTCAGAAACATCAAGACAGTTATATATTCATAGAAACACATTAGTATATAGATTAGACAAGCTTCAGAAGACAACAGGTTTGGACATTAGAGTGTTTGAAGATGCCATTACATTTAAGATTGCATTAATGGTTGTTAAATATATGAAGTACATGGGTAATACTGAATTTTAGTAATATTGAATTTTAATCTATTCATTAAAGACTTAATATGATATTTAATAGAAGGACATTCATACATTGTTTAAGTGCTGCTTTAAGTACAGAAATTTAAATATTTCTAAATATTACATATAAAAAGGACACAGAATTTTAACAAATTGCTATTTAAATATATAAGTGGACAGGCTGGGTAAGCATTGGTGCTGATTCAGTGATGTCGGGACTTATATTAATGAACTAATATAATAATCATATTTTACTTTTATGGAAGAAATAGAACATAAAAGAAATTAAAAAATTATATTCGACAAATTTTTATTACATTTGCGTAATATAATTTTTTGGTGTGTAAAAAAATAAGATTGCGATAATGTATAACATTTAATGTGGAAGAGTAGTTCATTACACATATGTTAAGGAGTAGACAAATGATTAGTATAAAAGGTGTAAGTAAATCTTATGGAAACGGCGCACCTGCTCTTAGCAATTTAAATTTAGAAATTGAAGATGGCGAGTTTGTATTCGTTGTTGGAGCCAGTGGTTCAGGAAAATCTACTTTTATTAAATTGCTTTTGAAGGAACTTAATCCAACAGAAGGAATGATAACAGTAGGTAACATTAAATTATCTAAATTAAAATCAAGAGGAGTGGCTAAGTATCGTAGAAAACTTGGTGTAGTTTTCCAGGATTTTAGATTACTACAGGACAGAGATGTATATTCAAACATTGCTTTCGCACAGCATGTTATTGGAGCGTCTCCAAGAGAAATAAAGAAGAATGTTGCAAGGGTACTTTCCTTGGTAGGTTTATCAGAAAAGTATCGTTCAAATCCTAATGAGTTATCAGGTGGTGAGCAGCAGAGAGTTGCCTTGGCAAGAGCGTTGGTAAACAAGCCTGACATATTACTTGCCGATGAACCTACAGGAAACCTTGATCCTGAAAACTCATGGGAAATTATGAAATTATTAGATAAAATAAACAAACAGGGAACCACCGTTATTGTTGTTACTCACAACCTTGAAATTGTAGAGGCAATGAACAAGAGAGTAATTACAATGAAGAAAGGTGTAAAAGTCAGCGATAGCAAGGTGGTGGAATAAATGAATGGAAGAACAGTAGGATACTGCTTTAAACAGGGTGTCATTAATATTAAGAGAAATAAGTTGTTCTCAATTGCATCAATTTGTACAATTGCTGCCTGTATTTTTCTTATTGGGATTATATTTTCTATTATTATTAACGTTAATTCTGTGGAGAAGCAGGTAGAGCAAAACGTTGGTGTTACTGTATTTTTTGATAAAGGTTTAAAACAGGAACAGATTGATGCTATTGGTGCAGCAATAAAAGCTGATAAGCGTGTTGAAAAATACAAATACACATCAGCAGAGGAAGCTTGGAAGGAATTCCAGGGAGATTACTTCGCAGAGGATCCTGAATTGGCAAAGGCATTTGCAAATGACAATCCATTAGCTGATTCAGCATCATATACAGTTTTCCTGAAAAACATTGATGAACAGGATGCTTTTGTAAATAGCATCTCAAAAGTTCAGGGTGTTAGAAAGGTTAAACATTCAGAGCAGGCAAAAGAAGCATTAAGTAAGTTTTCAAAACTTTTAGGATATGTATCAATAGCTTTGATAGTAATTTTATTAGGCGTGGGAATTTTCTTAATCAGTAATACAGTTATGATTGGTATAACCGTTAGAAGACATGAAATTAAAATCATGAAATTGATTGGTTCAACAAACGGCTTTGTTAGAGCACCGTTTATTATAGAAGGTGTTATAATCGGTCTTGTTGGTTCAGCTATACCTCTTGTTATTTTAAGAGTGATTTATGAAAGATTAATAGCTTTTGTAATGTCAAAGGTAGGAGTTATGGCAAGTTCAATTTCTTTTGCAACAGTAGGTGAAATATTTGGAGTGCTTGTTCCATTAGGACTTGGAATTGGAGCCGGAATTGGTTTAGTTGGTTCATTCCTTTCAATTAGAAAGCACTTAAAAGTTTAATGGAGGAGATAAACAGATGAAAAAGAATTTTTCGAGAATATTAAGTTTGTTACTTTCCGCAACATTAGTTTTATCAATGGCAGGAACATCATTTGCCAGCGTTTCAAGTGAGAAAAGCAAGCTGTCAGATTTAAATAGCCAGAAAATAAAGAAAAATGCAGAAAAGAAAAAACTTCAGGCTTCAAAAAGTGAAGTCGAAGCTTATATTGAAGAAGTTGATAAAAAATTAACTGATTTATCAACACAGATATATAAAACACAGCAGGAATTAGATAAGACAGAAGTTAATATTAAGAAAACAGAGAAGAAATTAAAAGCAGCGGAAGAAAGCATTAAGGCTCAGTATGCTGACATGAAGTTAAGAATTAAGTATATGTACGAAAATGGTGATACAGAATTACTTGACTTAATTTTAAATTCAAAGAGCATTACAGAATTCTTAAACAAAGCTGAATATATTACAGAATTATCTCAGTATGATAGAAAAATGCTTAACAAGTTAAAGCAGACAAGAAAGACAATTTCTGATTCAAAGACTTCTTTGGAGAAAGATAAGAAGAACCTTGTAACAATGCAGACAAAGCAGAAGACAGATAAGTCACAGCTTGAAAGTACAGTTGCATCAAAGCAGTCAGAATTATCTGAATATGAAGATTTGCTTGAGCAGAATGAGGCTTCTTCAGATGCACTTGATCAGGAAATTAAGGCACAGGAAGAAAAAGTAGCCCAGGCTAAGATCGCAGCACAGGCAACACAGGCTCCAACTCAGGCAGCTACAAAAGCACAGACAAATACAAACAATAATACAAATAACAACACAAATAATAATACTAATAACAATACTAATACAAATACAAACCCAACACCAAGCAAATCCAGCGGTTGGATTTATCCGGTACCGGGACACACATCAGTTTCATCAGATTATGGATACAGAAAAGATCCATTCTCAGGTAGTAGCACATTCCACAACGGAATTGACTTCCCTGCACCAGGTGGAACTCCTGTAGTAGCAGTAGCAGACGGTACTGTAGTTTGGGCAAATTATAATGCCACAGCAGGAAACTGGACAGGTATTAAACACTCAAATGGTGTAACATCAGTTTACATGCATCAGTCATCAATTTTAGTAAGTGTTGGTCAGCATGTAAGTCAGGGACAGACAATTGGTTTAGTTGGTACAACAGGTTCATCAACAGGTAACCATTTACATCTTGGAGCAACAAGTGGAACAACACCAGGTAACTGGGTAAATCCATGGAGTTACTTCTAAACAGAATGAAACATAATATTTTATAAATAGTAAAGAATGAAAAATTAATTATTTGGTTTTTCATTCTTTATTGTTATAAAAGAAAAAATAGTTTAATATACATAAGTAGTATGATTCGCAAGGAGAAAGTCCTGTTAAAAAATTCATAAAAGTGATTATGTTATTATGCAAATTTGAATTATAATTTATTTGAACATACTTAAATGAAAAGGTTAAAGTGTAAAGCGAGGAAGAGATTGATATGGAAAAAATAAATGTAAAGAAAATTAATAAAAAAATCGAGAAGAAGAAAACTAAAACAAAATTTGTACCTGGCTTTCTTTTAGGTATGTTTGCAATGTTGGTTTTGGGAGTAGCAGTTGGCGTTGGACTGCATTTTTCTCAGGATAGCGTAAAAACGGATGCTACATATGCTGTGGACAAGGCAGAATCAAAGATCAAATCTTTAGAGGCATTAATCAACTTAAAATATTTGAAGAATGTGGATCAGGAAGATTTGGAAAACGGTTTATATAAGGGACTTTTAGAAGGATTGGGAGACCCTTATTCAGTTTATTACACGAAAGAAGAGTACACAAAGTTAATGGAAAGCACTTCCGGTGAATATTGTGGGATTGGAGCTTATGTTTCACAGAACACAGAAACAAAAATAATAACAATAACAAAAGCTTTTAAGAATGGCCCGGCAGACAAAGCCGGAGTAAAAGATGGTGACGTTATTACAAAGGTTGATGGAAAAGATGTATCTTCAGAAGATGTTGATAAAGTGGTCAGCATGATGAAAGGGGATAAAGGAACAAAAGTTAAGTTAACAGTATATCGTCAATCAGTTAAGAAATATGCGGACGTTACAATTACAAGAGGAGAAGTAAAAGTACCTACTGTAGCACACAAAATGCTTGATAAGAAGAACAAAATCGGTTACATACAGATTTCTGAATTTGATACGGTAACCGCTGATCAGTTTTTATCAGCTTTAAGTTCTTTGAAAAAGCAGGGCATGAAAAAGGTAATTTTTGACTTAAGAAATAATCCAGGTGGTTCTTATGAAGGCGTTTGCAAAATATTAGATGAAATCTTACCGGAAGGAACGATTGTTTATACTAAAGACAAATACGGAAACGAGGAAAAGCAGACTTCTGACGCAAAATGTTTAGATATGCAGATTGTCGTTTTACAAAATAAAAACAGTGCCAGCGCATCTGAAATTTTTGCCGGAGCCATACAGGACTTTGGTGTAGGAACAATTGTAGGAACACAGTCTTTTGGCAAAGGAATCGTACAACAAATTATTCCATTAACAGACGGTTCGGCAGTTAAAATTACAATTGAAGACTACTATACACCAAGTGGCAAAAACATTCATGGAAAAGGAATTACACCAGATGTAAAGATTGAGGCAAACGGAAAAACAGATGTACAGCTAAATAAAGCATTAGAAGTTTTAAAGAAAAAATAGATTATAAAAATAAATTAGAAACAACGTGACGTTTAAAAATTCAAAGTAATAATTTTTTAAAAACAGAAAATCCATTACGGAAATTGTAGTCTATTAAAAAATATATTAGGAAGGTTTATATTATCAAGTTTGTATTATCAATTTTTATGAGGAAAATAAAACTATGATAATAGGTTTGAATTAGATATGTAATAATAGGTAAAATATAAAGCAGGATGCTAAAGGATAAATGTAATCCAAAGGCACCTGCTTTTATGATGAGAGAAACAGAAAATGTAAGTTAGAAATCCCATAGATGAGCTGGAAATAGTTTAATTTTAAAAATATATGATATATAAAGTAATAATGAGTATAAATAAAAAAGTGTAGAGTAAAAAAGACATATATACAAATAAAAAAAAGAACATAAGTTCGAAAATGCTATATACTTTTTTCAGGCTTTTTGTTATAATTTGTTTATGCAGTTGTCGAAAAGAAATGAGACATTTATATGTTGCTGAAAAGAAAACAAATATTATGTGTCATTGGAATTAGTTAAGTATTTATCGATGATTGGAAATAGATTTATAGGAGATTTGTATGGATCATTTTGAATTACATTCAGAATATCAGCCAACCGGGGATCAACCTCAGGCTATTAAGCAGTTGGTTGAAGGTTTTAAGAAAGGAAATCAGTTTGAAACATTGCTTGGTGTAACAGGTTCTGGAAAGACTTTTACAATGGCAAATGTTATTGCACAAATGAATAAACCAACGTTAATTATTGCTCATAATAAGACTTTGGCGGCACAGCTTTATGGGGAGTTTAAAGAATTTTTTCCTAATAACGCTGTGGAATATTTTGTTTCTTATTATGATTATTATCAGCCGGAAGCTTATGTGCCAAGTACAGACACATATATTGAGAAGGATTCTGCAATAAATGATGAAATAGATAAATTACGACATTCGGCTACTATGGCGTTAATAGAGCGAAAGGATGTTATTATTATATCTTCGGTTTCGTGTATTTACGGTTTAGGTGATCCAATAGATTACAAAAACATGGTAGTGTCCCTTAGACCGGGAACTATTAGAGATAGAGACGATATTATTCATAAGCTAATAGAGATTCAGTATGACAGAAATGATATGGATTTTAAACGAGGAACTTTTAGGGTAAGAGGGGAGAATCTGGAAGTATTTCCTGCATCATACACAGATAGTGCCATACGAGTTGAATTTTTTGATGATGAAATAGAAAGAATAACAGAGATTGATTCTTTGACAGGCGAAGTGCGTCGCGAATTAGAACATGTGGCTATTTTCCCAAATTCACATTATGTAGTTAATCCGGAGAAATTAGAGAGAGCTATTAAGGATATAGAAGCAGAGTTGGCAGAACAGGTGGCTTATTTTAAATCAGAGGATAAGCTGATTGAGGCACAGCGAATAGCAGAGAGAACTAATTTTGATATGGAAATGCTTAGGGAAACAGGGATATGTTCAGGAATCGAGAACTATTCCCGCCATATGGCAGGACTGGCTCCCGGAGCAACACCACATACGTTAATGGAGTATTTTGGTGATGAATTCCTTATAATGATTGATGAAAGCCATATTACAATACCGCAAATTCGTGGAATGTATAATGGGGATCAGGCAAGAAAAAGCACATTGGTGGATTATGGTTTTAGACTGCCATCGGCAAAAGATAACAGACCACTTAGGTTTGATGAATTTGAGGGGATGATTGACCAGATGCTTTTTGTTTCAGCTACACCTAATACGTATGAAGAGGAACATGAGTTACTTAGAGCTGAACAAATTATCAGACCAACAGGTTTGCTGGATCCTGAAATTAGTGTAAGACCAATTGAAGGTCAGATAGATGACCTTATTACTGAAATCAATAAAGAAGTTGAGAAGAAAAATAAAGTTCTGGTTACTACTTTAACAAAGAGAATGGCAGAAGATTTGACGGATTATATGAGAGATGTAGGAATTAGGGTTAAGTACCTTCACTCTGATATTGATACATTAGAGAGAACAGAAATTATCAGGGATATGCGTTTGGATGTTTTTGATGTTTTAGTAGGTATTAATCTTTTAAGAGAGGGACTTGATATACCGGAAATCAGTCTGGTTGCAATTTTAGATGCAGACAAGGAAGGATTCCTCCGTTCAGAGACATCTTTGATACAGACTATAGGTCGTGCGGCCAGAAACTCAGAAGGTCACGTAATAATGTATGCTGACAATATTACTGAGTCAATGGATAAGGCTATTACTGAAACTAACAGACGTAGGAAACTTCAGCAGGAATATAATAAGGAACATGGAATTACTCCAACTACAATTAAAAAGGCTGTTAGAGAACTTATTAGTATTTCTAAAGAAGTTGACAGAAAAATTAATGATATTGAGAAAGATCCTGAGTCAATGGACTCAAAAGAATTGAAGAAGTTAATTGACAAGGTTGAAAAGAGAATGCAGAAAGCAGCAGCAGAACTTGATTTTGAGACTGCTATTGAAATGCGTGAAAAACTGGCAGAACTTAAGAAAAAATATAGAGAATGATGATAATTAATGGAGAGTGAAAATAATGTCGGACAAGAAAAAGTACATTAAAATAAAAGGGGCTAATGAGCATAACTTGAAGAATATTGATATTGAAATTCCAAGAGACGAATTTACTGTAGTTACAGGTTTAAGTGGCTCGGGAAAATCGTCTTTGGCATTTGATACAATTTATGCAGAAGGACAGAGAAGGTATATGGAATCTTTGTCATCCTATGCCAGACAATTCTTGGGACAAATGGAGAAACCCCAGGTGGAAAGTATTGAAGGTTTACCACCGGCAATTTCAATAGACCAGAAATCTACAAACAGAAACCCACGTTCAACAGTTGGAACAGTTACAGAAATATATGATTATATGAGATTACTATATGCCAGAGCAGGTGTACCTCACTGTCCAAAATGTGGCAAAGAAATCAAGAAACAGTCAGTAGATGAAATTGTTGACAGAATTTTAGAATTACCGGAACGCACTAAGTTCCAAATACTTGCGCCTATTGTAAGAGGCAAGAAAGGTCGTCACGAGAAGGTTTTTGAAAGTGCAAAGAAAAGTGGTTATGTACGTGTAATTGTTGATGGAAACATGTATCAGCTAACAGAGGAAATAACTCTTGATAAGAATATAAAACATAATATAGAAATTGTTGTAGACAGATTAAGTATAAGAGAAGGAATTGAGAAACGTCTTACAGATTCCATAGAGAATGCGTTGAAGTTAGGTAACGGTTTGATGAATCTGGATGTAATTGGTGGAGAGACAATAACATTTAGTCAGAACTTTGCATGTACTGATTGTGGAATTAGTATAGACGAAATTCAGCCACGAAGCTTCTCGTTTAATAATCCTTTTGGTGCATGTCCAGATTGTTACGGTTTAGGATATAAGATGGAATTTGACGTTGACTTAATGATTCCTAATCAAAGTCTTAGCATAAATCAGGGGGCAATTGTAGTTTTAGGCTGGCAAAGTGCTAACGATAAAAAGAGCTTTACCAATGCTATTTTACAGGCACTATGTAAGAAATATAAGTTTGATTTGGATACTCCGTTTGAAAAATATCCTAAGAAAATTAAAGATATTCTGATTTATGGAACTAATGGTGAAAGTGTGCCTGTACATTATACAGGCCAGCGTGGACAAGGGATATATGATATTGCCTTTGAAGGTTTGATTCGTAACGTAGAAAGACGTTACAGAGAAACAAGTGCCGAATCTACCAAGGCAGAGTATGAGTCATATATGAGAATAACACCTTGTAGCACATGTCATGGTCAGAGACTTAAGAAAGAATCTTTAGCTGTAACAATTGGCGATAAAAATATTATTGATATGACAGAGATGTCAGTTAGAGACTTGAGAAAGTTTTTAGATGAAGTTCAATTAACAACTACACAGATGGCTATAGGTAAAGAAATTCTGAAAGAAATAAAAGGTCGTCTTCAGTTTTTAATTGATGTAGGTTTGGATTATTTAAGCTTATCACGAGCAACAGGTACCTTGTCAGGTGGTGAAGCTCAGCGTATTAGGCTTGCTACCCAAATAGGTTCAGGTCTTGTTGGGGTTGCCTATATAATGGATGAACCTAGTATTGGTTTACATCAGAATGATAATGAAAAGTTATTAAAGACATTGAAGCATCTTAGAGATTTAGGTAATACTTTAGTAGTTGTTGAACATGACGAAGACACTATGCTTGCAGCAGATTACGTGGTAGACATTGGCCCCGGTGCAGGTGAACATGGTGGAGAAGTAGTGGCAAAGGGTACTGCTAAGGAAATAATGAAGAACAAAAACTCTATTACAGGAAAATATCTAAGTGGCAAATTGAGAGTCCCTGTTCCTGAAAAAAGAAGAAAGCCAACAGGTTATCTTAAGGTAAAAGGAGCAAAGGAAAACAATTTAAAGAATATTAATGTAAAAATTCCACTTGGTGTATTTACATGTGTAACAGGTGTTTCAGGCTCAGGAAAGAGTTCTTTAGTTAATGAAATAATTTATAAAAGCCTAGCAAGAGAGTTGAATAGAGCTAGAACAATTCCCGGAAAATTTAAAGAAATCGAAGGAATTGAACAGTTAGATAAAGTTATAAACATTGATCAGTCACCAATAGGAAGAACTCCTAGAAGTAATCCTGCAACCTACACAGGTATGTTTGATATTATTAGAGATTTATTTGCAGCCACAATGGATGCAAAGGAGCGTGGATACAAGAAAGGAAGATTCAGCTTTAATGTAAAAGGTGGACGTTGCGAAGCATGTTCAGGTGATGGAATACTTAAGGTTGAAATGCATTTCCTGCCGGATGTGTATGTGCCTTGCGAAGTATGTGGAGGAAAGCGATATAACAGAGAGACTTTAGAAGTTAAATATAAGGGCAAAAATATTTATGACGTTCTTGAGATGACGGTGGAAGAAGCTATGGAATTCTTTAAGAATGTTCCAAGAATATATAATAAGGTTAAGACGCTTTATGATGTGGGCTTAGGATACATCAGATTAGGTCAGCCAAGTACACAGTTGTCAGGTGGTGAAGCTCAACGAATTAAACTGGCAACCGAGCTAAGTAAAAGAAGTACAGGTAAGACAATCTATGTTTTAGACGAACCTACAACAGGGCTTCATTTTGCCGATGTTCACAAACTTGTGGAAATTCTTCAGAGATTAACTGATGAGGGAAATACAGTTTTAGTTATTGAACACAATTTGGATGTAATAAAGGCTGCAGATTATATTATTGATATGGGACCTGACGGCGGAGACCGAGGTGGTACGGTAGTAGTTGCAGGAACACCGGAACAGGTGGCAGAACATCCTACAAGTTACACAGCCAAGTTTGTAAAACAGAAGTTGGAAGAGGCAAAATAGAAGAAAAATGGTCATTTTTAATAAGAAAACGATTCATAAAAATGTTTAAATAAAAACACTTTTATGCAATACTTATAAACTTAAAAAAGTATAAGAAAAATGCTTTTAATTTGTGTAAAAACATGCTACATTAGAGTTACAAAATAAATAAGCATTAAGCACCTGGAACGACTTATACAGTGCATTTAACAACCACCTTGTTATTAGATGTCGACCTAATAGCAACAGTATCTAAGATAAGAGGTGAAAGAAATTTTACCCAATGATATCTGCTGACATGGCAATCAACGGGAGATTGTTTTAGTAGTAATTATTGGATAAGATGTTACATTGAAACGGAAAGGATAGGAAGTATTCAAAACGAAGAATCAATGGGCAATAACATCTTATGGTTAGAGTAGATAAGGAAGTTAAAGCAGGACAAATGAGAGGAATGATACACATAATATTGTAAATGATTACAATAAGTATAGTAGTAGATTCAGAGAAGATTTATGAAGGAGAAAAGTACCTGCGGTTGAGAATGTAGTTGTAAAGTTAAGGTGTTGAGATAGTGAAGCATCTGTTATATGAAATGTAGCAGGTGCTTCTTTTAATATGTAATAAAAAAATCTTCCAGAATTTTAATTTAGTTTTAAATAGTTTACTATGAATGAAAACTCGCGCAAAAAATCAGTTGCGAATAGGCATGCACTTGAAGTAAAAAATGTGGTAAGCCGTTCTTTGCTCTGGAAGAGAGAATTATGTGGAAATCTTTGTTGAAGGATTACATATAACTTCCTTGTACATTTAAGCAAAATAGAGTAAAATAACAGAAGTGCAGGTTTTTTATTGTCCCTGCAATACGGATATACAGGAGGAAACATGGATAGAGAGTTAGTTATCGTAATAGATTTCGGCGGACAGTACAACCAGCTTGTTGCCAGACGAGTTCGTGAATGTAATGTTTACTGTGAAATTTATTCATATAAAACAGATATCGAAAAGATAAAAGAAATGAATCCAAAAGGAATTATTTTAACAGGTGGACCAAACAGTTGTTACGAAGAAGGCGCACCAACTTATACTAAAGAGTTATTTGAACTTGGAATTCCTGTACTTGGATTATGTTATGGAGCTCAATTAATGCAGCACATTCTTGGTGGTAAAGTTGAAAAAGCTCCTGTAAGAGAATATGGAAAGACAGAAGTACATGTAGATACAACTTCAAAATTATTTACAGGTATTGAAGAAGATACAGTTTGTTGGATGAGCCATTTTGACTACATTTCACAGGCTGCACCAGGATTCAAAATTACAGGTCACACAAGCGATTGCCCTGTAGCCGTTGCAGAATGTGAAGAAAAGAAACTTTATGCAATTCAGTTCCATCCGGAAGTGTTACACACAGTTCGCGGAAAAGAAATTTTAAGCAACTATGTATATAACGTATGTGGTTGTGCCGGTGACTGGAAGATGGACTCATTCGTTGAAAATTCAATAAAAGCAATTCGTGAAAAAGTAGGCGATGGAAAGGTGCTTTGTGCTTTGTCAGGTGGTGTTGATTCATCAGTGGCAGCTGTACTTTTGGCAAAGGCAATTGGAAACCAGCTTACATGTGTATTTGTAGATCATGGACTTTTAAGAAAAAATGAAGGTGACGAAGTTGAAGCTGTATTTGGCCCTAATGGAGATTATGACTTAAACTTTATTCGTGTAAATGCACAGGATAGATTTTACGAAAAACTTGCAGGAGTTGAAGAACCTGAAGCAAAACGTAAAATAATCGGAGAAGAATTCATTCGCGTATTTGAGGAAGAGGCAAAGAAAATCGGAGCAGTTGACTATTTGGTTCAGGGAACGATTTACCCTGACGTTGTAGAAAGCGGTCTGGGCGGAGAATCAGCAGTAATCAAATCTCACCACAATGTAGGTGGATTGCCTGACTATGTTGATTTCAAGGAAATCATAGAACCACTTCGCGACCTTTTCAAAGACGAAGTGCGTAAGGCTGGACTTGAACTTGGAATACCTGAATACTTAGTATTCCGTCAGCCATTCCCAGGTCCGGGACTTGGAATCAGAATCATTGGCGAAGTAACAGCCGAAAAAGTAAAAATCGTTCAGGATGCAGACGCAATTTATCGTGAAGAAATTACAAACGCAGGACTTGATAAAGAAATAAACCAGTATTTCGCAGCATTAACAAATATGCGCTCAGTAGGTGTTATGGGAGACGAGAGAACATACGACTACGCAGTAGCCCTCAGAGCCGTAAAGACAATCGACTTTATGACAGCCGAATCTGCTGAAATACCATACGAAGTATTGAACAAGGTAATGAACAGAATAATAAACGAGGTGAAGGGAGTCAATCGAGTAATGTACGATTTGACAAGTAAGCCACCTGGAACTATTGAGTTTGAATAATGCAAAAATAAATTTTATATGCCTACAAACCCCATAAATAAAGGGTTTGTAGGTTTTTTCTTTTTTAAAGTGACAATAAAATGACAATATTTTTTGCTATTTTTTATGAAAAATATCTAAAAGCGTACATTTATGAACTGATAAAATAACATATTTTTCTTTTATAAAATAAAAATACCCTGCAGTGACACCGCAGGGTTAATTGGTTTTAAAGAGGATTATTTCAAATTAGCCTTCCTAAATCTCTTCTTTGCATCAGAGATATTCTTGTCTACTTCGATAGCTTTTTCATTTTCCGCATCCAATAAGAAGTCAGCTGAATCGGTCCCAAAGCTTAAATACTTTGCCTGCCATAATAGGTAGGTTTCCTCGTCAATTTCTTCATTGATAAATTTCTCATACATTGTTGCCCAATGGCTAAACATTCTTTTAAGATTTGAAAGAGGAGCAACAGTGGCATCGTTTACGTCTATGTCGGAAGATACCTCTAAATAAACTTTTCCATCTATAGTTGTTGGAGTCAAATCCAAAGTTTTTTCCATACTGAATAAGTATTGTAGAGAACTTGCAGCTGAAATAGGATCAGGAGTTGCAAGCACGTATGGAGAAATCTCCAAAGCATTTGAAATCTCAAATATAGTGTCTGAATCCGGATATCGATTTCCAAGTTCATAATTTCTTATAGTTGATTCATTTACACCACAGGCAACTCCCAATTCTTTTTGTGTCATGCCGGCGATTTGTCTGTAAAATCTAATCTTTTGTCCTAAATTTGCTGAGGCAAGATTTTTAGCATTTAAAGAAAATTCTCTTTTATTTTTTTCCATAAAACATATCCTTCCATATCATTTTATAACTGATTTTATTATATCATAAACAGTTCATTTGTGAAATATAAAGAATACAAAACAGTTCTGAAGTGAAATATTTTACTTGACAGTACAAAAGTGAACTGATAAAATGAGTACAACACAGTTCATAAATGCACTGTACAAAGTAATGAAATTCAAATAGGTAGGAGGTGATATTATGGCAGATACACTTTTTGTTAGAGCAAGCGATGTAGCAAAGGAAATGGGAGTTTCAGAAGCTATGGCTTATAAGATTATTAGAAAACTTAATAATGAACTTAAAGAACAGGGTTTTGTAACTGTTCAGGGGAGACTTAGCAGACAGTATTTTGAAGAACGAATCTATGGAATTAAGACTAAATAGGAGGTGAAATAAATGGTTTTTAAGAATCCCAAAACAGATAAATGGGAAGTTAGGTGTTATTACAAAACTTATAAAGGTGAGCGAAAACAGAAAACCAAAAGAGGCTTCAGAACAAAATCTGAAGCTCTTGATTGGGAAAGACATTTCAAACTGCAAGACCACCAGGACCTGGATATGACCATTGAAGATTTCTTTGAATTATATAAAAGAGATGTAAGTCATAAGGTAAGACCAAATACTTGGGAAGAAAAGGAATACATAATTTTAACAAAAATTCTTCCTTATCTTGGCAAGAGAAAAATAAATGAATTAAAGGTAACGGACATTTTTGAGTGGCAAAGAGAAATTCAGAGCTTAACAACTCAAAATGGTAAGAGCTTTTCAAAATCATATCTTGGAACAATTCATAATCAGCTAAGTGCAATGCTTAATCATGCAGTCAGATATTATGGGCTTAAATGGAATGTTGCAAGTAAGGCTGGGAACATGGGCAGCGCAAGAGATAGAAACGTTGATTTCTGGACGCAGAAGGAATACCAGAAATTTATTGAGCAGGTAACAGATAAACCACAATCATTTTATGGATTTGAAATACTTTATTGGTGTGGGCTTAGAATTGGTGAACTTCTTGCCTTAACACCGAAAGATTTTGATTTTGAAAATAATGTTTTGAAAATAACAAAGTCATATAAAAAAGTTAAAGGTAAAGACATTGTAACGGATCCAAAGACACCTAAAAGCATAAGGGATATAGTAATTCCTGAATTTTTAGCAGAAGAAATTAAGGAATATTTGGCAAGTATATATGGCATCAAAGAAAATGACAGAATATTTCAAAATTCAAAAAGCTATTTTCGTCATGAAATGATAAGAGGTTCAAAAGCTGCAGGAGTTAAAAGAATAAGAATACATGATTTAAGACATTCACACGTTTCATATTTGATTAACAAAGGCTATACAGCACTTGCCATAGCAGACAGACTAGGCCACGAGGCTGTAGACATCACTTATAAATATGCACATCTATTTCCAACTGTACAAACAGATATGGCAAAAACTATGGATGCAGAAAGAGAGGCTTTATTAGATGAGTGCGAAGAACAATGATGCAAAAGGTAGATGGAGAAATGTAACAGTTGCCTTTAGGGTGTCACCAGAAGAAAATGAAGAAATAAATATGAGGGCAAAACTAAGTGGATTTCAGACAAAGCAGGAATTTATTGTTCAATCATTACTTTATACCAAAATAAGAGCTGTGGGAAATCCGCTAATGATACTTAGTTTCAGAAAATATCTCCAAGAAATAATAGCACAGTTAAAGAGGATTGAGGCTGGTGGAGAAATTGATGAAGAGGTATTTGTCCCAATTAGAACAATGTTGGATATATTAGATGGATTTGAAGAAAGAAAAAAGCCCTAAGCAATAAGCTTAAGACTTACAAGGTAACAAGGAGGTTATCCCCGCTACTTTTATCACCAACTAAATTATAGCAGGGGTTACCTCCAATAACAACAAAATTTTAAAATTACGGAGGAAAAATGAATAATACAGTAATGAATAAATCCTCCAATGTGGAGGACACAGATAATAAAGAAATTGAGGCTATAAGGGATAGCCTAAAAAAACGTTTTGATGGAAGTCCGAGACAAACCATTGAAAATGTCATCGAAGTTTTAAATAATGACCCAATGTTAAAGGATGCAATAAGGCGTAATGAACTTTCCTGTAAGACGGACATTGTTAAGGAAATGGACTGGAGGAGACGTTCAAAGACTTTTACAGATACGGATTTTAACAACATAATGCTTAGAATGGAAAAGTTTTACGGTATTACAAGAGATAAAAACATTAAGCGTGCAATTGACATTGTAGGCAACAACAACCATTATCATCCCATTATAGACAAGTTGGAAAGTCTGGAGTGGGATGGAAACTCAAGGCTTAGATATTTGTTACCTAGATATCTTGGAACAGATGAAAGTGATTACATATTTGAGGCTACAAGAATAATGATGATGGGAGCGGTACACAGAGTGTATAATCCCGGGTGTAAGTTTGAATATATGGTCTGTCTGGTAGGTGGGCAGGGAGCAGGCAAGTCAAGTTTTCTAAGACTTCTTGCAATGGAAAATGAGTGGTTTTCGGATGACTTAAGAAAACTTGATGATGACAATGTGTTTCGTAAGATTCAGGGACATTGGATTATTGAAATGGCAGAAATGCTTGCAACCTGTAACGCAAGAAGCGTTGAGGACATTAAGTCATTTCTAAGCCGTCAGAGTGAAACTTACAAGGTACCTTATGAAACTCATCCTGAGGACAGACCAAGACAGTGCATATTTGTGGGTTCTTCCAATAATGCTGATTTCCTGCCATTTGACCGTACAGGTAACAGAAGATTTGTACCGGTAATGGTAAATAAGGAAAAGGCATTGCATCATCCGTTGGAGGATGAGGAAGAAACAAGGGCTTACATAGAACAGTGCTGGGCTGAAATAATGAATATGTATAAAAAGGGCATTAACACTAGACTTGTATTTAATAAGGAGTTGGAAAAGGAACTCATCGAATTTCAGAAGGAATGTATGCCTCAGGATACTCTTGTTGGCATCATTGAAATGTTTCTTGAAATGACGGATGAGGAGTTTGTGTGTGTTCAAATGATTTACGAGAGGGCGCTGCACCACGAAAACTGCAAGCCGAAACAGTATGAATCAAGAGAGATTACAAGTATCATGAGGCTTAAATTTGCAGAGCAGTGGGAAGAGGTGAAAAGTCACAGATTCATTAAGGAAGGATATGGAACCCAGCTTGCATGGAAGAGAAAAATGTAAATTTGTTATGTAAATTGGGTGGTTTGCAAATCAGAAAGATGAATTTGTAAATTGGAAATGACGTAAAAAAAAGAGCCAATTTACATCAGAATGGTTTCAATCCCTTTATTTAAGGGATGTTTTGAAATTTGTAAATCGTAAATTGTAAATTGGCTAAATAAAACTAAAAAAATAAAGTTTTTTAAAACCGATTTACATTTTCAATTTACGGAAAGGAGATTGGTATGGTTGAAAAGGTTAAACAGATAAAAATAGATGAAGACTTATTTAGAATGATATATCAGTATTTTATATATGGTCGTGAGGACGAAACGGAACTGATTAAGGCAGGTCTTAAAGATAAGATGGATAAGATGATTTTGAGAAACATTTATACAGAAAGCAAGATTGCCGAATCAGCAGAGGAGAGAGAAAATGCAAGAAAAGAATATCTTGACAGAAAGGAAATCCCGGAGGATTTCCGTTGGTAAATTTCTGCTTAATGTTAATGACCTGCAAGTGGCACTTGCAGGTTGTAGAGCAGACAAGTCGGCAACAATATATGCGGTAGCGACAAAAAAACTAAAGGTAAAAGGAAAGCAGATTAGCCCTCGGCGATTGAGAGCGAAATACACCCATCGCACAAAATCTTACGATTTTATGCTCTTAAGGGTTTACATTTCGCCCTTGCAGGGGGCTTTTTATTTTACTTAAACATAAAGATTTAAAGAACAGGAGGAACAAATATATGGCTAGAAATTCATTTATTCAGATAAGCAAATTAGGCAATTTAAAGGGGCGCATAGATTACATTACAAATCCCAAAAGGCAGGAAAATCTGTACGCTGTTTACAATACAACAGACGATACATTTTGGCATGATCTTGCCGGGTGTAACAGATTGGAATTTAAGAAAAGCGGAAGTGCAGGAAAGTGTATCGAATCAAGAGAACTGATTATTGCATTGCCTGAACCATTCTGTAACATGGACAAACAAAGGGTATTGAAAGATTTTACTGAGCTGTTTAGAAAAACTTACGGAGTAAACTGCATTGTAGCAATGCATCACAACAAGACAAAAACAAACTTACACATTCATTTGATATTTTCGGAAAGAGAGGAATTGAAAAACGGCATAAAGAAAATTGCCACACGAAACATGTTTTATGATGAAACAGGAAAGCATGTAAGGACCAAAAAGGAAATACTGGATGACAATGGGGATGTAAGAAAAGGCTGTAACATCATCAGAAAAGGTCAGGTTTATGAGTACAACAGATTTTCAAAAAAGAAAGTGGAGTTTAAGGCAAGGTCATTTCTAAAGGGAGTAAAATCATTGTACACGGAGCATATCAATTCCTTCTTAAATGACAAAGATAAACTGCAGGTGTTTAACAATAAAGATGTCTATCTGCCAACAAAAAAGATTGGAAAGAATAATCCGAAAGCAGAGCAGATAAGAAAAAACAATCAGGTGAGAATGAAGTGGAACAGTACAGTTGATGAAGCACTGTTTTATCAGGTTCCAAAAAATCACATCAGAACCATTAAAGAGGAAAATATACTTAAGAATGTAAATAAATTTGGAAAGACGGAAACAAAGACAGTTGGTGGATTAATGAAAAACAAGTCATCAAGGGAAAGTGCAGGCGTAGGAATATTTGCCGGAGTTTTTGAAAAGACTGTTGAAATGGCATGTGATTGTTTAAAGGGATTAATTAGGATATTTAGAGGTGCAATTGCACCAAAGCCACCACAACCGGTTAAAGAGTATAAGCAGTATGCAAAAATGGTTGATGAATTATTGGAAAATCATAGGGCATTAAACAGAGTGCATATGGCAATAAGAGAGGCAAAAGACCAAATAGACCGAAAAGAATACAGGATGTTTGGAGGAAAGAAAAAGTTAAAGGATGAAATTTCACAGTTGGAAAAGCGGGAGAAAACAGCAAGGAGTTTAGAAAACAGATTGTTGAAAAAATTAAATGGTGACAGTGTGGATGGGGTTATAAGAAAATTTAACCGAATGAGAATGGAAATGGATGCGTATAAAGATTCCGTTGACAGGGCGGAGGATGCTAAAGAAATGTTGGATGAGAACGTCAGGGAGTATATGGGAAATGTACAAGAAAAGGTATCAGCGAGAGAAAAAAGTAGAGATGTACGAGGTGAGAAAAAAATGGAATTTAGAAGATGAAGATGATATAATGTGTAGAAATAGATTTGATATACAAATCGGAAGTTGTGGAGGTGCTTTATGAACGAGAGAGAAAAAATTATCCGAT
>ERZ791906.64-NODE-64-length-164040-cov-7.361265_pt1 | contig 164040 bp, 146 predicted proteins | sample MGYA00510146_ERZ791906 | MGnify/ENA primary metagenome ERZ791906 (study PRJEB30046, sample SAMN00792096) | human gut metagenome | study: EMG produced TPA metagenomics assembly of the A metagenome-wide association study of gut microbiota in type 2... | reverse complement strand
CGGTATCCCGCCAGATTTCAGATGCTCTGGTAACTTGTTGCCGAGTAGTTCACTTGCCCATGAGAGGCTCAAACCTGTAAGAACCGCTCTTATTAATTTATATGGTCATACTCACCAGAAAGAACACTTTTATAAAGAACACCCTTATATGTATTGTGTGTGTTTAGACGCACATGAAATGAAGCCTGTACTTTTGGATGATATCATTGAAGAAGTAAAAGATAAAAGGATTGCGTATGAAGAAAATATTTTATAGCAAATTATGGGGGCTGATGCTGCCGATCGTGCTGCAGAATCTGATGCTGGCACTGGTTGCTGTTGCAGATGCATTTATGCTTGGCGGAATGGATCAGAACTATATGTCAGCGGTGTCGCTGGCGACGCAGATCCAGTTTATATGATCGGGCGTGCGGTCAATGACGTGACGATCAACGGAATCTTTGGTGCAGGCGGTGATACCTTATTTGATATGTACAGCCTTGCCGTCTGTATGTGGTGCCTCGCAATCCCACTGGCAGCTGCAGGAACATATTACTTCCACTGGCCGGTTGTGGTCGTTTATGCCTGTACCTGCATCGATGAAGTCGGCAAACTGCCCTGGGTGCTTCACCATTTCCGGAAGTATAAGTGGGTGAAGGACCTGACACATTGAGAAAATGTTTATTAAAAAAATCCTTTTGATTTTATATCAGAAGGATTTTTTTTGTGGAAATCAGGCATCCTCAATTGTATAAAATAACTAAAAACCAACGCAGCAAATTATCAAAAAGCAACGAAATATCGAAAGCACTTCTAAAAAAAGACATGTGTCCTATGAAAAAAGGACCAACGCCGCTTATACTTTGAACTAACAAATGCGGATGACAAAATCAAAAAAACATGAAGGGAGACGCCATAATGAAACGGAAAATAATGGCAATATTATTAGCAGCAGCGATGACTGGATCGCTGGCAGGATGCGGAAGTACACAGGACAAAAATGCGGCTGATGCTTCTGAACAAAAAATGAAAGTAGCAATGGTAACAGACTCTGGTGATATCACCGACCAGAGCTTCAATCAGATGACTTACGAGGCATGTAAGGCATGGGGAAAAGAAAACGATATTGAATTCAACTATTACAAACCACAGAGTGACTCCGATGAAGCAAGAACAGCAAGTGTGGATCAGGCAGTAGCGGATGGCGCGAATGTGATCGTATTATCCGGCTACGTATTTGCCCCGACTGTGATCGATGAATCGGATCTTTATCCGGAAGTTAAATTTCTGGCACTGGACGTAAGTGCCGGTGATATCTGCGAAAAAGGTATCGGAGAAGGATATGACTATAATCCGGATCACTACAATGTGACCGATTACTACAACGAAGATAACGTATACTGCTGTACTTATCAGGAAGAGCTTTCTGGATTTATGGCAGGTTATGCGGCAGTAATGCTTGGCTACCGTCATCTGGGATTCCTCGGAGGAATGTCTGTTCCGGCGGTCAACCGTTATGGATACGGATACGTACAGGGCGCGGACGCAGCGGCAAAAGAACTTGGAATTACCGATGAAGTGCAGGTCGAATATGTATGCGGCGGACAGTTCTATGGAGATGCAGATATCACAGCTTACATGGATACCTGGTATGGATCAAAAGGTGTAGAAGTTGTATTTGCCTGTGGTGGAGGTATCTATACTTCAGCGGCAGAGGCGGCAGTCAAGACCGGTGGAAAAGTAATCGGTGTTGACCTGGATCAGTCAGTAACGATCAATGAGTACAAAGATGGACTGACCGTGACATCTGCGATGAAAGGCCTGCAGGTCACCATTGACAATGTACTTGATGCGATCCTGAATGACGAATGGGATGAGTACGTAGGAAAGATCGAAAACCTTGGAATGGAATCACCGGACCCGGCTGAAAACTATGTACAGCTTCCGGAAGAGACGACACAGTGGGATGATACTTTTACAAAAGAAGATTATCAGAAACTGGTAGAGAGAATGTACAACGGAGAATATGAAGTCTCGAGTGACAGTACAACATTTCCGGAAACAGAGATCACAGCGACCGATTACGGCAGCATTAAATAACAGGAATAATAAGCGATGAAATAAAGGAGGAAAATAATGAGCGAGTATGTTATTGAGATGTTAAATATAACAAAACGCTTTCCGGGTATTGTAGCGAATGACAATATTACACTTCAGCTAAAAAGAGGTGAAATCCATGCACTGCTTGGAGAAAATGGTGCCGGAAAATCAACGCTGATGAGTGTTTTGTTTGGATTGTATCAGCCGGAAGAAGGAGAGATCCACAAAGACGGTAAAAAAGTTGAGATCCAGGACCCGAATGATGCCAATGAACTTGGAATTGGTATGGTCCATCAGCATTTTAAATTAGTAGAATGCTTTTCTGTACTGGACAACATTATGCTTGGAGTAGAAACTACGACAAAAGGTGGCTTCCTTAAGAAAGACGAAGCAAGAAAAAAAGTAGTAGAGCTGTCTGAGAAGTACGGACTTGCCGTTGACCCGGATGCAAAGATCGAAAATATCACCGTGGGTATGCAGCAGAGAACGGAAATCCTGAAAATGCTGTATCGTGATAATGAAGTCCTGATCTTTGATGAGCCGACAGCAGTACTTACTCCGCAGGAAATCCAGGAGCTCATGATGATCATGAAAAATCTGGCGGCAGAGGGAAAGAGCATTTTGTTTATCACTCATAAACTGGCTGAGATCATGGCAGTAGCAGACCGCTACAGTGTTCTTCGAAAAGGAAAATACATCGGAACCGTAGATATCAAAGATACTACTCCGGAAAAACTTTCCGCAATGATGGTTGGAAGAGATGTAAACTTTATTGTCGACAAAAAGCCGGCCAAAACAGGAGATGTTGTATTAAGCGTAAAAAATATGACGGTTGCATCAAAACAGCATAAGAATAATGCTGTAAATAATGTATCTTTTGATGTCAGAAGAGGAGAGATCGTATGCATAGCAGGAATTGACGGAAATGGCCAGTCAGAACTGGTATACGGTCTGTCCGGACTGGAACCGTTAAAAGAAGGAACGATCACAATGAATGGTCAGGATATTACCAATATGCCGATCCGCAAACGTATCACTTCCGGCATGAGCCATATTCCGGAAGACAGGCATAAACATGGCCTGGTACTTGATTATTCACTGGAAGACAACATTGTTCTGGAACGTTATTTCGAACCACAGTTTACAGACCGCTTCGGTTTCCTGAAGAGAAAAGAAATCAGAAAGTATGCGGATCGTCTGATCAAACAGTACGATATCCGTTCCGGTCAGGGACCGATCACAACAGTACGTTCCATGTCCGGAGGAAATCAGCAGAAAGCGATCATCGCGAGAGAAATCGACAAAGATCCGAAATTCCTGATCGCAGTACAGCCGACCAGAGGATTGGATGTCGGTGCGATCGAATACATTCACAAACAGCTTGTGGCTGAGCGTGATGCAGGAAAAGGTGTATTACTGGTAAGTCTTGAACTGGATGAGGTCATGAATGTTTCAGACCGCATTCTGGTCATGTATGAGGGCGAGATCGTCGGAGAATTTGACCCGAAAAAAGTATCCGTGGAAGAGCTTGGATTATACATGGCAGGTTCGAAGAGAAAGGGGACAAAAGAAAATGGATAAAAAACAGAAATTTCTGAGAAATAATGGATTTCAGACGGTACTGGCATCTCTGATCTGTATTATCATAGGTTTTATCATTGGATTTGTCGTACTGCTGATCATTTCACCTGCCGGAGCAGGAAAAGCGATCACTGCGATCTTGAAAAACTTTTTCTATTATCCGAATGCCGCAGCGGCGACGAAATATTTTGGAACGACGTTGATAAAAGCATCTGCACTTTTGATGTGTGCATTATCTGTTATATTTGCCTACAAAGTAGGCCTGTTCAATATCGGTGCTGCAGGCCAGTATGTGATCGGTGCAGGCGGATGCCTGTATATGGCATTAAAGTTTAACATGCCGTGGTATGTATGCCTGATAACAGCAGTAGTTATGGCTGCTCTTATAGGCGGGATTTCAGGCGCATTAAAGGCATATCTGAATGTAAATGAAGTAATTTCCTGTATTATGCTAAACTGGATTTCTCTTTACAGCATTAATATGTTATTATCACAGGTAAAGGATGGTTCTACACCATATACAAAATTATTATTCAGCTACAACAAGAGCGCAATGCTTCCGACAGCCGGATTAAATGAACTGTTTCACAATAAATATATGACGATCGGTGTACCGATGTCAGTTATCGTAGCGATCATTGTATGGGTCGTGCTGCAGAAAACAAAATTCGGTTTTGAATTAAAGGCAACAGGAATCAATAAACTGGCTGCAAAATACTGCGGTATGCGTGAAAAAAGAAATATCATCGTTACTATGATGATCTCCGGAGGTCTTGCAGGCTTTGGTGCAGGAATATTCTACTTAAGCGGAATTGAACAGTGGATGGTGCAGCAGACGAGTGTGCCGGGGATGGGATTCAATGGGATCACAGCGGCATTTCTTGGAGGCCTGAACCCGATCGGAACAATTTTTGCATCTTATTTTATCCAGCATATTACCAGCGGTGGTACTTATGTAGATACAACAACATACTGTACACAGATTTCTGATCTGATCTCAGCGTTTATTATTTATCTGTGTGCGTTTGTATTCTTCTTCAAGATCTGGTTTAACCGTTACCTGGACAAAAAAGAAGAAAGAAATGCAAAAGTAGAGGAAGGAGGCCGGAAATAATATGACATTATTAGTTCAGTACACATTGATCTTTGCATCCGTTCTGGCTCTGGTTGCCCTTGGAGGCTGTTTTTCTGAGCACAGCGGTGTAATTAATATCGGTCTGGAAGGTATTATGGTAATGGGAGCACTCGGTGGTGCTCTGGCAATGAAATTTATTCCGGCATCAACACCAGGAATCGTTTTATTCATCCTGATCGTGCTGACAAGTGTTCTGGTCGGAATGGTGTTTTCACTGTTCCTTGGAGTTGCGGCGATCCACTTCAATGCAGATCAGACACTGGTTGGAACAGCATTGAACTTAATGGGAACAGCAGCGGCAGTTGTTATCGTAAGAGCAATCAATGTGGCAGAAAATCCAGATAACGTATCTTCTACCGTAGTATATCGTCAGGCGAAACAGGTATTTCTGGTAAAGATCGGAGATTTTGAATTTAATTGGTTTATGCTGCTTGTTGTACTGGCAATCATTGCCTCACATGTAGTATTATATAAGACAAAGTTTGGTCTTCGTTTATGTGCATGTGGAGAGCATCCGCAGGCAGCAGATTCCGTAGGTATCTCTGTTTATAAGATGCGTTATGCAGGTGTACTGATCTCAGGTGCACTTGGCGGTCTTGGCGGTCTGGTCTACATCACTGCAGGTGTAAGTGAATGGAAATTTGAAAATGGTGTAGCAGGATTCGGTTTCCTGGCACTGGCAGTTATGATCTTTGGTCAGTGGAGACCGGTCAACATTGGACTGGCAGCACTGTTATTTGGATTTTTCCGCGCACTGTCAAATGTGTACACCGGATTTGCACCACTTGTAGCATTAAAACTTCCAAGCAGCTTATATAATATGCTGCCATACATTATTTCTCTTATCGTGCTTGCTTTTATTTCACAGAAATCAAGGGCACCAAAGGCAGAAGGAATCCCATACGACAAGGGACAGAGATAAAACAAAAAGAAATGAAAACAGGATATATAGTTACCGGAAAGAGAGGAAAAAAACATGAAAAATTATTCAGAAGACGCAAGCAAACAGTATCATATCCAGGTAGGTAAGGGAGAAGTCGGACGTTACGTTATTTTACCGGGAGATCCGAAACGCTGCGAAAAAATCGCAAAATATTTTGATGATCCGGTTTTTGTGGCAGACAATCGTGAATATGTGACTTATACCGGAACTCTGGACGGAGTAAAGGTAAGCGTGACTTCCACCGGAATCGGCGGACCGTCTGCTTCTATTGCAATGGAAGAACTTTATCGCTGCGGTGCAGATACTTTTGTACGTATCGGAACCTGTGGTGGAATGCAGCCAGAAGTAAAGAGCGGAGATGTTATCATTGCAACAGGTGCTATTCGTATGGAGGGAACCAGCAAAGAGTATGCACCGATCGAATTTCCGGCGGTAGCAGACCTGGAAGTGACTAATGCCCTTGTGGAAGGAGCTAAGAAAGAGGGCTGCGAATTCCATACAGGTGTAGTTCAGTGTAAAGATGCATTTTATGGACAGCATGAGCCGGAAACAAAACCGGTCAGCTATGAACTGATGAACAAATGGGAAGCATGGAAACGCCTCGGCTGCCTTGCTTCTGAGATGGAATCCGCTGCCCTCTTCGTAGTGGCAAGCCATTTAAGAGTACGTGCAGGCTCCTGTTTCCTGGTACTTGCAAATCAGGAAAGAGAAAAATTAGGACTGGAAAACCCGGTAGTACATGACACAGAGAAGGCAATCCAGGTTGCAGTACAGGCGATCCGTGAATTGATCCGTGCAGACAAGGCGAGGGAAAATAATAGACCGGATAAGCTGATACAGATCTGAGCCGTACAGGCAGAAAGGAATATTTATGGAAACTTATAAGAGAGTATTTGTGATCGTTCTGGATTCACTTGGAATCGGCGCAATGCCGGATTCTGAAAAATTTGGTGACAAAGGTGTGGATACTTTTGGACATATCCTGGATAAGATGGGAAAACTGGATATTCCAAATCTTCAGAAACTTGGAATGCTGAATCTGCATAAAGGTGGAAATATGGAAGGTGTAGAGAAGCCACTGGGCCGCTATATGCGAATCGGCGAGACCAGCAATGGCAAGGATACCATGACTGGACATTGGGAGATGATGGGAATTTACACAGAGAAACCATTTATCACTTTTACAGAAACAGGATTTCCAAAAGAACTGATCGATGAGCTGGAGAAGAGATGTGGCAAGCGTGTCATTGGAAATAAGAGTGCCAGCGGTACAGAGATCATCGAGGAACTTGGTGAGGAAGAAATCAATACAGGAGCGATGATCGTCTATACTTCTGCTGACTCTGTACTGCAGATCTGTGGAAATGAGGAGACTTTTGATCTTGCAAATCTGTATCGCTGCTGTGAGATCGCCAGAGAACTGACCATGAAAGATGAGTGGAGAGTCGGCAGAGTTATTGCCAGACCTTATGTCGGAAAGAAAAAAGGCGAGTTCAAGAGAACCAGTAACCGTCATGATTATGCACTCAAACCGACTGGCAGAACAGCGCTGAATGCATTAAAAGATGCAGGACTTGATGTGATCGGTGTCGGCAAGATCAATGATATTTTCTGTGGCGAAGGAATCACAGAGACGCACCATTCCGACAGTTCTGTTCATGGTATGCAGCAGACGCTTGAAATCTGTAAAGAAGATTTCCACGGACTCTGCTTTGTCAATCTGGTAGATTTTGACGCCCTGTGGGGACACAGAAGAAATCCGGAAGGATATGGCCATGAGATCGAGAAATTTGACAAAGGCCTGGGAGCTCTCATGGATGAACTGAGAGAAGATGATCTTCTCATCCTGACAGCAGACCATGGAAATGATCCGACTTATACCGGAACTGATCATACCAGAGAATATGTGCCGTTTGTTGCATATTCAAAGAAGATGAAGGAAACAGGTGCAATCGAGAACCAGGATACTTTTGGGGTGATCGGCGCGACTATTGCAGAGAACTTCGGCGTGGAGATGCCAGAGGGCACTATCGGAAAATCAATTCTCAAAGATCTGAAGTAATATATTATACTGGCGGAGAAAAGAATATGGGAGAACGGTATTTACATCAGAAGTGTCCCTTTTTAAAAGCCTTAAGCCAGGAAAAGAGGGAGCAGTTTGAAATATATTTTCGAACTGCTCCTGACTGGCTTATTGATTCACTGGTCGTAGAAAAAATAAAAAAAGGGACAACATTTATCAGAGAAAACAATCCGGCAGACACGATCTATTTTATCGTAGAGGGACTGATCGTAGCCACAGATTATCGCGTGCTTGGAGTCAGCTACGATTTTATGCAGTTCCAAAAAATGTATGCATTTGGCGGAATGGAATTCATCATGGACCTGGATGTGTACAAAACATCACTTCGAACTGTGACCGACAGTATTGCGGTGAAGATTTCAAGAGCAATGTTCGAGAAGTGGATGTATTCAGATATAAAGGCTTTGAAATACGAAAGCAAGTTGATAGGCGAATATCTGCTGGAACAGGCAAGAAATGAGCGCATCGTTCTCCTGATGAAAGGGACGGATCGTTTATGTCTGCTGCTTGTTTACCATTATGAGCAATATCAGAAAGATGGAATTCTTTGTGTAAAAGAAGGCCAGAAGAGCCTGGCAGATAAAACCGGAATGTGTCTGAAAAGCATAAACCGCGCAGTCAAAACACTTTCAGAACAAGGCCTGATCCGGAAACAGGGAAACAAGATCCTGGTGGAAAAACAACAGTACGAGAAAATGAAAGCACTGATCTCTGAGAAAACGGATATAGGATAGAATGCCATGTAGACGTAGAATGCAAAAAAAGCTATACTGTAGAAAAAGTACCAGAGGTGGCTGCGGGAATGAAAAATAAAATTTTGGTGATTGAGGATGACCGTGCAATTTCAGAATTGTTGTGTATGAATCTGGAAGCGGCAGGGTATGAGACTGTGGCAGCTTATGATGGGGAAGAAGCTCAGCGGCTGCTCTTATGGCATGAGGATGCAGATCTGGCAGTGGTGGATATCATGCTGCCGGGGAAAGACGGGTTTGCACTGATGGAGGATTTTAAAAGGAGGAATCTTCCGGTAATCTACCTGACCGCAAAGGATGATGTTGCGTCCAAGGTAAAGGGATTAAGGCTGGGTGCAGAAGATTATATGGTAAAGCCATTTGAGATGCTGGAACTTCTGGTACGCATGGAGAAAGTGTTGGAGAGGACCGGAAGAGCCAGAAAAATATTGACGATCTGAAATATTATGGTGGATGTGCAAAGTCACCAGGTTTTAAAGGATGGAATTCCGGTAGGTTTGAAACCAATGGAATACGACCTCTTTGTGCTGCTACTCCAAAATAAAAACATTGCGCTTGGAAGGGAAGAACTGTTGAAACGGGTCTGGGGAGAAGACTATCTGGGAGAAAGTAGAACAGTAGATGTTCATATCGGACAGCTTAGAAAAAAACTGGAACTTTATGACGAGATCAAGACAATCCCGAAGCTTGGATATCGTCTGGAGGAATAGGTATGAAGCTGTGGAAACGGACAGTACTTCTTATGCTGGTAACTTTATTGTGCGCGCTGATCCCGGTGGGCGCACTAAGCGTTTTTGTCACAGGAAAACGAAGTTTAAATAATGCCGCTGAGACATACGGGAGACAATTGGAAAATGGGAAGGCGCTACTGGAACAATTTTGGGATAACAGCAAATATGAACAGATGTCAGAGACCGGAAAGAAAGCCTATATGGGATTTCAGTTTCAACGATGCTGTGGAGCTGGCATGGCGTTGATCGATAAGAAAAGCAATGCTGCTATTGAAAATCTGACAGATTATGAAGTTGTAGGAATTGAAAATCTGGGCTTGAAGAATGAAAATGATCCATATGCTTACAAGATACAGAAATTGGGGAAGAAATACCTTCTTCTTCAAAAAGTGGCTTTATCTAAACCAGAAGGATATGATGTCCTCTCTGTCCGGGAAGTCACGGAACTCTTTACAGAGTTGAGGCAGACAGCGGTCTGGTTTGCGGGTATCTATATGGCAGTGTTTCTGATTGCCGGTCTTTTTATTTACATGATGATGAAAAGGACTGTGGAACGGATGGAGAAACTGCAGGAGGTGGCAGAGAAACAGGAACTGCTTATGGGAGCACTTTCCCATGAAATGAGAACACCGTTAACATCCATTATTGGTTATTCAGATACCCTGCGTCATGTAAAGCTAAAAGACGAACAGAAAGATCGGGCACTGGAACACATTAACCGTGAGGGGAAACGTCTGGAGGCTCTTTCGGGGAAAATGCTACAGTTGCTGGGACTTTATCAGAACCACACCATACAGATGGAAATGACTCCGGCAGGGGACCTTTTAAATCATGTCATTGATATGGAAAAGGAACAGGCAGAGAAGAAAAAGGTGCAGCTAAAAATGGAATATGAAGCATTTTCCATGAAGATGGATCCTGCCTTGATGGAAAGCCTTCTGGTAAACCTGATCGATAATGCCCTAAAGGCCACGGATGCCGGCGGAAGTATTCTGGTAAAGGCATATGAAACATCTGGAAAAAAGATATTTGAGGTGTCTGATACAGGAATAGGAATTCCGGAGGAAGAACTGGGAAAGATCACAGATGCCTTTTATATGGTGGACAAATCACGAAGCCGTAAAGAAGGCGGCTCCGGGCTTGGACTGGCACTTTGTGTGAAGGTGGCAGAGATCCATGGTGGAAAGCTGAAGATTGAAAGCCAGCCAGGAGAGGGGACAACGGTAAGGGTTGTCTTCTGATTTACAAGTTGTTTACATTTTGATGAATACATTGGAAAGGCAATATGGTACTCTTTTCCTACAAGAAGAGGGTACCTTTTTAATATGGATAAGAAAGGATGGGGAAGTGATGAAAAAAATAAAAATGTTCATGGGAGCCGTTCTGTGTATGAATCTTTTAGTGGTATCAGGATGTGACAGTGTTGTCCAGTCTGCTGTTGTGGAAGAAAAGGATAAAACAGACCAGAAAAAAGAAGAAAACAAGGAAACAGTTCAGAAAACAGTTGCAGAACAGGTAGGGGCACCGGAAACTTATCAGGCAACGATCCAGGCAGACTTAAGATCAGCGGAGCGGGAGGATAAAGAAAATCCGATGAAGTTTACTTTGACAGCGGATGCACCGGTAAAAGTGCCAGATGTAGATGCAATCTGTTTAAAAAAAGTAAAGAGAGTGCTGATTTCTGAAGAGGAACAGAATAAGATAAAAGACACATTCGGCAAAGGACAGCCCGTGCAGGAAGAGAACAATGAGAATGAACAGGCAGGGACGTATACAGTAGATGGACTGACCTATCGGTACTCTTATACAAAGAGTGAACAGGAATCTGATGTGGAGGAACTTGGATTTCGGATCGCAAAGTTTATCTTTGACGATTGTGGAGATATGACCCTGGCACCGAGTGAGAAAAAAGAAAGGGAAGAACGTTTTCAAAATTATATAAAAGCAGGAAGCGGCAAAGTGTCTGAAAAAGAAGCAAAAGATAAGGTACCAAGTCTTGTTTCCGGGGACTGGGAGATATTTGAAAGCTTCTCAAAAAAACTTACCGAAGGAAGTACTACTTTGGAAAAAGATGATTTTATTTTTGAACGGATGATAGACGGGATCCCGGTTAATTATGTGAGAGAGACATCTTTGCCTGTTAATGAGCAGGCTCTCGAATGGGAAAACGAAGATGGAACACTTCATGAAGGACAGTCCGAAGGATGGGAGAGTGAAGTACTGACGATGGATTTTTGCAGTGGGACAATTCAGAGCTTTTTACACAGAAATCCTATTGAAACATCGAATATTTCAGATGAAGGGCTGTTTTTACTTCCTTTTGATGAGATTAAAGACATTTTTGAAAAAACGATCACATTGCAGATCATGACAGAAGACAAGAACAGACTGATTTCTGTCGATGGAGGAAGTGACTATCGTTATCCATCCATCGATGCACAGAGTGCGGAGATGACCATAACTAAGGTTCAGCTGGGCTATATGCGTATGCAGAGCGGAGACAATGACACAGAAGCAATCCTGATCCCGGTGTGGGATTTCTATGGAACATGGACATCCGAAGAACCGGAGTATGAGTATGGAAATGGAGCAGGGGATGGGCCTGTTATAGGAAACGTGACTATGGATGACGCTGGCGTTCCACTTCTTACGATCGATGCACGCGATGGCAGTGTGATACAAAGAGTGCAGGCTGGATGGGCTGTCTCTACGAAAAGCAAAGCTGCTACATGAAATGGACTATGAAAGTGAAAAAGTTATTTGTAGCATTTATGTTATGTGAAATAAAAACAAAACAAACAACAAAACAAAATTTCCTCTTGACCTAAAGTCAACTTCAGGTTGTAAACTATAATCAAACTTGAATTTCCGAAAGAACGTGCGGCACAGATTGCAGTACATACGGTGCGTGAGTTTTTGCAGCAGGAAATCAGCGTAAAGAAAGTAATCTTCAATGTCTTCAAAGACCTTGACCGTGAGATTTACGAGCATGCACTGGCAGAAAAATGAGTATTTTGGAATCTGACAGATTCTGGTAAAACATCGTAATCATCTACTTCCAGGAATCCAGAACAGCCCTCGCTTTCTGGATTTCTTTTGTGTTTGTGCGAAGGATTTCATACTCGGAAAATCCGGGCATTCCCATATTTACATGTGGATTACGGTACTTCATCTGACTTGGCAGAACTTTCTTTCCGGACATATGAAACGCAGTCAGACAGGAGTGTTCCAGCATGTAAGAAAGATTCTGAGAATTTATTCCTGCACCTGCCATGATATCAACATTTCCGGCATTTTGTTTCAGACGATTCAGAGTCTGAATACCATCAGGAGCAGAAGCAACTCCGCCGGAAGTAAGAATAGAAACAATGCCAAGTTTTCGGGCAGTTTCCAGTGTTTCATCCAGATCACGACACATATCAAAAGCACGATGTAGATTATATGGAGTACCTTTTCCTGCATCCATAATTCGATTTAATACCTCTGTATCAAGCTGTCCATCTGCGGTCAGGCATCCGATCACCAGAGCATCAGCACCGGCTTTGGAAAAAGCTTCCGCTTGTCGTGTCAGAATCTCAATCTCCTCTTCACTGTACAGAAAATCTCCGAATCGCGGACGGAGAAGCACATGGATCGGGATATTGATCTTTTCGCGTATTCTTTCGTATAAAGCAAGTGAGGGCGTGGTCCCGCCCACGATCAGGTCACCGCATAATTCAATGCGGTCAGCACCGCCAAGTTCTGCATTTACAGCGGATTCCACAGAGTCAACACAAACTTCTAGGATCATTTGAAGCCTCCTTTGTATGAGTAAATTTGTGAATAGCGTTTTAGGATATATTATAGATTATATCAACCGTAAAAGAATGCCGCAACTCAGTATTTACTTAACCTTGAGGACATGACAGTGCTATGCTATACTGAGTTTATTGAAATTATTAATGGGGTTTTTATTAAAAAAGAGGAGATTTTTTACAATGAGAGAAGTAAAAGCAGTCAAGATCAATGCAGCAGATTTTGCTCCATACGGAACATTCTGCAATATGACAGAACCGGAGGGATATCCATTATCAGGCGAGATCCATAAGTTTTATCCGGACCGTATTTCCGGAACCTGTGTAGGCAGTATCGCGTTTTCTCCGATCACAGTCCGCAAGGATGACAGGATTATCAAAATGGCAGAATATCACACAACCACGTGGGAAGGAATCGTAGCATTGGATGATGACATGATCATTCATGTAGCACCGGCATCTGGCGGTACACCAGTCCCGGAACTTGCCAAGGCATTCATCGTACCAAAGGGATGCATGGTCAAGATCAACGCAGCGATCTGGCACCTCTGTCCGCTTCCGTTGAATAATGATGAACTTCATGCAATGATTATTCTTCCGGAATGCACCTATGCAAACGATTGTACCGTCGTTGATTTCGAAGAAAAAGACTGGTTCAAGATTACTGTATAAAAAAGTCCTCCGGGTTTATTGCCCGGGGGACTTTTTTTAAAAGATCAGATCAGCAAATCCGGTAGATACCAGGAACAGAACCAGCATAACAACCGGTACAACATAACGGATCATAAAGCGATAAAGACCGGCACGTTTGAAGTGTTCTCCGTTTCGTTCCACCTCTCCTACGATCCAGTCCGGACCGATCACCCATCCGATCAGAATACTGGTCAGAAGTGAGATAAAAGGCATCAGGAAACTGTTGCTGATGTAGTCCATAACATCAAGAAGCTGTCCGACAGAACCGTTTGGAAGTTTCAGTTCGAAGTACAGTTTGTTGTATCCAAGACAGATCAGAACAGCCGTGATCAGGGAGTAAATACCGACAGCACCGCACATTTTTTTGCGCGGTTTGTGGTAAAGTTCCATGCAGTTTGCGACCAGAGTTTCCATGACAGAAACGCAGGAAGTCAGCGCAGCAAAACCCATCATCAGGAAAAATGCAATTGCTACCGGACGGCTAAAGATGCCCATGGCGTCGAATACTTTTGGCAGTGAGATAAAGATAAGGCTTGGTCCGGAAGCCATACCGTCTGTGCCAAGAAATACAAATACAGCCGGGATGATCATCATTCCTGCAAGAAAAGCAACACCAGTGTCAAAAATCTCAATCTGGTTTGTTGCCTTGTTCAGATTGACTTCATTTTTGACATAAGATCCGTAAGTGATCATGATCCCCATGGAAACACTTAAGGAAAAGAAAAGCTGGCTCATCGCATCCAGAAGGATTTCCAGGAAACGTTTTACAGTCAGTCCACTGAAATCAGGTTTTACATAAAAAGCAAGTCCCTGCAGTCCCGTGCGGACAGTTCCATCTGCATCGGTATGTGTCAGTGTCAGTGAAAAGATTGCAATGATCAGGATCAAAAGGATCAGCCCAGGCATGATGATCTTGGAAAATTTTTCAATTCCTTTTTCTACACCTCGGAAAACAATCCATGCAGTCAGTGCGAGAAAGACCAGCATAAATACGATCGGTGCAATGTCAGATGTGATAAATGATGTAAAATATCCATCCGCAGCGGCATCCGTTCCGTCAGAGATAATATAGGTAACAAAATATTTTGTGATCCATCCGCCGATGACAGAGTAATAGGTCATGATCAGTGTCGGCACAAGAAATGTCAGCTTACCAAGAAATTTCCATTTCGGATTGAGAGCTTCGAAGGCTCGGAGTGCATTTTTCTTTGTTTTTCGTCCGATCGCCACATCTGTTGTCAGCAGTACGAACCCAAAAGTCAGTACCAGAACAAGGTAGACCAGCAGAAATAATCCGCCGCCGTCCTTGGCACAGAGATATGGAAATCTCCAGATGTTTCCCACACCAACGGCACTTCCGGCAGCCGCCAGAACGAAGCCGATCGATCCGGAAAAACTACTTCCTTTTTCTTTCATTTTCGATTTTCCCCTCTACATAAAGTTTAATTAAGGGCCAGACAGATTCTGACCCAATGGTTCTATTTTAACGCCAATATTTATGTATGTAAATAGTAGAAGTAGAGAGTTTTTTATATAAAATATGGAAAAATGATCATACCTGCGAAACCGCTTCATTTTTATGAAACAGAACCGTACAGATCAGAACTGTCAGCGGAACGGAGAGCACGATGCCGAAGCTTCCGGCAAGGCCCTGCATGATCGCGATACCAATGTTATTGGAATTGATGATCTGCTGATAGGGAAGGTCATAGGCGTAATCCAGAAGAAGTGTGCTGACACTGCTTCCGGCGAATGCGAGGATCAGGGTGTTGCTGTCTGTTCCCATCATGTCCCTTCCGACACGCATGCCTGCTTTGAACAGTTCTTTTCGAGTCAGGGAATTGTTCTGTTTGTAGATCTCATCAATGGCACTGCTGATCGACATGGCGACATCCATAACTGCTCCGAGACACGAGATCAGGAGCCCGGAGAAAAGAAGTCCGCCTACCTGGATGCGGTTGGTATTCCAGAGAGTCATAAGTGTCTCGATATCAGATACATTGTAACCGGAAATCCCGGATGCTTTGCTGAAGCACCAGGCGGAAAGACCGGCCAGAACAACGCCTGCCAGTGTGCCAAGTGTCGCTGCGCAGGTCTTTTTTGTAGGACCGCCGATGAGGTACATAGTGACCAGTGTGGTGAGAAAACAGATAAAAACAGCGGCCCAGAACGGAGAAAAACGTAGATACACAAGCGGAAGATAGACAAAGATCACGCAGAAAAAAGTGAAGATCAGTCCAAGGCATCCTTTGATTCCCTGCTTGCCGCCAATGACGCACAATGCGAGAAGATAGAGCAGGGCAAAAATATAAATGACCCATTCTCGATCCTGAGAATAAACGCTGGCGATCGTGGTCTCGCCGGCAACACTCTGCATGACAACAACTTTCATTCCTACCGTGCACGCGGCGCCAAAAAGATAACCGGAGCTGCTGGTGACATCAAGTTTCTCACCTTTTCGTGCGCCGGTGAGCATTTTTACACGCACTTTCTGTTCACCGACACGGGTTCCATTGGAATTGAGATTATCCTGAAGGATTTCTGTGACTTCTGCTTTTTCAAATGTCTGACCTGTCCGGACGACCAGTTCTGTTTTTTCAACCTGATTAAGCTTGAAGACAAAAACAGCGAACACACAGACAAATAGTAAATAAATAAGATACCGGACCACTTTTTTTCTGGAAAGTAGTCCGGTAAAGCTGGTGTGAGTCATAGGATTTTGGAATCCTTAGTTTGCTGAGTCATCGGATTCCGTTTCAGCAGCATCTGTGGTGTCGGCAGATGTATCTGTACCGGATTTCTGGATTGTAAAGGTATCATCAATAGCTTCTGCTTTACCGTCATCAGTGATCTGATATGTATCAATGGAGAAGGAATCAGCAGTCATTGTGATCACGGAGTAGCTTGGAAGCCAGTTCTGGCTGCGGGCTGCAACATAGTCCTGCTGTGTGGAAAGCAACTCATAGTACTTGGAACCGGAAGCGGAGTTAGCTGTCATATAGAGGATACCCTGTGGATCTGTAACGGTATTTCCTTCTACATCTTCGATGGTATAGCAGTTGTTGTCCTCATGGAAAGCATCCAGAGCGGTCTGTGCGTCTGTATCGCCTTCTTCCGGAGCAAGTGCGATCTGGTCACCGGTATCTACATTTGTAGCGTGATCCCAGTCATAGTCTGTACCGTCTGCGTTCAGGCTAAACTCATATTTTCCGTGGGTCTGACCATCTCCGTAGAGCATTTTGGAACGGCTGTAAGTATGGTCGTGTCCCTGAAGAACAACGTCGATATCGTTTGCATCGAATACAGGAGTAAGCTGGGTACGGAGGATCATACCATCTGTATCGGAATGGTCAAGTCCGGAACCATAAATATCCTGATGGATGGTTACGATACGCCATTTTGCATCCGGGTAAGCTTTTACTGCCTCTTCGATGGTGTTCTGATGTTCTGCAACATTGTAGTTATTGGTGTTCAGAACGATGAAAAGTCCTTTGCCATAGCTGTAGTAGTAGTCGCCGCCAGCTGCTGTTTTGCCGTTTTCGGTATTATTCGGGTTATTGAAATGATAGGAATAATCAGGATTCAGGGAATCGTGGTTACCGATCGTTGTTGCTACAGGAAGAGATTTCAGAGCATCTGCACTCAGATAGGAAGCGTACTCTTCTTCTTTTGCCTCACCTGTTTTGTTTACCTGGTCACCTGCGGAGATAACGAAGTTCACATCCGGATTCTCGGAAAGAGCAGTATTGAGTGTACGGTTCCAGGAAAAACCATCGTTCTCAGCAGCAGTGTTGGCAGCACCGGATTCGTTTGTCAGTTCTGCGCCGTTCTGAGTCTGGCCTTTGGAAGCACCGATCTGCGGATCACCGACATAGAGCATTTTTACGGTATCTGTTTTCTGAGTTTTATATTCGCATACGTCTGTCTGCTGGCCATTTTTTTCTACTGTATAATAGTAGGTTGTTTCTGGTTCAAGACCAGTTACAGTTACGTGGTTATATTCATAGGCTTTGTCACCGGTAAGATCCTGATCTACATCACCGGCAGTACCTTCAAATGTTTCAAGGTTATCTTTATCAGTTCCAAAATGTACAACAGGAGTGGCATCGCTGTCACCTTTTTCGCTGTACCATGCGAAGTTGAGCTGTGTATCATCAGCACCAGGGGTAAGGGAAACTTTTGTAAAATCAGCGGCTGTATCTGCCCAGTTTGCATCCCAGTCAGACCATCCGGAATCTGCACCGGTAACGCTGCTGTCTGTGTAATGTTCAGTGGAAGCGTAAACGGAAGGACATACAGTTGTGATAGAGCAGAGAGCTAAAAAACTGACGATTAATTTTCTTTTCATAATAATTATAAACTCCTTTAGTATAAGGGAAATATAGTAAAAATGTAATGAAACTGAAAGGATACACAGGCCTGATTGTTCGTTCACAGTTGACGCTGTGAAGTATAACACCGCAATTTTCAGAAAACAATAGCATTTACTGAGGTTTGACGGACATTTTACAGAATCTTAAAAATACTTCATGTTTTACGATTTTCTGTGATATTTGGTGTGGGATTTTGTCTATTTCGTGAATAGGAAAATGTTCTGTGAAGTGTTATGATAGTACATGTAGCATGTATAATGATTTTTTGATTCAATACAAGTATCAATAAAACAAAAAATTAAAATAATAGAAGGAAAGATAAGTATTCATGAAGAAAAATTCAAAGATTTTAGCATTACTTCTGGCAGTTGCATTCATTGCTTTCTGTACAGTAAGTACAAGGGAATCCAAGGTCGTTCAGGCATTTGACACAGAAGCGTCTTACATCACGATCAAAAACAGTACAGCTTTTACCTTGGAAAATGTACACGTAACCTACAATGGAGATAAAGAACTTGAGGTTGGAAACATCAGAACGAGCAGCTCTGAGACAGCAGAAATCCTTCCAGATGACAGACGGATCACAGAAGTAAAGATTTCTGGAGAGATCTTTAATGGAAAGGAATTCAGCGGTACATTCAGCGGAATCGTAAACAATGACACCCTTCTGACTGTAGATATGGACGAAGATTTTTCCCTGTTTGTAACATCAAATATTGATGATTTTGATTATTGATTTAGAAAGGAGCTGACGCTTCAACGATTAAAAAATTGTGAAGCGCCAGCTCTTTTTTTTCTTGGAAACATAGAGGATATATGTTATGGTAAATGTAAAAAAGTCAAGAGGAAAGACAATATGAACCATAAGATAAAAGTCCTCTTTCTGGACATTGACAATACGCTACTGGATTTTGATGCGGGGGCTGCGTGGGGGATGGAGCAATGTTTTCAGAAGGCAGGACTGGAATACAGAACGGAAATGTTTTCTGTTTTTACAGAGGAAAATAACAAGATCTGGCAGAAGATTGAGCGTAGAGAACTGACAATGGATAATCTCTTTTATGTGCGCTGGCAGGCGATCCTTGCACATCTTGGATTGCAGGCGGATGGTGTAGAGATGGAAAAAGAATTCCGCAGACTGCTTCATCTGACCGCCGTTCCGGTAGAAGGTGCGAAAGAAATTCTGGAATATCTATATAAAAAGGATTACTTCTTATGTGCCGCAAGTAATGGCCCTTATGATCAGCAGATCAACCGTCTCAGAAGCGCAGATATGCTCAGATATTTTTCTCATTGTTTTGTATCAGAAAAGATTGGTGCAGACAAACCGGGGAAGCAGTTTTTTGATGGATGCATGAAAGAATTTTCCGGAATTCATCCATCAGAATGTATGATGATCGGAGATTCTCTGACAGCAGATATTGCCGGTGGACAGGCATATGGAATGTCCACATGCTGGTTTGTGCACTCTGGGGATAAGTCCATGAATACGAGAGAGAATGGTGGAAAAGTGGCAGATCACATCATTTACAAACTGGAAGAATTAAAAAATATTTTGTAACTACCAGGTAATTATATAAAAAGAAGGAAAAGAAACATGAACAACAACACAGACAAAGGCTTACAGGGCAACGAAAAAATAGAAGAGGCAATTGCAGGGCTTCAAAAGGAAACCACGCAGGAGATGCTGGCGCATGCTCTTACCGTGATCCGCCGCCGAATGAAAGAAGGCGGCCAGCTCATCATCGCGGTAGAACCGCCAAAAGGCGACGACCAGATCCGCCTGGAAGCGATCAAAACAGATGATGGCAGAAACTGGTGGGCAGCATTTACCAGCTTTGAAGAAGAACTGAAAGGCGGCGGCAGCGTCAAATCCACATTTCTGACGGACATCGACAAATTGTTTGAGACCGCACTCCGAACCGATGGGATCGAAGGTGTGATCCTCAACCCATGGAACCGCACGATCATGCTGGATAAGCTTCTTATTAAAATTATCCTTGGAAAAAACGCATAAAATCCCCCACCACAGCAGATACTGTCATCGTATTGCAAAATGAAAGAGAGGAAGCAGATACGATGATATTAAAAGAAAAAGAACGCACAACGATCCAGGATCTACAGACACAGGAAAAAAGCTGTATTGAGAAATACGGAAGATATGCACAGCAGGCCAAAGATCCTGAACTGAAAAATCTTTTCCAGACGCTGCAGCAGAAGGAGAGAGAGCATTACGATTCACTGGAACGTGTACTGAACGGCGAAGTGCCGCAGTGCAACTGCAACGACAGTGACGGAAGAGATTACCAGCCAAAAGCAACCTACACAGCCATGAGTTCCCCGGAGGACAAACAGCAGGATGCTTTTCTGGCAACAGACTGTATTGCAACAGAGAAACTGGTATCAGGAGAATATAATTCAGAAGTTTTTGCTTTCGGTGACAGCGGCGTGCGTAAGCTGCTTGCTGATATCCAGGTAGAAGAACAGAATCACGCAGAAATGCTGTATAAGTACAAAACAGTAAACGGTATGGTCTGAAATAAAAGAACAGAGCCCGCAGTTCAGAAGAGAATGGAACTGCGGGCTTTCTTTCTATATTATTATACTTCCGGATAATATTCTTTAAGGAATGGAATAGAGAAGGTTTCCATTGCTTCCCTGAGGTCCTCTGCATTTCTCGGTCCATAGAGCGGCAGGCAGGTGAAATCACGGCAGGTGAGATAACCAAGGACTGCCTGTGTAAGAGAAATCTGGTATTCCTCCATCAGTCCGTGGAGCCCTTCAGCAGCCTTAAGATTCTCAGAAGTGTAGTATTCAGAATTTCTCACAGCATCAGCCCCGCCTGCATATAATTTGTGGAAAAATCCACTGCAAACGGACATATACGGCATAGCCAGATTCTGCGGATTTTCGACATGATATTGCTGCATTTCCTGATTCATGACAGCCAGGGTATCATCTGCGAGCGGACGCATGGAAGCAGAACCAATGTTGAACAGAGCTTCGTTTGCGACAAATCCACGATATCCTTTGGAAGCGGCGTAAGCATCTGCTTCTTTCATGCGGGCAGTGCTCCAGTTAGAGCATGCGTAGTAGCGGATTTTGCCTTCTTTGCGGAATTCTTCCATGATCTCGATCAGTTCTCCGGCAGGAATCGCCTCATTATCTCTGTGATAAAAATAAATATCAATATAATCTGTACCAAGTGCAGTAAGAGAAAGTTCCAGATCCTTACGCATATTTTCGGCAGAAATCCTGGAAGCGTGCATATCCGGGACAGAGGGAGTCATATCCGGATGACCGCCCTTGGAGAGAAGGACGATGTCGTGACGCTTTCCACTCTGGCGGAGCCACTGACCAAGGACACGTTCGCTGCGTCCGATCTCAGATGGGATCCAGTCAGAATATACACGGGCAGTATCGTAAACAGTACCACCCATATCAAGAAAAGCATCAAAAATCCTGAAAGCATCCTCGCCATCCCATTTGATCCCGGCATTCACACATCCCATTCCCATAGGTGAAAGTTCAAGGTCTGTGTTCATAATCGTTATTTTTCTCATAATAATAAGTACCTTTCCTGTTATTTCATTAAAAGTAGAATCAGATATAGCTTCATTATAACGATATTTGAGATGCAGGTCAAAGATTTTTACCCGGAGCTTTTTACAAAGATTTTACAAGGTTACGATTTTGCATTTTACTTTGCGTTCATATAATTGCAGTTGTCAATGAGGAAAACAAAAAATTAAATAAAGCAAAATAAAGAGGAGATTTATTATTATGAAGAAAAAATTTCTCGCAATCGTAACAGCAGCACTTATTGGAACAACCGCATTTGCATCTGTAGCAAGCGCAGCAAGCGGAACAATTGATGTAATTTCCCGTGAAGACGGTTCAGGTACAAGAGGAGCATTTATCGAACTGTTTGGAATTGAAGAAAAACAGGGCGATGAAAAAGTAGATATGACAACAGAGGATGCAAGCATCACAAACAGCACTTCCGTTATGATGACAACAGTAGCTGGCGATGAGAATGCGATCGGATATATTTCCCTTGGTTCTCTGAATGACACAGTAAAAGCAGTCAAGATCGACGGTGCAGAAGCATCCGCAGAAAACGTTGCAAACGATACATACAAAGTATCCCGTCCGTTCAATATCATAACAACTGACAGCCTCAGCGATGCAGCTCAGGATTTCGAAAACTACATCATGAGCTCTGACGGACAGCAGATCGTAGAAGACAACGGATACATCAAAGTAGCAGATGATGCAGCAGCTTACGAGCAGAGCGATGCAGAAGGTAAAGTTGTTGTAGCTGGTTCTTCTTCTGTAACACCGGTTATGGAAAAACTGAAAGAAGCATACGAAAAAGCAAACGGCGGAAAGATCACTGTAGAAGTACAGCAGAGCGATTCCACAACGGGTATCACATCCGCAGCAGAAGGAATCTGCGACATCGGTATGGCATCCCGTGACCTCAAAGATGAAGAGACAAGCGAAAACCTTACAGCAACTGAGATCGCAAGAGACGGTATCGCAGTTGTAGTAAACACTTCAAACGATATTGATGATCTGACCAGTGATCAGGTGAAATCCATCTTTACAGGTGAAACCACCACTTGGGAAGACCTGGCTAAGTAAGACAGAAGATACAGAGTGACAGAACAGAGGCTCGGTTTGCCGGGCTTCTTGTATGTTTATTTAGGAGAGAGGAAGAGTCCTGTATGAATAAATTTAAAGAACAGGCTATGAAAGTCGTATTTATGGTCGCAGCCTGTGCATCCGTTCTGGCAGTATTTCTGATCTGTCTGTTCCTGTTTGCGAACGGACTTCCTGCCATCGCAAAGATCGGACCAGTGAAGTTCCTTCTTGGAACAACCTGGAAACCATCCAACGATAAATTCGGAATTTTCCCGATGATCATCGCCAGCATTTATGTAACAGGCGGAGCAATCCTGATCGGTGTTCCGATCGCATTGTTTACATCCGTGTTCATGGCACGCTACTGTCCACAAAAAATTTACCGGCCGCTGAAATCAGGAATTGAACTGATGGCAGGTGTTCCATCCATCGTATATGGTTTCTTCGGTCTGGTACTGATGGTACCGCTGATCCGAAACACCTTCGGTGGAACAGGAACAAGCTGGCTGGCAGCGTCCCTTCTTCTGGCGATCATGATCCTTCCGACGATCATTGGACCTACAGAATCTGCACTCAGAAGTGTACCGGAAAGCTATTATGAAGGCTCCCTGGCACTGGGTGCAACAAAAGAAAGAAGCATCTTTATGGTCATGCTCCCGGCAGCAAAATCCGGTATTCTCGCAGCAGTTGTCCTTGGAATCGGACGTGCGATCGGTGAGACAATGGCGGTCATCATGGTAGCCGGAAACCAGGCAAGAATGCCTGCAGGACTGCTCAAAGGACTTCGAACAATGACTGCAAATATCGTAACAGAAATGGGTTATGCGACAGGCCTTCACAGAGAAGCACTGATCGCAACAGGAGTGGTACTTTTTGTATTCATTCTGATCATCAACCTGAGTCTTTCTCTGCTGAACAGGAGGTCAGAACATGCAAACTAATGCAGCAGCAATAGATCCGACGGTGGAAAATATGAAAAAAAGAAATCAGACATCAACAGCGGACCGTATCCGTTCCTACCTGCGTCATCCAGGCTCAGGAGTGCTTGCACTTCTCACTGTAGGAGCAGCAATCGTTACTTTTTCCGTGCTGATCTTCCTGGTGGCATACATCCTTGTCAAAGGTATTCCATATCTGACACCAAGCCTTTTCAGCCTGGAATATACTTCTGATAATGTTTCTCTGATGCCGTCTCTGATAAATACCTTTATCATGACTGCTTTATCCCTCGTGATTGCCGCACCGCTTGGAATCTTCGCAGCAATCTACCTGGTAGAATATGCAAAAAAAGGAAACAAACTGATACAGATCATCCGTATCACAGCCGAGACACTTTCCGGTATTCCGTCTATCGTATTTGGTCTGTTTGGTATGCTGTTTTTTGTAACAGCACTCCACTGGGGAATGTCACTCCTGGCAGGCGCATGTACCTTGGTCATCATGGTGCTTCCACTTATCATGCGTACTTCTGAAGAAGCATTAAAAGCTGTTCCGGACTCCTACAGAGAGGCAAGTTTCGGACTTGGAGCAGGTAAACTTCGTACTATTTTTACGATCGTACTTCCTTCCGCAGTACCGGGAATCCTTGCCGGTATCATTCTTGCAATTGGACGTATCATTGGTGAAACAGCAGCACTCCTCTATACTTCAGGAACGGTTGCACAGGTTCCGAATCTGATGGGATCCGGACGTACACTGGCACTTCATATGTATGTACTTTCCAGCGAAGGTCTTCATATGAACCAGGCATCTGCGACAGCAGTTGTGATTCTCTTATTTGTACTGCTCATCAACGGTTTATCCGGTATGGTGGCAAAATGTATCGCGAAAGGATAACAGAAAATGAGTGATAATATTAAACTTTCAATCGAAGATATGAACCTTTTTTATGGAAATTTTCATGCGCTGAAAGACATCAATATGCATATTCCGGAAAAAGAAATTACTGCTTTTATCGGACCGAGTGGATGTGGTAAATCCACACTTCTGAAGTCTCTGAACCGTATGAATGACCTTGTAGAAGGATGTAAGATCACCGGAAGAGTAGAGCTTGACGGCGAAGATATCTACGGTGATATGGATGTCAATGTTCTCCGTAAAAGAGTCGGAATGGTATTCCAGAAGCCGAATCCGTTTCCGATGAGCATTTACGATAACATTGCATATGGACCGAGAACACACGGGATCCGTTCCAAGGCAAAACTGGATGAGATCGTTGAAAAATCTCTCCGTGACGCTGCAATCTGGGACGAAGTAAAAGACAGATTAAAGAAAAGTGCCCTCGGAATGTCCGGTGGACAGCAGCAGAGACTCTGCATTGCAAGAGCACTGGCAGTACAGCCGGAAGTCCTTTTGATGGATGAGCCGACCTCCGCACTCGACCCGATCTCCACATCCAAGATCGAGGAACTTGCAATGGAACTGAAGGGCGATTATACGATCGTGATCGTTACTCATAACATGCAGCAGGCAACTCGAATTTCTGACAAAACAGCTTTCTTCCTTCTGGGAGAAGTGGTAGAATTTAATGATACAGATACCTTGTTTTCTATGCCGAAGGATAAAAGAACCGAGGATTATATTACAGGGAGGTTTGGTTGATCATGGCAACACATTTCGAACGGCAGCTTGAAGAACTTCATGTACAGATGATCACAATGGGAAGTCTCTGTGAGAAGGTGATCTCACTTTCAAACAGAGCGATCCGTGGCGAGAACTGTATCAGAGAGATCTTCGATACAGACAGAGAAATCGATACAAAAGAGCGAGAGATCGAGAATCACTGCATGCGTATTTTGCTTCACCAGCAGCCTGTGGCAAGAGATCTGCGAGAGGTTTCAGCAGTACTCAAAATGATCTCAGACATGGAGCGTATCGGAGACCAGGCGGCGGATATCGCTGATCTTTCTCAGTTTATCGAGACGAATCATGTGGAGGTTCCGGAACTGATCGGAAAGATGGCAGAAATGACTGTCCGCATGGTGACAGAAAGCGTCGATGCGTTTGTAAAAAAAGATCTGAAACTCTGCCGCAAAGTCATTGATGATGATGACCAGGTAGATGACGCTTTTAATCAGGTCAAGGAAGAACTGGCGACACTGATGTACCAGAACCTGGATGCAAAAGCAGGACTTGATCTCCTTATGACGGCCAAATATATGGAGCGTATCGGAGACCATGCGGTGAATATCGCAGAATGGGTTGAATATGCGATCACTGGCAGCCACAGAAACAATGAACATCAAATGGGAGGAAACCAGGCTTGACAAAAAAGATATTCAGATCAACTGTCCTGGCTTCAGCAATGATCCTGATACTGGGAAGTGCCTTTGTACTGGGCGTTTTGTATCAATATTTTGGAAAGCAGTTAGATGGGGAGCTCGAGAAAGAAGCTTCCTATCTGGCGTATGGGGTAGAACAAAGCGGCGTTGATTATCTGGAACAGATAAAGCAGAAAGACGCCCGTATTACCTATATGGATGCGTCAGGAACGGTACTTTATGACAGCCAGGCAGATGCATCTTCCATGGAAAACCACAACGATCGTAAAGAAGTTCAGGAAGCACTGGAAAATGGGAGCGGATATGCGGAACGAATGTCAAAGACACTGTCTGAAAAGACAGTTTATTATGCGTTAAAGCTTACCAATGGTTCTGTCCTTCGTGTGGCAGGCACACAGTCTTCTGTCTTTGCACTGATGCTTCAGCTTGTTCCCCCGGTTCTTTGTATTGCAGTCATAATGTTGTTCCTTGCAGGATTCGCAGCGGCGCGTATGTCTGCAAATATCGTTAAACCGATCAACGAACTGGATCTGGATCACCCGGAAGAAAACCAGATCTATGAGGAAGTGGGTCCGCTCCTCAGCAGGATCCATAAGCAGAACCGCCAGATCCAGACACAGCTTGAAACGGCACGCCGAAACCAGGAAGAATTCCAGATCATCACCGAAAACATGCAGGAAGGACTGCTGGTCATTGATGCATATACGATCATTCTTTCTGGGAATTCCAGTGTATGGAGAATGTTCCAGGTACGGGAACCAAAGACAGGAGAAAGCGTTTATTCTCTTGACAGGAATGAGGATTTCCGCAAGGTGATCGAGGAAGTCCTGGGCGGTCGTCATGGCAGTGCGATGCTGCAGCTAGATGGCGAATATGTTCAGCTTATCGCCAATCCGGTATTCAGAGATACTAAAGTTGCAGGTGCAGTTCTGCTTCTTGTCAATGAAACCGAAAAGATGGAGAGGGAGAACCTGCGGAGAGAATTTTCTGCAAATGTATCACATGAACTCAAGACACCATTGACATCTATCTCTGGTTTTGCAGAGATCATAGAGGGCGGTCTGGTACAGGAAGAAGACATTCGGAAGTTTGCCGGAAGGATTTACCGGGAAGCACAGAGACTGATCCATCTTGTGGAAGATACCATCAAGATCTCACAGCTTGACGAGGGAGAAAACCCATATGAGTGGGAAAAAGTAGATGCATATGCCGTAGCAAAGAATGTCTGCGGAAACCTGAAAGAAATCGCAGCAAAGAAGAACGTACATCTCTTTATTGACGGCGAGAAACTGGTCTTCTGTACAGTTCGTCCGATACTGGAAGAAGTGATCTATAATTTGTGTGATAACGGAATCAAGTATAACAGAGATGACGGTACGGTAAGCATCCATCTGCAGGATCTTGGAGAAAGCGTAGAGATCCGCGTCAAAGACAACGGCATCGGAATCCCGAGAGAAGACCGCAGCAGAGTCTTCGAACGCTTCTATCGCGTAGACAAAAGCCACTCCAAATCCATCGGCGGCACTGGACTGGGCCTGTCGATCGTGAAACATGGCGTTACCTTCCTCGGCGGCACACTCAAGATGCTCAGCGAAGTTGGCAAAGGAACCGAGATCACCATGACCTTCCCGAAAGAACGCAAAACAAATTTATAAAAAACAGGAGATGCTGACGATCGATCATGTCAGCATCTCCTGTTGTGCTATTAGTAGCAATACGCGCCTTCGTAACGTCCACAGGCGTCTTTTTTGTGAGAAAGTTCTTTGCAGGAACTGCAGCGATCGCAGAATTCCTGCTCGTAACAGGTTGCACAGACACAGTTCCCACAACTGCTACGGTCATAAGCCGGAGTACAGGTGTAGGGAAGAGCGTCCTTGGATTTTTCTTCCTTCATTATTTCGCCTCCCAGCGTCCGGAAGCACCACATGGAAGTACCAGTCTGTTGGAGGTTACCGGAAGTCCGATCTCCTGGGAGTCAACATGTCCGTCGAAGTCTTTCAGCTCGGTTGCCAGCATATAAGTCAGTACGGCAGGAGCCAGACCTGTGGTGTAGGAGTTGATGAGGAAAAATAGCGGGTTCGGGCTTAAAAGTTTCACGCAGAGCTTGATCAGAGGATGGATCGCCTCCTCGATCTTCCAGATCTCACCCTTCGGTCCACGTCCGTAGGACGGCGGGTCCATGATGATCGCATCGTAGTGATTGCCACGACGGATCTCACGCTCCACAAATTTCACACAGTCGTCCACCAGCCAGCGGATCGGTGCGTCAGAAAGTCCGGAAGCGGCAGCGTTTTCCTTCGCCCAGTTGACCATTCCTTTGGAAGCGTCTACGTGGGTAACCTGTGCACCGGCAGCAGCGGCAGCCAGAGTTGCACCGCCTGTGTAGGCAAAAAGGTTCAGCACTTTGATCGGACGGCCTGCATTACGGATCTTGTCACCAAACCAATCCCAGTTGACAGCCTGCTCCGGGAAAAGTCCGGTGTGTTTGAAACTGAACGGTTTCAGATGGAAAGTAAGATCTTTGTAATGGAGATCCCACTGCTGAGGGAGGTCAAAGAATTCCCATTCACCGCCGCCTTTTTTGCTTCTGTGGTAGTGGGCGTTCATGTTTTTCCATCCACGGCTTACCTTCGGAGTGTCCCAGATAACCTGCGGATCCGGACGGACCAGAGTATATTTACCCCAGCGTTCCAGCTTTTCTCCACAGGAAGTGTCAATTACTTCGTATTCTTTCCAGTCATTTGCAATCCACATATATATGATAACCTTTCTTTTATTACATTTAAATAGAAACATTCAGGATATTCCTGCCTATTCAGTATAGGTGAAACAACGAAATTCTGCAAGTAAAACTGTGGCGTTTTGTGTATAAGCAGGGGACTTTATGCAGAATTCACACTTTATCACACTGATTCGAGAAATTTTTTTTCAAATACAGGGGCAGCAGGGCTTGACAAGCGGGAATTTAGCATACTAAAATAGACGGGATAGTAATATTAGATATCAAAAGAAAAAAGAAATTTATATTATGCCGGTACAGGATTCTGGAAGCGGCACGAGGAGGACAAATTATGCAGAAGTACAGTGAAATGAGCAGAGAACAGCTTCTTGCTCTGAAGAAGGAACTGGATCAGCAGTATGCAGAGATCAAGGCACAGGGACTTGCCCTGGATATGTCTCGTGGTAAACCGGCGGCTGACCAGCTTGATCTTTCCATGGGATTGATGGATGTTCTGTCAAGCAGCGCGGACCTGAAATGCGAAACAGGTGTAGACTGCCGTAACTACGGTGTTATGGATGGTATCCCGGAAGCCAAACGCCTTCTTGGAGAAATCTCTGAAGTATCTCCGGAGAACATCATCATTTATGGTACTTCCAGTCTGAACGTTATGTTTGATACCGTAGCACGTTCCATGACTCACGGCGTTATGGGAAACACTCCATGGTGCAAACTTGACAAAGTAAAATTCCTTTGTCCTGTTCCGGGATATGACCGTCATTTCAAAGTTACAGAATTCTTCGGAATCGAGATGATCAATGTTCCGATGACTCCACAGGGTCCGGACATGGATATGGTTGAGAAACTTGTAAGCGAAGATCCTGCGATCAAAGGTATCTGGTGTGTTCCGAAATACTCCAACCCGCAGGGCTACACTTATTCAGAAGAAACAGTTAAGCGCTTTGCACGCCTGAAACCGGCAGCACCGGATTTCCGTATCTACTGGGACAATGCTTACAGCGTACATCATCTTTATGATGGAGAAGAGAAACAGGATTTCCTTCTTGAGATCCTGGAAGAATGTGCAAAAGCAGGCAATCCTGACATTGTTTACAAATTTACTTCCACATCCAAGATCAGCTTCCCGGGTTCCGGTATCGCAGCAGTAGCAGCATCCAAAGCAAACCTGGATGATTTCCGCAAATATATGACTGTTCAGACGATCGGACATGATAAACTGAACCAGCTTCGTCACGTAAGATTCTTCAAGAACCTGGACGGTGTTCATGCACACATGAGCAAACATGCAGCAATCCTTCGCCCGAAATTCGAGATGGTAGAGTCCACCCTTGAAAAAGAACTCGGCGGACTTGGAATCGGAAGCTGGACAACACCGAAGGGTGGATACTTCATTTCCTTCGAATCCATGGATGGCTGTGCCAAAGCAATCGTTGCCAAAGCAAAAGAAGCAGGCGTTGTCATGACAGGTGCAGGAGCAACTTATCCATATGGCAAAGACCCGAAAGACAGCAATATCCGTATTGCACCGTCCTTCCCGCCAATTGACGAACTTGCCAAAGCAGCAGAAGTATTCGTTGTCTGCGTCAAACTCGCAAGCGTAGAGAAACTTTTGGCTGAATAAGACAGGAGCTATAAAGGAGGCATCATGGCAGAAGAAAACACAGGGATGAGCAGAGGAAGAAAGATACTGGTAGGCTTCATTGTTGTGCTGTTTTTACTGACCATCGGTGCCTACTTTTTTGGAGTATATTATTTTACAGAACATTTCCTGCCGGGAACACAGGTAAACGGTTTTAACTGCTCTTACATGACACAGGAAGAAACAGAGAAACTTCTGGCAGAAGAAACCAGTGTATATATTCTGGCTATTCAGACCAGAGGAAACGGTCGGGAGAGTATTTCAGCAGATGAAATCGACCTGAAATATACTTCTGATGGAAGCGTGAACCGAATGCTCCATGAACAGAAGCGCTTTCAGTGGTTCCTCGCATTCAGCCAGCACAAATCCTGGGAGGTTCCATCATCTGTTACTTACGATCAGGACAAATTTGAGCAGGTCATCGATAGCCTGAACTGCATGAAGGACAATCAGGAATCTTACGATGCATACATAAAGCAAAATGATGACGGATTTGAGGTCGTACCGGAAGTAGAAGGAACAAAGATCGACAAAGAAAAACTGCAGAAAGACATTTCCAATGCAGTTACGACAGGAAGAACGCTGGTAGATCTTGATGTGGATGGCTGCTATGTAGATCCTGCAGTATATGGCGATGAACTGACAGAAGACTGCGAGCAGATGAATGAGCTTACTGATGTTGTGGTCACCTATGATTTCAGTGACCGCAAGGAAACGGTTGATCGTACCTTGATCAAGGAATGGCTCAGCCGTGATGAGGATGGAAATCTGATGCTGGATCACAGCGCAATTGCATCTTATGTTGGACAGCTGGCATCAAAATATGATACAGTGGGTATAGAGCGTTCTTTTTCAACTTATGACAACAGAGAGGTCACCGTATCCGGTGGCACTTATGGATGGCTGATCGACCAGCCGAAAGAAGCGGATGCTTTGTATCAGGCGATCATGGATAAGAAAACACAGGTGAGAGAGCCGGTATATGCACAGGAAGCGGCGAGCCGCGACACGAATGATATCGGATATTCTTATGTGGAAGTCAATCTTACTGACCGCAGGCTTGTACTTTACAAGAGTGGAAATCCTGTTGTAGATACCGGGATCGCGATCAGCAGCAGTACACCGGATGGAGTTTATTCGATCGAAGAAAAGAAAAACCAGCAGGCAGTTGGAAATATGACGGTGGATTGCTGGATGTCCTTTACAGATGATCTTGGAATCTATGGTGATCCGGGATTTGAACCTGGGACGGCAACGGAAAGTGAAGCAGACAGTTTTGGAAGTTCGTCAGAGACAGATTTCAGTTCAGATATGACGGACTGGAGCAGTACAGAGGGCTGTATTGTCCTGTCTGAAGAAGCGGCACGGGAGTTGTATCAGAACGTAGAAACCGGTATGCCGGTGGTTATTTATAAATAAGAACAGGTAAAATGCTGCAGAGATTCTGAAGTGAATTTTTGCAGCAGTTTTTGCTTTCCTTAAGGAGATGGAAGAATATGAAAATTGTTGTATTAGCAGGTGGAACCAGTACAGAAAGAGATGTTTCTATCGTATCAGGAACAGGAATCTGCCAGGCACTCAGACAGAAAGGACATCAGGCGATCCTGGTGGATGTATTCTGTGGCCTCGAAACCGTAAACTGGGAAGATCCGTTCCCGGCGGAATACGATGTCGAAAAAGCAGCAGAGTATATCAAGGGCTTTAATCCGCAGATGAAAGAATTAAAGAAAGCCCGCAGAGATTTCTTCGGGTCAAATGTCATCGAACTCTGCAAAAAAGCCGACTTTGTTTTTCTCGGACTTCACGGTGCAAACGGAGAGGACGGCAAGTTACAGGCAGCATTTGACCTGATGGGAATTCCTTATACCGGAACCGGATACTTAAGCAGTGCGATGGCAATGGACAAAGGCGTGACCAAAGCAATGTTCCAGATGAGAGGCGTAAGCACACCGGGCGGAAAAGCCATGAAGAAAAAAGACCGTCAGGACTCTCTTGCGGCACTTGGCATGGAATTTCCTGTAGTTGTCAAGACATGCTGCGGTGGTTCCAGCATCGGTGTCTATATCGTAGATAATCAGGAAGATTATGTCAAAGCACTGGATGAAGCTTTTGAATACGAAAACGAAGTTGTCATCGAAGAATTCATCAAGGGTGTGGAATACACAGTTGCGGTCGTTGACGGAACTGCCTACCCGGTAGTCCAGATCGTGCCGAAAGAAGGCTTTTACGATTACGAGAATAAATACAAACCAGGTGCAGTACAGGAAACCTGTCCGGCTCCGATCTCAGAGGAACTGACAAAACGCCTTCAGGAAGCAGCAGTGGACGGCTATCATGCACTGGAAATGGAAAGCTACGCAAGACTTGACTTCATCGTGACCGAAGACGAAAAGATCTACTGCCTGGAAGCCAACACCCTCCCGGGAATGACCCCGACCAGCCTGATCCCGCAGGAAGCAGCCGTTCTCGGAATGGATTACCCGACACTGTGTGAAGAACTGATCCGCGTTTCACAGAAAAAGTACAACTAAAGAGGAAATCGATATGAAAAATCTTACTATAAAGAATCTTACCGAAGTCTGCTCCGGTACATACCATGGTCCGGAAAACGTGATGGACAGGGAAGTTTCCTCCATCACTACAGACAGCCGCAAGATTGAAAAAGACAGCCTGTTTGTTCCAATCGTAGGAGAACGTGTAGATGCACACCGTTTTATCCCGGATGTCATGAGCAAGGGTGCGCTTGTCACACTTTCAGAGAGAGAACTGGAGAATGCAGATTTTCCATATATCCAGGTAGGATCTTCTCTTCAGGCAGTGAAGGATATCGCAGAATTTTATCTGAAACAGCTTCAGATCCCGGTTGTCGGGATCACCGGAAGTGTTGGCAAGACCAGCACAAAAGAAGTGATCGCTTCTGTACTTAAAGAAAAATACCGCACACTCAAGACACAGGGAAACTTTAATAATGAACTGGGACTTCCGTTGACTGTTTTCCGCCTGAGAGATGAAGATCAGATCGCAGTTCTGGAAATGGGAATCAGTGATTTTGGCGAGATGACCAGACTGACAAAGATCGCCAGACCGGATACCTGTGTGATCACAAATATCGGAACCTGCCATCTCGAAAATCTCGGAGACCGCGATGGTGTGCTCAAAGCCAAAACAGAGATCTTTAAGTCCATGAACCCGAAAGGACATATTGTTCTGAATGGTGATGACGATAAACTGGCGACAGTAAGTGAATACAATGGCGTCAAACCGGTATTTTTCGGACTCAATGCAGAGCGAGATGTATATGCGGATCAGATCGAGAGCAAAGGACTCAAGGGCGTTGCCTGCCGTATTCATCTTGGCGAGGATGCTTTTGATGTGCTTGTTCCGACACCGGGGATCCATATGGTCTACAATGCACTGGCAGCAGCTGCTGTAGGACGCATTTACGGGCTTTCCATCGAGGAGATCAAGAGAGGTATCGAAAGCCTGGAGACGATCCGCGGACGTTTCAAAATGATCGAGACAGACAAATTCCTGGTAGTGGATGACTGCTACAACGCAAACCCGATGTCCATGAAAGCTTCCCTTGATGTTCTTCACGACGGAGAAGGACGAAGAGTGGCGATCCTTGGAGATATGGGAGAACTTGGAGAAAATGAGATCGCGCTTCATGAAGAAGTCGGAACTCATGCAGCACAGTGCGGAATTGATGTCTGCATCTGTGTTGGTGCGCTTTCTGTGCATATGGCAGAAGCTGCACGCAAAGCAGATCAGGAATTTAAAGTAATTTATGAAGAGAGCCGGGAATCTCTCCTTGAGCATCTTGGAGATCTTGTCCAGGAGGGAGATACGATCCTTGTAAAAGCATCCCATTTCATGCAGTTTGAAGAGGTTGTCAAGGCACTGGAAGAAATGTAAATATCAGGTTATGAAAGATCCAGACAGAATATAAAACGACAGAAACTCCTCATGGGAGGTTGAATTATCACGAAAAGCAGATAAATCAGCCGTTCAGAGGAGTTTTTCGCATTTTCCAGGGAGAATTTGACGAACGATTTTTGTTTCCAGCAAGTTCATACGGGTGTAGAATGGGAATTAACAGCAGAAGAAAAGCCGAGAAGGTGTCGGAGAGATTGTAAAAGCAAGGAGGGGCTTATGCTGGAGCGAATCATGAACCTGCAGATACTGCTTTGCATCATGGCAGCCGCCGGAGCTTTCGGAGCGGTTGGCATGCTGGCAGTACATCTTACTTACAGAAGAACTCTGCGAAGAACAAATGCAGTCACAAGCCTTAAGGAAAAATGGCTGAACCTCTGGAAAACAAGAGATAAACTGCTGAACAAGATGAACTTTCTGGTCTGGCTGCCGTCGCTTCTGTCAACGTTGTGTCTGGGGCTTGCAATCCTGTTTGTGACAAAGCTCAAGTGGACAAGTGGGCTGCCGCTTAGGTATCTTTATCTGGGAACGGTGATCCCGGTTGCATTGATGATTCTGAGACAGGCTCTGGATTTTGCTTACCGGGAAGAGCTTGTGATGAATTCTCTGGCAGACTATATCCTTTCTGCACGGACCAAAAGAGAGGAGACAGTCACACCGCGAAAGGCGGAACCAGTCGCACCGCCGCCCAGGATGGACCCCGTTCTCCAGGAAGAGATGGTGGAGAAGATCACGGCAAGCATCCGCCAGACAGCGGCGACCGGAAGCCATTTCAGCAAAATGCTGAGCCCGGAGGAAGAGGAGATCATGCGTGAGATCATCCGGGAATTTATGGAATGACAGATCGTGGAAGAAATATTGCTTGTAGGAAGGCAGTTCGTTTGTTATACTTTCAGAAGGATCTGAGAGTTACTGTGAACGGAGCGAACAGTAACATCTGAGAAACTTGAAATATGTAATTGTGAAGAAATAAGATAGTTGCGGATACACAAAATTAAGGAGAAATGGGGGACAGCCCCACGAAACAAAAATGAATAAAAAGAGAATTACATGGATAGAACTCCTGCGAATTGCAGCCTGCATCGGTGTGATCGGCATTCATGCCGGGTCACAGCATTTCCGGGATACACCACTGGATTCCAGTATATGGAGAATTTCGAATTTTTACCATGGAATCAACCGTTTTGCAGTGGCATCGTTTATCATGATCAGCGGAACGCTGTATCTGGATGGTAAGAGAAACTGGTCACTCAAGAAACTCTGGACCAGGAATATTTTTCAGATAGCAGTGGCGTATGTGTTCTGGCAGATTTTTTATGCGGTATACAGGATCGTAATGGCGGGGAAACCAGCGATAGGATCTGTATCGTTTTTTAAGAAAATACTGATCTATTGCAGTGAATCCTATTTCCATCTGTGGTATCTTCCTATGTTAGCAGGACTCCTGATAGTGACACCGCTTTTGTGGGAAATCGTAAACTGTGAACGAAGTAAGAAATGGGAAGAATATCTGATCCTGATGTTTCTGCTCATCAAGATCATACCATACACAGTAAACTGTTTTTCGTTCCCGCTGAAGGAATACGTCATGAATGTGATGCATACGGTTCAGCCGGGAATGGTCGTGGACTATGCAGGATATTTTATCCTGGGACATTACCTTTCACATTATGAGATTTCCAGGAAGCTGGAACGAACGATTTATATTCTGGGAATTTCACTGATCCTTGCGGCAATCCTGCTCAGTCAGTACATGTCACCGAGAGTGGGAAGAGAACTCCAGTCCTATTATGAAAACTTTACGCTTGCGGGATTTTTCTGGGGAAGTGCGATTTTCTTATTTTTCAAAAATCATGTGTCCAAAATACATTGGAGCGAGAAACAGGAAGAGATCATATGTCGGTTGGGAGGTTATACGTTCGGAATCTATCTGATCCATGCATTTTTCCGCGACATCCTGCACAGAGCTGGAATAGACAGCATGATGATCGGAAATACAGTGATTGCGATCCCGATAGTCATGGTGTGTATCTTTGGACTTAGCTGCCTTGCGGTAATACTTATCAAAAAAATACCGGTATTGGGTAAGTGGATTGTCTGATACGAAAAAATGCCGCTTGCAGCAAACTGTTATTATCCGTGAAGCTGTGAGCGGCACTTTTTTAATCTTCCTCGATCACCTGAATCTCCAGGTAATCAAATTCAATATGTTCAATAAAACTGTCCTGGCGGAACCGTGTTCTGGAATGGCGTTTGAAATCCGTGACATTGCTGTCCAGCCAGATCGGATTTTCCAGGTCAAAATCATAGCAGATCTCCTGCAGTGCACGGAAGATCTTGTGTGTCCTTGTATCTTCTGAGTCGTCATCAATGACGAGATCTTTCAGCATGTGGTTGTCTTTCCACAGTTTTCCCCATAAACGAAACATAGTGTTCCTACCTCCCTATCAAAACTGCCACAGGTGACAGAAATATTTGAGTGCTAAGTGATTTTAAGTATAATGGCTTTTAATATGCAAGTAAAGAGGTTATAAGTTCATATTTATAAGTGAAAAAACGATTAAAATTATAATAATTATGCCAGCTATGATACTGATAACTGCCAGAGGTCCATGTGATGAACTGTCATTAGAAGTGTCAGGTAACTGAGTATGAAAGGAGTTATCTGAAGACTTTGGCGGAAAATAATAATTGTTATTGGCATAGGTTTTTCTTTGTTCTGCTTTTTTTAAATGTGAGAAAGGATCATTTTGATTTATGATTCGATCATAAAATGCATTTGTAAATTCCAAATCAGCTTCTGTGCTGAATGGAGCGTCTGAGGTATCATGGGCTATTTGATTTCTGACCCAGCGGATATGCTTCAACATTTTATAATCTTTTTCCCAATTGGTAACTGTATACTGCGCCTGAGGAGTTTTATCCATTTGCTGAATATATTCACTAACACCATTTTGGCAGTTGAGAATATCTCTGCAAAGCCGGTCAAGACGTTTATAAGCTTCAAAAAAAGTATTATCTCTCTGATTCAAATTTATCCCCTGTTTTTTACATCAATAGTAGGTGTTTGCTAATGGCATTGTAGTTATCAGTTATTACTTTGTCAAGAATTTTTATATATCTTCTTGTGAAATGTCGTTGCAGATTTTAGCGAGATAAAGTATAATTAATATACATTTTGCAAAAACACAGAAGCGTGCAATGCATAATTTATATGAATGGAGGATTATTATGAAGCTATACGACGGTGGCGTTTACCTTGTAAATGGCAGTGACATTGTTGAAGAAAGCAAGTTTGATCAGCCGGTATCCAGAGAAGACGCAGCAAAGAACACCATGGCATATGATATCCTGGAAGCACACAATACTTCCGGAAATATGCAGAAATTACAGATCAAGTTTGATAAGTTAACATCCCATGATATTACTTTTGTAGGAATCATCCAGACAGCACGTGCTTCAGGACTTGAGAAATTCCCGATCCCATATGTGCTGACAAACTGTCACAACTCTCTGTGTGCAGTAGGCGGAACAATCAACGAAGATGACCACATGTTCGGACTTACCTGTGCAAAGAAATATGGCGGAGTATATGTACCTCCTCATCAGGCAGTCATCCATCAGTTCGCACGTGAGATGCTTGCAGGCGGCGGCAAGATGATCCTGGGTTCTGACAGCCACACCCGTTATGGTGCACTTGGTACCATGGCCATGGGCGAGGGTGGCGGTGAGTTGGTTAAGCAGCTCCTTTCCCAGACTTATGACATCAATATGCCGGGCGTAGTTGCGATCTACCTCAAGGGACAGCCGAGACCGGGCGTAGGACCGCAGGACGTTGCTCTGGCGATCATCGGCAAGGTATTTGCCAATGGATACGTTAAGAACAAAGTTATGGAATTCGTAGGACCTGGAGTTGCAGGTTTAAGTGCAGACTTCCGTATCGGAATTGACGTTATGACAACAGAGACAACCTGTCTTTCTTCTATCTGGCAGACAGATGAGACCATCGAAGAATTCTACGAGATCCATGGCAGAAAAGAAGACTACAAAGAACTCAAACCGGGCAAGGTTGCATACTATGACGGCTGCGTAGAGGTTGACTTAAGTGAGATCAAACCGATGATCGCAATGCCATTCCACCCAAGCAATACCTATACTATCGATGAACTCAAAGAAAACCTCTATGACATCCTTGATGATGTAGAGAAAAAGGCTCAGATCAGTCTCGACGGCAAAGTTCCATATTCTCTCAAGGACAAAGTCGTTGACGGTAAACTTTATGTAGAGCAGGGAATCATCGCCGGATGTGCAGGCGGCGGATTTGAGAATATCTGTGCAGCAGCAGACATCCTCCGCGGAGCAAGCATCGGTGCAGACGCCTTTACACTCAGCGTTTACCCGGCAAGCACACCGATCTATATGGAACTTGCAAGAAACGGTGTCCTGGCTGACCTCCTTGCAACAGGGGCAGTTGTCAAGACTGCTTTCTGCGGACCGTGCTTCGGTGCCGGAGACACACCTGCAAATAATGCGTTCAGTATCCGTCATACAACGAGAAACTTCCCGAACCGTGAAGGTTCCAAGGTCCAGAACGGACAGATTTCTTCCGTTGCACTTATGGATGCGAGATCCATCGCAGCAACAGCAGCAAACAAAGGCTTCCTGACTTCCGCAGAAGAATTTACCGGAAGCTACAGACATCAGAAATATTTCTTCGACAAAACAATTTATGAGAACCGTATCTTTGACAGCAAGGGCGTTGCAGATCCAAGCGTTGAGATCCAGTTCGGACCAAACATCAAAGACTGGCCGGAGATGCCTGCGCTGGCAGAGAACCTTGTTCTCAAAGTTGTTTCTGAGATCCATGATCCTGTTACAACAACAGACGAGCTGATTCCTTCCGGTGAGACTTCCTCTTTCCGTTCCAATCCGCTTGGACTGGCAGAGTTCACTCTTTCCAGAAGAGATCCGGAGTACGTTGGACGTGCCAAAGAGATCCAGAAGGCACAGAAGGCGATCGAAGCAGGAGAATGTCCGGCAGAGGCAGTTCCGGAACTGAAACCGGTTATGGAAGCTGTTAAGAAACAGTTCGCAGATATCAGCAAAGAAAACGTCGGAGTCGGAAGTACGATCTTCGCTGTAAAACCTGGTGATGGCTCTGCACGTGAGCAGGCCGCTTCCTGCCAGAAGGTTCTCGGCGGATGGGCAAACATCGCAAACGAGTACGCTACCAAACGTTACCGCTCAAACCTTATCAACTGGGGCATGCTTCCATTCCTGATCCCGCAGGGAGAGCTTCCGTTTACCAACGGTGATTTCCTGTTCTTCCCGCATATCAGAGAAGCTGTTGCTGATAAAGCCGACAGCATCACCGGATATGTAGTCAAAGAAGACGGACTTAAGGAGTTCCAGGTAACACTCGGAGAACTGACCGATGACGAACGTGAGATCATCCTCAAAGGATGTCTGATCAACTACAACAGAAAATAAGACTGGTTCTGGCACCCCACATACAGAACCAACCCCTGTTTGTGCAGTCCCGCAGGATGGCTTACCACAGCCTCCCGCGGGACTGCTTTTTGTATGGAAGAGGAGTTTTATAATATGTTTAAATTATCAGAAAATAATAAAAAATACACACAAATAAAACAAGAATAATATTATAAACACGAAAAATATACAATAAATTAAAAAATAATCGAAAAATGTGTTGACAAATACACTATACAGTGCTATTATAATGACATCAAAAGAAAACAAAAACAAAACACAAAAGAAACTCATTCAATTCATAGTATAGAGAACATGAAAGGAATGAAAATCAAAAGAAAGGCAAGGGTGATACCGTTGGGACAGTAGTTACTAATCACAATCAATATAAGAAGTGATAGGAATCGAGTTTCCTGCAAGAAAGACCTGATACATATTAGCCCATTAATTTAAGAAATAATCATATTCTTAGAGAAGAAAGATGAAATTTACAGCCTGGTGAACAGGACTTCATGAAAAGAAATGATCGTTTATCATAAGTATTACAGGTATATAGAATCGATTACTTATATTGAATAACTATCACGCACCTGATACAGAGACTTTCGAAAATGTGTAAAGAAACATTTTTGAAAAAGTATAACTCCTTATTTTAGAGCATCGTCTGGAAGCAGAGATCCAGAGAAGCTTGAAGATAAATAAGCAAGATACTTTGAGATGCATATAAGATTTATTCTAATATGGATTGAAACTTTGCATCAGAAGAACATCTCCTCACAACAGATGTTAAGAAGAGATTATAAGGAATCTTATTTCAAAGGAAAACAGTTTGAAATTTAAGAAGTTAAGTTTGGAGCTGCTCTAATCCAATGAAAAAGAATATCCTAAGTTTCTCAATAAATTATAATTCGTAGATTATAATTTAAAATCTATAAACTTTCTAAATAGACGAAGTGATAAAAATCGTATCGTTTATGAGCAGGGAATAAAACAATCGCAACCACAAATCAAGACATCAATATGATATCGAAATTAATATAAAAACTAAATACAGAGAATTGGATCAGAGATATATGATGTAGATATATCACAGGAATTCAATTAGCAAACAAGACGATAAGTTTTGAAAGAACTAAGAGGTTATTAAAAATTGAATAGTGAAGAGTGTTAAGACGACCATCCTTTTATAAATAATTCGCGAAGAATAAATAGAAGTGATGGTCGTCTTACGTGTTGTATGTTATACTCTCCTCAAAAGGAGAGATTTTTTATGCAAAGTTTTAATATACAGGATTGTATTCTTTATGAAGATAAGGATATTCTGGTGTGCCATAAACCGGCGGGCGTTGCCGTGCAGAGTGCCCGCTTTGGAATGGCAGATATGGAAAGCAGCCTTAAGAATCATCTGGCACTTAAGACACCGGGCAAGATGCCGTATCTCGGGATCATACACAGACTGGATCAGCCGGTAGAGGGCGTTCTGGTATTTGCAAAAACGCCAAAGGCTGCCGCCGAACTGAACCGACAGATCACGTCTAAAACTGTCACAAAAGAATATCTGGCAGTAACCGCACAGCTGCCAGAGGAAAAGCAGGGGCATCTGGAAGATTACCTCAAAAAAGATAACCGGACAAATTCTTCCTCCGTGGTCACTCCGAAGACTCCCGGAGCAAAAAAAGCCAGCCTGGATTACAGTATTCAGGAAGAAATCAAAGACGAACGCACCGCAACAGGAAAAAGAATCCTTGTTAAGATCATCCTGGATACAGGACGACATCATCAGATCCGTGTGCAGATGGCTCACAAAGGCATGCCGCTCCTTGGAGACCGGAAATATAACGCCGCAGATAAGTCTGACCTTCCGTTAGGATTATGCTCCTGCCATCTGGCTTTCCGCCACCCGGCAAACGGAAAAAAAATGGAATTTAAAGTCACACCGAAAGGTGAGACATTCAAAGGCTTTTTGACACTGTAAAGCATATCAGCAAGAATGTATTATTTTCCGCTCAAATAATGAAAAAACTATGAAATCTATGGACGCAAAAAAGAAAATGTGTATAATGTAAAAAAGAAGCGCATTTGTATGAAGTTTGGATTAAGAAAAGAGGGAAAATAATGAGAAAAGCGGCTGCAACCGGAATTATCCTTGCTGGTGCCATACTGGTGGCAGGGGGACTCGACAAAGAAAGCGGCTCTGAGAATTTTGTGGCGGATGTGCAGGCAAATGACGAGACAACACAGACAGAGGAAGAGACAGATTCAGATCCGGAATCAGAGGAAGAAGCTGCACTGGCAGCACAGATCGATACTTCTGCACCCGTAACGAAGGGAAGTAGAATTGCAGTTGTAAGTAAGAGCGTGGATGGTGAGTACTGGAAGGCACTTCATTCCGGTATGGAAGATGCGATTAAGGATGTCAATGCGGCATACGGTTTTACATCCGATGACCAGATCACGATGACCTTTGAAGGCGCAAGTGATGAGCAGGATGTGGAGAAGCAGGTTAATACACTGGATGCAGTTATTGCAGAGAATCCAACGGTATTATGTCTTTCAGCAGGCGACGAGGATTCCTGCCAGGCACAGCTTGAGGCAGCCAGAGAGAATGACATTGCAGTAGTAGCTTTTGACTCCAATGTAAGTGACAGTGATATGATCGCCGTTTTCCGCGGAACAGATAATGTTTATGTAGGAAAGATGGCGGGAGAGAAATTAAGCGATGCGATCGGAAAAAGCGGTAAAGTCGCAATTTTTTCCGCTCAGGAGAAGACAGAGAGCTCTAAGAAACGTGTAGAAGGATTCAAGGAAGCTCTCGCAGAATGTCCGGACATTACAGTTGTTCAGGAATTATATACAGATCAGGTGGATGACATGAAAACTGCCATGGAAGATGCTCTTCGGAGATATCCGGATCTGGCAGGCGTGTTCTGCACGAATGCAGATGTATCTGATCTTTATCTCGATATTGAGAAAGCAGAGGGTACAGCACCGGTCATGGTCGGAGTGGATGCAACTACCAAACAGCAGGACGCAGTTCGTAATGGTTCAGAGGCAGGCATTGTTTCACAGTCCCCGTATCAGCTGGGATACCAGACGATCCTTGCAGCCGTACAGCTGACCGTTCCGTATGAGGAAGTTTCCAGCGGTCTGGAGAAATTTGTATACTATGATCCTGTATGGATCGATACCACGAATCTGGATGCTCCAGAGTACAGCTCTTATCTGTATGGGAAATAAATTAACCTGTTGTGCTATTTCAAATAAAACGTTTAAAACTTGTAAAAACCGCAAAGAATCCCTGTTATTATTGATAAATAAATTTTTTAGAATATCAGTTCTTTGATTTTTCCAAGTTCGCAGGTTTCGCCGAAAATACTGTTTAATGCAATGCAGAGGTTGTATGCCAATACTTTATAATGAAGCAAGAACAATGTGTTCATAGAAATAGAATCAATCCGTCAGTATATAGAAAGTCAGGGTGAGAAAAGTAAACCGGGCAGTAAAAATAAGAATCTATCCAAATAAAGAACAGATATCTCAGATAGAGAAAACAATCGGTTGCTGCCATTTTCTTTATAACCAGATGCTTGCAGATAAGATCAGTCATTACCAGAAAGAAAAAAAGATGTTGAAAAATACACCGGCCGGATATAAAAAAGAATATCCATGGCTGAAAGAAGTAGACCTTCGAACCGCATATCGTATCCTGCCCGTACTTTACCGTAGATAAGCTCGTTCTCGACGGACAGCACGTCAAAAAAGTGTTCGGCGAGATCGACAAGACTTCCTTCGTAAGCATTCTCGTCATGGAAGGAAAAGGTACGATCCGCGATAAGGAAGAAACCCTGACTTTCAAAAAAGGAGACAGCCTCTTTGTCACAGCCAATATCGGTGAGTATGAACTGGAAGGTGCTTTTGAGGCACTTGTAACGACCGTATAACATCTTGCCTGATATAACTATATATAAAACTTCAAATTGAAATCCCAATTCCTGCAAGGACAGTTCACATCGGACTGTCCTTGTGTTATAATAGATAAGTTAATGAAAATGGAGGAGGAAAATCTTTTGAAAGAAAGAGAAACATTTGGATCAAGACTTGGATTCATCCTGGTTTCAGCAGGATGTGCAGTAGGTCTTGGAAACGTATGGAAATTTCCGTACATGACAGGTAAGTACGGCGGTGCCGCTTTTATCCTGATCTATCTTGGCTTTCTTGTACTGCTTGGACTTCCGATCCTTGTAAGCGAATTTGCAGTAGGACGAAGCAGCAGACTGAGTACGGCAAGAGCATTTCACAAACTGGAGCCGGAAGGTTCTAATTTCCATAAATACAGCTATATGGGAATGATCGGTAACTACATGCTGATGATGTTTTATACGATGGTTGCAGGATGGATGATGTACTATTGTTATGTTATGGCAACCGGGAAACTGAGCGGAGCTTCTTCCGAAGAAGTGAGCAGATTTTTCTCAAATCTGATGACATCTACAGGAACGATGACCGGATGGATGATCGCAGCGGTTCTGCTGGCATTTGGTGTATGTTCCCTGGGACTTCAGAACGGAATCGAGCGTATCACTAAGATTATGATGATCTGTCTGCTGGCACTGATCGTTGTACTGGCAGTTCACTCCGTAACACTGGATGGAGCAATGGAAGGTGTGAAATTCTACCTTGTACCGAATCTTGACAATATCCGCGAGGCAGGAATTGGAAATGTAATCTTTGGGGCACTGTCACAGGCATTCTTTACTTTGAGTATCGGTATCGGAGCAATGGAGATCTTCGGAAGCTACATGGGCAAAGAGCGTACCCTTGCAGGAGAAAGTATCAACATTCTGATCCTGGATACCTTCGTAGCACTGATGGCAGGACTTATTATCATTCCGGCGTGTTTTTCATTCAATGTAGAGCCGGGAGCAGGTCCGGGACTTGTGTTCATCACTCTGCCAAATGTGTTCAATCAGATGGCTGGCGGAAGACTCTGGGGAGCACTGTTCTTCCTGTTTATGTCTTTTGCGGCACTGTCTACAGTAATTGCAGTATTCGAAAATATCCTGTCCTTTGCAATGGATCTGTGGGGATGGAAACGCAACAAGGCTGTTGCATTTAATATCGTTCTGATCATTATCCTTTCCATGCCGGCGATCCTTGGTTTCGGACCATGGTCCGGAATCCAGATCCTTGGTGAGGGAACAACTATCATGGATCTTGAGGACTTTATTATCTCAAATAACATCCTGCCACTTGGATCAGTGATCTTCGTGATCTTCTGTACATCTAAGAACGGATGGGGATGGAAGAATTTTCTGAGAGAAGCCAATACAGGAAAGGGAATGAAATTCCCGGCATTCATCAGAAATTACATGCTGTGGGTGATCCCGGTCGTTGTAGCGATCATTTATCTCAAAGGTTACTATGACATGTTCCAGCCGAAGGGAAATGCTTATCTGATCCCATGGATGATCGTCGGTATTGCCATGCTGGCACTGACAGGATGGATCTCATTCGGACACAGCAAAAAGAAATAAGATACCACGGAACAATCCGTAAGTATCGCAAACAATAAGAATTAAGAGGGGGCACAAGTATTATGATAGCAGAAAAAATGAAACCTTTCGTACAGAACAATTCAGCAATCCGTATGATGTTCGAAGAAGGAAACCGTCTCCGGGCAAAGTACGGTGCGGACAAAGTCTATGACTTCAGCCTTGGAAATCCAAGTGTTCCGGCACCGGACTGTGTACGCGAAGCAATCATAGATCTTGTAAACAACGAAGAACCGACTGTCCTTCATGGATATATGAGTAACGCCGGGTTCGAGGATGTCAGAGAGACGATCGCACAGTCTCTGAACCGTCGTTTCGAAACTGCTTTTTCTGCACATAATCTGATCATGACTGTTGGTGCTGCCAGTGGCCTGAACGTGATCCTCAAAACGATCCTGAATCCTGGAGAGGAAGTGATCGTTTTTGCACCGTATTTCCTGGAATATGGTGCATATGTCCGCAACTATGATGGCAAGCTTGTGGAAATCTCACCGAACACAGAGACCTTTCAGCCGAACCTTAAAGAACTGGAAGAAAAAATTACAGTCAACACTCGTGCAGTGATCGTAAATACACCGCACAATCCGACAGGTGTCGTTTATTCCGAGGATACTATCAAAGAACTTGCAGCGATCCTGGAGAAAAAACAGCAGGAGTTCGGTTCTGTGATCTATCTGATTTCTGATGAGCCATACAGAGAGCTGGCTTATGACGGCGTAGAAGTTCCGTATCTGACGAAATACTACAAGAATACGGTTGTAGGATATTCCTACAGTAAATCTCTGTCTCTGCCGGGTGAGCGCATCGGTTATCTGGTCATTCCGGATGAGCTGGAAGACAGCGCAACCGTCATCACAGCAGCAGCGATCGCAAACCGTGTACTCGGAAGTGTCAATGCACCGTCCCTGATGCAGAAAGTCATCCAGAAATGCGTAGACGCAGAAGTAGATGTTGCAGCTTATGACAGAAACCGTCTGGCACTTTACAATGGACTGACAGAATGTGGATTTGAGTGCATCAAACCACAGGGAGCTTTTTACCTGTTCGTGAAATCTCCGATCGCAGATGAGAAGCAGTTCTGTGAGACCGGCAAGAAATACAATATCCTCATGGTTCCGGGAAGCTCCTTTGCCTGCCCGGGATATGTGAGGCTGGCATACTGTGTTTCCTATGAGACGATCCAGAATTCCCTTCCGGAGTTTAAGAAACTGGCTGCGGAGTATGGACTGGGCAAATAATCCACATGAAACAACAAAAGAATGACAAAAAAATAACAATATAAAACACTATTTATACAGGATTTTAGATAAAACCACAAAAACAGGAGCCCCTCTTGTAGAAATACAAGGCAGAGGCTCCTGTCTACGTTTACATGGCATTATATCAGATCTTATCAATTTTCTTGCGGATCGCCAGCATCTTCTGATCGAGCTGGCTGATCATAGAGGCACATTGCTGCAGTTCCTCATTGATAACGGCAGCCTGTTTCTGACCTCTCTTATAACGGAGCTGGTGGTCGAGGTTTGCCCAGTAATCCATTGCAGCCGTCCGGAGCTGAAGCTCCAGTTTGACCCATTGATTCTCATTCTGGAATGGAATTGCGATCTCCAGGATCAGATGCAGGCTCTGATAGCCGGATTTCTTGGGCTGCTTGATATAGTCCTTGATCTTGATGATGCGGATGTCCTGCTGTTTCTGGATCAGGTCAGCCACCTTGTAGATATCGTCCACATAAGCGCACACAGCACGGACCCCGATCAGGTCGTTGATCTTCTCCACTGCCTGCGCGAAATTCATATCGAGGCCTTTTTTCTGCATTTTCTTGCAGACACTGTCGTAGCTCTTGAGTCGTCCGGTCTTCATCTGTATGTAGTTTCGTCCGGTCTTCATCAGCAGAAAAGTGTTGATGATATCGATCTTGGTTATCATAAGATTGATGGCACATTGTCCCTGGATGCTGAACTCGCTGTCGGTCAGCATATTCTTTAATAGTTCTTTCTTTTTCAATTTCTGTCTTTCTTCCTCTAATTGTATCAGTGTGAATGTTTCTGGTTCTGTTACCCGTATTGCATTACCGCTTCCCATTAGAATACTCCTTCAATAATAAATCTGTAGATTGATCATGTTAAAAGAAAGTAAAACAGAAGAGAAGCGCAGAACAGGGAATAGTTCTGTGTCATCTCTTATCCTCTAATCTATGCAGGATAAAATAGGAATATGACAATATATTCTGATGCATTATTCTATTATATACAAAATAACTAATTTATACAGAGAAAAACAAAAAAACTTATATAAAATACCATATGAAAATAAATTGCAAAATAAGTGACCATAAAATATAATAAACATATACAAAAATGCCCCGGGCATAGTTGTGTAAATTACATAAAAAGAATAAATAAAAAGGGATTTAGTGGATTTTTTAGGTGGTTAAAATATATTGACAAATGATTAACAATCTAATATAATAACCTCATCAGCAAGATTGATAAATAATTAACGTTAATTCATTAACACACACAACCATCAAACACACTACTAAAACCAGAAAGAATCAAATCACAAGAGGAAAACAGGAGGATTCAGAAATGGCAAAGAAAGAAACCCACATCCCGGCAATTATCGACACTCCAGAGGCACTTGAAGCCAAGATCGCTGCGATGAAAGAAGCTCAGAAAATTTTTGCTACCTATACTCAGGAGCAGGTAGACAAGATCTTCAAAGCAGCCGCAACAGCAGCAGACAAAGCCCGTATTCCGCTTGCAAAAGCAGCCGTTGAAGAAACAGGAATGGGTATCGTAGAAGATAAAGTCATCAAGAACCATTACGCAGCAGAGTACATCTACAATGCATACAAAAACACCAAGACCTGTGGTGTACTGGAAGAAGATCCGGTTTATGGAATCAAGAAAATTGCAGAACCGATCGGTCTGATCGCAGCAGTTATCCCGACAACAAACCCGACTTCCACAGCAATCTTCAAAACCCTGATCGCTCTGAAGACAAGAAACGCAATCATCATCAGCCCACATCCACGTGCAAAAGGAAGCACTATTGAAGCTGCCAAAGTTGTTCTTGAAGCAGCAGTAAAAGCAGGTGCTCCGGAAGGAATCATTGGCTGGATCGATGTACCAAGCCTTGAGCTTACAAACCTCGTAATGAAGGAAGCTGACATCATTCTTGCAACAGGTGGTCCTGGAATGGTTAAAGCAGCATACTCCTCCGGAAAACCGGCACTTGGTGTTGGAGCCGGAAATACACCGGTTATCATCGACGACACAGCAGATGTCCGTCTTGCAGTAAACTCCATCATCCATTCCAAAACATTTGATAATGGTATGATCTGTGCTTCTGAGCAGTCCGTAACTGTTCTTGAAGGCATTTACAAAGCAGTAAAAGAAGAGTTCCAGTACAGAGGATGCTACTTCCTTAAGAAAGACGAAATCGAAAAAGTAAGAAAAACAATCCTGATCAACGGTGCACTGAATGCCAAGATCGTTGGACAGAAAGCAGCTACGATCGCTGAGATGGCAGGAGTTACTGTTCCGGCAGAAACCAAGATCCTGATCGGTGAAGTAGAATCTGTAGATATCAGCGAAGAGTTCGCACACGAGAAACTTTCTCCTGTACTTGCAATGTACAAGGCAAAAACCTTCGACGAAGCTATCGCAAAAGCAGAACAGCTGGTAGCTGACGGTGGATATGGACATACATCTTCTCTGTACATCAACGTAAATGAGAAAGAAAAGATGGCAAAACATGCAGCAGCAATGAAGACCTGCCGTATCCTGATCAACACTCCATCTTCTCAGGGTGGTATCGGAGATCTCTACAACTTTAAACTCGCTCCGTCTCTGACACTTGGATGCGGTTCCTGGGGTGGAAACTCTGTATCTGAAAACGTTGGTGTTAAACACCTGATCAATATCAAGACTGTTGCTGAGAGGAGAGAGAACATGCTCTGGATGAGAACCCCGGAAAAAGTTTACTTCAAAAAAGGCTGCCTGCCGGTTGCTCTTGATGAGCTGAAAAACGTGATGGGCAAAAAACGCTGCTTCATCGTAACTGACTCCTTCCTTTACAAGAATGGATACACCAAGAAGATCGAAGACAAACTTGACGAAATGGGAATCGTTCATACATGCTTCTCTGATGTAGAACCAGACCCGTCCCTCGCTTCTGCAAGAGCAGGTGCTGCAGCAATGCGTGCATTCGAACCAGACTGCATCATCGCAATGGGTGGTGGATCCGCAATGGATGCTGGTAAGATCATGTGGGTTCTCTATGAAAACCCGGATGCAGACTTCGATGATATGGCAATGGACTTCATGGATATCCGTAAGAGAATCTATACATTCCCGAAAATGGGTAAAAAAGCTTACTTCATCGCCGTACCTACATCTTCCGGTACAGGTTCTGAGGTAACACCTTTCGCCATCATCACAGACAAAGAAACAGGAATCAAATGGCCTCTGGCTGACTACGAACTGTTACCGGATATGGCGATCGTAGATACAGACAACATGATGAGTGCACCAAAAGGACTGACAAGTGCTTCTGGTATCGACGTTATGACACATGCTCTTGAGGCATATGTATCCATGATGGCTTCTGACTACACAGACGGTCTTGCACTCCGTGCAATCAAACTGGTATTTGATTATCTGCCAAGAGCATACAGAAACGGAAACGATGTAGAGGCAAGAGATCATATGGCAAATGCTTCCTGCATGGCTGGTATGGCATTTGCAAATGCATTCCTCGGAGTAAACCACTCCCTGGCTCACAAACTGGGCGCTTTCCATCACATCCCGCACGGTATCGCAAACGCTCTGGTACTTACAGATGTTATGCGCTACAATGCAGCAGAAGTTCCGGCTAAGATGGGTACTTTCCCGCAGTATCAGTATCCGAAGACACTGGCTCGCTACGCAGAGGTTGGCCGTTTCGTAGGACTGACAGGAAAAGATGACAAAGAAGTATTTGAGAAACTTCTGGAGAAACTCGAAGAACTCAAGAAGATCATCGAGATCAAACCTACCATCAAAGATTACGGTGTAGACGAGAAATACTTCCTTGAGACTCTTGATGAGATGAGCGAGCAGGCATTCAACGACCAGTGTACTGGTGCAAACCCGAGATACCCACTCATCGCAGAACTCAAAGAAATCTACCTGAAAGCTTACTATGGTAAATAATTAAAACGATATATTTTCTTCCATAAAATATAAATAATATAAGCGGCGATTGCCCCGGCATTACAGGAACGTAGTGCCGGGGCAGTTGCTTTATGGCAGTTAAGATTTGTTTAAGATTTGCGCGGACAAATTTAAGACTTTGTGTGTTGAAAAGAAAGAACACGAATGTTACAATAAACACCAACAGATATGGTAAAATCAAACAAAAACCACATACATCTTATGTGGAACAAAGGAAGCGTTAAGCTTCAGGGGGCATGATTATTGAAACAGAATGAAAACACAAAATACGTGAAACTTGGAATTACAGGTGCAGCAGTCCTGGCGTTTGGATTTGCGATCATGTATATCCTGAACCAGAGCCAGAGTATCGCAGCAGGAATCCGCGTGATCTTTAATATCCTGAAACCATTCCTGTATGGCGCACTGATCGCCTATATCCTTGCACCGATGTGCAACCGGATGGATGACAGATTCCTGAAATGGTGTCCAAATGCAACTGAGAAACAGAAAAAGGGAATGAAGTTTCTTTCCATTGCAATAGCGATCATATGTGCAGTGACTCTCGTAGTTCTGCTGATCCTGCTGATCTTACCGCAGGTATGGGACAGTACGATCAAAATCATCCGTATCCTTCCGGCACGGCTTGCATACTGCAATCGTATGATAGATCAGGTGCTCCAGGATCAGCCGCAGCTTCAGGCATATTTTAATCATTTTTCTTCACAGATTGAAAGTGGTCTGAATGACATTCTGAGTGCGAATTCCAGTATGATGCAGACAATTCAGGGGATTATAGGGAATCTTACCGTACAGTTGATTGAAGTCCTGAGTGTATTCAAGAATATGTTCCTCGGATTTTTGATTGCAGTATATCTCCTTGCCAGCCGCAAACTGTTTGGCGCACAGGCGAAACTTCTCCTGTATGGTATATTCCCGAACAAATGGGCACAGATCATCGAGGAAGAAGTCCATTACACAGACAAGATGTTCAATGGATTCTTTGTTGGCAAGATCATCGACTCTGCAATCATCGGTGTGATCTGTTTTGCAGGGACAACGTTGTTGGGATTTGAATCTGCAGCGTTTATCAGTGTTGTCATCGGTGTGACGAACATCATACCGTTTTTCGGACCTTTTATCGGTGCAATCCCGTGTGCATTACTTCTTCTTCTTGACAACCCGTGGCAGGCATTGTATTTCCTCATCTTTATCGTGATTCTTCAGCAGGTAGATGGAAATATCATTGGACCGAAGATCCTCGGAAACACAACAGGCGTTTCCAGCTTCTGGGTGCTGTTTTCTATTCTTCTGTTTGGCGGATTATGGGGACTTGTGGGAATGGTCATTGCGGTTCCGCTTTTTGGCGTACTCTATGATATTATCAGGAAACTGACAAACAGAGGACTTCAGAAGAACCACAAAGAAGACATGAGAGAAGAATACGATAATAGCTTCCACAAGCCGGAACCACCGAAGGAAAAATCTTCCGAGCCGAAACTTTCCAGAGAGAAACTTCTTGAGGCAAAGGTTCAGCTTCTGAAGAAAAAGAAACAACAGAAACATTGATTCAAAGTAATTAAGAACTGATTCAGGTGCAGTCTCGTGATGCCCGCCGGATCAGTTCTTTTCAGAAATGGAAGGAAAAGGAGAATGAATATGACGAAAGAAGAACTGAAACAACTGCCAAAAGTAGAGCTGCACTGTCATCTGGACGGTTCACTCAGCAGAGAATTTATAGAGAAAAGACTTGGAAGACAGGTCAGCCAGGAAGAACTTACAGTTTCTGACGACTGTACGAGTCTTGCCGAATATCTTGAGAAATTTGACATCCCGGGCCGATGCCTCATGGACGAACAGGGACTTGCGGAAGCCGGTTATGATGTACTTCGCAGCATGAGCCAGGAAAATGTCTGCTATGCAGAGATCCGTTTCGCTCCGCTGTTCTCAGAGACAGAGGATATGAACTGCAGCAAAGTGATCGAAGCACTTCTTAGTGGTCTGGAACGCGGCAGGAAAGATTTTGGAGTAGAGTACGGAGTACTCACCTGTGCAATGCGCCATCATAGCGAGGAAGAGAATTATCGTATGCTCAAGGCGGCAAGGGAATATCTCGGTTCCGGTGTATGCGGAGCAGACCTTGCTGGAGCAGAGGCAGTATATCCAATGTCGGAGTTCATGGAACTGTTTACAAAAGCGGGGAAACTGGGGATACCTTTTACTCTCCATGCAGGAGAATGTGGAAATCCTCAGAATATCATAGATTCTGTGCAGGTCGGAGCAAAGAGGATCGGACATGGTATCGCCATGCGTGGTCATAAAGAACTTGAGAGAGCACTTGCAGAGAAAAACATAGGAATCGAAATGTGCCCGATCAGCAATCTCCAGACAAAAGCAGTCAACAGTACCGCAGAATATCCGCTCCGTGAATTCCTGGATGCAGGACTGAAGGTATCGATCAACACCGACAACCGGACAGTCAGCAATACAAATCTGACCAAAGAACTGGATTTCATCCAGAGAACCTACGGGATCCGTGATGAAGAACTTCCGCTCCTGATGAAGAATGCAGTGGACATAGCTTTTGCAGCAGATGAGGTGAAAGCAGCACTGTACCGGAAACTGGGAATCCGGTAAATTTCAGGTGTGACTGCCGATAATTGAATTTTTACAAATAAAACCGCCCTGAGCCGTTAAAATGTTACGACTCAGGGCGATTCTTTTATTGCTCTGTATATCAGGGAACGCCAGCGGCGTGTCCTGTGATTTACTCTTACTGCTTACGGAATGCAGCACGTTTTCTTTCTCTGGGATCAAGAATTCTCTTGCGGATACGAAGGCTTGATGGTGTAACCTCAAGAAGCTCATCCTGGTCGATAAACTCGATCGCCTGCTCAAGACTGAGAACCTTAGGCGGTGTCAGTTTCAGAGCTTCATCGGCGGAAGAGGAACGTGTGTTGGTCAGATGTTTGGTCTTGCAGACATTCAGTTCGATGTCTTCAGCTTTACCATTCTGTCCGATGACCATACCGCTGTATACTTTTTCGCCAGGTCCAACGAAAAGTGTCCCACGGTCCTGTGCGGAGAACAGACCATATGCAACAGCTTCACCTGCTTCGAATGCGATCAGGGAGCCCTGTTTACGGTACTGGAAATCTCCTTTGTATGGAGCATATCCATCGAAGGTTGTATTCAGGATACCGGTACCCTTGGTGGAAGTAAGGAACTCTCCACGGAAACCGATCAGTCCACGGGACGGGATATGGAATTCCAGGCGGACAGAACCATCGCTGGCTGTGCTCATTCCCTGGAGTTCACCTTTACGCTCGCTCAGTTTCTGGATAACGGTACCGGAGAATTCTTCCGGAACATCAACGTAAGCGATTTCCATTGGTTCAAGTTTCTTGCCGCGTTCGTCTGTGTGATACAGAACTTCCGGTTTACTTACTGCGAATTCATAACCCTCACGGCGCATGTTCTCGATCAGGACAGAAAGGTGAAGTTCACCACGTCCGGAAACCTTGAAACATTCGGTAGTTTCAGTATCTTCTACACGAAGGCTGACATCTGTATTGAGCTCACGGTACAGACGGTCACGCAGATGACGGGAAGTGATGTATTTACCTTCCTGTCCTGCAAGCGGACTGTCGTTTACGAGGAAGTTCATGGAGATCGTAGGCTCGGAGATCTTCTGGAATGGAATTGCCTCCGGGTTGTCGCCGCCGCAGAGAGTATCACCGATATGGATATCTTCGATACCGGAGATCGCTACGATGGAACCTACAGATGCTTCTTTAACTTCAACTTTGTTCAGTCCGTCGAATTCATAAAGTTTGCTGATCTTGACTTTCTTGCGTTTGTCAAGGTCGTGATGGTTCAGAAGGGTAAGTTCCTGGTTTACTGCGATCTTACCGTTCTCTACTTTACCTACACCGATACGTCCTACATATTCATTGTAGTCGATGGTGCTGATAAGAACCTGTGTGTCAGCTTCCGGATCACCTTCCGGAGCCGGGATATATTTCAGGATTGTCTCAAACAGCGGAGCCATATTCTCCGGTGTATCTGCGAGGTCAAGAACTGCATGGCCTGCTTTTGCAGAAGCATACAGGAACGGGCAGTCAAGCTGCTCGTCAGAAGCTTCAAGGTCCATAAGAAGTTCCAGAACTTCATCGATAACTTCATCAGGACGTGCTTCCGGACGGTCGATCTTGTTGATGCAGACGATAACGTGCAGGTTCAGCTCCAGAGCTTTCTTCAGAACAAATTTAGTCTGAGGCATAGCACCCTCAAAAGCATCTACCAGAAGAATAACGCCATCGACCATTTTCAGTACACGCTCTACTTCGCCGCCGAAGTCTGCATGACCTGGGGTATCGATGATGTTGATTTTTACTCCTTTGTAGTGGACAGCAGTGTTCTTGGACAAAATAGTAATTCCGCGCTCACGCTCAATGTCATTGGAGTCCATGACACGTTCCTGAACTTCCTGGTTTTCACGGAATACACCGCTCTGCTTCAGAAGCTGGTCTACCAGGGTGGTTTTGCCGTGATCGACATGGGCGATAATGGCTACGTTGCGTACATCTTCGCGTTTGATATTCATAAAAATCGAAATCCTTTCTTTTTTCTTCTATATTAATGTGTTTTTTCCATGATACGACATTCCAGTTTACCACATTTTTCGCAGATTACAAGGTGTTGAGAAAAATTTTTTTTAAAAGTAGTTCTAAATCTGCATAAGCCTTCATATTCATAGTTCTATAAAAAACAAAATACCCAAAGAGGAAGGAGAACTATTTATGGCAGACAAAATCATTGAAAACAATCAGGTATCGATCATGGGAAAAATTGATACAGGCTTTACATTCAGTCATCTGGTGTTTGGCGAGGGCTTTTATACAATGGAGCTGATCGTCAAGCGTCTGAGTGATTCTGAGGACAGGATCCCGGTCATGGTGTCAGAGCGTCTGATCGATGTCACACAGGATTATATAGGAGAGTATATTGAAATCCATGGACAGTTTCGTTCCTATAACCGCCATGAGGAGAAGCACAATCGACTGGTGCTCTCTGTCTTTGCGCGTGAAGTGAAGTTTGTGGAGGAGGACGATGAAAATGTTCCGGTCAACCAGATCTTTATGGATGGCTTTATATGCAAACCGCCGGTTTACCGCAAGACTCCTCTTGGAAGAGAAATTGCAGATATCCTGCTGGCAGTGAACCGGCCTTACGGAAAATCAGATTACATACCATGCATCTGCTGGGGCAGAAATGCGCGATATGCTTCGGCGTTTGCAGTAGGCGGACATGTACTTCTGTGGGGCAGGATCCAGAGCAGGGAATATATGAAGCGTATCGGTGAGAATCAGTCCGAGAAGCGCATAGCGTATGAAGTATCCGTGAGCAAGTTGGAGTACGTAGATTAGGAAATATCTGGGAAACGTCCGGAGGACAGATACAGCTTGCTTTTTTGCCGGAACTGAGGTAAGATAAAACCATTAATGCAAGGATTAGTTTTACCAACGTTAAGAGGAAGTAGTTATGGAAAGAGAATTAACAGAAGTATACTGTGGAAACGGAAAGGGCAAGACCGCACTCGCGATCGGACAGAGCATCCGTGAAGCGGTGCAGGGCAAGAGTGTGATCGTTATCCAGTTCCTGAAGGGATGTGAGAAGCGTTCACTGGATTTTCTGGAGGATCTGGACAATCTGGATTTCAAGATTTTCCGTTTTGAAAAGAGGGACTGCTGTTATGAACAGCTCACTGAGGAAGAGAAAGCGGAGGAGAGATCCAATATCCTCAACGGATTGAATTTTGCCCGCAAGGTTGTTGTGACACAGGAATGCGATTTTCTTTTGCTTGATGAGATTCTGGGACTTCTGGATCGTGGGATCGTCACGGTAGATGCCATTATAGACATTCTGAAACAGAAGGACGAGTCCATGCATATAGTAATGACCGGCTGGAATTTTCCGGAGGAACTTAAGCCATATGTGGATACGATAACCACACTGAATTCCGAGGAAGTCCATCACTCCTGCGAACAGCAGTGAGCATCCGGCAGATTATCAGAATATATTAAATTACAGAAGAATAAAGGAGGAGTTCAAATGGCAATTTTTAAAGGTGCAGGTGTAGCGATCGTTACCCCTATGTATGAAGACGGAAAGGTGAACTACGACAAACTGGAAGAACTGCTCGAGTATCAGATTGCCAACAGCACAGATGCGATCATCATCTGCGGTACCACAGGTGAGTCTGCAACCATGACACATGGAGAGCATCTCAAAACTATCAAATTTGCAATTGACAAAGTAAACAAACGTGTTCCGGTTATCGCAGGAACAGGTTCTAATTGCACAGAAACTGCGATCATGATGTCCAAGGAAGCAGCATCCTACGGAGCAGACGCTCTGCTGGTAGTAACTCCTTATTATAATAAGGCAACTCAGAAGGGACTCATCGCTCACTATACTGCAGTAGCAAACGCAGTACCGGAGACACCGATCATTATGTACAACGTTCCGAGCCGTACAGGATGTAATCTTCAGCCGGCAACTGTTGCCACTCTTGTTAAGAATGTCAAGAACATCGTAGGTCTTAAGGCTGCAAGCGGAGACCTTTCCCAGATTGCCAAGACAGTTTCTCTGGCTGGCGAAGACCTGGAACTGTATTCCGGAAACGACGATCAGGTACTTCCGATCCTTTCACTGGGCGGACTGGGTGTTATCTCCGTACTTTCCAACGTTGCACCGAAGGAAACTCATGATATGGTAATGAAATTCTTTGAGGGAGACACCAAAGGAGCTGCCAAGATCCAGATCGATGCGATCCCGCTGATCAATGCACTTTTCTGCGAAGTAAACCCGATTCCGGTCAAGACTGCTCTGAACCTTATGGGAATGAATGTAGGACCGCTTCGTATGCCGCTTTGCGAGATGGAAGAAGCAAGCAAGGAAACACTGATCAAAGCAATGAAAAATTTTGGAATCAAACTTGCTTAAGATACCCCGGAGGAAACTAAGATTATGGTAAAAATTATTATGCACGGATGCTGTGGACATATGGGTCAGGTGATCTCTGATCTGGTTGCGAAGGATGCAAATGCAGAGATCGTTGCCGGAATCGATATTGCAGACAAAGGAAACACCACATATCCGGTATTCACAGATATCAAAGCATGTCAGACAGAGGCAGATGTAGTGATCGACTTTTCTTCAGCCAAGGCAGCAGATGCACTGCTGGATTTCTGCGTAGAGCGTAACCTTCCGGTTGTACTCTGCACAACAGGACTTTCTGAAGAACAGCTTGCCAAAGTAGAGGAGACAGCAAAGAAGATCCCTGTCCTCAAATCTGCAAATATGTCCCTTGGCATCAACACCCTGCTCAAACTGATTCAGGATGCTGCCAAAGTTCTTGCAACAGCAGGATTTGACATGGAGATCGTAGAACGTCATCACCGTCTTAAAGTAGATGCACCGAGCGGTACAGCTCTGGCACTTGCAGACAGCCTTAACGAAGCTATGGATAACCAGTATCACTATGTCTATGACAGAAGCCAGAAGCGCGAGATGCGTGACGATAAGGAGATCGGTATCTCCGCAGTCCGTGGCGGAACTATCGTAGGTGACCACGAAGTGATCTTCGCAGGTCCGGATGAAGTGATCGAATTCAAGCACACTGCATATTCCAAAGCTGTTTTTGGCAAAGGCGCAGTAGAGGCAGCCAAATTCCTCGCAGGCAAACCGGCAGGAAGATATGATATGGCTGACGTGATCGAGGGCTAAATAACATCAGGACGCTTTTTTGACATGCCAAAAACTAAAAAAAGTTCTTGCAATCAAAAAAATATTGTGCTATTATGACCTCATCAATCAAAGAACAATCGAATTTACAAAGGCGTAAACATCATATGGTGTTTGCGCCTTTTTGCATTTGGCGTAACTTTGACTGAACAGGCCTGTTGAAAATGTCGAAAAACTAAAAAAGTAGACAAAAAACTATTCGACTAATTGTACAAAAATATTATTGAACTCTCAAAATTTTTGTGATATAGTAACTATATCAAAAGTCGTGTATTAAATAAAAAACAAAAAAAGTCACTGAAAAGTGACACATCAGCCGGAGAACTGAGGGAAAAAGGAGGAAATTCAATATGAAAAAAGCATTAGCAGCAGCACTTTGTGGAGTATTATTCACAGCAACTATGACAGTTCCGGTACTGGCAGACGATGCAGATTATGCAGGAATGAAGATCGTTCTGATCCTTCCGGGAAGCATTGATGACCAGAGTTGGAATGCAAGCAACAATGCAGGAGCGAAAGAATGTGACGAGGAGCTTGGCACCTCCATCGAAGTTGTTGAATCCGTTCCGGTAGAAGAATTTGAATCCACCTTTACAGAATATGGCGAGAAAGGCTATGATCTGGTAATGGCAGCAGGAAGCCAGTTTGATGAGGCTAGTGCAGCAGTAGCACCTCAGTATCCGGACACTGTATACACTGTTATCAATGGTACAGCAAGCGATTCTGACAACATGGTTCCTGTATTCCCGAAAGAATATGAAGGTTCCTATCTTGCAGGTATCATCGCAGGATACACAACAGAAAATGGTAAATTTGCAACAGAGGGCGGCGAGTCCAATGCAGCAATGGTCAAACTTCTTGATACATACGAAGGCGCAGCCAAAGAAGTTGCAGAAGAAAGAGGAATCGAAGGTGCAGAGGCAAACAGATCCTTCCTGAATACATGGACAGACGTTTCCGTAACCAAATCCATGACAGACCAGATGATCGACAATGGTGCTGATACCGTATTCTGCTATTCCAACGAAGGTGCATCCGGTGCTGTTCAGTCTGCAGAAGAAAAAGGTGCCAAATTCGTTGCATTTGCAGCTAATAAGAACGACGAGAGCGACTGTGTAGTTGCTTCTGTAAATATGAACTGGTCAAATGTTTATCCTTGGATCGTTGAAGGAATCGCTTCCGGTGAACTGAAAGGTGCTCAGGAAGTCGGCGTAGCAGAAGGCGTATTTGAAGCAATCTATACAGATGCAGTTTCAGATGAATGCAAGAGTGCAGTTGAGCAGGCAACACAGGATATCACAGATGGCAAGATCGATTTCACACAGTATTTCTCTGAAGCAGAATAACAATCGTTGATGAGAATATGAGTTTCCAGATTGACAGTGCCTTTTGGCACTGTCAATTTTATAAGGAAAGGGGATGGCGAAATCATGAATGAGCCTGTTATAGAACTGAAACACATTACCAAACGCTTTGCCAAAGTACTGGCAAATGATGATGTTTCCATCACGATCCACAAGGGCGAAGTTGTAGCTCTTCTGGGAGAGAATGGAGCCGGTAAGAGTACGATCATGAAGATTTTGTATGGCCTGTACCACGCAACATCCGGAGAGATCTGGATCGACGGCAAAGAACGCAAGATCGCAACACCAAAAGAAGCAATGGACGCTGGTATCTCCATGATCCAGCAGCATTTTTCACTGGTTCCGGCACATACAGTTACAGAGAATATCATTCTCGGAAACTGTAAGGGAAAGCTGGATATCAAGAAAAAAGAAAAAGAGATCCAGGCGCTTGCAGAGCAGTACGGATTTCAGGTTCCGGCAGGAGAGTATGTAAAGAATCTTTCCGTAGGAACTCAGCAGAAAGTTGAGATCCTCAAGGCGCTTTATCTCAATGCCAGAGTCCTGATCATGGATGAGCCTACTGCTGTACTTACGCCTCAGGAGATCGATACGCTGATGGAGTTTGTCCGCCGCTATGTTGAGAAAGGCAATTCTGTAGTATTTATCACGCACAAGATGCGTGAGGTTATGGCGGTTTCTGATACGATCGTTGTTATGAGAAACGGAAGCATCTGCGGTACTGTAAAGAAGACAGATACTTCTGAAACAGAACTTGCACATATGATGATCGGTCATGAACTGGAAACCCTGGAAAAACCAGGAACCGAAGATATGAGCAATCGCAGAGTACGCCTTGCGGTCAAAGACTTAAGCATTAAGCCGAAGGGCCATACACCGCTTCTGGAAGACATCAATTTTGAGATCCATGAGGGAGAAGTTCTTGGATTTGCGGGAGTTTCCGACAATGGACAGCAGGAACTCTGTGAGGCGATCTACGGAGGAATCCCGATCACATCCGGCAGGATCGAACTGGACGGAGAGGATGTCACAAACGAATCTGTCAAAGACAGGATCAAACTTGGTATGGGATATGCGGCAGCAGACCGTTATCGTTATGGAATGGTTGCAGAGATGTCCATGTCCGAAAACATGCTCCTCAAATCCAGTTACCTGAACAAATGGGTCAATCACGGACTGATCCGCTGGTCAGCACTTCACCGTTATACAGAAGACAGCATCAAAAAATATGCGATCAAAGCACCGGACCACACTGTTACGGTAGGAAGCCTCTCCGGTGGTAACCAGCAGAAGATGGTCGTTGCCCGTGAAGTTGATATGGGTGACAAGCTGATCATTTTTGACCAGCCAACCCGTGGACTTGACCTTGGTGCGATCAACTATGTACATAAGACGATCCTTGGGGAAAGAGACAAGGGAAAAGCAGTTCTCCTTGTTTCGACAGAACTTTCAGAGATCTTTGCACTTTCCGACAGGATTGCGGTTCTCTATAAAGGAAAGATCATGGGAATCTTCAAAAACGGAGAACTTACAACAGAAAAGATCGGATTGCTGATGGCTGGTGTACAGCCTGAGAAAGAAGGTGCAGAATCATGAAACAACAGAAAAAAGTAGCAGAGCTTCTGCTGTGGACCGTTCTGGCGATCATCCTTGGACTGGTGATCAGTTTTGCATTTTTGCCGCTGCTTGGTGTAAATCCGGTAGAATCTCTCAAGATCATGCTTTCAGAAACGTTTGCAGATAAATTTTCCATGGGAAATATCCTGGTAAAGACAACACCTCTGATCCTTACCAGTCTTGCATTCGCTTTTACATACAAAGCAAACCTTTATAACATCGGTGCACAGGGACAGTTTTATGTTGGATGTATCTGTGCGGTTGCAGTGACACTGCAGCTCCAGACCAAAGTCCCAGGACCGGTCGTTCTGATCACTGCCTGCCTTGCAAGTATGATCGGCGGCGGTCTTACAGGATTCATCATTGGATTCCTCAAAGCGAAATTCAATGCAAATGAGTTCCTTGTAAGTATGATGTCTACCTATGTTATTACTTATGTTATGCAGCTCCTTCTGAGAACTGTTCTCCAGGAGTCAAAGCATGAATATTTAAAAACAGACTACATTGATAATTCCGCATGGCTGCCAAAGATCATCAATGGAACTTCTGTTTCACTTGGTATCGTGATCGCGGTTGCAGCAGCGATCGTGATCTGGTTCATCCTGTACCGTACTTCCATGGGATATCGTATCCGTGTTATGGGATTCAATCAGGATGCAGCGGCAATGTCGGGTATCAATCCGAAAACACAGTGCATGCTGGCTTTCTTTATCAGTGGCGCAGTTGCAGGTCTTGCAGGTTTCACTGAGATCAATGGCATGCAGCATATGCTTCTTACCGGACTGGAATCCGATATCGGTTCTTATGGAATCGGTATTGCGATCATGGCAAATGCCAACCCGATCGGTGTCATCTTTGCGGCACTGCTGTTTGGTACTCTCCAGGTCGGAGGTACTGCACTTGGCCATTCTACAGATGCGCCGGCAAGTGTTATTGATGTAATGCTCGGTTTCGTAATGCTGTTCGTACTGATGTCCTTCTTTGTAAGAAAGAAACTGGAAGTCAGAAGCATGAAGAAACAGAAGATCCAGAAAGGAGAGGTTTGAGTATGCAGATTTTTGTGAATTTGATTACAAGAGCTATTTTTATGAGTACGCCTCTTGTTCTGGGCGCATTAGGTGAGGTTCTGGCAGAACGTACAGGTATGATGGTAACGGCGATCGAGGGTATTTTCCTCGTTGGCGCGTGGGGAGGATTTATCGGAGCTTATCTTTCCGGAAATCTTCTGATCGGATTTTTGCTTGCGATGGTATGCGGACTGATCGTGTCACTGCTTTATGGCGTGACGACGATTTACATGCATCAGCACCAGATCGTAATGGGAACTGCTGTTGCGATCCTTGTGACAGGATGCTGTACATTTTTCTACCGTGTGATCTTTGGTATCCAGACAGTACCGCTTAAGGTAAACATCCTCAAGACGATCAAGATCCCGCTTCTGAGTAAGATCCCGATCATTGGACAGGCGATCTTTTCCCAGAACCTGGTAACCTATTTTACGTATATTCTGGTGCCGATCATTTTCTTTGTGATATACAAGACTTCTCTTGGTCTGTCCATGAGATCCTGTGGTGAAAACCCGGAGGCAGCAGATGCGGCCGGTATCAATGTAACACGTACACGTTTTCTTGCAGTAGCAGTAGCCGGATGCCTTGGCGGTATCGCCGGAGCTTACTATCCGCTGTGCAACGTCGGCATGTACAATGCAGAGATCATCGGCGGACGTGGATGGATTGCATTCGGTATCTGTTTCCTCGGAAACTGGAATCCGGTCGGCGCGCTGATCTTTGGAATCATCTTTGGTATTTCCGATGCACTTGGTATCTTCGTCAGAGCGATGGGAACTTCCTCTGTTCCGAGTGAGCTGTTCAGTGCACTGCCGTACATTCTGGTCATCGTACTGACCGTATGTAGAAAACAGTTCAACGTACCTGCAAAACTCGGTGCAAATTATGTAAAAGAAGATTAAAATTTCATGGGCATGTGTCTTTTGTGGCACATGCCTTTTTATGTAATTCCAGTTTCTTCCAGAATAGGATCTCGAAATCCGGTACATATTATTACCACAAGATAAAATCCATGGTAAAGGAGAATGACAATGAAAAAATTCAAAGGGATCCTGACAGGTACATTGCTTATCATGACGCTTGGAATGCTGACTGCCTGTGGAAACAATAATAATGCAGCCGATGAGACCGGAACTGTGACGGAAGAAAATGATATGATGGGCGATAATGCGGATGATACTACGGCAAACGACAATGTCAATGGAAACAATGCAGACGCAAACTCTGGTGCAGACGATGCTGCGATAGACAATGGCGATACGATGTCAGAAGGAACCGGGGATAACGGAACCGTGACAGAAAACGGAGCCGGAACAGCAGAAAACAATACAGAAAATATGAATAATAATGCAGACAACAACGACGATACAGTATCAGGTGCACTCGGAAACGGAGTCAAAGATCTCGGCGACGGCGTGGGTGACGCGGTGGAAGATGTCGGCGATGCCGTTGGAAATGCAGTAGAGGGACGATAAGATCTTATATCGGTTTTAATAATTTAGCATGATAAAGTAAAAACGCTTGCATGAAACAGAAAACCATATTATGATATCCTCAGGAAAACCTGAACAGGATCATGCAAAACCCCTGGACCTATCAGAATCCGGGGGTTTTATATTGAAGGGAGAAACAGACTATGAAATTTCGTCCATGCATCGACATACATAATGGAAAAGTAAAACAGATCGTAGGCGGCAGCCTCAAGGATGCCGGAGACCAGGCAAAAGAAAACTTCGTATCCGGACAGGATGCGACTTTTTATGCAGAATTATACAAAAACGCCGGACTGAAAGGCGGACATGTCATCCTTCTGAATGGAAAAGATTCTGAATACTACGAAGCCACCAGAAACCAGGCACTTAAGGCTCTCAGGGCATATCCGGGAGGGCTCCAGATCGGAGGCGGTGTCTGCCCGGAAAACGCGCAGGACTATCTGAACGCCGGAGCAAGCCATGTGATCGTCACCTCCTATGTTTTTAAGGACGGCAGACTTTCCTGGGAAAACCTCGCCAGGATGGAACAGGCAGCAGGCAGAGAACATCTCGTACTTGATCTCAGCTGCCGCAAAAAAGACAACCAGTACTTCATCGTCACAGACCGCTGGCAGAAATTTACCGACGTACCGGTAACCCTCGAAGTGATGGAAGAACTCGGAAGCCATTGCGATGAATTCCTCGTTCATGCAGTAGATGTAGAAGGCAAGGCAAACGGCATCGAGACAGAACTCGCGGACCTCCTTTCCGCATACCAGAAACGCCCGATCACCTATGCCGGTGGTGTAGGAAGCATGCAGGACATCAAACTTTTGAAGCTTCACGGCAAAGGCAGACTTGATGTGACCGTCGGAAGTGCCCTAGATCTGTTTGGCGGAACGATTCCATTTGAAACACTTAAGAATCTGTAAGTTTGGATGATTAGTAGAAAATTCTATGAATAATCTGTAAAATAACATCCCAGAAAGTCTGTTTATGTGCTATGATAGATAGCAGATATGGTATTAGCAAAAACCTATTATAATGATAAAAAAACGGAGGAATTTCAATTATGAATCTTTCAACTTTAGTAAAAATGTCCAATACATATGGAAGTAATCCGGCTTATGTTCTGGCTGGTGGGGGAAATACTTCTGTCAAGGACGAGACAACACTGTACGTCAAGGGTTCAGGCACACAGCTTGCCACGATCAAGGCAGAAGGCTTTGTCAAGATGGACAGAGCGCGCCTGAATGAGATCATGAAAACAGAATATCCGTCCGATGACGTGAAACGTGAATCTGCATACCTTGCTGATGTCATGGCGGCGGTGACAGACGATGACAAGACCAAACGTCCAAGCGTAGAAGCACTGCTCCACAATTTATTTGCCTATACTTATGTACTGCATGTTCACCCGACTCTTGTCAACGGCCTGACCTGCGGAAAGGGCGCACAGGCACTTTGCGAGGAACTTCTGGGCAAAGATGTTCTCTGGATCGATATCTGCAAACCGGGATATACACTTGCACGCATCTGTTACGAGAAAATGAACGCCTACAAAGAAGAAACCGGAAAGGATGTTCAGGTTCTTCTGCTTCAGAATCACGGCATTTTTGTTGCGGCAGATACTGTGGAGGAGATTGGCGTTTTATTTGACGGCGTCATCAGTAAGTTAGAGAAACAGGTTAAAAGAACCGCTGACGTAAGCGAAGCTGTCACACCGGAGAAAGAGCAGGCTGCGCAGAAACTTTCCGAATTACTGGGACATGCGGTGGAAGTTGTGCCGGCAGCAGAAATGGACAATTTCGTAAAGGACAAAGCATCAGCAGCACCGCTTCTGAAACCATTTACTCCGGATCATATTGTGTACTGCGGACCATATCCGTTATTTGTAGAGAATATCGATCAGGCAAAAGAAGCACTGGACGCATTTATGAAAGAGAATGACAAAGAACCACGCCTCATTCTGGTACAGGGCGTTGGCGGCTTTATCATGGAAGATGACAAGGGAAAAGCTGCAAAAGCACAGCTCCTGGTCAAAGATGCCATCAAACTTGCAGTATATGCAGAGAGCTTTGGCGGAGCACTGCAGATGACAGATGACATTACATATTTCATTACACACTGGGAAGCAGAAGCATACCGCAGCAAGAAATAGGAGGTAAAAAACATGAGTGACGTACTTGAAACGATCAAGAGCAGAAGAAGCATCCGCAAATACAAAAGCGACATGATTCCGCAGGACAAACTTGAGAAGATCATCGAAGCAGGAACCTACGCGGCAACAGGAATGGGTAAACAGTCCCCGATCATCATTGCTGTGACAAACAAGGAGCTCCGCGATAAACTTTCTGCCATGAATGCAAAGATCATGGGAACTGAGAACGATCCGTTCTACGGCGCACCGGTCGTTCTGATCGTGCTGGCTGACAAGGCACGTCCGACATACATTTATGACGGAAGCCTCGTTATGGGAAATCTGATGCTGGAAGCAGAAGCACAGGGAATCGGAAGCTGCTGGATCCACAGAGCCAAAGAAGAATTCGAGAGTGAAGAAGGCAAAGAACTCCTCAGATCTCTTGGAATCGAGGGCGATTATGAAGGAATCGGACATTGCATCCTCGGTTATGCAGACGGTGATGCTCCGAAGGCCGCACCAAGAAAAGAGTCCTATGTTTATTATGTAGAATAACCTCAAAATACAATACCTTACAGATCAGGTCGGTGGTAAGATAATTTACCATCGACCTCTTTTTGTCCATTGAAAAAGGAAAGAATCCGCGAATATAATATAAGAAATAAAAAATAACAAGCACCTGAGGGCTTTCTTCCATTTTGAGGAATGCGGATCCAGTAAATCGGATAAAGTAATAGGGAAGATGGAACAGAGGAGGAAATTGTAATGAATAAGCTTACACATGCAGCTGCCAAGACCGTTTTTTCAGGAGTAGTTGATTATGCAATTGGACAGGTAAACAAGAACCCGGAGGAAGCATACGAAAAGATCATTGACACTGCAGAGAAACATATGAAAGATTTTCAGACAGGAGTAAACTGGGATTATCTGAGACGAGTTGCCTGTAATCCGGAATACACACTGAACCGTTACGTGACATCGATCGTAAAGGATCTCCACCCGAATGTACTCAAGACCACACTGATGAATCTTGGATTTGAGGCTCTTTACAATGGAACCAAAACCATCCGTGAGATGAGAAAGATCCATAACTGCAACATTCCGTGGATCATCCTGATGGACCCGACCAGCGCATGTAACCTGCATTGTACAGGATGTTGGGCAGCAGAATACGGAAATAAACTGAATCTTTCTTTTGAGGATATGGATTCTATCGTAACACAGGGTAAAGAACTGGGCGTTTATTTCTACATGATGACAGGCGGAGAGCCGATGGTAAGAAAGAAAGATATCATCGAACTTTGCAGAAAACATAACGACTGTGTCTTCTTTGCATATACCAACGGTACACTGGTTGACGAAGCACTCTGCAAACAGATGCAGGAAGTCGGAAACCTGTTCCTTGGCTTAAGCGTAGAGGGTGAGCCGGACGTAAACGACATGCGTCGTGGAAACGGTGTATACAACAAAGTTATGCATGCGATGGACCTGCTCAAAGAGCACGGACTTGTATTTGGTACTTCTATCTGCTACACAAGCGCAAACTACAAGAGTGTTACCAGTGAAGAGTTCATCCAGATGCTCATCGACAAAGGATGCCGTTACGCTCTGTATTTCCACTATATGCCGGTTGGAAACGCAGCTTCCGTTGATCTGCTTCTGAATCCGGAACAGCGTGTTTATGTGAAAAATCGTGTAAGAGAAATCCGTAATATGGAACACGGCCCTGGAATTTTTACCATGGACTTCCAGAACGATGGTGAATTCGTAGGAGGATGTATCGCAGGTGGAAGAAACTACTTCCATATTAATGCAAACGGTGATGCAGAACCATGCGTATTTATTCATTACTCTAATGGAAATATTCACGAGAATACAATTCTCGAGATCCTGAAACAGCCGCTGTTCATGGCTTACCATGATAACCAGCCATTCAATGACAACATGCTCCGTCCATGCCCGATGCTGGAGAACCCGGAGATCCTGCAGCGTATCGTCAAGGAATCCGGCGCACATTCCACAGACCTCCAGTCCCAGGAAACACCGGAACATCTCTGCAGTAAATGCGTACATTATGCAGAAGAATGGGCTCCTGTAGCAGACAAACTGTGGGAGGAAGAAAAAGCAGCAAAGGCAGCGAAAGCCGCAGCAAAATAATCTGCACCTCGATAAAATAAAAATCCTCAAACCGTCTTCTTGTATTCCTGAGACCAGGGATGTGAGAAGGCGGTTTTTTAGTTACAAATGTCAGGAGGAATGCTTTCTTTTTTGCGGGGATTGTATTAGAATATAGGATATCATACGCAAAACAGATAAAACGGATTGGAGAATAAATATGAAAGTTGTAATTTTAGCAGGCGGTTTTGGTACCCGTATCAGCGAGGAGAGCCATCTGAAGCCGAAGCCGATGATCGAGATCGGGGAGAAGCCGATCCTCTGGCATATTATGAAAATGTATTCTGCTTATGGATTTAATGAATTTGTTATCTGCTGTGGATACAAACAGCATGTGATCAAAGAATGGTTTGCAGACTATTATCTTCACAACAGCAACATCACTTTTGATTTTACCCAGGAAAATAAGATGATCGTGCACAACAATGTCCTGGAACCGTGGAAAGTCACCCTGGTCGATACAGGACTCAATACCATGACCGGCGGACGTATCAAACGTGTGAAGGAATATCTCGATGGAGATACGTTCATGCTGACCTACGGGGATGGCGTGGCTGATGTCAACATCAAAGAACTTCTTGAGTATCACCGCTCCCACGGCAAAATGGCGACGATCACAGCGGCACAGCCGGGAGGACGTTTCGGTATCCTTGATATTGAAAACGATGGAACGATCACCAACTTCAAAGAAAAGAAAAAAGAAGACGGCGGTTGGATCAATGCCGGATTCATGGTCCTGGAGCCTTCGATCATGGATCTGATCGAAGGGGATGATACTGTGTTTGAGAAATATCCTCTGGCAGAGGCTGCCCGCATGGGACAGTTAAATGCCTACCGCCACAAGGGATTCTGGCAGTGCATGGACACCCTTCGTGAAAAAAATCTCCTGGAAAGTCTCTGGCAGAGCGGAAATGCACCGTGGAAGATCTGGGAATAGAAAAGAGGAAATAACAGATGAAAGCAACAAGCTGCGATTACTGCGCGAATTATGTATATGACGAAGAAAGTGAAAGTTATTACTGCGATGTAAATCTGGACGAGGACGAGTATTACCGTTTTATCAGCACAGAATATAAAGAATGCCCGTATTATCGCAATGGAGATGAATACAGAGTAGTTCGGCATCAGATGTAGGGGACGGAGAAAAATATGATTACAGTAGAGCTGGATAATTTCAGCCTGAAACAGATCTGTCAGTCCGGTCAGTGTTTCCGGATGAGAGAGACAGAAGAAAACACGTATGAACTGATCGCAGGAGATCAGTATCTCAAACTTACACAGGAAGGGACGATCGTAACTTTTCATTGCAGTGATGTGGAATTTCTCTGTTACTGGGTTCCGTACTTTGATATTGATGCGGATTATGCAGGCTATATCGAGAAGATCAATCCACGTGACCATTACCTGAGTGCGGCGGCAGAGTGCGGGAGCGGCATCCGGATCTTGCGTCAGGATCTGTGGGAGATGATCATTACGTTTCTGATCTCACAGCAGAATAATATTTCCAGGATCCGTGGATGCATTGACAGATTATGTAAACGATACGGTGAGCAGAAATATTCCGAGGAAGGCGTGGAATACTGGACTTTTCCGACAGCGGAACAGCTGGGAACGGCGACGGAGGAAGAACTCCGGGCACTCGGAATGGGCTATCGCGCGAAATATCTGGTGGAAACGACACGAAGTATTCTGAGCGGAGAGGTCTCGCTGGAGAAGCTTTACCGCATGTGTTATTATCGCAGGGCAAGACAGGAATTGATGAAACTCAGCGGCGTGGGAGAGAAGGTTGCTGACTGCATCTGTCTGTTTGCACTTCACCACATGGATGCATTCCCGATCGACACACATATCCGCCAGGTTCTGGACATACACTACAAAAGAGGATTCCCGAACCGCAGATATCACGGACTTCGGGGAATCATGCAGCAGTATATTTTTTATTATGAACTGACTGGTGCGGCGGATATTCACCGCACGAAATGAGGAGACAGACTATGGAATATGTTGTAAAAATCATCGCAGATGTTCTGGCAGCGCTCTACCAGACAGCGGGAGCATCCCTTCTGCTGGCGGCACTTGTCATGTGCGTCTATATGCTTGGCAGGAAACAGGGAGCCGGTCCAGTGGTTCGGGCATGGATCCGTCAGTTCCGCACAAGCGGCTGGTTCAGGAAACATTTTTTCCTGGTATTTTATGTAAGTATGATGCTGTTTCGGACACTTTTGTGCCGGACAATCTGGGGAAATCCTCTGGATCATGTGCTCGGCATCTGGAGTTTACATAATAATGGAGAGCTTTACACAGAGAATTTTGAAAACCTGATCCTGTTTCTTCCGTTCATCGTCCTTTTGTTCTGGGCACAGGAAGAAAGAGAACATTATAAGGAAAAAAGTATTCAGGATGTCCTGATCTTAAGTTTCAAGATCAGCTTCCTGTTTTCGCTCGGCATCGAGTTCTGTCAGTTGTTTTTCAAACTGGGAACCTTCCAGCTTGCAGACCTGTTCTTTAATACAGTGGGCGGACTTCTCGGTGGAATCTGGTACTGGGGATTTGACAGAAGCCGCAGAAAGATTGAGAGTGCGATTCGCAGATTTGGCGGCTGGGATGTGACACCATGGAGATCCGCGGATGAGGAGCAGAAATCTTCCGGCACATATGCAATGACGGAGAATCCATCCATGGACCGCTCTGTTTCAGAAGCAATGGGAGAAAATGCCACACCTGAGATCAAAGAAGATCCGAAGGAACGAATGGATTCCAGATACCGTGCGATCGAGCGTCTGATCCGCGAAGCCGGCAAAAAGATGGTCAAGGCCAGACCATCCGATGCAATGATCCATCAGAAAGAGGGGCTTGCGAACTTCTGCACCGATTACGATATGGAGATCCAGAGGTTCCTGATCAAAGGATTCAGCGAGATCCTTCCGGGAGCAGCTTTCTTCGGAGAAGAAGATACCGAGGGAAATGCCGGTGCACAGGCAGATGGCGAGTTTACCTTTTATATTGATCCAATCGATGGCACGACGAATTTTATGTTTGATTATCATCACAGCTGTATTTCTGTCGGGCTTGCACATAAGGATCAGATGATCGCTGGTTTTGTCTATCATCCGTACATTAATGATATGTATATTGCGATCCGCGGCAAGGGAAGTTACCTTAATGGCAAACGAATCCAGCTTGCGGATAAATCCGTCACGGAGGGAATCGTGGAGTTCGGCTGTGCAAGATACAACGAAGCCGGAATCGACTGGCTGTTCCGTGTGGTCAAAGATATGTTCCAGAACAGCCTTTCCATCCGTTGTGGCGGTTCAGCGGCATTGGGACTCTGCCGTGCGGCATCTGGAAGCAATACGGTTTATCTGGAACTGAAACTCCAGCCATACGATTATGCGGCGGCATCCGTGATACTGGAAGAAGCCGGCGGCGTGATCACACAGATCGACGGAAGTCCGATCACACTCCACGAAGGCTGCTCGATCATCGGCGGCACACCGAAAGCGTGGAAAGAAAGCAAAGAAGTTTTTGAGAGACTGAGAGACAGTTCGGCAGAAGGGACCATAAAAGTAAAACTGAATAAATGACAAATAATATGCACCTGCTGTATCGGGAATGTTTACCTGGTATAACAGGTGTATTTTGTTATACTTTTATTGAAAAAGAATTATCAATAAGATGTTAAACGAGAAAAAAAGTCAATTCACAGGTTAGAAAATTCTAACTGAAATATAGACAGGAATATAGGTTTGTGGTATAAAATAATAGTTAGAAATACCTAACGGAAAGAAAGAGGAGGAAGAAGATGGCAAATCAGAAATTGTTAAAGAAAGTAGCTCCGGTAGTGCTCAGTGCAGCTATGGCAATGACAAGTATGCCGACAGTTGCAATGGCGGCTGATTTTTCAGACAGTGATGTAGTTTCAGATGCTGTAGAAGTAGAAGAAACACCGGATGCGGAGACTGAGGCAGAAGTAGAGGTAGATACAGAAGAAGTTGCTGATGATACTGCAGATGTAGATGTGGTAGAAGATGAGGATGCAGACACAGCAGAAACTGATTCTGAGGAAGATCTGTTCAGCTCCGAGGTAACAGAGGACGAGTTTTCTGATCAGGCAGGCGATGACCAGACAACAGGCGAAGCATACGTTCTCATGAACATTCCTTATGACGATTTCTATAAGGCAGAATTAAAGAATAACGATGTCAAAGTCGATGCATTTACCTCTGCCACATTGAACAAATCCAGAACAGCGGGTATGATGAATGGAAATTCAGCTTATCATACAGATGTAGAAGGAACAAATCTGGCAGGTGTCACCTTCCCTGTTAAAGTAAGTGATCTTGCACTTCTGAAGGATCAGAAAAAGGTGACAGACGATGATTCCGTAACGATCACAGTCACAAACAAAGGACAGACAGCAAGCAATACTTATACAGGAAAAGATTCTCTGATCGAGAATGCTTCCTACTCTTATTATGTACTGTCAGAAGTTCCGGGTTATTATAAAGAACTGACAGTAAATGAAGATGGAAGCTTTACCTTCAGTGATGTTAAGGGTGCACAGGAGAAAACAGTTGAAGCAACAGCAGAACTGAAAACACAGAGCAAATATGGAGATTATCAGCTGAAGATCAATAATGAAACCTTCTCTTCCCTGATCAGTACAAGCACGGATAAAATCTATGGTGCAACGGTTAATACAACAGATGGTACAGAGTACGGTATGCGTCATCTGGAAAATATCTGGAAAGGCTATGAACTGGCATGGTGCACAGGTTTTACTACAAGTGTTCATGGATGCCCGACATCATCTGAACATTATAAATCCATGATGGGAAAAACCATTGACAGTGTTACTTATTACACTGACAAGGGAATCATCACATTTGATGTTAATGATGAAAAGGTTCTGACAAAAACAGGCGTAAAAGCAACAGTTGCAAACATTCATACAACAGATACAGAAGCAGCAGTCACTCTGGATGGCACTCTTCCGGAAGGTTTTGCAGCAAAATATACTGTTGACGGAACAGAAGTTGCATATGCAGATGGCAAGATCACAACCGGAACACTGGCAGCAGGTTCCCATACTCTGGTTATCAGCGATGAAAATGGCGAATATGCACCGATCCAGGCTTCTTTCTATGCAAAAGAGGCAGCTGTACCGGCAGCTTACGATGCTGAAAACAGTAAACTTGTACCGGCAGAAGGCTCTACAGAAGAGCAGCTGACAGCTTACATCAAGACAATCACTGCTGTAACAGTAGGAGATAAGACTTATCAGGCCACCGGAAAAGGTTCAAAAGTGATCGTCAAAGAAGACGGAACACTGGATCTTACAGGTATTGAAGTAACAAACGGAACTAAATTTGTTGTAACTTCCAGCGGATATGATGATTTTGCGTTCGATTATGAAGTTGCAGAATATAAATATGTATATGCAGGACTTACCTGGGCTCAGTACTGGGCAGCAGAAGGTGTATATGCAGCAGGTGATGCAACTGCTTCAGCAGACAAAGATACAAGAGGTGAGGCAGACCTTGGAGCGTTTGATACTGTAACAAGAGCAACTACAAACCACGGTCTTCACAGAGGAAGCTTCCAGACAACTGCAATTATTAAAGGTGAGAAAGGTTCTTATGCCGTTTCTTACTGGGAAGGACAGACAACAGTTGTATTCACAGACGGAACAAAAGCTACATATAGCAGGGGAACTCTTACATTTGAAGATGGTACAACAGATGAAATGCTTGACTATGAAGTAAGCGGTCTGAAATATGTACCGGTTAAAGTAAAAACTTCGGATTATGAAGATTTCAAAAAGGCTTATACAGTAGTAGAAAATGATGGAACACTGGTTGGTGGATACGGAGAAGTTAATCTTCGGTCTTATAATCTGACAGCAGATGTTACGGCAAATACAAATGGTCTTAAGACAGCTACAAAGAATGAAGATGGTACATTCAGCTTCAGCGCAAGAGCAAATGGAACAGATTCAGGTGTTAAAGATGCAGCCCTCAAAAAAGCAGAAAATATTACCACAACTGTAAAAGAAGCAAGTGGCAACTATGGTGAGTTCCTGAGAGTTGACCTTACAGGAGATGGATACGGAGATCTTGGTGCTGCAATGCAGGCTGTTAAATGGACATACTATGGAAACGACAGCACTTGCACAAATGCACTTCAGACTTACGGAACAAAATTTGCAGCAGATAACTGGATGCACAAATCTATGGGTATTCAGCTTGGCCTTACAAAATCCCTGCGCTGCCAGCTTCCAGAAGGATACGACGGAACAGGATACTGGACACTGACCGTATATGCTCTTGGATACGAAGACTTTACTGTACAGTTCCAGGCAACAGATGCAAATATTGTAAAACCAGCAAAAGAAGAAGTGGATACAACTGCACTTGAGGCAGTGATTGCAGAAGCAAAAGCACTGAAAGAAAGCGACTATACTCCGGCAAGCTGGGTAAATGTTGCAAACGAACTTGAAGAGTGCGAAGAAATGCTTGCAAATATTGACAAACAGACACAGAATGGCGTTGATGAGCAGATTACACATCTGAGAGAAGCAATTGATTCACTTGTAAAAGCTGAGTTCAAACTTAACGCTGCTTCAGGAACACTTTATACTCAGGATAAAACATCTACAACCCTCAAGGTAACAACCAACCTGGCAGGAACTGTAACATGGAAATCCAGCAATACAAAAGTTGCAACTGTAGACTCCAAGGGTGTTGTAACAGCCAAAGCAGCAGGTACAGCAAACATCACTGCTACTCTGAATGGAAAAACAGCAACTTACAAAGTAACTGTCAAGAATGCAATGTCCATCAACAAAACAGCTGTCACAGTTTATGTTGGAGGAACACCTGCTTCCTATACACTGAAAGCAACATCTGCAATCGGTGGAACAGTAAAATATGCAACAAGCAACAAGAGCGTTGCAACTGTAAGCTCCAAAGGTGTTGTAACAGCAAAGAAAGCAGGTACAGCAGTAATCACAGCTACAGCCGGGAAAGCAAAGATCACCTGCAAAGTAACTGTTAAGAATCCGAGCATTGCAGCAAAAGCAGCAAAAACAACTATTTATACAAAAGGTCAGACTTCTACAACAATCGCAGTGACCAAGAGCGGTGTTTCCGGAACTGCGAAATTTACAAGCAGCAACAAGAACATTGCAACCGTAGATTCCAAAGGTGTTGTAAGAGCGAAAAAAGCCGGAACCGTTAAGATCACAGTTCAGGTAGGAAAGCTGAAAAAGGTAGTAACGGTATCTGTTAAAAATGCATCTCTGAAACTTTCAAGAACAGCAGCAACAATCAACAGAGGCAAAACAACTACCATCAAAGTAAGTGCAGTTCCAACTGGAAAAGTTACTTACACAAGCAGCAACAAAGGCGTTGCAACTGTAACTTCCAAGGGCGTTGTAAAAGGCGTTAAGAAAGGTACAGTAGTTATCACTGTGAAATGCAGCGGCATGACAGCAAAATTTAAAGTAACTGTAAAATAAAAAGTTATAAAGTCAGCACAAAAGACGGGGGCCGTTTTTTAACAGCCCCTGCTTTTGTACGTTTTGAGATAATACAGGAGACACTATGAAAAAACAGGACAAAAAGGATTTTCCGGACAGAAAAAATTATATCAAGCTTCTTCCGGCAGCGGCAGTGATCGCGGCAGTGGCGGTGACTGGTGTTCAGGGAAAGGCCGGAAGTACGCAGAAAGTACAGTCAGAGAGTGCCGATGTTAAGGATGCAGAAGAACTGACCGGGCTGATTACAACAGCATATTCCTATGAGGATTTTTCAGATGGAACTTCTTCTTCAGCAAAAACAGGCAAAACTGCTTCCAAAAAGGCAAAAGCCGGAATCAAAAAAGGAACGGCAAAAACACTTCCGGATGAATCTCAGAAAACTTCTGCGACAGGACAGGGAACTACATCTACTCCGACTGTATCCGTTCCGGAAGGCGGATATAAGGATGGTACTTATCAGGGAAGCGGCACAGGATTTGGAGGCACGGTCAGTGTTCAGGTAACGATTTCCGGTGGAAAAATTACTTCGATTGATGTTCTGAGTGCCTCCGGCGAAACTCCTTCTTATTTTGCCTCTGCACAGGGGGTGATCAGCAGGATGATCTCCGGTCAGACTCCGAATGTTGATGCTGTCAGTGGAGCAACCTATTCCTCCAATGGAATCATTCAGGCAGTACAGGATGCTCTGTCAAAAGCAGCGAATACAGATGCAAAGACAACACCGACACCAACCGTGAAGCCGGTCGTAACAGCAAAACCAACACCAAAACCGACATCTATTCCGAAACCGGCAGAAAATGTGACCTATAAAGACGGAACATACAGCGCAGAAGCAGAAGGCTTTGACGGACCGGTTAAAGTGACAATTACCATCAAAAACGGAAAAATCACAAAAATCACAAATACAAATACAGATACGAAGGAATATTTCAGCAAAGCATGGTCTAAGATTCAGCCTGCAATTCTCAAGAAGCAGGGCGTATATGGCGTAGATACCGTAAGTGGAGCAACCTTCTCATCCAATGGTATTCTGGAAGCTGCTCAGAAAGCACTGGCGAAAGCAGAGACAACAACTGCCAAACCGACTGTGAAACCAACAGCTACGCCTACTCCGACAGCAGAACCAGATATCCCAGAACCAGATACACCGACTTCTGAATATCAGGATGGTACTTACACAGGGAGAGCAAGAGGGTATTCTGGATTTGTCTATATTACAGTAACTATTAAGGATGGAAAAATTATAGAACTGACGAATACGAACACAGACACAGATTCTTTCTTTAAGAAAGCATGGAAAGTATTACAGCCTGCAATTCTGGAAAAACAGTCTGTAGATGGAATTGATACCGTAAGCGGAGCAACGTATTCTTCGAATGGAATTCTTGGTGGAACCCAGAAAGCACTGGAAGGTGCAAAAATTACGCCAACCCCAACAGAAACCCCAGTTCCAACAGTGACACCGGAAATTACTGTTACACCAACTCCAACGGTAATACCAGAAGCAACTCCAACACCGGAACCGACTGCTGTTCCGACAGAGACTCCAACACCGGAACCGACTGAAGAACCGGCAGGAAGATACAGAGATGGAACTTACACGGGAAGCGGAGCCGGAAATTATGGAGCAGGAAGCGTAACAGTAACAGTTACTATCTCTGGAGGACAGATTGTTGAAGCATCCTACAGTACACTTGATGATGATGAGTATTTTGATGAAGCATGGAATTCTATTTATAATCAGGTAATGGGAAGTCAGTCAGCTGACGGTCTGGATGCTGTATCTGGGGCAACTTTTTCCTCACAGGGCATTATTCAGGCATTTCAGAATGCACTGAGTCAGGCTCAGAATTAACACATATTAAAAAATAATCAACAGGAGTAACGAGAAAAAATGAAATACCATAGTTTTTATATGCGAGTTCTGTGCCTGATCCTGATCATCGGCGCAGTCCTGGGCTATAATTTTATGCAGAAAAATGATACACAGGCACAGGAGATCACAGAGCTTACAGACCGCGTGAGTGCGCTGGAAGAACAGCAGCAGGAAATGCTGACTGCCCTCGAAGATGCGGCAAAAGCGCAGGAAGAAGCCAAGGCTGCAGCCGCAAACGCTTCTTTAAAGGAGACAGCAGGTGATATCACAGCTGCGGACAGCAGCAATGCAGACACATCTGATGCTGATAATGTATACAAAGACGGAACCTACACAGGTGAAGCACAGGGATTTGGTGGAACCATTCAGGTTCAGGTAACACTTGCCAGCGATGAGATCACCGACATCCAGGTGACAAGCGCACCGGGCGAGGATTCTGCTTATCTCTCACAGGGAGAGGGCGTTATCAGCTCCATTCTCTCCGCACAGAGTACAGATGTTGATACCATTTCCGGAGCAACCTTCAGTTCTACCGGAATCATCAATGCAGTTGTAGATGCATTAGGAAAGGCGGAAAACTGATGAAAAAAAGGCAGAGAAAAGTCCGTCTGATCCGGGCTGCCATACAGCTTGTATTTTTCATTGTGGCACCGGCACTTTTTTCCACCGCGTTTGCGGGAGTTAAGTCGATCTTTCAGGCGATCGCGGCAGGACAGCCGGTGACATGGAATTCCTTCCTCGATGTTACAGGCGCACTGCTTCTGATCACGGTACTGTTCGGAAGACATTTCTGCGGATATGCGTGTGCCTTTGGTTCTCTGGGAGATGCCATGTACGAGCTGACCTTATTTATCCGCCAGAAAGTTTTTCATAAGAAAGGCAGACATGGATATCCGGAAAAAGTGGTTCGCTGTCTGCAGAAAGTGAAATATATCCTTCTGGCATTTATCCTCCTTTCCATTTTCACCGGATGGTATGCAAACCTCCAGGGAATGAGCCCGTGGGATGTATTTTCCATGCTGACAGCGCGGAAACTTCCAAATGCCTCTTACAAGATCGGAATCATCTTACTTGTCCTGATCCTGATCGGCATGTGTACACAGGAGCGTTTCTTCTGCCAGTTCCTGTGCCCGATGGGAGCTGTTTTTGCGCTGATGCCGATCCTGCCGTCAGCGTTATTCAAAAGAGAACGTTCCAAATGCCCTGCCAAATGCGGTCTCTGCAAAAAACGCTGCCCTGCACATCTTGATATTGACGGAGATACCCCTCTTTCCGGTGAATGTATCTGCTGTCATGCGTGCGAGGCAACCTGCCCGCGTAAGAATATCCAGATCGGACAGGAGGTGGAGGAACTGAAGGAAGAAGCAGCAGTTTCAAAAACACCAGTGAAGCGAGAGAAAAGTGCAGCTGTTTCAAAATAATGGTGAAGTTACTGCGAATAGTAACAAGTTAATAATATATAACTTGCCGCAAAAACAAAACTGTGGTAAGATATAACCGAAAAATTAAAACGCATTCGTTGTATGTCACAGCGGATGCGTATTTCGGTTATAAAGGAGAAATATATGCGTAATTTTCATAAAAAAATCGCCTGTACACTGACAGGTGTGATGCTTTGTGGCACGCTTATGGGAGCAGTGCCGGTTCTGGCGAAAGATGCGGAGAAATATACAAATACAGATTTTGCGATGGATACGGTAGTTTCTGAGACGCTGTATACAACAGGAGATGACCTGAACGCAGAGATCGGAAACAAGCTCCGGGAGATCGAAAACGGACTTCTGTCCTGGACGGACGAGGACTCACAGATTTCGAAGCTGAATGCGGCAGCGGGGGAGATGACAGAAGCTTCCGATGAGCTTGCCGGGTATCTTGCACAGATCGAGCAGCTTGCTGATGATTCAGGTGGAGCTTTCGATCCGACACTTGGCAAGGTGATCCGTCTGTGGGATATCGACGGCGAGGACCCGCATGTGCCGGAGCAGTCCGAGCTTGAAGCACTTCTTAAGGATGTTGGCTATCAGAACGTGACTCTGGATGGGAACAAAGTCACTCTGGCAGAGGATACCACTCTGGATCTGGGTGCGACCGGCAAGGGGATTGGTTGCGATGTGATCTCAGAATTTCTCAAAGACCAGAAAGAAGTCGAGGGAATGATCCTGAACCTGGGCGGCAGCAGTGTCATGGCTTATGGACAGAAACCAGACGATTCCCCATGGAAAGTAGCAGTCACAGACCCGAGAGACACAGAAGGTGATTATCTCGGCGCGATCACGATCAAAGGCGGCGAGTTCCTTTCTACCTCCGGTGATTACGAGAAATATTTCATGGAAGACGGCAAACGTTACCACCACATCCTGGACCCGAAGACGGGCTATCCGGTATGGAACGGATTAGATTCCGTGACGATCGTCTGCGACAATGGACTTCTGGCAGACGGACTCTCCACCGCATGTTTCGTTCTTGGAATGGATGATGCAATGGAACTGCTGGAGAAATATGATGCAGATGCAATGTTTGTGGATGAAGACAAGAATATCTATTTGACGGACGGGATGAAAGAACGATTTGAGTTAATGAAGAACACCTACACCGTAAAGGCTGTGCAATAATTTTAGGCATCGAGAAATGAATTATACTTTAAAAACGATGCATAAGACCAAGGGGACGGGTACAGTGGCGATTTAGTGCCATTGTACCCGTCCCCTTTGGCTTTTCCTAGAACCGAATACGTTTCAAAACCTCACTTGTCAGAGTCCCGATCAGCAATCCGGTGATCACCCCGGAGATCAACAGCGCCGGCGCATAATAAATCAGCCCGGACGTCATCGTGATCAGACTCGCAATAATAAGCTGCCCGATATTATGTGACACGCCCCCGGCGACGCTGATTCCAAGAATGCTGAAGCCAGATTTTTTCTTCATAAGAGTCATAACGGTAAGACTGAGCGCAGCCCCGGCGAGGCTGTAGAGGATACTGAACAGATTTCCAAACATAAACCCGATCACAACGATCCTCACAGCGGAGACAAGTGCCGCTTCCTTCCATGTATATTTCTCAAGGATAAAAAGTACCGCAAGGTTTGCAAGTCCAAGTTTCATTCCCGGAATCCCCGCAAAAAACGGGATCAGCGATTCTACATAGCCAAAGATGATCGCAACTGCGGCAAACAGTCCTAGATTGGCGATTTTTTTCTGGTTCATAATGTTTTCCTTTGTAAAGTAGAATAAGGGTCAGACAACAGTGTCAAATTCCGGTGAGGTTTCATCGGAACCGGAACCCTTTTCCCCCTCGATCACAACTTTGTTCGGCAGGCAGACGATCGTTCCGCCGGTGCTGTCAACGGCTTTCTGTTTCAGGCAGAGATGGTCCGGACAGTCGGCCTCGATCATTTTGACCTCGCCGTTTTTTATTTCGCATACATTGGTATCTCCGATGGAGATCACCTGATCCTTTGAAAGAGAATACGTGCCATATTCTTCACCATCTACCGTGATCCGGATCGAACCGTAATGCCCCTGACGCACCAGATACATCCCGCCCCACAGGATCAGGGCAAAAACTACGATACCAATGATAAATGTCAGTTCTTTTTTCTTCAAATAAATAAACCTCTGTCTTAGATAAATGTTAGTTTGTTACGGTTTACAGGTTCCCATATAGAATCAATCATAGCATATCTGTCTGTGTATGACAAGAAAAAGTTAGCACTAACGAACAGGATCGGATTTGCCAAAAATCTGGACACATTTTGTTTATTAAAAATTCATTGTTTTCCCTCTATGAAAGTGGTAAAATAGAGAAGATGTGACGTTAAGGTGTTAAGTAAGCCATAACGAGTAACTGCCGGGCGGTCATGAAACCGTGGGCAGGAGTTGTAGAATGGGAAATAAGAAGAACAAACAAGAATAAAGACAAACAGGAGTAAAGTATGAATATATTTTCAAAAGTATTCGGGACACGTAGTGAGCATGAGGTAAAGAGAATCATGCCACTGGTAGAGAAAACAGAATCTCTTCGCCCGGAAATGCAGAAATTAACAGATGAACAGCTGAGAGACAAGACCAGAGAATTCCGTAAACGTCTGGACGAGGGAGAGACACTGGATGATCTTCTTCCGGAGGCTTTTGCAGTTGTTCGTGAAGGTGCGAAACGAGTTCTTGGCATGGAGCATTACCGTGTACAGATCATCGGTGGTGTCATTCTCCATCAGGGTCGTATCGCTGAGATGAAGACTGGTGAAGGTAAGACCCTCGTGTCTACCCTTCCTGCATACCTGAATGCTCTCGAAGGCAAGGGTGTCCATATCGTAACTGTCAACGACTACCTGGCAAAACGAGATGCTGAGTGGATGGGTAAAGTCCATGAATTCCTCGGACTGACTGTAGGCGTTGTCCTCAACGACATGAAACCGGAAGAGCGCCGTGCAGCATACGGATGCGACATTACTTATGTAACAAACAACGAACTTGGATTCGATTATCTTCGTGACAACATGGTTATCTACAAAGAGCAGCTTGTACAGAGAGATCTGCACTATTGCATCATCGATGAGATCGACTCCGTCCTGATCGACGAGGCACGTACACCTCTTATCATTTCCGGACAGAGCGGCAAATCCACCAAACTTTACGAAGTATGCGATATCCTGGCACAGCAGCTTGAGCGTGGTGAAGCCAGCCATGAGATGACCAAGATGGCAGCTATCATGGGCGAGGAAGTTGTCGAGACTGGTGATTTCGTTGTCAATGAGAAGGACAAGATCGTCAACCTCACCGAGCAGGGTGTCAAGAAGGTTGAGAAATTCTTCAATATCGAGAACCTGGCAGATCCGGAGAACCTGGAGATCCAGCACAATATCATCCTTGCACTCCGTGCACACAACCTGATGCATAAGGACCAGGATTACGTAGTTAAGGATGACGAGATCCTGATCGTAGATGAGTTTACCGGACGTATCATGCCGGGTCGCCGTTATTCTGACGGACTTCATCAGGCGATCGAAGCAAAAGAGCATGTCAAGGTCAAGAGAGAGAGCAAGACTCTTGCTACTATCACATTCCAGAACTTCTTCAACAAATATGACAAGAAGGGCGGTATGACCGGTACAGCACTTACCGAGGAGAAAGAATTCCGTGATATCTATGGAATGGACGTTGTAGAGATCCCGACCAACAGACCGGTACAGCGTAAAGACCTCGAAGATGCCGTATACATGACCAAGAAAGAGAAATTCAACGCAGTCGTAGAGGCTGTTAAGGAAGCATATGCAAAGAAACAGCCGGTACTGGTTGGTACGATCACCATCGAGACTTCCGAGCTCATCAGCAAGATGCTCCGCCGCGAGGGAATCCCGCATAAAGTCCTGAATGCGAAGTTCCATGAACTTGAGGCAGAGATCGTTGCACAGGCAGGTCAGTCCGGTGCTGTTACCATCGCGACCAACATGGCAGGTCGTGGTACCGATATCAAGCTCGATGACGTTGCAAGAGAAGCCGGCGGTCTCAAGATCATCGGTACAGAGCGTCATGAATCCAGACGTATTGATAACCAGCTCCGTGGACGTTCCGGTCGTCAGGGAGATCCGGGTGAATCTCGTTTCTATATCTCTCTTGAGGATGACCTGATGCGTCTGTTCGGTTCTGAGCGACTGATGAAAGTATTTACATCCCTCGGTGTTGCAGAGAATGAGCAGATCGAACACAAGATGCTTTCCAACGCGATCCAGAAGGCACAGGAGAAGATCGAGTTCAACAACTTCGGTATCCGTAAAAACCTTCTCGATTACGACCAGGTAAATAACGAGCAGCGTGAGATCATTTATGCAGAGCGCCGTCAGGTACTGGATGGAGAGAACATGCGCGATGCCATCTACAAGATGATCACAGATATCGTAGACAGTACTGTAGATATGTGCTTCTCCGATGATGTAGATTCCGAAGAGTGGGATCTGGATGAGTTCAACACAGCACTGCTCCCGATCATCCCGATCAAGGCTTTAACTAAGGAAGATGTCAAAGGCAAGAAGAAAGACGAGATCAAGCACGAGATCAAAGAAAAGGCTGTCAAACTCTACGAAGCCAAAGAAGCAGAGTTCCCGGAAGCAGAGCAGCTTCGTGAACTGGAACGTGTCGTTCTCCTGAAATGCATCGACAGCAAGTGGATGGATCACATCGACGACATGGAGATTCTCCGTCAGGGAATCGGCCTTGTAGGATATGGCCAGAGAGATCCGGTTGTTGAGTACAAGATGAGCGCTTACGAGATGTTCAACAACATGATCAGTGCGATCCAGGAAGATACTGTCCGTATGCTGTATCATGTAAATGTAGAGCAGAAGGCAGAGCGTGAGCAGGTTGCCAAAGTTACAGGAACCAACAAGGATGATTCCTCCGCAAAAGCTCCTGTTCAGCGTAAAGAAGACAAGATTTATCCGAACGATCCATGCCCGTGCGGAAGCGGCAAGAAATACAAACAGTGCTGCGGACGTAAATTAATGAAAGCATAATAGAGCAGATAATAAAGAAGCTGCATCCCCGTTGGAGTGATTCCGATGAGGATGCAGCTTTTTGCATAGGTGATATTTGATTTTTCAATATCAGAGAGTTTATTTTCCAGCCTTTGCTCTGCGGGCATCTTTCTTTGATTCCAGGTTGGAAACGACCATAGTACAGGCAGCGTCACCGGTGATGTTGACAGTGGTACGTCCCATATCAAAGATACGGTCAACACCGGCAACAAGTGCGATACCGTCGACCGGAAGACCTACAGAAGTAAGCACCATCGCAAGCATGACCATACCGGCACCAGGCACACCAGCAGTTCCGATAGAAGCGAGAGTTGCTGTGAGCACGATAGTCAGCATCTGAGGAAGTGTCAGATGGATTCCGTAGCAGGATGCGATAAAGATCGCACAGACGCCCTGATAGATCGCAGTACCGTCCATATTGATGGTAGCACCGAGTGGAAGTACGAAGGATGCGATCTCACGTTTGGCACCAAGTTTCTCAGTACATTCCAGGTTGATCGGCAGGGTTCCTACGGAAGAAGCACTGGAGAATGCAAACATGATCGCCGGAAGCATGCCCTTGAAGAATTTCAGCGGGCTCATTCCACCGAGTGTTCCGATAGTCAGTGAATAAACAACTACAGCATGTACAACATAGCAGATATAAGCTGCGAGAAGTACCATAGCCAGGGAACCGATGATTGCAGGACCGTTGGCTGCGATAACCGGACACAGCAGGCAGAAGACACCGATCGGGGACAGCTTCAGGATCATTTCCATACATTTCATAAAGATCTCATTCAGATCATTGAATGCGTTTACAACGCGGACGTTTTTCTCACCGACGAGGATGATCGCGAAACCAAGGATGATCGCCATTACGATAACCTGCAGCATGTTTGCTTCTACCATCGGTGAAACGAAGTTGGATGGAAAAATATTTACCAGCGTATCCATGAAGGAAGTTGCCTCAGCAGCCTCATAGGCCAGGTCTGTGGTAGCAACTACAGGAAACAGTCCTTTGAACAGGTTTCCACCGGTTAGACCGATTGTAACGGCAAAAGCAGTTGTGCACAGATAAAAAATAACTGTTTTGAGACCGATAGATCCAACTTTCTTGATATCACTCATGGAAATGATACCGCACATGATGGAAAACAGTACGATCGGAACGACGATAAACTTGATCAGGTTCAGGAAAATCGTTCCAAACGGTTTGATGTAAGATTCGGCGAAGCTGGCATGACTCTGCATCAGAAGACCAGCAATGATCGCCAGGACCAGTGCAATAAAAATCTGCATGGCCAGGGACATTTTTTTCTTTTCTTTCATTAATAGTTCCTCTCTTTCTTTCCCTTTTGTACAGGTTTCGGGTATAAAAAAAGGCATCGCAAATAAACGCAATGCCTTCATCGCCATCACCTGACAATTCATTGTATCATATGTACAAAAAAGATACAATACAGAGTCAAAAATTGGCTAAATTTGTATTTGTTGTCTATGACAACGAATTAGAAGAACTTCGCGATCGCATCCAGTTCCTTGCGCGGCGGACGTGCCGGAGATTCGGCTGCCTTGCCGACTGCAATAACAGACACAACAGTTTCTGTCTCTGGAATATCAAGGAGTTCGCGGAGTTTATCAGATTCACGGAGTCCCATGATCAGAGTAGAAAGTCCCAGATCTGCCGCTTTGAGGATCAGGTTTTCATTCTGCAGACCAAGATCATAGCATCCCCATCCGTTTCCAAGTTCATTGTCGGCGGTACCATCTTTCTGGAAACCGGCGCGGTCATGTACGAAGGTTGTTACGATCAGCGCAGCATTCTCGGATTTACCCGCATTTCCCGCACCCGGAAGGCAGGTTGCACGGATCTTGTCGACTATTTCTCTGGAAAGAACACAGTAGTAACGTCCTGTCTGAGAGTTTTTCCAGGACGGAGCCTCCTGCGCGGCACGGATCAGAGCTTCCATCTGTTCTCTGGTCACTTTACTGTCAGCCGCATATTTGCGGACAGTTCTTCTGGTTTCTATTAATTTCTGAAATTCCATGGTGAGTCCTCCTTGATGTGATAACTTTATACAACGTCATTTTAACATAGCGATAAAGGGGATTCAATGAGAAGTTTATGTATGCACAATTCACAAAAACCAAAAGAATAACTTATATAATCTATACAAAGTTGTGTTTTTTTCCAAAAAGCAATTGACGTTCACTTAAGAGAGTGCTACTATGACACATGTAAGGAAAACCTTTTCCTAACAAACCAGCAAGGAGAATCAGAATGGCAGTTACGATAGAAGATATTGCCCGGGAAGCCGGTGTATCGATTGCGACTGTATCCAGGGTGATCAATAAGACGAAGCCGGTAAGTGCAGAACTCCGTGACAGAGTCTACGAAGTGATCGAGAAGAATCATTTCAAGCCCAACAGCCTTGCACAGGGATTGATCACAAAGAAGACCAATACGATCGGTATTATCGTACCGGACATTTCCAATGCAGTTTTTGGTAAACTCACCAAGGGAATCAACAGTGTTTTTGCACAGGAAGGCTATACTGTTGTCCTCTGTGAATCACAGGGTGAACTTGAGAAAGAACTGAAATTACTGGGAATTCTGGAGGAGAAGCAGATCGAAGGCCTGCTTTTTGCCGGAGTTGATGTAAACCACACTCTGGTAGAGCGCATGCGCAAGAGAAATTATCCGGTAGTCCTGGTGACACAGGAAGCTTCGGAGGATGAGGAAGCAGTGCACACTGTGATCCACAATAATGTGGAGGCGATGTACGATGCGGTGAAGTTCCTTCTGGACAATGGCCATGAGCGGATCGCCTATCTCGGCGGACCGAAGAATGACTTTTCATCTGGCAAGAAGCGTGTCATTGGCTATAAGAAAGCACTGGAAGAAGCAGGAATAGAAGTGAAGGATTCCTACATTGCCCAGGGAGATTTTTCTTTTGAAGCGGGATATCAGGGAATGAAGAAGCTCTATGAGGAGAACAGTAAGCTCCCGACGGCAGTAGTCACCGGAAGTGATGTGATCGCAGTAGGAGCAATCCAGTATCTTGACAACATGAGAGTGAAGATTCCAGATGATATTTCCATCATGGGATTTGATGATTCTGAATTTGCAACTTACATCAAGCCGGAGCTGTCAACCGTGCGGATCTCTTACTATGATGAGGGAGTCAAGGCGGCGGAGATGCTCAGGGAACTGATGGATGGCAGCACAGAAGCACCAATGAAGGAGTATGTGCCCCACAAGATTATCCGAAGGAGCACGACAAAGAATCTGAACTGAATACAGGAAAGAAGAGCTGTATAGGAGCAGCTCTTACTTTTGAACGAATAGGAAAGCGATTTCCCTAAAGATTATGCAGATTATACAAAAGAAAATCACAAATATTAGTGATTATAACAAACGGAAAAACGATGAAACATTATTTTTTTACAACTAAATGTAAACGTTTTCCTAAAAGTATAAATATCATTCCGACAGTTCAGAGACATTCTTAAATTAAGAGATCTATAAAAAACACAATATATATTTTCATTCATGAAGGAGGAAACAACATGAAAACAAAACAGTGGAAAAAAGCAGCAGCACTTATGTCAGCAGGAGCAATGACCGCATCTATCTTTGCGGCACCATTGGCAGTAAAGGCAGACGATAAGGTAACGATTTCATTTTCCTTTGACCAGGGCGTTGGCGAGGCAACCCAGAAGATGGTAGATGCCTACAACGAAAGCCAGGACAAAGTGGAAGTACAGACTGTCATTCTCCCGCAGGATGCAAACACAGTTCACGATGATTTTGTAAACAAGCTTGCTTCCGGAGATACCAGTGTAGATGTAATGGGACTTGATGTAACTTATATCAGCGAGTTTGGTTCTGCAGGATGGCTGGCAGATCTCTCTGATCTGGTAGATCCTTCTCTGACAGAGGGAATGCTCACAGGTCCGGTAGAAGGTGCAACGATTGATGGCAAACTTGTAGCAATGCCATGGTTCACAAACTCAAGTGTCCTTTTCTATCGTACGGATGTCCTTGAAGATCTGGGTGCAGAAGCTCCGGATACCTGGGAAGGCTGGATGGAGCTGGCAGACAAGGCAAAAGGTGTAGATGGCGTGGAATATGGAGCTGATTTCCAGGCAGCACAGTCCGAATCTCTTGTATGCAACTGGGTGGAATATGTATGGGGCAATGGCGGAGATATTCTGGACGAGAACGGAACTCCTGTTGCAAACTCCGACAATAATGTAGAAGCAACAGAGATCATGAAGAAACTTGTTGATGATTATGCACCGGAAGGAATCACAACTTATTCCGAAACAGAGAGTGAGCAGGTATTCAAAGAAGGCAAATGCCTCTTCATACGTGACTGGTCAGGATTCTGGTCAAGCGGACAGGATGAAGGTTCCAAGGTGACAGGAAAAATTGGCGCAACTACACTTCCGGTCGGACCAAGTGGTGAAGATTCTCACACCTGTCTCGGTGGACTTGATCTTGTGATCAACAACAACGTTGACGATGCACACAAAGAGGCAGCAGCTGATTTCATTTCCTACATGGCAAGTGCAGATACACAGAAAGAAATGACTCTGATCTCTTCTCAGCCGCCAGTTGTAAAATCTGTTTATGAAGATGCTGATATCCTGGAAGCAATCCCATTCTACTCTGATTTTGCAGACATCATCGCAACAGGAAAATCCAGACCGCAGACACCAAAATATGCAAAAGTTTCCGATGCGATCCAGAGAAATGTACACCAGGCACTCACCGGCGAGATGGAAGTCAAAGATGCACTTGATACACTCCAGAGCGAACTGGAAGAGCTTACAAAATAATAAAATTTTAAGGGAGAGGAATGAGCACAATGAAAAAGGGACGTGGTTCACTGGAAAAAACAGAATCCAGGGATGCATGGATTATGATGACACCGGCTCTTATTGTTCTGACGATCGTGGCGGTTTATCCGATACTTCGTACATTCTGGCTGAGTCTCCATGAGATGGTCCTGACTGATCCGACGAGCGGGTATCCGTTCGTCGGACTGGGAAATTATATAAAGATTTTTCAGGATTCCAGAGCATTGACGGCACTTGTATTTACACTGAAATTTACTGTTGTGACAGTATTTTTTGAGACGATTCTCGGCTTTATTTCTGCGATGATCATGAATCAGGGATTCAAGGCAAAAGGCTTCGTCCGGGCAGCAATCCTGATTCCGTGGGCGATTCCGACCTCTGTTTCTGCAATGATGTGGAAATTTATCTACAACGATCAGTATGGACTTTTTAATGATGTATTGTGCCGCCTTGGGGTGATCGATGGTTACAAAGCATGGCTCAGTACTTCAAGTGGTTCCTTTATGGCGCTGGTCATCACGGATATCTGGAAAACAGCGCCGTATATGGCACTTCTGATCCTTGCAGGGCTGCAGATGGTTCCGGATGATCTCTATGAAGCGGCAAAGATTGACGGTGCAAATGTAATTCAGCGTTTCATTTATGTCACGCTTCCAAACGTCAAAACGACTGTCCTCGTGGCAATGCTGTTCCGTACCCTGGATGCTTTCCGGGTATTTGACCTGATCTCCGTTATGACAGGAGGCGCGAACGGAACGGAGAGTGTGTCTGTGTACGCATACAATAACCTGATGAAATTCCTTGATTTTGGATATGGTTCTTCCCTGGCAGTGCTGATCTTTGTAGTTGTATTCCTGATCAGCGTGATCTATATGAAATTTATGGGAAACCGTCTGACAGAGATGTAGGAGGTGGACATTGTGCAGAAATCAAAGAGCATAGCAGGAAAAATCTTATTCGCAGTGTTTGTGATCGTTTTTGTCGGAATCATTGTCCTTCCTTTCTTCTGGCAGTTTATGACTTCGATCAAACCTCTGTCGGAGATCTCAGCAATTCCGGCGAAGTGGATCCCGAGCAAGGTCCACTGGGACTTTTACAAAAATGTATTTACGAAACATCCATTTGGAAGATATCTGCTGAACAGTTTTATCGTGGCACTTTCCACAACGGTACTCAGCATTCTAATCGGTGCTTCCGCAGCATATGCACTTGCGAGACTTCGCTTTAAAGGTAAAAAGATCATGCTCATGGCGATCTTAAGTATTTCCATGTTCCCGACGATCGCAACCTTAAGCCCGATCTATCTTCTTCTGAAAAACCTGAAGCTTCTCAATACATATGCAGGTCTGATCATTCCGTACATCACCTTTGCCCTGCCCCTGTCGATCTGGCTTCTGACGAACTTTTTTGCACAGCTTCCGAAGGGATTTGAGGAGGCTGCAGCGATCGATGGCTGTTCCAGAGGTAAGATTTTCTTCACGATCATGCTTCCTCTGATCAAACCGGCAACTTTTTCTGTGGCACTGATCGTCTTTATCAATGCATGGAATGAGTATCTGTATGCACTGACTTTTATGACAAATGACAATATGAGGACAGTACCGGTAGGTATTGCACTTTTCCCGAGCAATTACGAGCTTCCGTGGGGCGACATTGCGGCAGCGACTGTTGTAGTAACCGTTCCGCTTATCATTCTGGTACTTATTTTCCAGAAAAAGATCATCGCAGGTCTGACCACCGGCGGTGTAAAAGAATAATAGTAGCTGTGAGGGTACTGAACAGTTACAAATAATAAACATCAGGAGTGAGCATTATGAAAAAAATCAAATTATCAGAAAATCTGGAATTATCTCAGGTAGTTATGGGATGCATGAGAATCGCAGATTCCAATCTTACCGAAAATGAACTTTTGGATCTTGTAGAAAAATGTCTGGATATGGGAGTGACCTCCATTGACCATGCACCGGTATACGGCGGCTATACCTGTGAAAAAATCTTTGGAGATGCGGTACTTCGGAAACGTCCGGAACTGAGGGACAAGATGCAGCTTATCACAAAAGCTGGTATCGTATGCCCGGGACATTATGGAAACAAGACCATTTACTATAAAAGTACAAAAGAAGAGATTCTGAAAGAAATGGACGAATCTCTGGAAAAACTGGGAACAGATCATGTAGATCTTCTACTGATCCACAGACCTGACCCGCTGGCTGATCCGGCAGAAACTGCAGATGCATTGGAAACTGTTGTAAAGCAGGGAAAAGCCCTGAATGTTGGTGTTTCAAACTTTTTGCCGTCCCAGATGACGATGCTTCAGAGTTATCTGAACATTCCGCTTGTGACGAACCAGATGGAGCTTTCTGTCAAAAACACTGAGAACTTCTTTAATGGAGTAGTTGACGATGCATTTACAAGAAGAATCCCTCTGATGGCATGGTCTCCGCTTGGAGGTGGTGATGTATTTAAGAGTACCGATGAAAAATTTGTACGTCTGCGTACTGTACTTACGGCAATCGCAGAAGAGCATAAGACTACGATCGACGCAGTGATCTACGCATGGCTGTTTGTTCATCCGGTAAGAATTGCGGCGATCACAGGAACTATGAATGCAGACAGAATCCAGAAAGCCGTGGATGCGACAGAACTGGAACTTTCTTATGATGAGTGGTATCAGATTCTGGAAGCATCCAGAGGATACGCTGTACCGTGATGAAAATTAGTTGACATAAATGATCTTGGGAGGACAGAAACGTGAGTAAAATTCGTTTTGGACTGATCGGTTCCGGCTGGAGAGCAGAATTTTATATTCGCATTGCCAAAGCCCTGCCGGAAATGTTTGATCTGGCAGCAGTGATGATAAGAAGTAAAGAAAAAGGTGAGGCTTTTTCTGCAAAATTCAGTGTAAAAGTAGTCAATACACTGGATGAACTTGTGGAAAAAGAGCCGGAGTTTGTCGTAATGGCAATCAAAAGAGGAATCGTCACAGAAAATCTGATCACTTTATTTGAGAGAGGGATCCCGGTGCTGACGGAAACACCTCCGGGAGAAGACGTGGAAGCACTGCATCAGCTCTGGGATGCTTATCAGAAATATCAGCCAAAAGTGCAGGTGGCAGAACAGTATTTCCTGCAGCCGCTCTATGCATCCTGGTACAAGGCAATCTGTGATGGAAAGCTTGGTGAGGTAGAAAATATCAATATTTCTTCACTCCACGGTTATCACGGTGCGAGTATCATCCGGCAGTTCCTTAGAACAGGATTTGAGAACTGCAGGATTTACGGAAAACGTTACTGGTTTGATGTGACGGAAACATATGGAAGAGAGGGCATGGTTTTTGATGGAGAGGTTGTCAAATGCTCCAGAGATCGTCTGACGATGGAATTCGACAATGGCAAAGTGGCATATTTCGACTTTTCTGACCCGGCGCAGTATCACTCTTTTATCCGCACCAGACAGCTTACCGTGCAGGGAACACGAGGTGAGATCGATGATCTTACTATTCGCTATCTGAATGCGCAGAATATTCCGGTCACACAGGATCTTCGGAGGATTGATCTTGGCGTATATGGAAATCAGGAATGGTCACATTATGCGGTTATGCTGGGCGAGGAATTTTTGTTCCGTACACCGTTTATCAATGCGAGATTCAACGATGACGAGATCGCAGTTGCTTCCTGTATGGTAAAAATGCATGAGTATATCAACGGCGGTGAAGAATTTTATGGAATGGCAGATGCACTGCAGGATATGTATATCTGCCTCAAGATGGATGAAGCTCTGGAACATCCGGTGACTGTAGTAGAGACTCAGACACAGCCATGGGCGCAGAAATAAACCAAAAAACAGGATCCTGACGTTATAAAATGCTTGTAAACAAAAGCACTGAATCTATCAAGAAACATTTCTTTTGAAGTGATGTTTCTTGATGAATTTGGTGCTTTGTTTTTGTGGCTTTGTGTAGTATTGCAGAAAGAACTGTGAAAACCACATGTGATTTGTGACTATTTTTTGAAAAAACCTCTTTACAAACCACATAAAACAATATATAATGCAGACATAAACAAAAAGAAACCACATAAAATTAAAATAAAACAGACACAAAACCACAAAGATACAAAACAACAAAAACAGACAGGAGAGTATTAAAATGAAAATTCTTGAATCTAAATTCGTAAAAGGCTTTATCAAAATGGCAGATGACGGTTATCAGCAGGGATGGCATGAGAGAAACGGTGGAAACTTAAGCTATCGTCTGAAACCGGAAGAAGTAGAGATGATCAAACCGCGACTGAATGCACCGGGAGAATGGGAAGAGATCGGAGTGGAAGTTCCGGGTCTGGCAGGAGAGTTTTTCCTTGTGACAGGAAGCGGTAAATATTTCCGAAACATCATCGTGGACCCGGAAGTATGTCTTGCGATCATCGAGCTGGATGAGACAGGAACGAAGTACAGGATCCGCTGGGGACTTGTCGAGGGCGGCAGACCGACCAGTGAGCTTCCGACTCATCTGATGAACCATGAAGTGAAGAAGAAACTGACAAACGGAAGACATCGTGTTATCTACCATGCACATACCACAAATACGATCGCGCTGACTTTCGTACTTCCACTGGAAGACAAGGTATTCACAAGAGAACTGTGGGAATCCGCAACAGAGTGTCCGGTTGTATTCCCTGATGGTGTCGGAGTGATCGGCTGGATGGTTCCGGGCGGAAGAGAAATTGCTATCAAAACAGCAGAACTGATGAAAAAATACGATGTTGTCATCTGGGCACATCACGGAATGTTCTGTTCCGGAGAAGATTTTGACCTGACATTCGGTCTGCTCCACACAGTAGAGAAATCTGCAGAGATCCTGGTCAAGATCCTCTCCATGTCACCAAACAAGCTCCAGACTATCACACCGGATAACTTCCGTGCTCTGGCAAAAGACTTCCACGTAAGCCTGCCAGAAGAATTCCTCTATGAAAAAGAAAAATGATCATCGCTGTGTTGGCACTGTTCCGAACTGCTTTTTGTAAGCACGGACAAACGTAGTGTAATCCCGAAAGCCGCTCATCTGGGCGGCTTTCATTATGGGCATTCCCTGGGAGATCAGGGAGCGGGCGTGAAGCAGGCGTTTGCTGACGATGTAGTTGTGGATCGTGTAGCCTGTTTCTTCTTTGAATTTCCGCATCATATGATATTTGCTGAAGAAAAACTTCCCGGCGAGACTGTCGATCGAGAGGTCTTCTGCCAGATTTCGATTAATATATTTCAGAAGCTGCTCCACCTGGGAGTCCGAAGAGTAGGATTTCCGGTCTGGAGCAGTACTGCTTTTGAGGAAAATCCGGTTGATGTAGACCATAAACTGTGTAAAAAGTGCCTCACTTAAGAAATTATCCCCAAACTGGTCACCACGCAGGGACTGCTCGATCTCGGGCAGCAGGTCTTTGAGGCGTTCCTGGAGGGCAGAATCCAGACGGACAAGGTTGAAGCTGCGGTCGTTGGCTTTCTGGAAACAGGTGTTGAGCTCTGGACGTGACAGATCTTCACGAAGCCAGAAAATATAGCGTTCATATGGCACCGCCGGGTCGATCTCCGGCTTGTGGATCGCACCCTGGCTGACCAGAAGAATGTCCTGAGGTTTGAGGTGGTAAGCTTTTCCCTCTATATGATAAGTAACTTTGCCAGAGACAAAGACGATGATCTTGTGAAAATCATGATAATGCCACTCAAACTCCCGGTCTGTACGGTCATTGATATGAAACAGCCGGAAATCCTCCTTGAGATAGCCGGTTTTTGCAAGGGAATACTGCGAATAGTCCATGGGAAGCCCTCCTGATTTGTTTGCTTTCTATTATAAAGAAGTATTCACTGGAAAAGAAGTGGTGTATAATAAAAAATATCATTTTACACAGGGAGAGAACAATGAAGGAGAAAGCATGGAAAAATGTAATAGCTGTATTGATAATAGCACTGGCACTTATGGCAGGAGGTATAAATGTATCTGCCGCATCCGGGATTACGATTCGACAAGGCAAAGTATATCAGAATAATAAAGTGTATACCGGATGGTTCAGCCAGAATAATGGAAAGTATTATTCTGTAAAAGGAATAAGAGCAAAGGGATGGAAGAAAATTTCGAATAAATATTATTATTTTGACCGAAACAGCAGGCTTATCACGAATCACATTGTCGGCTCAAAAACGACTGGATACTTTTATGTGGACAAAACGGGTGTAAGGGTTACAACGAAAGAAATCCGTCAGGCAGTTGCTTTTGTCATGAGATACTCAAAGGCAACAGATCTGCCTTCTAAACGTCTTAGAACCTGTTTCCGTACACTGCTTAATTATCCTTATTATAATATGACAGATCACGCACCACGGGCAAATCAGATTGCTTCCTGTGCAGGTTACATGTTTACTTACAGAAGAGGTGACTGCTATTATTATGCCTCTACAATGGCATATATTGCAAGAGTTCTGGGCTATGATGCGCGTGTGGCGTGTGGTGCAGTTACTGCAAGAGGACCATATGCCGCATTGTCTCCACATGGATGGTGCGAGGTAAAATATGGAAATGCATGGAAAATGCTTGACTGTAGTATGCAGCGGGTACACACAAACAAGAATTTATGCCTGGTCACGAGAAAACAGTATCCATTTCGCCTGAGATGTGATAGGGTGTGTACAATGAAATCCAGTTATGGAACAATTAAATGGGCATGATCAGGAGGCTGTGAACGGGTCAAACAATAGCATGACCGCATTTTTTGCAAGGTATAGAGCAGTTTATTCTATATACATTGTAAAAAATAGCTTATATACTGGAACTATCGAATGGTTAAATGAATTGCGGGTAACGATAAATCCATAATATAAGCAAATCAAGCGGGAGGGCATAGCAATGACAGACTGCATTACAATGATAAAATATCAGGGACTTGGAAATGATTATCTGGTACTGGATCCGAACAAGAACCGTGTACAGCTTCAGGGCAAAAAGATTGCTCTGATGTGTCAGAGAGGTTTTGGACTCGGTGCAGACGGCGTTCTGTACGGACCGGTGGACATCAATGGAAAAATGGGCGTGCATATCTACAACTCTGACGGAAGCGAAGCGGCGATCAGCGGAAATGGTGTCTGTATTTTTGCAAAATACCTTCTTGACCATGAATATGTCAAAGAGAAAAAATTTGAGATCGAAACTTTGTCCGGTTCTATTGAAGTGGAGTGCCTGAACAGCCGTGCCACAGAATTTCGTGTAAACATGGGAAAGGCATCCTTCCTTTCAAGAGAGATTCCAGTGACTGGCGAGGTGCGTGAGGTTATCAATGAGGACTTTACCTTCAACAACAAAGATTACAAGGCAACCTGTCTGACGATCGGTAATCCACATTGTATCATCTTTATGGATGAGGTAAGTGAAAAAGCAGCCAGAGAACTTGGACCATATGTGGAAAACGCCGATGAATTTCCGGAGAGGATGAACCTCCAGATCTGCCGTAAGATTGACACCGGCAATCTCGACATCGAGATCTGGGAACGCGGCTCCGGCTACACCAAAGCTTCCGGTACAGGAAGCTGCGCCGCAGCAATGGCTGCATACAAACTCGGTTTCACCGAAAACCGCATCAACATCAACCAGCCAGGCGGCATGATCCAGATTGACATCCACAAAGACGGCACCATCTACATGACCGGAAGTGTGGGATATGTTGCGGATATGAGCGTGGCGGAGAGCTTTTTCTCATAAGATATAATTTCTAAAAGAAAATTCTGCTTCAGTGTCTTAATCTATGTAATTAGTGCATAATTAAGAACTGTTAAAACTACTTTTCGATGCTTAAGTGCCATATTGCTTTGATGGGGAATAATAGAAAATTGTTAATGATATAAATAAGAAAAATTTATAATTGATTCAATGAAGGAGACAGCAAACGCTGTTTCCTTTCTTTTGCACTTATGATAAAATATATCAGAAAAATATGGAAAATACGTAACTATTCAGTAGGTAGTATCCTGCGAGGTGTTTCGACATGTTTTTGTCGAAATCCCGAGACATACAAAGCAAAATGCTATCACCGAAGGTGATTTGAACGTAATCTGCGAAGCAATTGCGTTCATGAGCATGTAGCAAGGCGGAATGCGAATGTCCGTTTTGCACGCATTTTGACTCGTAACTGTGAGGGTACTGAATAGTTACGAACGATACGAAAGAGAGGTTCACGCTTTTATGGATATTACAATGCTGGGAACTGGAAATGCGATGGTAACTGAGTGTTACAATACATGTTTTGTGCTGAGAGATGGGGATAAGCATCTGCTGGTTGACGGCGGTGGTGGAAATACACTGCTGGCACAGCTCAAACATGCCGGATTTGACTGGATGGACATGCGCGAGATCTTCGTGACACACAAACATGTAGATCACATCATGGGTGTTGTCTGGATGATCCGTATGATCTGCCAGCATATGAAACAGGGACAGTACGAAGGTGAGGCAACAATTTACGGACACGAAGAGGTCATCCGCATCCTCAAGCAAATGGCAGAGATGCTTTATCCTAAGAAACAGACCTGCTATATTGGAGACCGCCTGCATCTGGTAGTCGTAGAAGACGGAGAAGAAAGAACCATCATGGGACATAAGACGACTTTCTTCGACATCCAGTCCACCAAAGCGAAACAGTTTGGCTTCTGCATGGACATGGGCAATGGCGAGAAATTCACCTGTTGTGGCGATGAGCCATACAACGATTGCGAGAAAAAATACGCCGAAAACAGCAAATGGCTCCTTCACGAAGCATTCTGTCTCTTCGACCAGGCAGACAGATTCCACCCATACGAGAAACATCACTCCACAGCCAAAGACGCCAGCGAACTGGCAGAGCAGCTCGGCGTACAGAACCTGATCCTCTACCACACCGAGGACAAGAACATCGCCCGCCGCAAAGAACTCTACACAGAAGAAGGAAAGAAATACTTCCACGGAAATCTCTTCGTCCCGGAGGATCTGGAGAGAATAGAATTATAATCTGTTAATTATAGTACATATAAATCCCCATCATGCATATAAACATTGGAAAGTTTCATGTATGATGGGGACTTGCTTTATTTATCTCTATAATGCGAACCACACTGAGCAATCAAAATTAGATTATTTATGCAAAATCCTGCTATGCTTCATCAGACCATGCTTTTATCATCCATATTTACCTCATGTATTGTACCGCCGGTGGTTTCAAGTTGCTCTATTGACTTCTTAAGTCGTGCAATATTTGCAGGACTGTAGAATGGATCGCTGTCAGCGGTGATCTCGAATGGGATTCTGCGTTCACGAACTGCTTTTTTGGCGAAGACACAGAATGCTGTTGTCATACTCATGCCAATGTCAGAACAAAAGGCTTCAAACTGTTTCTTAAGTTCTGCATCCATACGGATATTTACATTTGTCTGAGCCATTGAAATTCCCTCCTTTATACAAATTTTGATACTTATATTGTATGTAATATTATATACAATGTCAATAAAAATGATGAGTTAAAAATACAAAAATAAAAAATGGATTCGTGGCTTTTCACACTGCAAATCTTGCAGTTTCCCCTAATCTATGGTATGGTATTACAGTATATGAATATATAGAAAGAAGGTGAAGCTGTGGTTGAATTAGATCAGTTCAAGAGTATTCTTGCAACATACACAGAACCATTAGTGGAAGTGAGGGATTCACTTTGACCTCGCTAACAAAGAGCAGAGGGTTGAAGAATTAGAGCGTGAAATGGAAGCACCGGACTTCTGGGATGATGCAGAGGTTTCACAGCAGAAGATGAAAGAACTCAAGAGCATGAAGGACGACATGGAGACATACCACAATCTGGAGACCCAGTTGGAAGATATGGAAACCATGATCGAGATGGGATATGAAGAAAATGATCCGGAGATCATTCCGGAGATTCAGGAGATGCTCGACGAATTCCAGAAGGATTTCGACAGCATCCGTGTTAAAACATTACTGTCAGGAGAATATGACAGCGAAAATGCGATCATCAAGCTCAATGCCGGAGCAGGTGGAACAGAAGCCTGTGACTGGTGTGGAATGCTTTATCGTATGTACAGCCGCTGGGTAGACCGCAAGGGATTCAGTATGGAAGTGCTTGATTACCTCGACGGCGATGAAGCCGGTGTCAAATCCGTTACCTTCCAGGTCAACGGAGAGAATGCTTACGGCTATCTCAAATCCGAGAAAGGTGTACACCGTCTTGTCCGTATTTCTCCGTTCAATGCAGCAGGCAAACGCCAGACTTCCTTCGTATCCTGCGATGTTATGCCGGATATCAAGAAAGACCTGGATGTAGAGATCAACGATGACGACATCCGTATCGATACCTACCGAAGCAGCGGTGCCGGTGGACAGCATATCAACAAGACATCATCCGCGATCCGTATTACACATTTCCCGACAGGAATCGTAGTACAGTGTCAGAATGAACGTTCTCAGCACATGAACAAGGACAAAGCCATGCAGATGCTGAAAGCCAAACTTTTCCTCCTCAAGCAGCAGGAAGCAGAAGCGAAACTTTCCGGTATCCGTGGTGAAGTAACCGATATCGGCTGGGGAAATCAGATCAGATCCTATGTTATGCAGCCATACACCATGGTCAAGGATCACAGAACAAGCGAAGAAACCGGAAATGTAGACGCAGTTCTTGACGGAGACATCGATCCGTTCATCAACGCCTACCTGAAATGGATCGCATTAGCCAAGAAACCGGCTGAATCATAAGGCAAAAAAGCCTTGCAGACTTTGCAGAGGTGTGATAACATATCCCTCATAGGAAAACAGTTGTCTTTTGAAAACGGACATCTCCTGAGAGGGATATGTGTTTCATCAAATGGATAAAGAGTTGCTGTGAACAGTAACGATAAAGTCAGCAGAGACAGGAAGGTCATAATGGGAAAAACAACAGAAAAAAAGAAGTATTTTGTAGTCAGGGAGCGAGCGGTTCCGGAAGTTTTGTTGAAAGTGGTACAGGCAAAGAAATTACTCGATTCAGAGAAAGTGAGCACTGTGCAGGAAGCAGCAGAGCAGACCGGTATCAGCAGAAGCTCCTTTTATAAATATAAGGATGATATTTTTCCTTTTCACGAAGAAGCCAGAGGAAAGACGATCACTTTCATCATTCAGATGGATGATGAACCGGGAATCTTGTCTGTTGTGCTTCAGACCATTGCACGTTTCCATGGAAATATCCTGACGATCCATCAGAGTATTCCGATCAATGGAGTGGCAACCCTCACACTCAGCGTGGATATCCTGCCGGGTGAGGGAGACGCAGAGGCTATGGTGGATGAGATCGAACAGAGAGATGGAATCCATTATCTGAAGATCCTCGGAAGAGAATAACTATAAGAAAGAACGCAGGAGGAAACCAAGCTATGGTAAATATTGCAGTATTAGGATACGGTACAGTAGGAAGCGGTGTGGTAGAGGTTATCAACACCAACCATAACAGCATCAATAAGAGAGCCGGCGCAGAGATCAACATCAAATATGTACTGGATCTGAGAGATTTCCCGGGAGATCCGGTAGAGAAAGTCCTTGTTCACGACTATGACGTGATCGCAAACGATCCGGAGGTAGACATCGTAGTAGAAGTTATGGGAGGAATCGAGCCGGCATACACCTTTGTAAAACGTGCCCTCGAATCCGGCAAAAGCGTCTGCACCTCCAACAAAGCCCTGGTAGCCAAACACGGCCCGGAACTTATGGAGATCGCACGCGAGAAAAACATCAACTTCCTGTTTGAAGCAAGCTGCGGTGGTGGAATCCCGATCATCCGTGCACTGAACTCTTCTCTGACAGCAGATGAGATCGATGAGATCACAGGTATCCTCAACGGAACCACCAACTACATGATGTACAAGATGAGCACAGAAGGCTGCGAATTTGATACAGTTCTCAAGGAAGCTCAGGCAAAGGGATACGCCGAGGCAGACCCGACAGCCGATGTAGAGGGATATGATGCATGCCGTAAGATCGCGATCCTTTCTTCTCTGGCATACGGTAAATTCCTGAATTACGAGGATATTTATACCGAAGGAATCACCAAGATCACACCAGAGGATATGCAGTACGCAGAAGAACTTGACATGACGATCAAACTTCTCGGTACCAGCCGCAAGATCGGAGACGATTCTTTCTACGCAATGGTAGCACCGTTCCTGGTAGGTAAGAGCAGCCCGCTTTACAGCGTAAATGACGTATTCAATGCAGTATTTGTCCATGGCAATGTCCTTGGTGATGCAATGTTCTATGGAAGCGGCGCAGGCAAACTTCCGACAGCAAGCGCAGTAGTTGCTGACGTAGTAGACGAAGCAAAGCACCTCCACAAGAACATTATGACAAACTGGTCCAGCAAACCGCTTGAACTGATTCCGATGGATGAAGTTGAGGGAAGATTTTTTGTAAGAGTCGAAGGCACAACCGTAGACCAGGTAGAAGCTGTTTTTGACGACGTTGAGATCGTAAATCTCAAGAACCTCCCTGGTGAATTTGGATTTATCACCACCAAGATGAAACAGGGAGAATATAAAGAAAAAGTTCAGAAATTAAATGGCAGTGTGGTCACTATGATCCGTGTCAAAGACTGACATTTTTTTCGGGGGAGAAACTATGTTAATAGTAAAAAAATTCGGCGGCACTTCAGTTGCAAACAAAGAGCGTATCTTTAATGTCGCCGGAAGATGCATAGAAGAATACAAAAAAGGCAATGATGTGGTGGTAGTTCTTTCTGCAATGGGTAAATACACAGATGAACTCATCACTATGGCAAAGGATATCAATGAGAAACCGCCGAAGCGTGAGATGGATATGCTTTTTACGATCGGAGAGCAGATGTCCGTGGCACTGATGTCCATGGCATTCGATAAACTGGGCGTTCCGTCTGTTTCTCTGAACGCATTCCAGGTCGCAATGCATACTACAAGCGTTCACGGAAATGCAAGACTCAAGAGGATTGATACCGAAAGAATCAAGAGAGAACTGGAAAACCACAAGATCGTTGTTGTGACAGGTTTCCAGGGAGTCAATAAATACGATGATTATACAACGCTTGGAAGAGGCGGCTCCGATACGACAGCAGTTGCTCTGGCAGCGGCACTTCATGCAGATGCCTGCGAGATCTACACTGACGTAGACGGCGTATATACAGCAGATCCGCGTAAAGTTCCGACAGCCCGCAAGCTCAAGGAGATCACTTATGATGAGATGCTGGATCTGGCAACACTTGGTGCCGGAGTGCTCCACAATCGTTCTGTGGAAATGGCAAAGAAATACGGCGTACCGCTCGTGGTACGTTCCAGTTTGAATACAAGCGAAGGAACTGTTGTAAAGGAGGAAGTAACAGTGGAAAGAATGCTGATCAGCGGAGTTGCGCTTGATACAGATGCAGTAAGAATCGCCGTGATCGGTCTGAAGGATACCCCGGGCGTGGCGTTCAGATTATTTGATGTACTGGCAAAGAAAAACATCAACGTAGATGTGATCCTTCAGTCTATCGGACGTGCGGGAACCAAGGATATTTCCTTCACCGTAGATGACAAGGATCTGGATGATGCAATGGCAGTCCTTGATGAAAACAAAGCAAGACTTGGATACCAGGAACTTCATTCTGAGAGAAATATTGCCAAACTTTCTATTGTCGGAGCCGGAATGATGAGTAATCCTGGTGTTGCGGCAAAGATGTTTGAGAGTCTTTATAATGAGGGCGTCAACATTAACATGATCTCCACATCAGAGATCCGCGTGACAGTTCTTATCAACGAAAAAGACGGTGTAAGAGCGATGAACGCAGTACATGACGCATTTAACCTGGCAGATTAAATAAAATGGAAGGAATTTCATCTCTGTGGTTTCAGGGGTGGAATTCCTTCGTTGTTTACAGAAAACAGGAGTCAAAAATGAAAAGAAACCGAAAATACTGGAAAACAAGTGCCAAGGCAGCTCTCAGAGGAAACTGGATCATCGCGATCGCGGGAATGCTGGCTTATATGGCGGTGAACTTTCTGGGAAATGTCCTTTCGCTGGAGCTTTTTCCGGGAAATTCTATGCTGGAGATCGCAGCCGGGCAGATTTTTGTATTTGTTGTGTCGCTGATCGCGATGGTATTCGGTACAGGATACAGCTATATGATGTTGAATATGAGCAGAGGCAGGGAGTTCAGCCTTGGAAATCTTCTGTATATGTTTCATAATCAGCCGGACAGAGTGCTGATCGCGGCATTTGTAATGGCACTTCTGAACACAGTTTCACAGCTTCCGATCTATTTTGCGGTATATCTGACCGATCCAGGAAGCACGATCGAAGCGCAGATGAACTGGATGCAGATGATCATGGGAATCATGATCCTGAGTGTAGTACTGAATGTACTTATCACAGTACCGCTTGCGCTCAGTTTTTATCTTCTGGCAGATAATCCGGAGATGGGAGGAGTAGAGTCCCTGAAACAGAGCATGCGTTTGATGAAGGGACATATCTGGCAGTATCTTATGCTGCAGCTAAGCTTTGCACCGCTGCTGATCGTGTCGCTTCTATTCATGGGGATTCCGCTTCTGTGGGTACTTCCGTATATGGAAGCGTCTGAAACGGCTTTTTACAGAGATATTCTGGGAGAGTTTGATGAGCCGGAGAAGAAGGAAGAGTCTTTTTACAAAAATACGGCATCAGACGATTATAATGCAGAAGCATAGTTATTAAGCAGATTTATTTACGGGCACAAAAGGAGATTTTTATTTATGGATATTATTCAGGTGATAACCGACGAACTTAAAGTACAGAAATGGCAGGTAGAGGCTGCTGTAAAGCTGATCGATGAGGGATGTACGATCCCGTTTATTTCCCGTTATCGTAAAGAAGCGACAGGCTCTCTGAACGATGAGCAGCTCCGTACCCTGCACGAAAGACTTCTTTACCTGAGAAATTTGGAAGATAAGAAAAATCAGGTACTTACAAGCATTGAAGAGCAGGGCAAACTGACACCGGAACTGAAGAAGCAGATTCTGGATGCCAAGACCCTCGTAGTAGTAGAGGACCTTTATCGTCCATACCGTCCAAAGAGACGTACAAGAGCGATCATTGCGAAGGAAAAAGGACTTGAGCCGCTGGCGAATATCATCATGCTTCAGATGACAAAGAAACCGCTGGAAGAGGAAGCTAAAGCTTTTCTTTCTGAGGAAAAAGGCGTGGAGACCGTAGAGGACGCGCTGAACGGAGCGAAGGATATTCTGGCAGAGACGATTTCTGATGAGGCAGATTATCGAATCTATATCCGTGACCTTACCATGAAAAAAGGTTCTGTTGCATCTGCAGCGAAGAAACCGGAAGAGTCTTCTGTATATGAGATGTACTATGAATTTGAGGAGCCGATCAAGAAGCTTGCCGGACATCGTGTGCTCGCCCTGAACCGTGGTGAGAAGGAAAAAATCCTCACAGTCAAGGTAAATGCACCGGAGGAAGAAATTCTTGGCTGGCTGCAGAAGCAGGTCCTGGCAAAGGATAATCCGATCACAACACCGGTTCTCCGTGAAGTAGTGGAGGACAGCTACAAGCGTCTGATCGCCCCGGCGATCGAGAGGGAGATCCGCAGCAGCCTGACAGAAAACGCTGAGGACGGTGCGATCCATGTCTTTGGAAAAAACCTTGAGCAGCTTCTGATGCAGCCTCCGATCGTAGGCAAAGTTGTCCTCGGCTGGGACCCGGCATTCCGTACAGGATGCAAGCTGGCAGTCGTAGATCCTACCGGAAAAGTGCTGGATACGACTGTGATCTATCCGACAGCACCGACTAATGAGAAGAAGATCCAGGCGGCAAAAGATACACTTAAGAAACTGATCAGGAAATACAATGTTTCTCTTATTTCTCTTGGAAATGGAACAGCGTCCAGGGAGTCTGAGCAGATCATTGTGGAACTGCTTAAGGAAATCCCGGAGAAAGTTCAGTATGTGATCACGAATGAGGCTGGTGCTTCTGTATATTCCGCGAGCAAGCTGGCAACAGAGGAGTTCCCGAATTTTGATGTGGGACAGAGAAGTGCGGCTTCCATCGCAAGACGTCTTCAGGATCCGCTTGCAGAGCTCGTTAAGATCACACCGCAGTCGATCGGTGTCGGACAGTATCAGCATGATATGAACCAGAAGAAGCTTGGTGAGGCACTGAGTGGAGTTGTTGAGGACTGTGTAAATAAGGTTGGTGTGGATCTGAATACGGCGTCTGCATCGCTTCTGGAGTATATTTCCGGTATCAGCAAGGCGATCGCGAAAAATATCGTTGCGTATCGTGAGGAGAACGGCAGGTTTGAGAGCCGTCGTGAGCTTCTCAAGGTTGCGAAGCTCGGACCGAAGGCGTTTGAGCAGTGTGCAGGATTCGCGCGTATCACAGGCGGCAAGAATCCACTGGATGCAACGAGTGTGCATCCGGAGAGTTATGAGGCAGCGCAGAAGCTTCTGGAAAAACTTGGCTATGCACCGGAGGATATCACGGTTGGCAAGCTGAGCGGAATCTCAAAGCAGATCAAAAATTACAAGAAGCTCGCAGAGGAGCTTGGCGTAGGAGAGCCGACACTTCGTGACATCGTTAAAGAGCTGGAAAAACCGGCAAGAGACCCACGAGATGAGATGCCGAAACCGGTTCTGAGGACGGATGTACTTGATATGAAGGATCTGAAAGAGGGTATGATCCTTAAGGGTACAGTGCGAAATGTGATTGATTTTGGAGCTTTCGTAGATATCGGAGTGCATCAGGATGGACTGGTGCATATTTCTGAGATGAGTGAGAAATATATCAAACATCCGCTTGAGGCAGTGTCTGTTGGAGATGTTGTGGATGTGCGCGTGATCGGCGTAGACCTCAAGAAAAAAAGAATCAGTCTTTCTATGAAGGGAACGAAGTAGGAGACGGTATATGCGTGGTCGTGTGACGAAGCTGTTCCCCATCTCAAACACCCAGCCCCTCCGCTCCTCAAGACTCACCATAATACCGGAATGGGGAGCAAGGGGGACGCGGTACGCGAACGGCCGTAGGTCGTTGTGTACCGCTGGGATGTTTGGAGTATGGAGGCAGTGGAAGGAACTTTTAACTCAGCAGAGCGGAGTCATTACTGAATTCCTGGCCGCTGGCTTTTTCGAATTGGTCGAGGAGGTCGCGTACGGTCAGTTTCTTTTTTTCTTCACCCTGGATATCCAGGATGATCTTGCCTTCCATCATCATGATCAGACGATTTCCATGGATGATCGCGTCCAGCATATTATGAGTGATCATCATTGTAGTCAAGTGATCCCGGTTTACGATCATTTCTGTGATCTCAAGTACCTTCGCCGCTGTCTTTGGGTCGAGTGCTGCGGTATGTTCGTCCAGCAGAAGCAGCTTCGGCTTCTGAAGCGTAGCCATAAGCAGTGTCAGCGCCTGTCTCTGTCCACCGGAAAGAAGTCCGACCTTGGAAGTAAGACGGTCCTCAAGTCCCAGACCAAGGATCTTAAGTAATTCTTTATATTCTGCACGTTCTGCCTTTGTGATACCGGGTTTCAGCAGACGAAGTTTTCCACGACGTTTCGCCAGTGCAAGATTTTCTTCGATACCCATTGTAGCAGCAGTACCAGTCATAGGGTCCTGGAAAACACGTCCCAGGTAGGCTGCTCTCTTATGTTCTGATAATTTCGTAACATCAACACCATCAATGATGATCTGTCCTTCATCGATCATCCATGTACCCGCAACTGCATTCAGCATGGTAGATTTACCGGCACCATTTCCACCGATAACTGTAACAAAATCTCCTTCATTCAGAGTGAGGTTCAGACCGTTCAGAGCCACTTTTTCATTGATAGTTCCAGGATTAAAAGTTTTGTAAATGTTTTTCAGCTCAAGCATCAGTTGTTACCTCCACGTTTCGTAGGTTTTGAAAAATATTTTGCTTTCCAGTAAGGTACAGCAAGGAAGATCGCTACTACAAGTGCAGACAGCATCTTCAGAAGGTCTGTATCGATTCCGAGCCAGATAACAGTCTGGAGTACCAGATAGTAGAGGATAGAACCAAATGCAACGCTCAGAAGACGAAGAGCAAAGTTGCGGAAGATCTTTCCGAAGATTGCCTCGCCGATGATAACAGCAGCAAGACCGATAACGATCGCGCCACGTCCCATGTTGACATCAGCGAATCCCTGATACTGTGCAAGAAGTGCACTGGAAAGAGCAACCAGTCCGTTGGAGATCATAAGTCCGAGTACCTTGCATACATCTGTGTTGATACCCTGTGCACGGGACATATTCGGGTTACATCCGGTAGCACGGAGAGAACATCCGAGTTCAGTACCGAAGAACCAGTACAGGATCGCGATCAGAACAACGATAAAGATTGCAACGATCAGAATTGTATTCTGATAAAATGGAACATTTTTGACATTTCGAAGGGAAACAAGAAGGTTGTATTTGTTTCCGTTGACTGCCTGGTTTGCTTTGCCCATGATCTTGAGGTTGGCAGAGTAAAGACCAAGCTGTGTCAGGATTCCGGCAAGGATCGCCGGGATTCCCATGAAAGTGTGGAAGATTCCTGTTGCAAGACCGGCAAGCATTCCTGCGCCGGTTGCAGCAAGCATGGATACCCAGATGTTATGACCGCTCATAAGCATCATAACGCAGACAGCACCTCCGGTACACATGGTACCATCAACAGTAAGGTCGGCTACGTCCAGAATACGGAAAGTAAGATAGACACCGATTGCCATGATCCCCCATATCAGACCCTGGGCAGAAGCACCCGGAAGTGCATTGATTAAGCTCATAATGTTCATTTTTATAGTTCCTCCTGATGACACAGAAAGCGAGAAAGGTTATTCCTCTCCCGCTGTCAGTGTGAATTTGTGATTTTAGATTAATTGTCAGAATTATTCAGCTTCTTCAGCAGTATCTTCCTCTGCTGTGTCGTCTGCTGCTTCTGCATCAGCATCCTCGGATGTTTCTTCTTCGTCTGCTGCATCGTCAGCACCGATTGCCACATAGTCATCCGGAACTGTGATTCCAAGTTCGTCACAGATCTCCGGGTTGTATTCTTTGGTGAACTGTGGAGCATATTCGATTGGCATTGTGGAAATGTCTTCTCCGTCAACGAGAACTTTGAGTGCCATTTTACCTGTAGCAACACCAAGGTCATAGTAGCTGATGGAAAGAGTAGCAACACCGCATCCCTGGCAGATACCTTCTTCACCGGCGATTACCGGAACTTTCTCCGGAAGGCAGATGTTGTTGATGATCTCTGTGTTGGAAGCAACTGTGTTATCTGTTGGTACGTAGATCACATCGCTTTCTGTAGCAGCTGTAGTAGCTACGGAAGAAAGGTCGTTGGAATCTGAGAATGCGTAGTAAGTGCAGGTGTATCCTAATTTTTCAAGGGCATCCTTTACTGTATCTACCTGGTACTGGGAGTTTGCTTCTGCGGAGCAGTAAACAAGTCCGACGTTCTTTGCATCCGGGAACAGTTCGTTGAGCATTGCTGCCTGCTGATCCAGTGGAGCAAGGTCAGATGTACCGGAAATGTTGGTTCCAACAGTTCCGTCGAAATCGTCAAGGTCAAGTGCAACACCATATTCGGTAACTGCAGTACCAAGGATCGGGATATCTGCTGTACCAGCTGAAGCTGCCTGAAGTGCAGGAGTTGCGTTTGCAAGGATCAGGTCTACACCGTCAGAAACGAAGTCTGTGATGATAGTAGAACAGGTATTGGAATCACCCTGTGCGTTCTGCTCATCAAATGTAACTTTGTCGCCAAGTTCTTCTGTGATGGCATCCTTGAATCCCTGTGTTGCTGCGTCAAGTGCCTCATGCTGTACAAGCTGGCAAATACCGATGTTGTAAGTTTTATCATCTGCATTATCTGCTGCGAATACGCTGACACCGCCCATGCCAACTACCATTGTTGCAGAAAGAACACCTGCTAAAATCTGCTTTTTCATATTTCAAGTCCTCCTGTTTTGTTGATTCACACTTGAATCGAATTAACTTTTTAAAGTATAACGCTTTAACGCGAAAAAGTCAAGGAGAAATGCTGAGACTTCGGACAAAACCGCCAAAGATTTCCTATTTAAGATTATGCGAAATAAAATACAAAAAAAATTAGGGTGTCAAATAAATAATGCGTTTTTGTTCGAATTTATTGACAATTTGCAGATCGGAATGTATAGTAAAAGCACTTGCAAAGAGGCGTAACAGAAAGTGTTGTGCCTCTTTTGTTCGGTGAACTGTAGGTAGAGGAGAAAAGAGAAAATGGAGGAAAGAAGAATGAAAAAAGCATTGGCAATCGGACTTGCAGCAGCAATGGCAGTTTCTATGACAGCACCTGTATATGCAAGTGATGACAGCGAAAGTGGCGCAGGAATCGCAAAGGAAGACATCAAGATTGGTGCGATTTATATCGGAGATGAGAACGAAGGCTATACAGCAGCTCATATGGCTGGTATCGACGAAATGGTAGAGAACCTTGGACTGGATGATTCACAGGTCATCGAGAAAACTCTGATCGGTGAAGACGAAGGATGCTACGATGCAGCAGCAGACCTTGCAGACCAGGGATGTCAGATCATCTTTGCAAACAGCTTTGGACATGAAACTTATATCCTTGAAGCAGCAGGAGAATATCCGGACGTTCAGTTCTGTCATGCAACAGGAACTCAGGCAGCATCAAGCGGACTTTCCAACATGCACAACTACTTCACAAATATTTATGAAGCACGTTATGTATCCGGTGTAGTAGCAGGTCTGAAACTGAATCAGATGATCGAGGACGGCACTATTACAGAGGATAACTGCAAAATGGGTTATGTAGGTGCATTCCCGTACGCAGAGGTTATTTCCGGATACACTTCCTTCTACCTTGGAGCTAAGAGCGTATGCCCGTCCGTAACAATGGAAGTTAAATACACAAACAGCTGGGCAAGCTTCGACCTTGAGAAAGAATGTGCAGATGCCCTGATCTCTGACGGATGTGTTCTGATCAGCCAGCATGCAGATACAACAGGTGCTCCTACAGCATGTGAAGCAGCAGGCGTTCCTTGCGTTGGATACAACATTGATATGACATCCGTTGCTCCTAACACAGCACTTACATCCGCATCCATGGACTGGGGTGTATATTACACATATGCAGTACAGTGCATGCTTGATGGCACAGCAATCGATACTGACTGGTGCAAAGGCTTCTCCGATGGTGCAGACAAGATCACACCACTCAACGAGAACGTTGTAGCAGAAGGAACAGATGAGAAAGTAAAAGAAGTAGAAGACGCACTTGCAGACGGATCTCTTCATGTATTTGATACCTCTACATTCACAGTAGATGGCAAAGAACTTACTACCTATAAGAAAGACGGCAGCGACACAGAATACGTTTCTGACGGATACTTCCATGAATCCGAATATGGTTCTGCACCGGCATTCGATGTAGCGATCGACGGAATCACTTCTATTACAGAATAAGAATTGAAACAGGCAGGGCTGCTCGTCAGCAGCTCTGCTTTTTTCTTGTCTATAGACAGAAAAAAGGAGGGAATGACAGTGGGAGAAACTTATGCACTTGAACTTAAGGATATTTCCAAGCGTTTTGGATCCGTCCAGGCGAATGACCATGTAAATCTCACGCTGAGAAAATCAGAGATTCTTGCGATCCTGGGTGAAAACGGAAGCGGCAAGACAACTCTCATGAATATGATCTACGGAATTTATTATCCGGATGAAGGACATATTTTTGTAAATGGCAAGGAGGTAACAATCTGTTCGCCGAAGGATTCCTACGAACTTGGAATCGGTATGGTACATCAGCATTTCAAACTGGTAGATGTACTGACAGCAGCCGAAAATATCGTCCTGGGTCTGCCGGGCAAGGCAAGACTCAATATGAAAAAGATCACAGAGGATATCCAGAAACTGGTCAACAAGTACGGATTTGACCTGGATCTTTCAAAGAAAATCTACGAAATGTCCGTTTCCGAGAAACAGACCGTCGAAATCGTAAAGATGCTTTATCGTGGTGCCAGGATCCTGATACTGGATGAGCCGACAGCCGTGCTGACACCGCAGGAAGCCGACCGATTATTTGATATCCTTCGTAACATGAGAGATGACGGATGTGCGATCATCATTATCACGCATAAACTGCAGGAGGTTCTTGCACTGTCTGACCGCGTGGCGATCCTTCGTAAAGGCCAGTATATTGACACTGTGGAAACTGCCCAGGCAAATGTGCAGAGCCTTTCTGAAATGATGGTTGGCGCAAGAGTTGACCTGAATATCGAGCGTCCGAAGCCGGAGAATATAAAGCCGCGCCTGGTCATTGAAGGCGTAAACTGTAAGGACAAAGACGATGTCAAAACTCTGGATGATGTAGATCTGACAGTAAACACAGGTGAGATCCTTGGTATTGCCGGTATTTCAGGAAGCGGCCAGAAGGAACTTCTGGAGGCAATCGCCGGTCTGCAGGATGTAGAAAGTGGTTCCATCCGACTTCTGGATGACAATGGAAGCGGAATGGAACTTTCCGGAATGGATTCCATTTCTATCAATGAAGCAGGAATCAGTCTTGCTTTCGTTCCTGAGGACCGTATCGGTATGGGACTCGTCGGAGACATGGATATGACCGATAATATGATGCTTAGAAGCTACCGCAACGGCAAAAGTCCTTTCCTCGACCGTAAAGGTCCGAGAGCCCTTGCACAGAAGATCAAAGATCAGCTTGAAGTCATGACACCGAGTATTTCCGCTCCGGTCCGCCAGATGTCCGGTGGAAATGTCCAGAAAGTTCTGGTTGGACGTGAGATCGCACAGAACCCGAAAGTTCTCCTTGTCGCTTTCCCGACACGAGGCGTGGATATCAACACTTCTCATGTTATCTATCAGCTTCTGAACGAACAGAAGAAAAAAGGCGTTGCAGTTGTCTGCGTCATTGAGGATCTGGACGTTGTACTGGAACTCTGTGACCGTATCGCAGTTCTCTGTGGCGGCAGGATCAGCGGAGTGGTTGACGGAAGAACAGCGACCAAAGAGGGAATCGGTCTTCTCATGACGAAGCACGAAAAAGGAGGGGCTGTCAATGAATAAAGAACCTTTCTTACAGGTAAGTAAACGAAGAAACAAAGCCGGATGGCAGGAAAGACTTCTGATCCGTTTTATCGCACTGATCCTTGCACTGATCGTGTGTGGTGCAGTGATCGTGGCACTTGTCAAAATGAATCCGGTAGATGTATACAAAGCAATCTGGGATGGAGCCATGGGCTCCGAGCGCCGTATCTGGCAGACGATCCGTGATACGATGATCCTTCTGTGTATCGCGATCGGTCTTGCACCGGCATTCAAGATGAAATTCTGGAACATCGGTGCAGAAGGCCAGATCCTGATCGGTGGAGCATGCTCTGCAGCAGTAATGATCTATGCAGGGGACAAAATGTCACCGATTCTGCTTCTGATCGTAATGTTTATTGCAAGTGCCATTGGCGGCATGATCTGGGGAATGATCCCGGCAGTATTCAAGGCATACTGGAATACCAATGAGACACTGTTCACACTGATGCTGAACTACGTTGCGATGCAGGTCGTTACCTACTGCATTGTTTTCTGGGAAAATCCAAAAGGATCCAATACAGTCGGTATCATCAATCAGGCAACACAGGCAGGATGGCTGCCAGAACTCTTTGGACAGAAATATGGATGGAATGTGCTGATCGTCCTGATCCTGACAGTCGGTATGTTCATCTACCTGAAATACTGCAAACAGGGTTATGAGATCGCTGTAGTCGGTGAGAGTGAAAATACCGCCAGATATGCAGGTATCCATGTAAAGAAAGTCATCATCCGTACCATGGCAATTTCCGGTGCGATCTGCGGTATCGCAGGATTTGTAATTGTCAGCGGCGCGAGCCATACGATCTCTACCGCGACAGCAGGTGGCCGCGGATTTACAGCGATCATCGTTGCGTGGCTTTCCAAATTCAATACCTTTATTATGGTAGCTGTTTCTTTTGGTATCGTATTCATGGATCAGGGTGCTGTTCAGATCGCGACACAGTATGGACTGAACGAGAATGCATCTGATGTAATCCTTGGAATCATTCTGTTTTTCCTGATCGGAGCAGAATTTTTTATCAATTACAGAGTAAAGCGTGCAAAGAAATAGGAGGAAGATGCAATGAGTGTACTGACCATTTTTATTCAAAAAGCAATTGTCCAGGGCATCTGTATTCTGTATGGTGCGCTTGGAGAGATCATGACGGAAAAATCCGGTAACCTGAACCTTGGTATCCCGGGAATCATGTACATGGGAGGTATCGCCGGACTGATGGGAGCCTTCCTTTATGAAAAAGACAATCCGAACCCGAATGCTTTTGTCGGAGTTCTGATATCGTTTGTATGTGCATTTGCATGTGCAATGATCGGTGGACTGATCTACAGTATCCTGACGATCACACTTCGTGTAAACCAGAACGTAACAGGTCTTGCCCTTACCATCTTTGGTACTGGATTTGGTAACTTCTTCGGTGGTTCCATCTCCAAACTTGCCGGTGGTGTCGGACAGATTTCTGTTAAGGTAACAGGAAGTGCCTATACGGCAAAAATCCCTGGCTTATCCAAGATCCCTGTGATCGGACCGATCTTATTTAACTACGGATTTATGACTTATCTCTGTGTGATCGCAGCGATCGCACTGTCATTCTTCTTATTTAAAACGAGAATGGGACTGAACCTCCGTGCGATCGGTGAGAACCCGGGAACTGCAGATGCAGCCGGTATCAACGTTATCAAATACAAATATCTGTCAACCTGTATCGGTGCAGGCCTGGCAGGACTTGGCGGTCTGTATTTCGTAATGGAATACTCCGGTGGAACCTGGACAGATAACGGTTTTGGTGACCGTGGATGGCTTGCAGTCGCACTGGTTATCTTTGCACTGTGGAAACCGCTCAATGCGATCTGGGGAGCATTCCTCTTTGGGGCACTTTACATCCTGTACCTGTATATTCCGGGACTCGGAAGAAGCATGCAGGAAGTATTCAAGGCTCTTCCATATGTCGTAACCATCATCGTTCTGGTATTCACAAGCTTCCGAAAGAAGAAAGAACATCAGCCGCCGGCTGCACTGGGACTTCCGTATTTCCGCGAAGAACGATAAGAATATAGTATTAAATTCATAGAGACACTGATATATTTTTGAAAATGTTTTTCAAAATTGTCAGTGTCTTTATTATTTTCTATTGCATTGTAAGAAAGTTAGTTGTATAATATCTCTCAGATAAAAGAAAATTCTTCGGGGCAGGGTGACTGATTTACAGAAGATCGGAATTCCCTACCGGCGGTATAGTCCGCGACCCGCGTAATGCGGCTGATCTGGTGACTGGCTTACAGAGAGTCAGAATTCCGGAACCGACAGTAAAGTCTGGATGAGAGAAGAACACGAATAATTCATACGTGCTCAGTACCCCGGGAAGATGATTCCGGGGATTTTTTATGCTGCAAAACCGATTTCTTTTTACAAATAAGAGTCGTTTGCCACAGCATAGCGTAGAATTTTCTTTAAAAAAAGATAATTCAAAGGAGAGAGAAGTATGAGTGAACAGGTTTTAAGAAATGGAAATGTAATGCAGAGGAGCCGTACTCGGACGATCACACAGGTTGCGATGCTGGGAGCCCTTGCAGGTATCCTGATGAATTTTGAATTTCCAATTCCGTTCCTGGCGCCGTCTTTCTATCAGCTGGATTTCTCAGAAATCCCGGTACTGGTAGGAGCTTTTGCGATGGGACCGGTAGCAGGTATTTTTATCGAGCTTGTCAAGATTCTGGTGCATCTGGTAACAATGGGAACTGTAACAGCAGGTGTTGGTGATTTTGCAAACTTCCTTTTTGGATGTACATTTGTAGTACCGGCAGGACTGATCTACAGACTCCATAATGTAAAGAGCCGTAAGCATGCAGTTATGGGAATGGCAGCAGGTACAGTACTGACAACAGCAGCAGCCTGCCTGATGAATGCATTTGTTCTTCTTCCGGCATATGGTAAAGCATTTGGTATGCCAATCGAAGCTTTCATCGAAATGGGAGCAGCAGTAAATCATTCCGTAAACAGTCTTCTTGGTTTCGTTGCACTGATCATTGTTCCATTTAACTTATTCAAATATATCCTGATGTCAGTGATCGTGTTCTTTATTTACAAACGAATCCGCGTAGTTCTCAAGGGTGACTGATTCATTCACACCGGAGAACACACAGTATAATATTGCACGGTAGATTTGTGCAGGAAAGAAGGTTCTCTATAATATGGGAAAAATTCATGATGTACAAAAACTTACAGACAACCGTTTCGTCAATCTCTACCATGTAGATGCGACCAGCGTACATAATACACCGGTATCTTATTACGTGGCATCCAGAGCAAAGGACATTCCATCCCTCAAGATGAAGACCGGACGCAATGATCCGGACGGAGTGATCATTTACAGTGTTTACGGCGAGAAGAAGGATAAGGTTGTTCTGATCCGCCAGTACCGCTATGCGCTGGGCGGTTACATCTATGAATTCCCGGCAGGGCTTGTAGAGCCGAACGAGGACTTTCACGAGGGTGCTGTCCGCGAGATGCACGAGGAGACCGGACTGAAACTCGAACCGCTCAAAGTAGACCCGGCTTATGAGAAGCCATACTTTACCACGATCGGCATGACAGACGAATCCTGTGCAACCGTTTATGGCTATGCCAGCGGCGAGATCAGCAAGGCAGCCCAGGAGGACACTGAGGAGATCGAAGTCGTCCTCGCAGACCGCGACGAGGTCAGAAGGATCCTTAAGGAAGAAAATGTTGCCATCATGTGTGCTTACATGCTGATGCATTTTCTGAAGGACGAGGAGCCTTTCGCCTTCCTCAGATAAAATTAAAAAATAATAAAAAGAGTAGCTTGACAAAGCGTTTATGACCATGTTATATTTTGATTGGTTGTAGTGTGTAACTCGATTTAGGAGGCATTAACTATACATAACAAGGAGTGTTTATGTGTATTAGTGCCTTTTTTTTGTATAAAAACACCTACATAATACACATACTCACTTCTTAACAATAAATTTAGGGATGTGCCAAAGGCACAGGAAAAAGGAGTATGTGAAATGAAGGACAAGATTTTCAGTGTTCTGCAGCGAGTGGGACGAAGCTTTATGCTCCCGATCGCAATCCTTCCGGTAGCCGGTCTTCTTCTCGGAATCGGAAGCTCATTTACCAATGCAACCACGATCGAAACGTATCACCTGACAAGTATTCTCGGTGAGGGAACGATTCTGAACGCCCTCCTGATGATCATGAACAAGGTAGGAAGTGCAGTATTTGACAACCTGCCCCTGATCTTTGCTGTAGGTGTTGCGATCGGTATGGCAAAAAAAGAAAAAGAAGTATCCGCTTTATCAGCAGTTATCGCGTATTTCGTAATGAACACAGCGATCAACGCAATGCTGACCATTACAGGACAGATCCTCGACAACGGCGAGATCGCTGAGTCTGTACTGGAAGGAACCATCACTTCTGTATGTGGTATCCAGTCCCTGCAGATGGGTGTGTTTGGCGGTATTATCGTAGGACTTGGTGTGGCGGCACTCCACAATAAGTTTTACAGGATCCAGCTTCCGAATGCACTGTCATTCTTCGGAGGCACGAGATTTGTACCGATCATTTCCACAATTGTATATATGTTTGTGGGAATTCTTCTTTACTTTGTATGGCCGGTTGTCCAGAACGGAATTTACGCACTGGGCGGACTGGTAACAGGTTCCGGATATGTAGGAACCCTGATCTTCGGACTTATTAAGAGAGCTCTGATCCCGTTTGGTCTGCATCACGTATTCTACATGCCTTTCTGGCAGACAGCCGTAGGCGGTACGATGGAAGTTGCCGGACAGATGGTTCAGGGCGGACAGAATATTTTCTTTGCACAGCTTGCTGATTCTGCAAATATTGCACATTTCAGCGCAGATGCAACCAGATATTTCTCTGGTGAGTTTATCTTTATGATTTTTGGTCTCCCGGGAGCAGCTCTGGCTATGTATCAGTGTGCAAAACCTGAGAAGAAAAAAGCTGCCGGCGGTCTTCTTCTTTCCGCGGCACTTGCATGTATGGCAACAGGTATCACCGAGCCTCTGGAATTCTCCTTCCTGTTTGTTGCTCCGGCACTGTTTGCAGTACAGGTAGTTCTTGCCGGAACTGCATATATGATCGCACATATGCTGAACATTGCGGTAGGACTTACATTCTCAGGCGGACTGCTCGACTTCTTCCTGTTTGGTATCCTTCAGGGAAATGCCAAGACAAGCTGGATGAGAGTAATCCCGGTTGGTATTATTTATTTCTTCTTATATTATTTTATTTTCAAATTCATGATCAAGAAGTTCAACTTCAAGACTCCTGGTCGTGAAGATGATGACACAGAAACAAAACTTTACACAAAGGCCGATGTAAATGCCCGCAGAGAAGCAGGACAGGCAGGAGCAGCAGCTTCTGAAGACGCTGTCAGCGAAGCGATCACAAGAGGTCTTGGCGGTAAGAAAAATATCAGTGATGTCGACTGCTGTGCAACCAGACTTCGTTGTACAGTCAAAGATGCTTCCAGAGTAAACGACGGAATCCTCAAGGCAACAGGAGCATCAGGCGTGGTACACAAAGGACAGGGCGTTCAGGTCATCTATGGGCCAAACGTAACAGTAATTAAGTCAAACCTTGAAGACTATCTGGAAACTGCACCGGATACTTATGCGGAAGCAGAAACTACAGAGAGCGTTCAGGAAACAGCAGACAAGACACAGGAAGCAAAAGAACAGAAGGTCGTAGAGAGAATCGTGATCTCCAGCCCGATCACAGGACTGGCAGCAGATCTTGCTACTGCACCGGACGAAGCTTTTGCTCAGAAAATGATGGGCGATGGTGCCGTTGTAACACCGGAAGATCCGTTTGTACGAGCTCCGGAAGACGGCGAAGTTGCATTTGTTTTTGACACAAAACATGCCATTGGATTCGTGACAGACTCAGGAATCAGTCTGCTGATCCATGTGGGAATCGATACTGTAAAACTGAACGGCGAGGGATTTGAAGCACTGGTAGAAAGCGGTCAGACAGTCAAGAAGGGTGATCCGATGCTCAAGCTGGATCTGGAATACCTGAAAGCGAATGCACCTTCTATCACATCACCGGTTCTTTGTACAGAACTGGAGGATAATCAGAGAATCCATCTGCTGCAGGAGGGTCAGATCAAAGCCGGAGAACCGCTCTTTGAGATCGAGGTTCTTCAGTAAGAACGACCCTGGATGGGGAAGAGACGGATGAAGTACAGGATAGCAAAATTATTAAATCACAATTCTTTTATCGGACTTGAAGGAAATTCAAATCAGGAATGCCTGATCATGGGCAAGGGAGTTGCTTTTGGCAAGAAAGTGGGACAGACGATCGAAGTGCCACAGGATACCAGAGTCTACTCACTCAAAGAACTGACAGAGCGCGGGGATGCCAGAGAGATCATTAATTCAGTTTCTCCGGTATGTCTGGAACTTGCGAATGAAGTGCTCAGAGAAGCAGAGAAGGAATTCGGCAAGGTTGACCGTTCGATCCTTTTTCCGATGGCAGATCATCTTGATTTTGCGATCCGGCGTATCCAGAAGGGAGAGCAGATCAGCAATCCTCTCACGGAAGACATCCGTATCCTGTTTTACAAGGAATACAAGGTGGCTGGCTGTATAGCACCTCTTCTGAAGCAAAAACTTCAGATAGAGCTTGATGAACATGAGACGGGTTATATCGCCCTTCATGTTCACTCAGCCATTGTAGATGAAAAGGTTTCACAGGCCATGGAGATCGCCCGGACTGTCCGGGAATGTATTTCTCTTGTTGAGAAAGAAACAGGCAATTCCATCGATGTGATGTCACTGGCATATAACCGTCTGATGAACCATGTACGTTACATGGTGGCAAGAACGATTCACGGTGAGAAACTCAAGATGAATCTGAACGAATATATGTCCGTGAAGTTCCCGGAGGCATTTGATGCAGCCGAGAGGATCTGTCATGAGATGGAGAAGCGTCTGGGACTGCCGATGCCGGATATCGAGATCGGCTACCTGGCAATGCATCTGGAGCGCATGCTGGACAGTGAGACCGAATAAAAATGTTTATTAATAAAAATATATAAAGAAGAGGAGAAAAACAACATGAAAACATTCGAGTACACAATCAAAGACGAACTGGGAATCCACGCAAGACCGGCAGGACTTCTTGTAAAAGAAGCAAAGAAGTATGAGTCCGAGTGCACAATCACAAAAGACGGCAAAACAAAGAAACTTACACAGCTTATGATGCTGATGTCCCTCGGTGTAAAACAGGGCGAAACTGTAACTGTAACAGCTGAAGGTGCTGACGAAGACGCTGCAATTGCAGGCCTCAAAGAATTCTTCGAAGCAAATCTGTAATCAGTCCGATCCAAAACCTGGAATGGGTGTAACATAACAGTAATGCAGGAGGAAGTAAGGATGCAGTGTTTTCAGGGAAAATCTGTTTATAAAGGAATAGCTATGGGACCGATCGTGGTTCTCAAGAAAGATGATTATCAGGTCAAAAGAACCAGGATCGAAGACCCGGAAGCAGAAGTGAAGCGTGTGGATGCTGCACTGGAGAAATCCAAAGAGCAGCTCCAGAAATTATATGACAAGGCAGTCAAAGAAGTTGGTGAGGCCAGCGCAGCCATTTTTGAAGTACATCAGATGATGCTTGAAGATGATGATTATCTGGAAGCGATCCAGAATACCATCTGCACAGAGCAGGTCAATGCAGAGTATGCCGTAGCAACAACCGGTGACAATTTTGCAGAGATGTTCGCATCTATGGATGACGATTACATGAAAGCGCGTTCCGCAGATATCAAGGATATCTCCGAGCGTCTTGTACGTAACTTAAGCGGACAGGAGGACACAGATTTAAGCTCTATCGATCCGTCTGTGATCGTAGCTGATGACTTAAGCCCAAGTGAAACTGTTCAGATGGACAAGGATAAGATTCTTGCATTTGTGACTGTTCATGGTTCTACCAACTCTCATACAGCGATCCTTGCCCGTATGATGAACATTCCGGCTCTGATCGGTGTTCCGATGGATCTTGATGAACTTAAGACCGGTATGACAGCAGTCGTAGATGGCTTCGAAGGAACCGTTACCTTTGATCCGGACGAGGAGATCAAAGCACAGACTGAGAAGAGAATGGAAGAAGAAGCAGAGAAACTCAAACTTCTTCAGGAATTAAAAGGCAAAGAAAACGTAACCTTAGATGGACACAAGATCAACATCTATGCGAACATCGGAAGTGTTGGTGACATCGGTTATGTCCTCGAGAATGATGCCGGCGGAATCGGTCTTTTCCGAAGCGAATTCCTTTATCTTGGAAGAAACGACTTCCCGACAGAGGAAGAGCAGTTCCAGGCTTACAAGCAGGCAGTACAGATGATGGCTGGCAAGAAAGTTATCATCCGTACCCTTGATATCGGTGCTGACAAACAGGTAGATTATTTCAACCTCGGAAACGAAGATAACCCGGCTCTGGGATATCGTGCGATCCGTATCTGCCTGACACAGCCGGATATCTTTAAGACACAGCTCCGTGCACTTCTCCGTGCCGCTGTTTATGGAAATCTTTCCATCATGTATCCGATGATCACTTCCACAGAGGAAGTAAAGAAAATCTATGAGATCGTAGCAGAAGTAGAAGCAGAGCTCAAAGAGCAGGAGATCCAGTACAAACTTCCTGAACAGGGAATCATGATCGAAACTCCTGCAGCAGCGATCATCAGCGATAAGCTTGCTGAGATGGTTGACTTCTTCAGTATCGGAACCAACGACCTGACCCAGTACACCCTTGCTCTTGACCGTCAGAATGCGAAACTGGATGACTTCTATAATCCTCATCACGAAGCAATCCTCCGCATGATCCAGATGGTCGTAGACAACGCACACAAATGCGGCAAATGGGCAGGAATCTGCGGCGAACTTGGTGCAGATGCAACCCTTACCGAGCAGTTTGTATGCATGGGCGTAGACGAGCTTTCCGTAGCTCCGTCCATGATCCTCAAACTTCGTAAGATCGTCCGCGAGATGAAAAAAGTGGAAGATTGATCAATAGTGTGGAAAAACAGACTCTCGTCTGACACGGCGAGGTGGATAAAACACCTCGCGTGCCGGGCGGGAGTTTTTTGTTTGCGAAATAAGAAAAAATGAAAATGAAAACCGTTTTCATATTGACACATCATCAGAATGTGCTATAATATGAAAACGGTTTTCAATTTGTATAAAAATATCAGATATAGATTTGTTTGCCGGGCATTCCGGCGGAAGGAAGATATTATGGGAAGTAAAGCACCTTATCAGACAAAGCAGATGGCACAGCTTTTATCATATCTCAGGACCGTGGAGGGAACACATGTGACGGTCGCAGATGTCTGTCTGCATTTTAAAGAACAGGGAATTACGATCGGAACAACGACAGTTTACCGCAATCTGGAGAGGATGGTGGAACAGGGGCTGGTCGCCAAATACAATGTGGACGGGACGAGCAGTGCCTGTTTTGAATATCTCGGAGCAGAGGAACACTGTCACAAGACATCCTGTTTCCACTGCAAATGTGAGAAATGTGGAAAACTGATCCATCTTCACTGTGAGGATGTGGTTAAACTGGAACAGCATCTGATGGAGAGCCACGGATTCCAGATGGACCCGTGCAGGACAGTTTTTTACGGAATCTGCGAGGACTGCCGGAAATCCGAAGCAGTTCATATCAAAGGAAAATAAGCAGATAATAATTATAGAAGAAAAGGAGCAGACCAATGAAAAAATGGATCATGAGTTCGCTGGCGATCCTGCTGGGAATCTTAAGTATCAGCATTCCTCTGGCGGGAGTGCGTACAGCGGAAGCAGGAACAACAGAGGACTCAGGCAAAAAATTAAAGATCGTGACCACCATTTTTCCAGAATACGACTGGACACGGGCAGTTCTTGGAGACCGGGAGGCGGATGTCGACCTGACCATGCTTCTTGATAATGGAACAGACCTTCACAGTTTCCAGCCGGCAGTGAAGGATATCATGAAAGTATCAAGCTGCGACCTTCTGATCTATGTGGGCGGCGAGTCCGACCAGTGGATCGAGGATGCTCTGGAATCGGCTCAGAATAAGGATATGAAGACAATCAATCTGATGGAAGTTCTCGGCGATACCATCAAGGAAGAAGAAAAAGTTGAGGGCATGCAGGAAAGTGGCCATGGACATGAAGACGAGGATGAGAAGGAATACGATGAGCATGTCTGGACATCCCTCCGAAATGCGTCAGTGATCTGTGGCATCATCGCGGAGACACTTGAAGAGATGGACCCTGAAAATAAAGATGTCTATGCATCCAACGCAGCGGCTTATCAGGAAAAACTTTCTGATCTGGATACAGAATACCAGAATACAGTGGACAGCGCGAAACAGAACACACTTCTCTTTGCAGACCGCTTTGCATTCCGCTATCTGGTGGATGATTACGGACTGAATTATTATGCAGCCTTTTCCGGCTGTTCCGCGGAGTCTGAGGCAAGTTTCAAGACAGTGACATTCCTTGCCGAAAAGCTGGATGAACTGGGACTTAAAACCGTGCTGACCATCGAGAAATCAGACGACCGGATCGCGCAGACCGTGATCGAAAACACCGAAACGAAAGACCAGAAGATACTGGAACTGAACTCCATGCAGTCGATCACATCCGATGAGATCGCTGACGGTGTGACGTATCTTTCCGTGATAGAAGATAACCTGGATGTTCTGAAGGAAGCACTGAACTGATAATAATTGCAGGCGGTGGACAGAAGCCATCTGCCTGATACGACAAACTGTCCATGACAGGAGGGACAACAATGGCGCAGCTTACATGCAAAAATCTTACACTTGGATACGATAACCGGGCGATCCAGGAAGATCTGAATTTCTCCATCGACGCAGGTGATTACCTCTGCATCGTAGGAGAAAACGGTTCCGGTAAATCTACATTGATGAAAACACTTCTCCATCTGCAGCCGCCGATCAGCGGCACGATCGAACTGGGAGACGGACTTAAGAAAAACGAGATCGGATATCTCCCACAGCAGACCCTGGTGCAGAGGGATTTCCCGGCATCAGTGCGGGAGATCGTTCTGTCCGGATGCCAGAGCCGCTGCGGACTGCGACCATTTTATAACAAAGAAGAAAAGCGTGTTGCACAGAAAGCAATGGAAAAAATGATGATCCAGGATCTTGCCGATCATTGCTACAGAGAGCTTTCCGGCGGGCAGCAGCAGAGAGTCCTTCTCGCAAGAGCACTCTGTGCAGCACAGAAGATCCTTCTTCTCGATGAGCCGGTCTCCGGTCTGGATCCACGAGTGACCGCAGAGATGTATCAGCTTATCAAGGATCTGAATAAGAAAGATGGAATTACGATCATTATGATCTCACACGACATTGCGGCGGCAGTAAAATATGCAACACATATCCTGCATATCGGAGAGCACTGCTTCTTCGGTACCAAGAAACAATATCTCGAAAGCAGTCTGGGCAAAGCATTCACCGGACAGGAAGGGGAGGAATAAGATGTTTGAGACACTTCATATGTATTTTCAGTATCCGTTCGTGCGCTACGCACTGATCGTAGGTGTACTGATCGCACTGTGCTCCTCCCTTCTGGGCGTGACACTGGTATTGAAGAGATTTTCTTTCATCGGTGACGGACTTTCCCATGTGGCATTTGGTGCCATGGCAATTGCGTCCGTACTGAACATCACCAACAATATGCTGTTCATCCTTCCGGTGACTGTGATCTGTGCGATCCTGCTTCTCCGTGCAGGACAGAACACAAGGATCAAGGGAGATGCGGCGATCGCAATGATCTCCGTCGGTGCGCTGGCGATCGGTTATCTTCTGATGAATCTTTTTTCTACAAGTCCGAATATTTCAGGGGATGTGTGCAGTACGCTGTTTGGCTCCACTTCCATCCTGACCCTGACAAAAGGCGAGGTATGGCTGTGCGCGATCCTCTCTATCGTAGTTGTGGCGATTTTTATCTTATTTTATAACAAGATCTTTGCAGTGACATTCGACGAAAACTTCGCAAAAGCGACCGGAACCAGGGCGAATGCCTATAATCTTCTGATCGCGGTTGTGATCGCAGTGATCATTGTTCTGGCAATGAATCTGGTTGGATCACTTTTGATCTCAGCACTGGTGATCTTCCCGGCACTTTCTGCGATGAGATTATTCAAATCTTTCCGCTCTGTGACGATCAGTGCGGCGGTGATGTCTGTGATCAGTGCAACTGCCGGAATCCTGATTTCAATTTTGGCAGGAACGCCGGTCGGATCTACGATCGTGGCAGTGGATATTGCAGTATTTCTGGTCTCTTATGGGATCGGAAGGATCACAGGAAGATAAATTGTTTATAGTAACAAAATATCTCAGTCAGAGCCGGAGCTCCAACTGAGATATGGATGAACAGATATGGAATCATTGATAGCGGAATGCTTGCAGAGATCAATCAGATTTCTACGAGGATTCCGTGTTCTTTATCATAACGGCAGTATTTGCCATGCTCAGAGATAAACGGCTGATAGGTATCTGTACGTGTGTCCTTGACATAAACAACACCAGTCGCGATCATCTGCACGAGAGAAAATCTCTTGCTGAGGCTTGAAATCCACGCATAAGTCTTGTTATCACCGGAATCAGCAGCGAGAAGGCTGTAACCGCCTTCACATGGTTTCAGAGAGAAGTAGATCTTCTCTGGTTTGGTACTCTCGGTGAAGACCTGGCTGGTTATGTAAGAGGAGAAATTTTTCTTTACAAATGCCTGGAAAGAATGCAGTGTATAAACCTCTCCACTGACTTCATCCGTAATTCTGTCCCCGCGCTCCAAACGGTTCTTGATCAGTGTCAGGACCTCGATTGTCCAGTTGATAAAAGAAATACTGCTGTAGCTCATGCTTTCCTGAAGCTGATCGATCAGTTTCTTTGACAAAACATTTGATTTCGTCGCCTCGTTAAAAAGTTCTTCGTTCATAAAATACACCCTCCGTCATAGTTTTTACGTTCCAATTGATATTTTTTATTATAAATTGATATTGTGCAAAAAGCAATGAAAAACCATTAAAATAGAATGAAAATTATGTAAAACTCACATATCATGAATTGTACAAAATGCAACACACCACGGGATCTGGGGAAACTCAGGTCCCATTTTTGTTGCCAAAAAGCAGGGAATCGGATAGAATAATAACAAATACTAAAAAATGTTTTGGATGTTTAACAGGACGGATATTTAATGAAAGAAACAGAGAAAAAACAGACGCATTTTTTGCGTATTGCAATGATGGTCCTTACGACGATACTGATCGTATTATTTTTTATGATCATGTCTATGGTGGGCAAGATCCAGGGAACGGCCCGTGTCATTAACTATGCGGGACTGGTGCGCGGCGGCACGCAGCGTATGGTCAAGCTGGAGATTTCCGGGGAGCCGCAGGATAAGATGTATGAGACGATCTCGTCCTATATTGAAGGACTGCGCTATGGAAGTGACAAGTTGAATTTTGTGCGTCTTGCGGATAAGAATTTTCAGAACAAGATGGACGAGCTTGCACAGTGTTTTGAAGAAGAACTCAGAAGTGAACTTCTCCTTGTCAGGGAAAAAGGTTACGAGAACACCGATATTATTTCGAAGAGCGAGCATTTTTTCCAGATTTGTGACGAGGCGGTCAGCTACGCGGAAGTTTATTCCCAGAAAAAAGCCACAGCCCTGGATAAACTGGAAAAAGTAGTTTTGGCGGATATCCTGGGCCTGGTTCTGATCATCGGAACAGAACTTGTCAAGGCAGTCCGTTTTGCCGCACAGAACAGGATCCTTCAGAAAAAAGTCTACCTCGATGAAGCAACCGGGCTTCCGAACAAGAATAAATGTGAGGAGATCCTTAATGCTCCAGATCCGATCCCGGCAGATGAACTGGTTGCGATGTGCGTATTTGACCTGAATAATCTGCGAACGATCAACAATAATCTTGGTCATGACAAAGGTGACGAATACATCCGTTCTTTTGCAATACAGCTTCGCGAGGCTGTCCCGGAGGAATTTTTTGCAGGGCGTGACGGCGGTGATGAGTTTATAGCTGTCCTTAAGGGACTTGACCACAATGGTGTTCGGGAATGTCTTCAGAATATCAGGGATCATGCGGCAGAATACTCCCGCAAAAATCCGGAAATGCCGATCAGTTATGCGGCAGGTTACGCATTGTCGAGTGATTTCGACGGCTGTACTATGAGAGACCTGTTCCGTTTTGCGGACAAAAACATGTACATTGACAAGAATAGGGCAAAGATGGAAGAAGCGGCAGCGAAGCAGAAGATGAATATTCAGATCCTTGAGAACATCTCTGCACAGGGCTATGAATTTTCGAGCTGCATGTACTGTGATGCTTTGCTGGATCAGTATTATGTGCTGAGATCCGGTTCGAAATTTTTCCTTGCAGATGACGGAAGTTACTCCGGTGCCGTTGAGCAGATCATACAGGAACTTTCTACAGAGGAGAACAGGAAAGATCTCCGTCTTCAGCTTCAGATCGAATACCTGAGCGAGCATCTGACAAAAGATTCCGGGAAATTTGAGCTTCCATATCAGTATCAGTACGGCGAAAATGTGTACCGTGGCAGAATGACGCTTCTGTATCTCAACGGGACAGAGGATGGACGACTGCATCATTTTATCCTGGGATTTGAGACTTTCCAGAACCGAAATGAGAACGAGGCGAACGAAAAACACCGGCTGGCACGTTATTACGAGCAGCTTCGGCAGTCGATCGTGGAGAATGGAAACTACGCGGAGGCACTTTTGCAGACAGCACATTCTGTCTATACAGTAGACCTGACGAATGACAGGATGGAGAGTGCTTTTTATCATACGAAATCAAAAAAAATTACTTTTGAGGTTCAGACACCATGTTCTTACGATGATTATTGCAGCGAGCGCAGAGCCTATATAACAGAAGACACCATGGAAAATTACCGTATCGTGGATTCTTCTTCCAAGCTTCTTCAGCGATTTGAGACGGGTTCCAGGCAGGTAACAGTGGAATACCGCGAAAAGAGTGATGATAACGCTCTTGTCTGGCTCCAGAAAACCGTTCTGATGTCCAGAGACACCGTATATGACTCAAAGACCAACAAAGAAAGTACAGTAGTTCATGGCATCATTCTGTTCAAAAACACTTCAGAATTCCATGAAAAAGAAGTAAAAGAAAACGAACGTCTCAAGATCGCGATCGAGGAGGCTGATTCCGAAAATCGTGCCAAGACAGAATTTATGAACCGCATGAGCCACGATATCCGCACGCCGATCAACGGAATCATGGGAATGCTCGACATTATCCACAAAAACCGTCAGGATGAGACAAAGGTCGATGACAGTCTCGACAAGATCCAGCTTTCAACAAGACATCTTCTGGAACTGGTAAATGATGTTCTGGATATGAGCAAACTGGAAGCAGGCAGACTTGATATCAAAGAAGAACCGTTTGACCTTGCTGAACTGATGAATGAGGTGGCAGCACTGATGGATTCACAGGTCATGCAGACGGGACTTGTCCACAGAAAGCACAGAGGAACTATCAGGCATACTGCATTGTATGGAAGTTCTCTGCAGCTTCGCCGGATCATGCTGAATCTTATGAGTAATTCCGTCAAGTATAACAAGCCAAACGGAACGATCGACACATATGCGACAGAAATTTCGGACGATGGAGAGACAGCTCTTTATGAGTTCCGTATCGTAGATTCCGGCATAGGAATGAGCCGGGAATTTATAGAGAATGAGCTGTTCAAGCCTTTTACCCAGGAAGAAAACGATGCCCGGACGCAGTACCGTGGAACCGGTCTCGGAATGTCTATCGTAAAAGCACTGATCGACCGGCTTGGCGGTACGATCAAGGTTGAGAGCACTCTTGGCGAGGGAACGGATATCACATATCAGCTTCTATTCAAAATTGATAAGAATGCTTCAGAACAAAGCGAGTCACAGAACTGTGCGGGGGCAAAAAATCTCGAAGGTATGAAGATCCTGCTGGTCGAGGACAACGAGATCAATATGGAGATCGCAGAATTTTATCTCACAGAACTTGGTGCGAAGATTGACAAGGCATGGAATGGAAAAGAAGCTCTTGAGAAGTTTGAAGCTTCGGAACCACATGGCTACGATGTCATTCTCATGGATATCATGATGCCGGTCATGGACGGGATCGAGGCAGTCAAGGCAATCCGCGGGCTGGACCGCGAAGATGCAGGAACGATTCCAATTTTCGCCATGACAGCACAGGCTTCCTCGGAAAATGTCCGCAAATGTCTGAATGCAGGAATGGACGGACATATCCCGAAACCAATAGAAGCCTCAAAACTGGGAAGCACAATTCTGAAGGTGAAAGTACACCGAAATTAACTTTTTTGCAGAAAGATATTGACCTCAACCTGATTTCAGGGTCTATAATAAAATTATTTATGATTCCATGCTTGTCCTGACACATTTCAAAGGGCATACCATGGGTGGTTTCGGCGGATCCAACAAGAACATTGGTATCGGCTGTGCAGACGGACGTATCGGCAAAGGAATGATCCACACCGTAGAAGGTTCCTCGAATATGTGGAGCATTGCAGAGGAAGAACTGATGGAGCGCATCACAGAATCTTCCAAAGCAACGGTAGATCATTTCGGTAAACAGATCGCATACATCAACTGTCTGAGAAACATGTCTGTTTCCTGTGACTGCGAAGGTGTCGGAGCAGAACCGGTCGTTACACCGAATATCGGAATTCTTGCATCCACAGATATCCTTGCAATCGACCAGGCGTCTGTCGACCTGGTATTTGCACTTGGAGAGGATGACCGCAAAGCACTGGTAGAGAGAACCACAACCCGCCATGGACTTCGCCAGCTTACCTACATGAAAGAAATGGGCATGGGAAATGACCGCTATCACCTGATCGACATCGACAATGATGAGATCACACTGGCAGATGCCGTCAAAGACGTTGTTCCGTTCGAAGGATGATCTTTCAAAAAAGATAACTCAAATAGCAGATGATACAAAAACTGACCCGTCGGATTTCCTGGCGAGTCAGTTTTTTTGCATATATATCGAAGAGCCTTTCACTGATTAGTATTTGCTGGCGTGTTTGCCAGAAAGAACTGGATTTATACGCCGGATTCCATTATAATAAAAAGCAGCGAAGAATGAATCTGCGTGAGAATGTTTTTACTTACTCAGAAATTTACGAAAATGATGAGAAGAAAGATATGCAAACAAAGAAAGATACCAAAATAATGAGAGTCCGGGCACTCCTTGTTTTCTGTATTACTTTTTTAATTACCATTGGCTGTATCTATCTGGTGAATCTGAATCAGGAAAAGAGAGAGAAACTTAAGGCATCCTATACTGCCGAGACGACTGTCGGCAAGGTAGAAGCACAGTTAAATAAATACCTGTCAGAGTCAGAACTCATGAAAAAGCTCATAGAAGAGAAGCATGAGATCACGGACGAAGAGTTCTCAGAACTGTCTCAACTGATGCAGGATGAGAACTACGTGATATCAGCGCGTGAGCTTGCAAAGGATGGCGCAGTTTCACAGGTATACCCTCTTGAGGGAAATGAACAGGCAATCGGTCTGGACATGCTCAGAGATTCCGAGCGAAAAGCAGCAGCCAACCTTGCGAAAGACAGTGGAGAATACACGATCGCAGGACCATTTGATCTGGTACAGGGAGGAGTCGGAGCACTTCTTTTTGATCCGATTTACACAGCGGATGAATCGGGAAAAGAGCAGTTCTGGGGATTTTCTATTCTGGTCATCGACTGGAATAAATTTATCCAGGAAACAGAACTGAACAAACTTGAGAATGCAGGATACCATTACCAGATCTGGAAGAAAGACATAGATACCGGGAAGAAAGTTGTCATTGCGGAAAGTGACAATGAAACACTGAAAAATTCAATGGAAGTTGCCTGCTCTGTACCAAACGATACCTGGTATTTTGATATTGTACCGGAGAACGGATGGATCAGCAATATCCAGAAGGTACTGACAATACTGATTGCAGTAGCAATTGCGATATTGCTGGCAGAGGGATATATGCAGTTTCAGATGCGGCGTTATCGTGAATATATTCATGAGAAAGAACTGGAGAAAGCTGCCGAAGAAGCCAGAATCGCGAATGAAGCAAAGACACGTTTCCTCTTTAATATGAGCCACGATATCCGTACACCGATGAATGCGATCATCGGTTTCTCAGACCTTCTGGAGAAACATGCGGATGATCGTGAGAAGGTTGTGGAGTATGTTGGCAAGATCAAGTCATCGAGTTCATTTTTACTTTCATTGCTCAATTATGTGCTTGAGATGGCACGGATCGAAAGTGGTGAAGCGGAGCTGAAACCGGAAGTAGGATGTTTTAAGGATCTTGTGAATTCTCTCCAGGCGGTTTTTGAGCCGGAACTCCATAAGAAAAATCTTAAGTACACCTGTATACTGAATTCAGACCATCCGTATGTGATCTGTGACAGGACCAAAGTAAGAGAGATCCTGCTTAATATCGTAAGCAATTCGATCAAGTACACACCGGATGGCGGCAGTATTGTAGTTGATATTTCAGAATTCCACTATTCCAAAGAGGGACACACTTCATTCAGGATCGTAGTTGCCGATACCGGAATTGGAATGAGTGAGGAGTATCTGCCTCATATTTTTGAGGAATTTACGAGAGAAAGAACGACTACAGAGAGTCATGTGACCGGTACAGGTCTTGGACTTCCGATTGTCAAAGCACTGGTTGACCTGATGGGCGGAACTATCAATGTTTCGAGTAAAGCCGGAAAGGGGACCAAGACAACCATCGTCCTGTCCTTCCCGACAGCGACAGAAGAGCAGATCCAGTCCAGGAAGGAAGAACAGTCCGGTCAGATATTCCGGAATTTCAAAGGCAAACGTATCCTGCTGGCAGAGGATAATGAACTGAACGCAGAGATTGCGATGGAACTTCTCGGAGAAAGAGGTCTTGAGACAGAACACGTAACAGACGGTGTTAAATGTGTGGAAACCCTGAAGGCGAAACCGGAGGATTACTATGACCTGATCCTCATGGATATTCAGATGCCGCACATGGATGGTTACGAGGCAACCAAAGTGATCCGGGCGCTTAACGATCCAAGAAGCCGCATCCCGATCATAGCCATGACCGCCAATGCCTTCGAAGAAGACCGCCAGAGGGCTTTCGAAGCAGGTATGGACGGACATATTGCGAAGCCGATCAGTATAAATGTACTTTTCTCGACGCTGGACGAGGTGCTGGGAAAATCATAATTTCAAACACAATACATAAGGTACCATCTGACATTTGTCGGGTGGTATTTTTGTGCTTTACAAATGTCAAAAGAAAAGTTATGATTCTTTTATAAAATAATTGATAAAAGAGGTCGGCAAAAATGGCTGGAACAGATAAAAAAACTATCACAAGATCCAGAATCCTGAATTATGTGATCAACAATCAAATAACATCCAAGGCAGAAGTATCCAAAAATCTGAACTTGAGTATGCCCACAGTTCTTTCAAATATAAATGATCTGATCGCAAAAGGAATCATTATAGAAACCGGAGAATATGAATCTACTGGTGGACGCAAGGCAAAAAGCATAGGAATCAATCCGTCCTACAGATATTCTGTAGGAATTGTGATCACAGCAAATCATGTGGGGATAGTACTTGTAAACCTGAAATATGAAATCGTGAAATTCAGGCGTGTCCGTATGAAGTTTTCACCGGATGCATCTTACTGTCAGGATCTTTCTGTACTGACATCAGAATTTCTGAAGGACACAGAGTATCAGGACCGGATTCTTGGAATTGGTATTTCAATTCCGGGAATCATCAGTCAGAAAGCCCATCTGCTTATAAAATCACATGCATTGCAGCTGGAAAATTACAGCCTGAGTTTTTTGGAACAGGCATTTGATCTTCCGGTTTATTTCGAAAATGATGCAAATGCGGCAATGATGGCAGAGGATATGAACAGATATAAAAATGCAATCTACCTGTCACTGAACAATACGCTGGGCGGAGCATTCTGTATTGGTGGAAAGCTGTTTCAGGGAGAAAATCAGAAGGCAGGAGAATTCGGACATATGATTCTGGTTCCGGGAGGACGTAAATGCTATTGTGGCAAGAAAGGGTGTGCGGATGCCTACTGTGCAGCAAGTGCACTTACAGATGAAATCAATTCTCTGGAAACGTTTATGGAACAGTTAAAATCCGGTGACGAAGCAGCGGAAGAAAAATGGAGCGAATATCTGGATATGCTGGCGGTCCTGATCTCAAATCTGCGTATGGCATACGATATGGATATCATCCTTGGTGGAGAAGTTGGTGGATATCTGGCAGAACATATGCTTCCACTGGGGGAAAAAGTGATGGAATACAATGGCTTCGATCATGATATCCGGTATCTCAGAAACTGCTCCTACAAGAGAGAAGCATCCGCAGTAGGTGCTGCGAAACATTTTTTACAGGATTTTATCAAAAATATAGAATAGAAGCTGAGAACTTTTATTTTCGGAAATCTCTGAACAAGGTCTGTCAAAAGGCAGATTTTGCTCAGAGATTTTTTGTTGTGGGATGATGCACAGTGTATCTATGAAACCTGCACAAAAACTGATTTCTAATATTGTGCAATAGAGAGAAGTGATAAGAACACTCTTGACAAAAGAGAGTTTCTGAATAATAATGTAATTACTTTAATAAAACATTTAATAAAAGATAATACATAACAAAAACAAGGAGGAAACTATTATGTTACAGCAGGTAATGACAAAACCAGGAGAAATTATTTTCAGAGAGGTTCCGGTTCCGGAAGTAAAGGACGATCAGGTTCTTGTAAAGATCATGAATATCGGAATCTGCGGATCAGATATCCATGTATATCACGGCAAACATCCTTTTACGAAATATCCGGTTACACAGGGACATGAAGTTTCCGGAGAAATCGTAGAACTTGGAGCTAATGTAACAGGATTTCATAAAGGACAGAAGATCACCATTGAACCACAGGTATATTGTGGACACTGCTATCCATGCCGCCATGGAAAATATAATCTCTGCGAGGAACTGAAGGTTATGGGATTCCAGACAACCGGAACGGCATCCGAATACTTCGCAGTAGATGCATCCAAGGTAACACCACTTCCAGAGGAAATGTCCTATGAGGAAGGTGCAATGATCGAGCCGCTGGCAGTTGCAGTTCACGGAGTAAAACAGATGGGCGATGTGAAAGGCATGAATATTGCAGTCCTTGGAGCAGGTCCGATCGGAAACCTGGTGGCACAGGCTGCCAAAGGAATGGGAGCCGCCAAAGTCATGATCACAGATGTCAGTGACCTTCGTCTCAAAAAAGCACAGGAATGTGGAATTGATGTCTGCGTCAATACAAAGAACAAAGACTTTGGAGAAGCAATGGTAGAAGCTTTTGGACCGGACAAAGCAGATGTGATCTATGACTGTGCCGGAAATAATATCACAATGGGACAGGCAATCAAATATGCAAGAAAGGGCAGCGTGATCGTACTGGTTGCAGTTTTTGCAGGAATGGCAGAAATCGATCTGGCTGTAGCAAATGACCATGAGCTGGATATCAAGAGCACTATGATGTATCGCCACGATGATTATGTAGATGGTATTAAACTTGTAAATGAAGGCAAAGTTCATTTAAGACCTCTGATCTCCAAAACATTTGCATTCAAAGATTATCTGGAAGCATATCACTACATTGATGACAACCGTGAAACAACAATGAAAGTCATTATCAACGTACAGGAAAAATAAAGCGAAGGAAGCAGGAGAAGCCATGGGAAAAGAATTTAAAGATGGAAAAGTGCCGCTGATCAGCAAGATTGCGTATGGATTTGGAGATGTAGGCTGCAATTTCAGCTGGATGTTTGTGAGTAATTTTCTGATGATCTTTTATACGGATGTTTTTGGAATCAGTATGACAGCGGTTTCTGCGCTGATGCTTTTTTCAAGATTCTGGGATGCGATCAACGATCCGATCGTCGGAGGACTGACTGATAAGACCAAGACAAGATGGGGCAGATACCGACCGTGGCTGCTGGTTGCAGCACCGGTCACAGCAATCCTTCTGATGCTGACTTTCTGGGCACATCCGGACTGGTCAGACAAGGCAAAGATTATATATATGGTCATTACTTACTGTCTGCTGGTTCTGGGATACACCTGTGTAAATATTCCATATGGAACCCTCTGTGGAGCAATGACACAGGATATCGATGAGCGTGCCAAGATCAACACATCCCGTTCTGTAGCGGCGATGATCGCAATTGGAATCATCAATATCATCACGGTTCCACTGATCAGTAAACTCGGAAGCCACAGCACCAAAAATGGATATCTGTTTGTAGCGATTATTTATGGATGTATTTTTGCAGCATGTCATTTCTTCTGCTTTGCAAAAACAAAGGAAGCCGTGACAACGCCGGAGAAAGAAAAAATTTCCATTAAAGTTCAGCTAAAAGCAGTTATGCAGAACCGGCCATATATACTTGCACTGATCGGACAGGTACTTTTTGGATTTACTCTTTATGGAAGAAATGCAGATGTTCTCTATTATTTTACTTATGTGGAAGGAAATGCAGCTTATTATACAACATATTCCATGTGCATTATTATCCCGTCGATCATTGGAGCAGCATGTTTCCAGCCAGTATTCCGTAAACTTGACAACAAGGGAAGAACTGCATCTGTTTTTGCACTGCTTACCGGTATTTCCATGTTGAGCATGTATTTCTTCAATGTAAAAGAAAGTGCAGTCATTTTCTATGCACTGGCAGGAGTGACACAATTCTTCTTTTCTGGATTTAATACCGCAATTTATGCAATCATCCCGGACTGTGTGGAATATGGAGAATGGAAAACGGGTCTTCGGAACGATGGATTCCAGTATGCATTTGTCTCACTGGGAAATAAGATCGGAATGGCAATCGGAACTGCGATGCTTGCAATGCTTCTTGGTAAATATGGTTATGTTGCGAATCAGACGCAGAATTCTGCTGTCATCAGTATCATGAAACACTCATTTTCAACAATCCCCGGAATTCTCTGGATCGTGACTGCGATTGTACTGTTCTTCTATCGTTTAAATAAAAAACGCTATAATGAGATTGTAGAGGATCTTAAGAATGGAAAAAGAGGACAGTGCTAAAATAAAAATTCTTGACTTTCTTTTACGAAAATAGTATGATTTACCCGAATTGGGAATGAAGTTCTCCCATGGGAAACCTAAACTGCTTATTCAGAGCTGATGACTTCTACGATTATTCAGTCGCAGAAGTTGTCAGCTCTTTTTGCGTTGTACTGCTGATTGCGTCTGAGGGAAAGAAAAGGAGGAAATTTTTTATGTTAACATCATTGTCACTTATTTTTCTGGTTGGCCTTGCAATGGGGGCCATCTGCGGATATCTGAAACTGCCACGGATCATTGGCATGCTGGTTACGGGAATCGTTCTCGGACCGTATGTGCTTGACCTGCTGGATCCATCGATACTGTCAATCTCAGCAGATCTGCGAAAGATGGCACTTATCATCATTCTTCTCAAAGCCGGACTGTCGCTGAATCTGGAAGACCTTAAGAAAGTAGGCCGCCCCGCCGTTATGATGTCTTTTGTGCCGGCATCGTTTGAGATCCTTGGTTATATTCTGTGCGCGCCTGCGATCCTGGGAATCTCAAGAGTGGATGCGGCAGTCATGGGAGCCGTCCTCGGAGCAGTATCGCCGGCGGTGGTGGTCCCACGCATGGTAAAACTGATAGAAACAAAATATGGTACAGGCAAAGCAATCCCGCAGATGATTCTGGCGGGTGCATCCTGTGATGATATTTTTGTGATTGTGCTGTTCACAACATTCCTTGGAATGGCGCAGGGAGATAAGGCAGATGTAAAATCCTTCCTCAATATCCCGGTATCGATCGTACTTGGAGTTGCACTTGGAGCGGTTGTCGGATATCTTCTCTATCTGTTTTTTGAGACAGCATACGCCAAAAAACATTATGTCAGAAACAGCATGAAGGTCATCATTGTACTGGGTGTTTCCTTCCTGCTGATCGCGATCGAAGGCTGGCTGGAAGGAAAGATTGCCATATCCGGACTTCTTGCAGTTGTCAGCATGGCCTGCGTCCTCAAGATGAAAAGCACTGCTTTTGTCTCAAAACGTTTATCCGAGAAATTTGGCAAACTCTGGCTTGCAGCAGAAGTCATTTTGTTTGTTCTTGTCGGTGCGGCGGTGGATATCCGATACACCCTGGAGGCCGGAGCTGCGGCAATCTTTATGATCCTGGTCGCACTTATTTTTCGTGCCTGTGGAGTCCTTCTATGCATGGTAAAAACAAACCTCAATGCGAAAGAAAGACTTTTCTGCGTACTCGCCTACCTGCCAAAAGCAACCGTCCAGGCCGCCATTGGCTCCGTCCCCCTGGCAGCAGGCCTTGGCTGCGGCAAGATCATCCTCTCCGTAGCAGTCATGGCCATCATCATCACCGCCCCGTTTGGCGCATTCGGCATGGATATGTCGTATAAGAAACTTCTGGAGAAGGAGTAAAAATGCAAATAAGTACAAATTAAAATGCAAAATCCCCTGAGAAATAGAATTGCAGCATAAAATGTGATAACATAACACATATCGGTTATTCAAAAAATATTTCTGAAAGTTTTGAGCAAAAGAGGAATGTAAATGAAGATCATATGTAAAAAAGGTCATAATGCACAGAAGATGCTGCAGGCAAAACCGGTGGGATATTATGATGTGATCCTTATGGATATCCAGATGCCGCATATGAACGGATACCAGGTAGCTGAAGCAATCCGAAAACTGCTGGATGACCGTGCCAGAACACCAATCATAGCCATGACCGCAAATGCTTTCGAAGAGGACCACAAAGCTACGCTGGCAGCAGGAATGGATGCCTATGTGGCGAAACCGATCGAGATAGACACTCTGTTTTCCACGATCACGCAGGTACTGGAAAATAAAATAACCATAAACAAATCATGAAAGATAAATAAATTTCGTCTTTTCATTTCATAAAAAAGATGTTATCATAGTATTATTAGACAAAAAACAAAGGAGGGCAATTTATGCGAAAGAAAGTAATGGCTGCAGTATTAACAGCTGCTATGGTAGCTTCCGTAAGTGCTATGCCGCAGATGGTTGCAGCAGCAGACGACGAGTTTAAGATTGGTCTGATCACAGACGTAGGTGGAGTTAACGATGGTTCCTTCAACCAGTCAGCATGGGAGGGACTTGAAAAAGCCGGAGAGGAACTCGGAGTAGAGGTTAACTATCTGGAGTCTGCTACAGATGCAGATTATCAGCCAAATATGGAAACTTTCGTAGACGAGGATTATGACCTGATCATCAGCGTTGGTTATATGCTGGCAGATGCTACCAGAGAAGCAGCAGAAGCTAACCCGGATACCAAATTCGCTATCATTGATGATTCAAGCATCGATCTTCCAAATGTTACCAGCCTGATGTTCAAAGCTGAGCAGGCTTCTTATCTGGTAGGATATGTTGCAGGTTTAACTACCAAGACCAACAATATCGGATTTGTAGTAGGTATGACTAACGAGACCATGAACCAGTTTGGATATGGTTACTGTGCAGGTGCTATTGATGCGAACCCGGATATCACTGTTCAGCAGTTCAATGCAAACTCTTTTGCAGATTCCGCTACAGGTAAGACTATGGCAAACACAGCGATCACCAACGGCGCTGATATCGTATTCCAGGCAGCTGGTGCTACAGGACTTGGTGTTATCGAGGCCTGCCAGGAAGCTGGTGTATATGCGATCGGTGTTGACTCTGACCAGTCCAGCATCGCTCCGAAGACCGTTCTTACCTCTGCTATGAAACGTGTTGACAATGCTGTATATGATGCAGTACAGGAACTGATCGATGATAAGCTTGAGGGCGGCGTTCAGACTTTCGACCTGGCAGCAGGTGGTGTTGATATCGCTCCGTCTCAGGATCTGATCTCAGATGATGTAATCAAGGCAGTTGACGAAGTAAAAGAAAAGATTATCAGCGGTGATGTTGTTATTCCGGATAACAAAGATGATTTCGAGGCAAAATACGGCGACGTATATGTTCTTGACTAAGAAGTGACCGTTTTACCCGGTAATCTAATATTTGCGTCTGTACGGGGCCTGCGTATGCAGAGCCCCGTCGATGCATATAGAGACAAAAATTTCCAGATTTTCTATCTTCAATGGAGAAGAAAATATCCTGCATTTTCGTTACTGTGAACGGAATGCACAGCAATTTTATTTTCCTGTCCACTGGAGACAGTGAAAAGAGCAAAACAACAAACAAAGGAGGCGGCATACGTGGGAAGAACAAGCCATATGGATGAGAGCAAAGTCGTAATCCAGATGAAAGACATCGTAAAAAAGTTTGGCGATTTTACAGCGAATGACCACATCAATCTGACCGTACACAAAGGAGAGGTCCACGCGATCCTGGGAGAGAACGGAGCCGGAAAGAGTACAATGATGAACGTACTCTGTGGACTTTACAAACCGACTAGCGGACAGATTTTTATTAATGAAAAGGAAGTACATTTTAACAGTCCGAAGGATGCTATTGATATCGGAATCGGTATGGTACACCAGCACTTTATGCTGATCCAGCCATTTACTGTGACCGAAAATATCATTCTTGGTATGGAGCCGACCAAGGGCCTGTCCGTCGACAAGGCAACAGCAAGAAAGAAAGTCCTGGAACTGTCCGAGCGTTACGGAATGAAAGTAGACCCTGACGCAAAGATCGAGGATATTTCCGTAGGTATGCAGCAGCGTGTGGAAATCCTCAAGGTTCTGTATCGTGGTGCAGAGACACTGATTCTGGATGAGCCGACTGCTTCCCTGACACCACAGGAGATCGAGGGACTTATGGAGATCATCGATAACCTGACCGCAGATGGCAAGAGTATTATCCTGATCACCCATAAGCTCAAAGAAATCACTGCTTCCTCTGACAATTGTACGATCATCCGTCAGGGTAAATATATTCGTACCGTAAAGGTATCAGATGTAAACGAGAATGATCTGGCAGCCATGATGGTAGGTCGTGATGTCAACTTCAAAGTTGACAAGAAAGACATGGAACCAGGCGAAGTCGTTCTGGAGGTCGATGATCTGCATGCCAAGGATTACCGAGGCGTAGAGATCCTCAAGGGATTCCACCTGAATGTCCGCAGAGGTGAGATCGTAGGTCTTGCCGGCGTAGATGGAAACGGACAGACAGAGCTTGTAGAAGTCCTGACAGGTCTTCGTAAGGCAGAATCCGGCAAGGTTACTGTACTTGGTAAGGACGTATTCAATAAGAGTCCTAAGGAAACTTTTGCGAATGGAATTTCCAGTATTCCTGCTGACCGTCAGAAACATGGTCTGATCCTGGAATTTTCCAATGAAGACAACCTGATTCTGCAGCACTTTGAGGAAGAACCGTTTTCGAATCACGGCATTCTGAACCGAAAAGCGATCAAGAAACATGCAGAGAAACTGATCGAGAAGTTTGATGTCCGTCCGAGAGGATGTGCAGAAGCACCGGCGGGTACACTGTCCGGTGGAAACCAGCAGAAGGTTATCATTGCCCGTGAGGTGACAAACGACAAGGAACTGCTGATCGCAGTAAACCCGACCCGTGGTCTTGACGTAGGTGCGATAGAGTTCGTACATAAATATCTGGTAGAGCAGAGAAACAAGAATCGTGCGGTCTTACTGGTATCCTTCGAACTGGATGAGATCATGAGTCTGTCTGACAGAATCGAGGTTATCTTTGATGGCCAGATCACCGGAAGTGTTCCGGGTAAGGATGCAGATGAGAAAGAACTTGGATTTATGATGGCAGGAGGAAAAACAAATGAATAAGAAAAAAAGCATTCTTGAGAGCAATGTACTCTATACCATCGTTGCGATCATTGCAGGTTTCCTGGTAGGTGCGATATTTCTTCTGATCGCCGGAATCAGTCCTGCAGTAGCATATGGCAAGCTGTTTGACAGTATTTTCAGCAAACCGAAATATCTGGTGTGGACTCTGGTTTATGCGAGCCCGCTGATCTTTACCGGACTGAGTGTGGCTTTCTCCTTCCGAACAGGTGTATTTAACATCGGAGCAGAAGGCCAGTTCGTAATCGGCAGTCTGGTAGCCTGTGTACTTGGTATTGTCCTCAAGCTTCCGCCGGTCCTTCATGCACTTGTATGCCTGGTGGCGGCAGCAGCAGCCGGCTGTATATGGTCTCTGATCGTAGGTGTCCTCAAAGTAAAACGAGGTATTCACGAAGTATTGTCCTTTATCATGTTTAACTGGATCGCATTTTATCTGTCCAACTATGTGGTAAACCTTCCGGGAATCCACAGAGAGAGCAGTGAAGCGACACTGGATATCGCCGAAAACGCGAGACTTCTTCTTCCGGAGGGTATCCGTAAGGCTCTGGACTGTAATGCAGCACACTGGGGCATTCTGTTCGCAGTGATCGCAGCAGTAGTTATCTGGGTCATCATCGAGAAGACAACACTTGGATACAAATTAAAAGCCGTAGGATTTAACAGAAACTGTGCACAGTATGGCGGTATCAATGCAGATGGTTCTGTGCTGACTGCACTTGGAATCTCAGGTCTCTTATCCGGTCTCGGCGGCGCGGTTCAGGTACTTGGTATGGCAGGTCGTCTGAGCCAGTTTGCAGGACAGGAAGGATTTGGATTTGAAGGTATCACCGTTGCCCTGATCGGAGGATCCAACCCGATTGGATGTATCTTTTCCGGTATCTTCTATGGTGCAATGAAATATGGCGGTTCCAAGCTCAGTATCGTAAAGGCACCGTCTGAAGTTGTTGATATTATCATGGGATGTGTTGTTCTCCTGATCGCCATCTCACACGTATTCAAAGTATTCGTACTGAATGCTGCAAAGAAGAAGGAGGCTAAATAAGATGAACGGATTAATTAAAGACCTTGGTCTTCTGATCAATGCGACTCTGATCGCAACACCGCCGCTTCTTCTGGCGGCACTTGGCTCCTGTTTTTCTGAGAGATGTGGAGTTGTAAACATTGGTATCGAAGGTATGATGACAATTGGTGCATTCACCGGAGCGGTAATGGGCCTGACTACCGGAAACGGCTGGATCGCATTCTTATGTGCAGGACTGGCGGGCGCATTGTTCGGCCTGATCCATGCATTTGTATGTATTTCCTGCCACGCAGACCAGACGATCGCCGGTACAGCGATCAACTTCCTGGGACCTGGACTTGCACTGTTTCTCTGCAAGGCAATGTATAATAACTCATCAGATACACCGGCTATGGACCCAAGCTGCAAGCTTCCGAAGCTGTTTGAGGGTGTCTTCCCGACAGGTTCATTCTGGAACAACGTATTAAATGTTTACGCAGTAGCGTATCTGGTATTCATTCTTGCATTTGTGTGCTGGTTTGTATTTTACAAGACAAAATTCGGAGCACACCTCCGTGCAGTCGGAGAACATCCGGAAGCATGTGAATCTCTGGGAATCGATGTTTACAAAGTTCGTTATACCTGTGTGATCCTGTCAGGATTTTTTGCAGGACTTGGCGGCGCATTCGTAACTCTGGCAACCATCAACCAGTTCCGTCCAAGCGTTATTGTAGGACAGGGATTTATTGCGATCGCAGCTGTAATCTTTGGTAAATTCTCACCGGAGGGCGCAACAAAGGCATGCCTTCTGTTTGGTCTCTGCAGTGGTATCAAATCTCTGGCAGCACAGAGCAATGTGGTATCCCCGAACCTGATTTCCATGATTCCATATGTGGTAACGATCATTGCACTGGTACTGTTTGTTGGTAAGGCTCACACACCGGCAGCCAACGGAAAGATTTTTGTAAAATCCAAATAAACGGTACAAGTGGAGCAAAGAGTGCTGTAAAAGACTGAAAACAGTTTTTGCAGCACTTTTTTTGACAGCAAAAAAAGACATTTGTTCTTTTTTGTTTACAGGAAATATGGTATAAATAAGATAAGACAACTGAGGGAAAATAATAGTTTTTTATAGTATTTTAGGAGGAATTACTATGCGTGACATTTCTATGGAAAGAGTCAATGAAACAAGAAAAAACATTCTGGAAATTATAGAGAGCGCAACGCTGACTCATGAACAGAAGCTGACCTGCCTTGCAAATCAGGCAGATTCTCTGATGGAAGTACTTGATCTTCCGGAAGGACTGGATGAGCTTCTGAATGTACCGATCGACCGCAAATGTATCTGCGACCTGTCTGAAGGACATGCGCCGATGCGTCCGCGTTACATTATCCCGGATTATGCGAAATTCCTGAAAGAAGGAAGCAAATTCTTGCAGCTCGATCCGCCGACCGATCTCTATGAGGCACTGAACAGCCTGATGATCTTTTATAAACATGTACCGAGTGTTACCAATTACCCGGTTTACGTAGGACAGCTGGATGAATTACTGGAGCCATACATCGATACCGTCGATGAAGCTCAGGCAAAAAAGATGCTGAAGCTGTTCCTGACACAGATGGACCGCACGATCCTCGATTCCTTCTCACATGCAAACATCGGACCGAGAGAGACCAAGGCAGGACGTCTGCTTCTGGAAGCTGAGAAAGAACTGGAAAATGCAGTTCCGAACTTAAGCTTCAAATATGACGAAGACATTACTCCGGATGATTTTGCTCTCAAAGCGATCGACTGTGCAATGCACAGCGCAAAACCAAGCTTTGCCAACCACAAGATGTTCAAGAGCGAGCTTGGTGAGAATTATGTGATCGCCAGCTGCTACAATGGCCTTCTGCTTGGCGGCGGTGCGTATACCCTCTGCCGTCTGGTCCTTGGAAACATTGCCAAGAGAGCAAAGAACATCCAGGATTTCAAAGAACGTGAACTTCCATATGTACTGGATATCATGGCTCGTTACATGGATGCAAGAATCAAGTTCGAGGTAGAAGAGAGCGGATTCTTTGAGAATAACTTCCTGGCAAAAGAAGGATTTATCCACAGAGATCGTTTCTCCGGCATGTATGGTCTGGTAGGTCTTGCTGACTGTGTCAATATCCTTTTCGAAAAAGAAGGTCTCAAGGGACGTTTCGGACATGATGAAGCAGCCAATGATCTGGGTGTGGAGATCATGGAGATCATCAAGGAATTTAATCTGAACCACAAGAATAAATATTGTGAAGGAACCGGCGGACATTTCCTCCTTCATGCACAGGTAGGACTTGCTGAGGATGAGAATGTAACTCCGGGAACACGTATCCCGATCGGCGAGGAACCGGAAGAACTGATCGATCAGCTCAACGTGCTGAGAAAGTTCCACAAATACTTTACTTCAGGAACCGGCGATATCTTCCCGATCGATATGACTGTTCATCGCAATCCGGAGTATGTACTGGATATCATCAAGGGCTCCTTCAAGATGGATCTTCGTTACCTGTCCTTCTATTCCAGCGACAGCGATGTGATCCGTGTCACAGGATATCTTGTAAAACGTTCTGAACTTGAGAAACTTGCAAACGGAGAGGCTGTTCTGCAGGATACCACAGCTCTGGGGCTTGGTGCTGCAAGAAACGGACATATCCTGGAGAGAAAGGTACGTTAAATGAAAGCAGTAGTGAACCGGATCATCCCGTTCAGCAGTGTGGATGGTCCGGGTAACCGGACGGCAGTGTTCCTGCAGGGATGTAATATCAACTGCAAATACTGCCACAATCCGGAAACAAGGAAATTATGTGTACAATGCGGTACCTGTGTGAAACAGTGCCCGGCAGGTGCACTGTCTTTTGATGAGAATGGCAAAGTGGCGTTCGATCCATCGAAATGTGTACAGTGTGATACCTGCATCCACGTCTGTCCCAACGACAGTTCTCCGAGAACCTTTGAGATGACACCGGAAGAAGTCTATGCAAAAGTTAAGAAGCAGATTCCGTTCATCCGAGGTCTTAGTGTTTCAGGGGGAGAGTGCATGCTCTGGCCGGAGTTCCTGACAGAGTTGTTCCGCCTGGCAAAGAAGGACGGACTGGGGACACTGATCGACAGCAACGGCATGATCCCGTTTGAGGATTATCCGGAACTGATGGAAGTATCAGACGGCGTAATGCTGGATATCAAAGCGTTTGAAGCTGCCGAGCACAGGAAGGTCACCGATTTTACAAATGAAATGGTGTTGAAGAATGCTGTATATCTGGCAAAAACTTCCAAGCTTTATGAAGTAAGAGCGGTCATCGTACCGGATCTTTATGATACAGAGAGAAGTATCCGTGAGATGGGAGATTTTCTTGCACCATATCTCAAGATCAACGATATCCGCGTAAAGATCATTGCATACCGTCCGATGGGAGTCAGGGAGCAGTATTCGCATTACCAGGTTCCAAACCAGGAGTATCTGGCTTACCTGGCTGATATATTAAGGGAAAAAGGATTTCAGCACATTACGCTGATCTGACGGATTATAAATATCCGCCTAATCTGGGGAATGATATTACAGCAAAAACGAAATTAATATAAAGGAGGAGTAAGATGACAAATATTCCAACTGCACACAACAGTGCCAAAGCAGGAGATTTTGCAAAAACTGTACTGATGCCGGGAGATCCGCTCCGTGCAAAATATATTGCAGAGACATATCTGGAGAATCCAAGACAGGTGAATGCTGTCAGAAACATGTTCGGATATACAGGAACCTATAAAGGAAAGGAAATTTCTGTTATGGGAGGCGGTATGGGGATGCCGTCTATCGGAATCTATTCTTACGAGCTGTTCAATTTTTATGATGTAGATCAGGTCATCCGTATCGGTTCTGCCGGAGCTTTCCAGGACAACATCAAACTGATGGATGTGGTGATCGGTATGGGTGCCTGCACAGATTCCAATTATGCGTATCAGTATGGCCTGCCGGGAACTTTCGCACCGATCGCAGATTACGAACTGCTGAACAGAGCTGTAGAGACTGCGAAACGTCAGGGCACGAATGTGGTTGTAGGTAATGTTCTGTCTTCCGATGTATTCTACAATGCCATGAGCAATGTAAACGACCTGTGGCGCGATATGGGCGTGCTGGCAGTGGAGATGGAAGCAGCGGCATTATATATGAATGCTGCCAAAGCAGGAAAGAAAGCACTCTGCATGCTGACAATTTCGGATCATCTGTATACGGGAGAATCCTTAAGTGCCGAGGACCGTCAGCTTGGATTCGGCAAAATGATGGAAATTGCACTGGAACTGGCATAATGAATAATAAGAGTTACTGTTCACAGGTAGTATCTCGCGAGGTGTTTTGCCATGAATATGGCAAAATCCCGAGATATACAGGGCAAAATTCCATCACCGTAGGTGATGTGGAATGGATTTTGACCAAGTTACTGTGAACGGAGTGAACAGTAACTAATAAGAATGGAGAATAATAAAAACATGGATGTAAAAGAAATTTTAAAACACGTAGATCATACTTTACTGACACAGACTGCTACATGGGAAGAGATCAAACAGATCTGTGACGACGCAATCAAATATGGAACAGCCTCCGTCTGCATTCCGCCTGCATATGTAAAACAGGTCAAAGAATATGTGCAGGACAAAATGGCAGTCTGCACTGTTATCGGTTTCCCGAACGGATACATGACTACAGCAACAAAAGAATTCGAAACAAAAGATGCTCTGGCAAATGGTGCAGATGAGATTGATATGGTCATCAACATCGGCTGGGCAAAAGACGGCAAGTTTGACGCGATCGAAGAAGAGATCCGCACTCTCAAAAAAGTCTGCGGTTCCAAGATCCTCAAAGTGATCATCGAGACCTGCCTTCTGACCGATGAAGAAAAGATCAAAATGTGTGAGGCAGTTACCAAAGCAGGAGCAGATTATATCAAAACCTCTACCGGATTTTCCAAGGCAGGTGCGACTTTTGATGATATCAAACTGTTTTCCGAGCACATCGGCCCGAATGTAAAGATGAAAGCAGCCGGAGGAATCTCTTCTCTGGATGATGCAGAAAAATTCTTAAGCCTTGGAGCAGATCGTCTCGGCACAAGCCGTATTGTCAAAATCATCAAAAACGAAGAAGCTACAGGCTATTAAGAAAGAGTTGAGCAGAAATATGAAGAAAATGGAACAGAAACAGATTCAGGAACTGATCGAAAAAGCGATCGGTATGATGGATTATTCTTATGTACCGTATTCACATTTTCATGTAGGTGCGGCATTGCTGGCAAAGAACGGTAAGGTTTATGGCGGCTGTAACATCGAAAATGCGGGATACACACCAAGTAACTGTGCGGAGAGAACTGCATTTTTTAAGGCAGTCAGTGAAGGCGTAATGGAGTTTGACGCTATCTGTGTGGTTGGTGGTATGAATAAAATTATGAAAGAATACGCAGCTCCATGTGGTGTTTGCCGCCAGGTTATGATGGAATTCTGCAATCCTGAAGAATTCCAGATTATTCTCGCAACCAGCAAGGACCAGTATGAGATTTTCACGCTGAAAGAACTTCTTCCGCTTGGATTTGGTCCAGATAATCTGAATAAATAAAAAAGCTGGAATAAAAATCCACGGCGTGATTGACGAAAACGCTTCAACGTGGTATACAGATAGAGTGACAACTGTAAGGAATAAAATACAGATGTCACTCTATTTTTGATTTTAATAATGCAGGGGGGCGTTTTATCATGGATATAAAAATCAGAGAATATCGCACCGAAGATGCTCGGGCGGCGTGTGCCCGTTTGGAATCAACGATGATATTGAGGTTTATCTGGACGAAAGCTTAAAGAAATTTGACACCGTATACCCGGCAGCAGGCAACGACCACAGCGCAGTAAAACTCACGATCCCGGAACTTGAACAGGTCGCAGATGCAAACGGATGGGTGGATGTGTGTAAGGAAACGGAGGCTTAAATGATCTACAAAAAGATAGAGATTAAAGTAGAAGGATACCAGGAGACTGCGGATCTATATACCTATATTCTGGATAATTCTGTGGAAATGCACCCGGACAGGAAGCGTCCGGTCGTTGTGATCTGCCCGGGCGGTGGTTATGAAATGACCTCCGACAGAGAGGCCGAACCAATCGCCATGCAGTATCTTGCAAGAGGATATCATGCGGTGATCCTGCGCTACAGTGTAGCTCCGGCGAGGTATCCGCTGGCGTTAATGCAGCTTGCAAAAACGGTCGCATATTTAAGAGAACATGCAGGAGAATTCCATATTGATACGGACAAGATCATCCTCCAGGGCTTTTCTGCGGGAGGTCATCTGGCAGCGAGTCTTGGCGTATTCTGGAGGGAAAAATTCATCTCAGAAGCTCTGCATACAGATGCGGAAATGGTGAAGCCAAATGGAATGATCCTCAGTTATCCGGTCATTACATCTGGAAAATTTGCGCATATGGGTTCTTTTGAAGCTCTGCTCGGAGAGAACAGTAATGATTCGGAAAAGAGAAAAAAACAGTCCCTGGAATTCCAGGTAACAGAGGATACTCCGCCGACTTTTCTGTGGCATACCGTTACAGATGATACCGTTCCGGTTGAGAATTCCATGCTGTTTTTTGAAGCATTGCGCAAACACAGAGTACCCGTAGAACTGCATCTATATCCGTCAGGCGGTCACGGCCTCAGTCTCGCAAACGAAGAAACCAGCCACGAAGATGGCGGCTGCATCCAGCCAGAATGCCAGTCATGGATAGAACTTGCGTGCACGTGGATTGGGAATTTATAAAAGAGAAAAAGGTGTTCCATAGATCGGAATGCCTTTTTCTTTTGTGAGATTTTTTGTAACGTTTCTGATACATACATCGTCATATATGTGAAGGAGGAAAACACCAATGCTGAATATTCAGGAGATATACGAACAATATTTCACCATCGTATACCGTTATCTGCTTTCGCTTTCGCATAATACCCATATCGCAGAGGAACTCACACAGGAAACATTCTTCAAAGCCCTGAAAAAAGTCGACGATTTCAGAGGCGACTGTGACCTGCGAGTGTGGCTTTGTCAGATCTCCAAAAACACATATTATGACTATCTGAAGAAAAATAAAAAGTATGCACCGGAATCTCAGGAAGAAACAGAGGATACTTTTGTACCGGATCTGCTTCAGAATTTTTCGGATAAAGAAACGGCATTTCAGGTTCACAAAGTACTGCACAGACTTGCAGAGCCGTACAAAGAAGTCTTTTCCCTTCGTGTGTTCGGAGAACTGTCATTTACCACAATCTCCTCGCTGTTTGGCAAAAGCGAAAGCTGGGCAAGAGTCACTTATCACAGAGCATGTAAGAAGATCAGGGAGGAATTAAACCATGAAGATCACCTGTAATATCATAGAAGACCTACTTCCGCTTTATGTGGACGATATGGTCAGTGAAGACAGCCGCCAGCTTGTAGAAGAACATCTCAAGACGTGTCCCGCCTGCAGAAAGATGCAGGAAGAAATGATGAGAGAAAATCGTCTGACAGCCACCGCGAAAGGAAACAATTTGACACAGACAAACAAAACAGAGGCAGAACCACTCCGAAAGATCCGCCGAAAGATCCGTAAGAAACGGATTGCATCTGTCCTTCTGGCGGTCATTCTCGTAGTGGCAGCAGGCGGAATCGGACATTACTGGTACTATGACAAAGAGAATTATATTTCCTGGGACGAGGCAGATATTTCCGTAAAAGACGGGAAAGTATATTCTACAGTCAATCCACTGGGACGGATGAAATCGATTCTGTCGGTGGATCAGAAAAACATGTTCTATATGCTGTCAGAAACCATGTGGACCCGCAAAGAATACCCATCCGATCCGAATACAGAAAATGAGCTTTGGAATCTGCAGGATTTTCAGGAAGCATATGAGCGCGGAGCGGACGAATCTACAGATGAAACCTCGTTTCCAACAGGGATTGAACATGTCTATTATGTTGACCCGGAGAATGTAAAAGAAACTTTTGCACTTTGGGATTACCAGGATGAACCAGAGAAAGCGCAGCAGAAAGAAGAAGTGCTCGCAGCGAAATGTCATTTGATCTGGAGCGCAGATAACACGGAATCAGTGGATGCAGAAAGCACGGCGAAATAGGAATTGTTTGTGAATGTATAAAATTCTTCTTGCATTATGTACGAAATCGTACTATGCTATCAAGTACGATTTCGTACATTTTTTATATCAGGAGGATTTTTATGCATATTGAATTATCGGAGCATTTCACTTACAGCAAACTGCTCCGCTTCACATTCCCATCCATCATTATGATGGTGCTGACCTCCATCTATGGTGTTGTAGATGGATTTTTTATCTCAAACTTTATCGGCGCAGAGCCTTTTGCTGCGGTCAACATTGTCATGCCGTTCCTGATGATCTTCGGTGCGGTCGGATTTATGATTGGAACCGGAGGCAGTGCCCTCGTTGCCTACACTCTGGGCGTTGGCGATAAGAAGAAAGCGAACGAGATCTTTTCTCTGCTTGTTTATCTGCTGGTCGGTCTGGGACTTCTGTTTACCGTAATTGGTGAGATCTTTGTCGGACCGATCTCGCAGTTTCTGGGTGCAGATGCCGAAATGCTCCCATATTGTGTGACTTACGGCAGGATCCTGATGCTTGCCCTTGTTCCGTTTATGCTTCAGAATGTATTTCAGAGTTTTCTTGTCACAGCGGAGCGTCCGCAGCTTGGACTTGTTACAACATTGGTATCTGGTGTGTTAAACATCGTGCTGGATGCATTATTTATCGCAGTATTTCGATGGGGAGTGGCAGGTGCCGCATCTGCTACAGCACTCAGCCAGACGATCGGCGGCATTGTACCACTGACCTTTTTTATCATGTCAAGGAGCAGTAAACTTCGTCTTGGAAAAACACATATGGATCTGCGTGCGATCACAAAAGCCTGTACAAACGGTGCTTCCGAGTTTATGACAAATGTGTCTATGTCAATCGTAAATATGCTGTATAACTGGCAGCTGATGCGAATGCTCGGCACAAATGGTGTTGCGGCATATGGCGTGATCATGTATGTGAACTTTATTTTTCTGTCTATTTATATCGGCTATTCGATGGGAAGCGCACCGATCGTAGGCTACCATTATGGCGCAGGAAACAGAAACGAACTGAAGAATCTCTTCAAAAAAAGCCTCAGGATCATTCTGGTCATGAGCATAGTTCTGACCATAGCGGCAGAACTTCTGGCAAGACCGCTGTCGATGATCTTTGTAAGCTACGATACGGAACTTTTGGAAATGACAACCTATGCATTTGCCGTATATTCCATTTCCTTCCTTGTTTCAGGATATAATATCTATGCCTCATCGTTCTTCACGGCATTGAACGACGGATTTACTTCCGCGATGATTTCTTTTGGAAGAACGCTGATTTTTGAAGTGATCTGTGTTCTGGTACTTCCGATCCTGTTCGGACCATATGGGATCTGGTATGCAGTGATCGCGGCAGAAATTTTTGCACTGATCCTGTCGATCTTCTTCCTGATGCGCAACAGGAAAAAATACGGTTATATTTGATGGGAGGCGTAGTTCATGGAATCAAGATTTAAAGAATGGGTTTATATTGAAGGTCTGATGCAGAGTGCCTACCATGAGTCTGCACTCAAGATGAATCTCTCAGACAGTGAATTCTGGATTTTGTATGTTTTTAATTTTCATCAGGAAGGCTGCAACCAGAGCGTTCTCTACAAAGAAGCCTGCCTGACAAAATCCACCGTAAATTCAGCAATCCGCAAGATGGAGCAGAAAGACCTCCTCTACCTTACCCCAGGAGAAGGCCGCAATACAATGGTCTTCCTCACCGAAAAAGGCCGTAAACTGATGGAAGACACCGTCTACAAAGTCATCCAGATCGAAAACACGATCTACGATACCTGGACACCTGAGGAACAGAAACTTTTTATGAAACTCAACTGTGATTTCGCCGAGAAACTGCGGGATAAAATAAACGAACTTTGATAGCAGGGGCTGCCATATGGCAGTCCTGTTTTGACAACTCTAAGCTGCCTGTTTACAACAAACAAAAACTACGATAAAATATTCTTCTAAGAGCAAAGTTGAGGTGGCTGGTGTAGAGACGATTCTTCCGGCAGCACAGGCAATCCTGCCGTCCGTAGTCTACAAGATTTTTATGATCGGTGGACCGATTATGGCAATCATCACAACACTGAACGGAGTATTCAATGATGTCAGATATCCAATCGCACAGGCTGCAAAGGATGGCTGGCTTCCAAAAGGAATCCTGAAGGAAAATCGTTTTGGTGCACCATTTCTGATCTATACATACACATTGATCGTAGTACTGCTTCCGATCATTTTTGATATGAGCATCGTAACGATCACAAATATTTTCCAGGTGATCACATTTTTTATGAACGTAACAGTTGTATATGCGATCTCACGTCTTCCGCAGAAATATCCGGATGCCTGGAGCAAAAATAAATTCCATCTTAAAAAAGGCGGTATCCGTATTGAAACATCTATCTGGCAGCCGTCTGAAGAGGAGAAAAATGACTGATACATTTACAAGAACTGAACTTAATCCAATAAAACTGGCAGAAATGCTGGAAGAACTTGAGAATACAGTTGAACTGCACAGTATATCTGTTCGCTACAAAGGCGAGACTGTTCTGGAAGGAGCCTGGGCACCTTTTTCACTGAATGATCCGCAGATGATGCATTCCCTGTCAAAGATCGGAACCAGTATCTGTGTTGGTTTTGCTGTAGACGAAGGAAAACTTCATCTGGAAGATCATCTTCTGGATTATGTGAGAGAAGAGTTACCGGCGGCGTATGATGAAGCACTGGAAGATATTACAATTTATGATCTGCTTACCATGCAGGCAGGATCAACTGGCTGACAAGTCCGGAAGGACACAATACCGGCGGATGGGGAATGTATCTGACTGCGCCGCAGATTTCCGCACTGGCACAGCTTCTGCTTCAGAAAGGAAACTGGAAAGGCGGGCAGCTTGTACCATCCTGGTGGATAGAAGAAATGGGAAAACCGAGAGTAGAAATTCCGGGAGATGAAAAGAAAGCACTGACACATTATGCTTATCACATAAAAGCAGGAAAAGAAATCTTTGCGGCCGAGGGAGCATTTGGTCAGTATCTGATCTGTTTCCGTGATCTTCCGGTGGCAATTGGAATCACAGCAGGTGCGAGAGAATATTTTGCCGCAGATATCTGTCTGAAATATATAAAGGAAGCAGTTTCTGAACCATGCAAAGAGGAACAGCTGGAAGCAGCAGAGAAAGCACTTCGGACCAAGATAAACAGCCTGTCACTTGTACAGCCGGAAGGTGCATTTCGAACTGCCAGACAGGAGGCTGCAAGATTATTTGATCGCAAGATTCTTTTTACAGAAAATCCACGAAAGATCGAGAGCGCAGTGCTTACGAAAGAGGGATATAGAATTAAGATTGAAGCTGTGATCGACGGCGAACAGAAAGTGCTTTATGCTGGCTACAAAGCATGGAAATGTAATGATCTTTACCCGTCTGATTTTACAAAAAGATATCACAGCGTGGCTTATGCAATGGATGCAGAAGCACTGTATCTGTCCGTAGGACTTATAAATACTTCCTATAAAGAAGAATATTGTCTGTGGGTAAATTCAGAAGACAAAGTTATTGCAACCTGGCGTCCAAACGTAACTTATCTCCCGGAAGAACCGGATATGGTCTGGAAATTTACCGGAACCTTCGAATAAAAAATTAAAATACAGATCCGCAGAAATTGTGGGTCTGTATTTTTTTCACAAATCATAGAATCCAGCACGGCTTTGTGGTAAGATAAAACAAAAAGCAAGAAAGGACTGCACCAGAATGGGAAATTATCTGAATCCGGATAACAGTAAATTTCAGAGAGCTGTAAATTCTGATATTTATGTGGATAAAACAGGGTTGATAAAATATACAAATCGTGTGATAAATACCATGCAGGCATATGTCTGTGTCAGTAGACCGAGACGTTTCGGGAAATCTATGGCGGCAGATATGCTGACTGCGTATTACAGCAGAGGCTGTGATTCCAGAGAGTTATTTGCAGGTCTGGAAATTGCGGAAGACAAAAATTTTACCAGATATCTGAATAAATATGATACAATTTTTCTTAACGTGCAGGAATTTTTAAGCCGAAGCGCTAATGTGCAGGAACTGCTTACCAGAATAAAACAGAGAGTGATCCGAGAACTTGCAAGACTGTATCCGGATGTGGAGTTGTTTGATCCGGAAGATCTGGCAGAGACCATGCAGGATATTTATGCAGAAAGTAAATGCCCATTTATTCTTATTATAGATGAATGGGATTGCATTTTTCGAGAATTTAAGAATGACAAAGAAGCACAGGAGAAATATCTGGATTTTTTGCGTGATTTGATCAAAGACAAAAGTTATATCCATCTTGCATATATGACGGGGATTCTTCCTATCAAAAAATATGGCACACACAGTGCGCTGAATATGTTTGATGAATTTTCTATGATAGACCCGGGACCATTGGCTTCTTATGTTGGTTTTACAGAAGCGGAAGTAAAAAAACTCTGTGAAGAGTATCATATGGAACTTAGTGAGATCAGAAACTGGTATGATGGATATTCTTTTGAGGAAGTTTCTTCTGTATACAGCCCCAAATCTGTAGTCAGCTGTATGAGGCTTGGAAAGCTGGGAAATTACTGGAACCAGACAGAAACGTTTGAGGCTTTGCAGATTTATATTGATATGAACTTTGAAGGACTGAGAGACGATATCCTGAGCATGCTTGCCGGAGAGGAAGTTCCGGTAAATACTGGAAGTTTTACAAATGATATGACAACTTTCCGTACCGAAGACGATGTTTTGACCTTGTTGATCCACCTTGGATATTTGGGGTATCATTATTCTGCAAGATCTGTGTTTATTCCTAATGATGAAATCCGGGCAGAATATGTGAATGCAGTATCCGTATCAGATTGGGGAGAAGTATCGAAAGCACTCAAAAATTCAGCAGATACCCTGCAGGCAATCTGGCAGGGACGTGAAAAACAGGTCGCGGAGGGGATTCGGCAGGCACACTTTGAGACTTCGCATATTCAGTACAATGATGAAAATGCATTAAGTTATACGATTTCGCTTGCACTTTATGCCGCGCGGAATTTTTATACAGTTCATCGGGAACTCTCTGGTGGAAAGGGCTTTGCAGATTTGGTTTTTATTCCAAGAAAGCGATTTGCAGATAAACCGGCGTTGGTAGTAGAATTGAAATGGAACAAAGATGCAGTCGGTGCTATAGCACAGATCAAGGAAAGAGAATATTGTCAGAGCCTTGAAGAATATCATGGAAATTTGTTGCTTGTCGGAGTTAATTATGATAAAAAAACACAGGAACATAGCTGTAAAATAGAAGAGTACAGGAAGTAGATATCTTATCAGAAATTGTGGGGTGACGGCGATGGATGCGGCTACAATGGTAGCAATCAATAATCTGAATATGCTGACGGTGATGTCAGCAATGCAGCAGACACAGAATTTTATTACATTCATTGATAGTGAAAAGGAGTATGAGGATATGAGCGGTTCGATGTTAGATCAGTATGTAGGACGGGATTGTGTAGTAAGTCTTTTTAACGAAGTTGGTGCGATCGAGGGCAGATTCGTCGAGGCAGATGCCCAGTGGGTCAAAGTCGAAACACCAAAGAAAGGCACACAGCTTATCAACCGAAATATGATCCGAAATATTACGTTTGATAATAAATAGGAGAACACCGTGAACAATATAATCGAAATCAACGACATCACCGCGCCAGAATTAGACGTATACGCGCGGACATCGGAAGTGCAGCTTCTGCGGTATTATGAGCCGGAGCCGGGGCTGTTTATTGCGGAGAGTCCGAAGGTGATCGAGCGGGCATTAAATGCAGGGTATGAGCCGCTTTCTTTTCTGGTTGAGCATAAAGACCTGGAGGCTGAGGCGAAGCAGATCCTGGAGCGATATCCGGAAATTCCGGTCTATACAGCAGAATATGATGTCCTTGTGGGAATGACCGGCTACGCACTGGCACGCGGCATGCTCTGTGCCATGAAACGCCGCCGTCTTCCGTCTGTAGAAGGAATCTGCCAGAATACCAGCCGCATCGCAATCCTGGAGAATGTCGTGAATCCGACAAATATCGGAGCCATTTTCCGCAGCGCAGCGGCACTTCATATGGATGCGGTCCTTCTGACCAGCGGGTGCAGTGACCCGCTCTATCGAAGAGCCGCCCGCGTAAGCATGGGAACGATATTCCAGATTCCGTGGACATATTTTGACAAAAAATCCTCCTGGCCGGAAGAAGGAATGAAATCGATCCAGAACCTTGGCTTCAAAACCGTGGCAATGGCACTTCGTGACGATTCTTTCAGCATCGATGATCCGAAGCTCCTCGCGGAAGAAAAACTTGCCATCGTTCTCGGCACAGAAGGAGACGGTCTGGCATCTCAGACCATTGCAGACTGTGACTACACAGTAAAGATCCCAATGTCACACGGCGTCGATTCCCTGAATGTAGCAGCCGCAAGTGCCGTAGCATTCTGGGAACTTGGCAGGAAACGCTGAATATAAAAAGTTCTTGAAAAGTCTATTGTCTTTTCGAGAACTTTTTACTATAATGCAGAGGACAGTCTGTGAAATGGAGAAAAATTATGCTAAAAAAATTTACAAAATATGTTTTCCAAAGTGTAGCAAGTATGATGGGGCAATCCGTGTATATTCTTGCAGACACTTTTTTTATATCGGTCAGCTCAGGAGCAAATGGACTGGCAGTCCTCAACCTGATCCTGCCGGTTTTTGGAATCATGTTCGCAATAGGATCCATGATCGGGATCGGTTCTGCGACGAGATACGGGATCCGCAGAGCCAAAGGTGAAGAGGCGGATCATTATTTTACACAGTCGATCAGCTGGGCGGTACTTTTCAGCATTCCATTTATGCTGATTGGGATTTTCTTCCCGGATAAATTTCTGGCGCTCCTTGGAGCAGATGCAGAGCTGATCGCGCTTGGCAAAACTTATCTGCGGATCGTTCTTGTTTTTGCACCGTTTTTTATGTGCAATTATTCCGTTACCGCATTTGCACGAAACGATTATGCAACCTCAACCGTAATGGCAGGTTCCCTTGCCGGCAGTGCCTTCAATATCGTGTTTGATTACATTTTTATTTTCCCGGCAGGGCTTGGATTTTCCGGTGCGGCGCTGGCAACTGCTTTTTGTCCGTGTGTTACGATGCTGGTATGTTCCACGCATTATTTCAGCAAAAAATGCAACATCGGTTTCAAATGGAAAAAACTGTCTGTGCGGCATCTGATCTCCTGTTGTCAGCTTGGCGTGTCCGCGTTTGTGGGCGAAATTTCCTCCGCAGTGATCACGTTCATATTTAATATGCTGATCCTTGGACTTACTGGAAGCACCGGAGTTGCTGCATATGGAGTAGTAGCAAACCTCTCGCTTGTGGGAATGGCGATCATGAACGGTATGGCACAGGGCGCGCAGCCTCTGATCAGCGAAAGCTTCGGCAAAGGTGCATCTGGCGATGTAAAAAAACTTCTCCGCTGGGCACTGACCTGCGCAGCAGCAATAGAAATCGTCATGGTCGCACTGGTCTGGACCTTTACAGATCCGTTTATTGCAGTATTCAACAGTGAAAACAACCAGCTTCTTCTGGAATATGCACACACAGGTCTTCGGTTATACTTCCTGGGATTTTTGTTCGCAGGAGTCAATATCATGCTCGTTGCATATTTTTCCGCAACAGCAAACCCACGTCCGGCAATCATCGGCTCTCTGCTCCGAGGCGCGATCGCGATCGGAATCTGTGCGATCATACTTTCCAGGATTCTGGGAATGAATGGTGTATGGCTGTCCTTCCTGGCATCTGAAATGATCACCTTCGCAGTTATTCTGATTTTGTCGAAGTACAAGGAAAGCAGGAAAACAAATGAATACGCTTGAGATCCTGCTTCAGCAGATCGGCCTGTTTGTGATCTACATTCTGGCAGGCATGATCCTGGTAAAAACAAAAGTACTGAACAGTGAAACTCTTGATCCGATCTCAAGATTTGTGATCAAGATGGCACTGCCGGTGATGATTTTTGTCAATATCATAGACGGTGTGGAGCGGGATACACTTTTTCATTCCTTATCTATTCTGGTGATCGCAGCAGTGTTTTATATCTGCACGTTCATCATAAGTCTGGGAATGACAAAAATATTTCACCTGGGAGGCGACCAGGCGGGAATCTACCAGGCGATGTTTCTGTTTGGAAATGTCGGTTTCATGGGAATCCCGATCATCACGAGTATTTTTCCACAGAATGGAATTCTTTATGTTTCAGTATTTACCGTGATCGACCAGTTCATGTTGTGGACAATGGGAGTAAAACTGACCACTCCATGTGGAAAAGGGAAGTTTGATCCTCGGAAACTGGTCAATCCGGCAACGGTGGCGATTTTTGCGGCACTTTTTCTCGTAGTAACAGGGATTAAGATTCCGCAGCTTCTGGATACAGGACTGCAGAAGATAGGTGCGACCGCATCTCCACTTGCCATGATCTATGTGGGCGGCGTATTTGCGTGCATCGATATCCGCAGATATATAAAAGAACTTTCCCTTTACGGAATCGTACTGGTCAAGATGCTTCTGATCCCGGTCATCATGTATGGAGTTTTGAATCTATTTCCGATTTCAGAAGAGATCCATCTGACAATGGCTCTGATCGCAGGAATGCCGGCGATGACTTCTGTAGTTATGATGGCAAACAGCGCTGGCTCAGATGGAGACTATGCACTGGGCGGTGTGTTCGTGACGACGATATGCAGCATTGTGACACTGCCGTTTATCTGCTGGCTTTTGCAGTACATATTATAAGAAAAAAGAAGAAGATCAAACTTTGCCGAAATGGTTCTGGTAAGAGATTGATCTTCTTCTTTTGTCATTTGCGGGATATTACAGGTGAACAGTAATCTCAGATCACATTTGCAAGTCCCTTCTCAAGTGCAGTGATCTTATCATAAATAGCATCAGCGAGTGCAGCATGTCCAACTTCATCCATATGTTCACGGTCCGTAGTGCTTGGAGAAGCAAAATCAGCGGCATTCAAAAAAGCAGCATGATTTTGGAGTGCAACTTTACGGTATTCATTTGCGAGATTTCTGGAAACGACCTCAGATCTCTCATCGAATTCCGGGTCAAAATCCGCTTCTCCGACACCATGACCAAGATGGATCGGAGAGACGACAAGCAGATCAAAGTGCTGAGATGCATTGAGCCGTGCTTTACGGATCACCTGATCCAGACCTCGGGCGATTACACTGGCGGATGCACCATAGCGGGTCTTGCAGTCGTTCGTTCCGAGCATGATGATTACGAGATCGAGAGGATTGTGCATTTCCACAGTGACACCGATCATATCCAGCCCCCGGCGGCTCTCGCGGAGCTCATCCTGAAAGACAGTAGTCCTGCCGCAAAGTCCTTCCTCTATAATATGATATTCTGGACCAAGCTTCTTCTGAAGAAGAGCAGTCCATCTTGTATTTTCATCAAAGCGTCCGGTCTTATCCGGCTTGTATCCCCAGGTATTAGAATCGCCAAAGCATAAGATATTCATGAGATCACACTCCTTAATCAAACAAAAACCATATAAACATACTAAATAAATATGTTATATATAATAAACGCTTTTTCAGGAAATGTCAATGTACTTTCCGTCAATATTTTATTTTCTCACCGCATTATCATAGAAACGGAAATGATCCGGGCGGTGGCGGGACTGGGTGTACTCAAACATTACGCCGTCACTGTTATACGTCTGGCTGCTGACGACAGCGACACAGTTGTAGTCCCGGATATTCAGGTCGAGATATTTTTCATCGATCTCTGTCACTTTTTCGACGGTCATGATCCTTTTGCTGTTGACGATTCATATGATGCGCGGAACTCCTTATATTTATCAGGGAGAAGAGCTTGGAATGACAAATGCTCATTACAGCGATATTTCCCAGTATCGTGATGTGGAAAGTCTGAACTATTATGAGATCCTTCTTTCAGAAGGAAAGTCAAAGGAGGAAGCACTGGAAATCCTTGCAGCAAAATCCAGAGACAACAGTAGAACTCCAATGCAGTGGTCGGCAGATGTAAATGCAGGTTTTTCAGAAGCGGAACCATGGATTTCTGTAATTGATAATTATAAAGAAATCAATGCGGAAAAAGAAATGCAGGATCCGGATTCTATTTACTCTTTCTATAAGAAACTGGTCGGACTCCGCAAAGAGAAAGCAGTGATCTCTGAGGGAACGATTGAATTTTTTGAGAGAGAAAATGCAGATGTTTTATTATTTCATCAGAAAACCAGGATACCGAGGTGCTCCAGAAGGATCTTGAGCCCAAGGAGAACAAGGATCAGGCCGCCGATAAACTCAGCTTTGCTCTTGTATCTGCTTCCGAAGAAGTTTCCAACAACAACTCCGGCGATGGAGATGACCATGGTTGTGATCCCGATGATGGTGATCGCTTCTACGATCGGAGTTCCGAGGAAAGCAAATGTGATTCCGACAGTGAGTGCGTCAATACTGGTTGCGACAGCGAGAACAAGCATGTTTTTGTGGTCGATCGGTGCGTCCATGACATCGACAACTTCCTCTTCGTTCCATTCCCGGACTGCTTCGATCATCATTTTGCCGCCGATGAAGCCAAGCAGGATGAATGCGATCCAGTGGTCAATGCTTGTGATATATTTCTGGAACTGGCTGCCGAGGAGCCAGCCGACAAACGGCATCAATGCCTGAAATCCGCCGAAGTAAAGCCCGATGATGAGTGCCTGTTTCTTGTTCAGCTTTCTCATACCGAGCCCCTTACAGACAGAAACTGCAAAAGCATCCATAGAAAGCCCAACACCTAACAAAAATAGTTCAATAACGAGTGCCATAACAAAATCTCCTTTTCCTTTTTTCTTAAGAAAGTATCTGAACACGCAAAAAGACTCATGTATGCAGCAAAACAGTACAGACGTACAAAAGCGCTGTATGTATTGTTTTGCTGCATACATGAGTCTCATTCATTAAGATTTGCCAGGTACAAAATACCAGTATGTTGACAAATCACACGTTCTTCGTGCAAATTACTCCCTCACGTAAACTGATTGAGTTTATTTATATCCTGAGATTTGACCTCAGTCGATTGCTCCAACTATAACAAATACGGTGACTCCTGTCAATAAATTTTTTCAATAAAAAAGAAGCAATTGCATAAAGTATGGCATGTGGTTATACTGTTTATGAATAAAGTTAAATAAAACTAACTTAAAATATAAATAAGGAGGAATTAAGTGATGGATATGAATGCGTTTTACGGGATACTGATCCCGTTCATAGGTACCTCGGCGGGAGCCGCCTGCGTCTTTTTTATGAAAAAAGATCTCAACGCCTATGTGCAGCGGTGTCTAACCGGTTTTGCAGCAGGGGTGATGGTAGCGGCTTCGATATGGAGCCTTTTAATTCCGGCGATCGATCAGTCAGTGGAAATGGGAAAATTTTCATTTGTTCCGGCACTGATCGGTTTCTGGATAGGGGTACTTTTTCTGCTGATGCTGGATCACATCGTGCCGCATCTGCATCAGCACAGTGACCAGGCAGAGGAACCAAAAAGCTGTCAGCAGAGGACGACCATGCTGGTGCTTGCGGTCACGCTTCACAATATCCCGGAAGGAATGGCGGTGGGCGTAGTCTATGCCGGATATCTGACAGGGAAAGCGCAGATCACCATGATGGGAGCGCTGGCACTTTCTCTTGGAATTGCGATCCAGAACTTCCCGGAAGGTGCGATCATCTCCATGCCGCTTCGCTCTGAAGAAATGGGAAAAACAAAAGCTTTTGTCGGCGGTGTGTTATCAGGAATCGTGGAGCCGATCGGAGCAGTGCTGACAATTCTTGCAGCCGGGCTGATCGTTCCGGCACTGCCGTATCTTCTGAGCTTTGCGGCAGGAGCCATGCTCTATGTTGTTGTCGAGGAACTGATCCCTGAAATGTCTGTGGGAGAGCATTCGAATATCGGAACGATCTTCTTTGCGGTGGGATTTTCACTGATGATGGTTCTGGATGTGGCATTGGGATGAGCGTAGAATGGAATCACTGATGGTTTTTCTTTTTGACATGCGGGCAATAAAAAAGCTGCCACAGAGGGCAGCTTGCAGGTGTGTTTTGTTGTCTTATCTGAAGGAAATGGACGGTACTGAATTGACAGCAGTGTGAGATTTTTTTACAGTACCGCGATAGATATAGAAGATACCGCCGAAGAATCCGAAGATCAATCCCGCATATCCACCGGTGCAAAGAACAACTGTTGCTTTGACAAGCACAGCCACCTGGAGGAACGGACAGATCAGAGCACCAGCAAGAAGTCCGATCACTGTCCATCCAAGCACCAGAACAGGGAGAAAAACGGATGCGGTAGTATGTTTCTTTGTATTTTTTTTGATATGATTCCATAAAGTCTTATACATTGTAATCCCTCATTTCTTAATGAAAGCAGTTGTTTTTTTGATTTGTTTTCATTATAAAGAGAAATTGTAAAATGCAAATGCAGAGTAATGCAAAATCTATGTAAAATTATGGGTTTTGATCAAATCAGGTAAGCAGTGAAGCAGACCTCGGGTTAGTTTATTAGCATCGGATATAAGAGAAGAAAGATTTTTCGATGCAGAAATCCAGGATAACCATTGTTTCTCTGATTGTATATGATCAATTATTCACAGAGAATTGATAATCTATTAAATCTTGCTGTGGAGGTTATAACGCAGAAACGGGTGAAGCAGAAAATGGAAATCAATGTATTGGAAAACTGCTAGAATATACTGGAAAAAGAGGAGCATATAATAAAGTAAATGTGCTATCTGAAATGAGATCTTTATGCCGGATCAGAAAATAGATAATCTTCTTAATCTTGCAATGGAGGCAACGCCACAGGAACGGGCAAAATCGGAAAATCTGAATGTTGGGTACGATTCAGCCACAAAAGTATGGGATGTGATCATAAAATACAGCGGACCGGAAAGTGGCCTTGGCGGTGATGGAATTCAGGTAGTTCCGCTGTTTGGAGGTTATGCAGTAGTGACTTTACCGGAATCAGAAATTGATGCATACTCAGACAGAGAACAGATTGAATTTATAGAAAAGCCCAAGCGACTTTATTTTGAGACGCTTCAGGCGAGAGAGGCGAGCTGCATCCTGCCGGTACAGGCTGGTGCAAACGGATTGACCGGCGAAGGGATTCTGGTTGGCGTTGTGGATTCCGGAGTGGACTATTTTCATCCGGATTTCAGAAATGAGGATGGCAGCAGCCGGATCCTGCGATTATGGGATCAGAGTCTGGATGGAAAGCCACCAAGAGGTTATGTGACAGGAACTGAATATACGAAAGAAGAAATAGATAAGGCGCTTGTACTTGGGGAAACTGAGGGCAGGCGCCTTGTTCCATCCAGAGATTTCAGTGGACATGGGACAGCAGTTCTTGGAATCGCGGCGGGAAATGGGAGAGCATCAGGAGGAGTAAATCGCGGTGTGGCCTATGAAAGTGATCTACTCGTTGTAAAAATGGGAAATGCACGGGAAAATTCTTTTCCACGGACAACGGAACTGATGGAGGGGATTGATTATCTGATCCGGCAGGCGGTGAAGATGGGAAGACCGATTGCTATAAATATCAGCTTTGGGAATAACTACGGTTCACATCAAGGGGATTCTCTGCTGGAAACATATCTCAGCAACGCAGCGAATGTAGGACGTTCTGTCATCTGTGTAGGAAGCGGAAATAATGGAAATGACCGGATCCATACGGCGGGACAGCTTCGACAGGGACAGACAGAAACTGTGGAAATGAGTATTGGGACTTATGAGACAACTTTGAATCTGCAGTTATGGAAAGCCTATGCAGATGAGATCGAGATTTCCATAGAAACGCCATCTGGCGAAAGACTGCCAACACTTTCGGAAAAAATCGGCACACAGAGATACCGTGCAGGGGAAACAGATTTATTGATTTACTACGGAAAGCCGGGACCTTTTCAGGTAACGCAGGAGATTTATTTTGATTTTATCCCTGTAGAGACATACCTCACCAGTGGAATCTGGAAGATTCATCTGCATGGCAGACGAATCCGGGAGGGTAATTATAACCTGTGGCTTCCGGGGGGAAATGTCCTGAACCCAGTGACCGGATTTTACCGTCCGATCGCTGCAGAAACACTCACGATCCCATCCACTGCAGCCAAAGTGATCACCGTAGGAGCCTATGACTCCAGACTAAACGCCTACGCCGATTTCTCCGGCCGCGGCGGATCGAATCTCTCATTCCCCAAACCGGATCTCGTCGCCCCCGGAGTAAACATCACCGCCCCCACTCCCGGCGGTGCCTATACCACTGTCACCGGAACTTCTTTCTCCACTCCCTTCGTCACCGGCTCCGCCGCCCTCCTGATGGAATGGGGCATCATACAACGAAACGACCCATTCCTCTGGGGCGAGAAAGTCAAAGCCTACTTAAGACGAGGCGCGCAGCCCCTGCCCGGATTTAATGAGTATCCGAATGAAGCGGTGGGGTGGGGGGAGGACGTTATAATAAGGTTACATTGAAGAAAGTCAGTAAAATCAAGTGTTTCCGTTCATTTTCCCAACACAGAAACGAAGCACTTTTACCATGATTTTGAAGAAAATCTGCCCGGGTTGGATTCAAAATGATATGGAAAGAAAGA